>Ga0182743_1000202_pt1 | contig 93509 bp, 84 predicted proteins | sample eDN3rd30CKraftOP_FD_128522 | JGI IMG/M metagenome (GOLD analysis project Ga0182743, IMG submission 128522) | Enriched Organic Plus compost microbial communities from Emeryville, California, USA - eDNA 3rd pass 30_C Kraft OP (version 2) (version 2) ...
ACCCCACATATGAGGCCGCATATGTCAGCAGAACATATGTCCTGACCGTCGCTATAACACTCATCGTCGCAGGGCTCGCACTGCTCGAAAAAAAACACAAAAAATTACTCGAACGCTAAAGAAAAAGCGGTATATCCGCTCCAGACCGGCGGAATGCCGCAAGGGCTGTGGATTGACCCTAGACCTTCGCTCATCTTGCTGACATGAGCCATGGCGCACAGCAGGAAATCGGGAAAAGACAATGAAGATACTCCTTGTGGGCGCAGGTCTGTCTGGCGCAGTGATCGGACGTCAATTGGCCGAAGCAGGCCATGATTGCCGCATCATCGACAGCCGTTCGCATATCGGCGGCAACTGCCATACCGAACGGGACAGCGAAACCGGCGTCATGCTGCACGTCTATGGGCCGCATATCTTCCATACCGACGACGAAGGCGTCTGGAACTATGTCAACCGCTTTGCCGAGTTCATGCCGTTCCAGAACCGGGTCAAGACCACCTCACAGGATGCGGTCTATTCCCTGCCGGTGAACCTGCACACCATCAACCAGTTCTTCGGCAAGACCCTGCGCCCGGACGAGGCGCGCGCCTTTATCGAAAGCAAGGCCGACAGCTCGATCACCGATCCGCAGACATTCGAGGAACAGGCGCTGCGCTTTGTCGGTCGCGAACTCTATGAGGCGTTTTTCAAGGGCTATACCGAAAAACAATGGGGCTGCTCGCCTCAGGATCTGCCTGCGAGCATCCTCAAGCGCTTGCCGGTTCGCTTTAACTATGACGACAACTATTTCTTCCACCGTTTCCAGGGCATGCCGCGCGAAGGCTATACGGCGCTGATCGCCGGGATTCTTGACCATCCGCGCATCACAGTCGAGCTTGAGACCACCTTTACGCCTGCCATGGCCGAAGAGGCCGACCACGTCTTCTGGTCGGGGCCGCTTGACGGTTATTTCGACTATAGCCTTGGCCGGCTGGGCTATCGCACGCTGGACTTTGAGCGTTTCACCTATCAGGGCGACTATCAGGGCTGCGCAGTGATGAACTATGGCGACCGAGAGGTGCCATGGACCCGTATCACCGAACACAAGCACTTCTCGCCTTGGGAAAGCCACGAGGGCAGCACCTGCTACCGCGAATATTCGCGTGCAGCTGAGCCAGAAGACATCCCCTATTACCCGATCCGGCTGGTCGAAGAGAAATCGCTGCTGGAAGAGTATGTAAGGCTGGCCGAGGCCCAGAAGAGCGTAACCTTTGTGGGCCGACTTGGCACCTATCGCTATCTCGATATGGATGTGACCATCCGCGAGGCGCTGGACACGGCCGAGACATTCCTTACCTCAGCGCAGACGGGGCAGCAGATGCCGACCTTTGCCAAGTCTCCGCTGTAAATCGCTGCAAATCATAGGGTGCGGCTGAAAAGCCGCGCCCTTTTCAAGCTGAGCCGCCCCTCATTGCGCGCAATCCTGCCCAGGCATCCAGCCAGATTGTGCCTTGCTGAGCCTCGCGCCCCAGTTCAGCGGCCCCCCCTATTGTACTTGGCTTGGTGGGGTACTCCTACCTCGGGTGATGCAGCTACCCGCATTGCGTAAGCTGACGAATATCGCTCTGGAGTTCAGATCCCGGAATCACGGCGCCGGGCACGGAGATGGTGGGACACGATCGCCTACGGGCGAGCAGGAAGTCTCTGTCTTGGGCCGCCCACGCCATATCGGAACGAACAGGGAGCAAAGAATGAAGGTGGGACGCCGATTCTACCGGGGGGATCAGAGACCGCGACCAGCCGCAGAAAGTCAAGCGATCTCAATTGGTACCCGAGGTCGGACTCGAACCGACATGCCTTGCGGCGGCGGATTTTGAATCCGCTGCGTCTACCATTCCGCCACTCGGGCAAACCATTGCCTGTCGGGGATTTAGAACAGAACCCGTATCCGGCGCAAGGGGCGCTCTCAATATGTCTCTCAACATTCTTGCTCTGTGCGTGTTCCGTTCCACGCCCCACCGCCAAAGATCATGGCCTGCGTGATCAGGTTCTCGCAGAGCGGTTATAAATGATCCAACCCGATGTCGGTCATTTAACGCAAGTAAGCCACCAACCACGGGATGCCATCGTGCCAGTTTACGGCGCACACATCAGGCACCTGAAACCGGCCTTATAATAGCGTCGGGAAACCGTCCTCGCCGCCGCAGCCCAAGAAAAACCACCATAGCAATCCGTCACCGGAAAGGCTCAGAAAGACGTCGCCCCGGACGCGCAGCAGCGAGACCGGGGCGACGCGTCATTCACAGATTCGCGCTTAGGCGTTGCTGAATTTGGCCAGCCGCGCATCGCGCAGCTGCGCGAAATCGTCACCGGCATGATAGGACGAACGGGTCAGCGGCGTGGCCGAAACCATCAGGAAACCTTTGCCGTAAGCCGCCTTTTCATAGCTCTTGAACTCGTCGGGTGTAACGAACCGGTCCACCCGATGGTGCTTGGAGGTCGGCTGCAGATACTGGCCGATGGTAATGAAATCGACATCGGCAGCGCGCATATCATCCATAACCTGCAGCACAGCCTGGCGATCCTCACCCAGCCCCACCATGATCCCCGATTTGGTGAACATGGTCGGATCAAGCTCTTTCACCCGCTGCAACAGGCGCAGACTGTGGAAATAGCGTGCGCCGGGCCGGACCGAGGGGTAAAGCCCCGGCACAGTCTCAAGATTGTGGTTAAAGACGTCGGGCCGTGCTGCGACCACGGTCTCAAGCGCACCCGGTTTCGACTTCAGAAAGTCAGGCGTCAGTACCTCGATCGTCGAATTGGGCGAGCGATGACGGATGGCCCGGATGGTCTGGGCGAAATGCTCGGCCCCGCCATCATCCAGATCGTCACGGTCGACCGAGGTAATGACGACGTGCTTCAGCCCCAGCTTCTGCACGGCATGGGCAACGCGGCCAGGCTCAAACGCGTCCAGCGCATTCGGCTTGCCGGTCATCACGTTGCAGAAGGAACAGCCACGGGTGCAGATCTCGCCCATGATCATCATGGTGGCGTGACCCTGGCTCCAACATTCGCCGACGTTCGGACAGCCGGCCTCTTCGCAGACGGTCGAAAGGCGGTTGTTGCGCAGGATGTCACGGGTATCCTTGTAACCCTGACTGGTCGGTGCCTTGACCCGGATCCAGTCCGGTTTCTTCGGCTGGGGCTGGTCGGGACGGTGGGCCTTTTCGGGGTGGCGCAGAACCGGGGGCATATCCGCCATGTCGGCATCCTTTGCTGTAGGTCAGCCAAACTTACGGTTTTTTCAGCCCTTGATCAACGCCAATACAGGGTGCATCTATACGCCCCGATGCCGCATCGCAGCATCACAGAATAAGAGGGAGGAGCCGATGACGAAAGGACGAAAGGACAAAAGATGAAACCAGGCGATCAGCTTCCCCAAGTGACCTTCAGGACCCGGGTACGCGACGAATCCGTCGGCGGGCCGAACCCCTATCGCTGGCAGGACATGACCACCGACGATTACTTCAAGGGTAAGCGCGTGGTGCTGTTCTCGTTGCCCGGGGCCTTTACGCCCACCTGCTCGACCTACCAGCTGCCGGGCTTTGAGAAAGCCGCTGCCGAGATGGCCGAACTGGGGATCGAGGCGATCTATTGCCTGTCGGTCAATGACAGCTTTGTCATGAACCAATGGGCCAAGGCGCAGGACCTGAAAAACGTCAAGGTCATCCCCGATGGCTCGGGCGAGTTCACCGAAAAAGTCGGCATGCTGGTGCGCAAGGATAACCTTGGCTTCGGCGCCCGTAGCTGGCGCTATGCCGCAGTCGTCCACAACGGCCAGATCGAAGCCTGGTTCGAAGAGCCCGGCCGCATGGACGATTGCCCCGAGGATCCCTATGGCGTCAGCTCGCCGGAAACGGTTCTCGACTGGCTGCGCGCCAATCCGGCCAAAGTTGCCGCCTGAACGCACCACCTCATTTCAGCACGTGAAAAGGGCGCCATTACGGCGCCCTTTTTCCCCCTGCGGTCCATACCTGCCATCCCCGGCCCAATGATCAGCCGATCAGCGGTGCTCCGGGACCGTATGTTTCGCGGTAGTGACGTTCGAGCCGCATCAGGGCAAGCCGCAGCACGATCTTGCCTGACCGGGCCGACCAGCCAAGCCGCCGCTCGGTCATCTCGATCCCTTCGAGAAAGCAGCAGACACGCAGGCACATATCGCCCAGCCCCGGCCCAAGTTCACGCAAGGCTGCCGCAACGCGGTTGCGCGCGCCCTCCGATCCGCCGCTATACCCCACGGACTGGCGCGAGACATCAGCCCCGGCAGTCAGAAAGCGATCCCAGTTCTGGGTAACTCGCGGCCCCATCTGCGCAAGCTCAAAGTCCTCACGCAGACGCTCGCCCGCTGCGACCTGTTCAGAGGACAGAAAGGGTAGCCCATCAGAACCGCGCCGGCGTGCCAGCACTAACAGCGGGCTGTCGGCGATATTGATCCGGGTCCGGCGACGGCGGCCATCCTCGGGATCGGTGATCTCTCGTTCTTCCCACTGCCGATGTTGATCGGCATGGCTGGAATCGGCCTCTGTCGCAGGACGAACCGGGGTCGCCAGCACGAAATCCTCACCCGTCGGCAAAGCGGTGCCGCGCCGTGCCGAGACGATGGCCCGCAGAACCTCGCGCCCCTCGGCAGAGAGGACATAACGGTTGACCCTGCCCTGCCCCTGCAACTGGACCCATGCGCGGATCGCCATATGCTCGGCCAGTTCGCGGTCAAGGATCGCTGTGCGGATATCGTCACGAATAACAATGGCCTTGTCCATGCCCTCGGCCACCACCAGTTGCGCACCCGGCTCGGCAAGCCGGCGCAGAATGCGCGCGATCTGCCGCATGCCTGTCCTGCCCGGCGCAACCATAGGCCTGCCCTCAGGGCCCGCCGCCACCCGCTCGACCGCACGATCAACCAAGGGATCATCCCTTCGCGCCTCGAAACGACGGATGCGGCGCAGGATGGTCGAGGCATGGCAGCCTGCCTCGCGCGCCAGTGATCGGATCGTCTCCCCCCCTTCGACATGGCGCAGATATAGCTGCAGATCAGCGTCTTTGGCCGGTTGGCCATGTTGGGGTTCGGACGGATTTCGAGCCGTGGCGTCGACGCCGGCGGGTATGGCGGCAACCAAGGCGTCCGGGGCGAAATCTCCCGTCACAATCGTCATGGTCATTCCTTCGCTTCCTGCAGACAAGCGGGCATCTGCTCATCCATGGGTTGTTTTCTCATCCCTGTCCCTTGGAACCGGGTCAGGCGGAGATGCGGCAATATTTGCTAATAATTCCTAAAGAATTCTTGCCGCTGCGTGCGCACGACAGCACCCAACCGCAACACGCGTCAAAATTGCAGATGATCACGGCGAGTTTGACGGGCCGAGGGAAACCCCATGACAATGATGAGCAATGTGATCGCTTTTGTGCCGCGCCGCGAGACGCCGACCTTGCGTCGGCCACGCCCCCTCGTGCGGGCAGCGCAAGCCGGGCTTAAGAGCTGGAACCGAAGACGCGATCTGCGGCGCCTTCTGAAATGCGACAACCTGCCGTCGCCGGGCACCGCCATGACCCGTTTACTGGCCGAAGAGAACCGGATCGACCAGTTTCGCCGCACGGGTCAGGCAGGATATGACCCTCATCGCCATATCCTGCTGCTGATTGCCATTCTGGCTGAATGCGCTGAGGCCGCACCGCGTCCCCTGGCGCAAGCACTCATTTGCCCCTGAAAAGGCTCCCCAGAACCCCGCGCACCAATGCCTGGCCGGTCTTGGTGCCCAATTGCCGCGCAAGGCTTTTGCCAAAGGTCACGGCAATCGAGTCGCTGTTCGATCTGGAACCAGAGCTTGCGCGGGGCCGGGGTTTGTCGGGGATCTGAAGGCCGGGGTTATAGCGACGCCCACGATTATGTTCGCGGCCCATCTGCCACAGATCATCATCGTCGCTGCGGCCCGCACCAGCGGTAGCCCCTGCCCCTGCGCTATCCACAGCCGCAGCCTCGGCGCGTTTAGCCAGCAGTTCGGCCGCTGATTCCCGGTCAAGCGATTTACCGTATTTCAGCGCCATTGGCGATTGAGTGTTGATCGCAGCGCGCTCGGCATCTTCGATCGGGCCAAGCTGCGACAGAGGCGGGCGGATCAGGGTGCGCTGGACAATGCCGGGCACGCCCTTGGCCTCAAGAAACGAGGTCACGGCCTCGCCCGTCCCGACAGATTGGATCGCCTCGGCAGTATCGAATTCAGGGTTTGGGCGATAGTTCTGGGCAGCCAGCCGCAAAGCCTTCTGATCCTTTGCGGTAAAGGCACGCAAGGCGTGCTGCACCCGGTTGCCCAGCTGGCCCAGCACCGATTCGGGCAGGTCAGCAGGATTCTGACTGATAAACCACAGGCTGACCCCCTTGGAGCGGATCAGCCGCGCCACCTGTTCGATCTTGTCGATCAGCGCGGGCGGGGCATCGTCAAACAGCAGATGCGCCTCATCAAAGAAAAAGGCAATGCGCGGTTTGTCGGGGTCGCCCACTTCCGGCAACTGCTCGAACAGTTCGGACATCAGCCACAAAAGGAACGTCGCATACAGACGCGGCGCATTCATCAGCCTTTCAGCCGAAAGAATATTGATCATCCCCTTGCCCGAGGCATCGGGCCGCATCAGATCGGCCAGTTCAAGCGCCGGCTCTCCGAACAGCAGATCGCCGCCTTCGTTCTGCAAAACCATCAGAGCGCGTTGAATCGCCCCAACCGAGGCGGTCGAGACATTGCCGTATTTCAGGCTCAGCTCTTTGGCGTTCTGCCCGACCCAGACCAGCATCGCCTGCAGGTCCTTCATGTCGAGAAGCGCCAGCCCCTCTTCATCGGCGACACGAAAGGCGATGTTCATCACCCCCTCTTGCGCGTCGGTCAGCCCCATCAGCCGCGACAAAAGCAGGGGGCCCATCTCGGCCGGAGTGGTGCGGACCGGGTGACCACGTTTGCCCCAGATATCCCAGAATGTGACCGGGAATTCCTGATAATCCAGCTCGACCCCGATCTGTTCGGCACGTTTCTGGAAACTTTCGTGCAGCTTGCCTTCCGCCCGGCCAGGTTTGGCAATACCGGCAAGGTCGCCTTTTACGTCCGCAAGAAACACCGGTACCCCGGCACGGGAAAAGGATTCGGCCAGGGTTTGCAGCGTCACCGTCTTTCCGGTCCCGGTCGCCCCCGCAATCAGCCCGTGGCGATTGGCGTATTTCAACAGCAGCTGTTGCGGCTCGGCATGATTCGCGCCACCACCGCCCACGAATACCGTTCCGGCCTCCAGATCGACGATTTCGGTCATTCTTCCTCCATGTGGATCGGCAGAAAAGTGCAACACACGACGAAAGGACAATACCTTGCCGACGATTTTGTGCCAGTCTGTTCCTTGCCGGACCATGCAAATGCGTATGATCCGGCTTCCTCCCTGTTGGACTGCCGCGCCTTAGGGCGCGGCTTTTTTTCATCGCCGTTGCCTGCGATTTTGCCAGATAATGCCCCCGTCATAACTCTGTCACAGCTTGTCTATTAGGATAGTTGACGCCATTGCGCGCGCCCTCTAGCTTTCCGCACAATGATGACCGGCCAGTCCGGCAGGGAAGGTAAGTATCGGGACCCCGGAATGCAGGGACGACCTGCGTTCCGGGGTCCTTGCCTTCCCGGGTCTGTCTGCGAAATTCCCTGAAAATCCAGCATTTCTGGCATTGCCAACGCAAAGGTGACGTGACGGGATGCGATGTGCCCTGACAATCCCGGACACAAATGCTAGGAGCAAGTCCGATGCATGGACCAAAGGAAGAGAACATGGTCAACAGGACATCCGCGACCCTGACCGCCGCCCTTCTTGCCATGGCGGTTTCCGCCTCTGGCGTGATGGCGCAAGACGCGAGCACCGAGACCCCGGCCCAGCCCGCTGCCGAAGCCCCCGCGGCCGAAGCACCCGCCCCTGCCGCCTCTGGCTCGGAAACGCCTGCCGCTGAGGCCCCTGCCGCAGCTCCGGCTGCTGAGGCTCCTGCCGCGCAGGCGCCCACACTGGCCGAACCGCCGACTGAAGAGAATGCTCAGGTCGGCCAGCCCTATGCCAAATCGACCCATGGCGACTGGACGCTGCGCTGCATGAAGACGCAAGAGGGCAAGGATCCCTGCGAGCTTTACCAACTGCTCAAGGATCAGGAAGGCGCCCCGGTGGCGGAGGCGTCGATCATTCCGATGACCGGCAATGTCCAGGCCGTGATCACCTTTATCGCGCCGCTGGAGACCGACCTGCAGGCGGGTCTGGGAATGCAGATCGATGCCGGCAAAGAGGCGCGCTATCCCTTCATGCTGTGCGCCCGCGTCGGCTGCATCTCGCGTATCGGTCTGGCCGATGGCGAGCTTGCTCCGATGAAACGCGGCAAGGCGGCGACCATCAGCGTCCTGCCCTTTGGCGCCCCGAAAGAACAGCTGGTCAAGCTGCCCATGTCGCTTTCGGGCTTTACCGCTGGCATGACCGCTCTGGCCGAAGCGAACAAGGATATCGCCGCGCCGGCCGCCGCGCCTCAGCAGTAATCCGAATAAGGAAAGGGGCGCCAGAACGGCGCCCCTTTTTGCAATGGGCCGGGGATTTCCCGGCCCTTTTTCATATGCTTATTCCACCGGCAGGGCGACAAAGCGCGGCTCACCCGCACGACGCACCATGACGAGGATCGACTTGCGACCGGCCTCGCGCGCCTCTTTGATGCGCGCCTCAAGATCAGCAAGCGCAGCGACAGGCTGCTGACCGGCCTCGGTGATCACATCGCCCGCGACCAGCCCTTTGTCAGCGGCTGCGCCTGAAGGATCGACCGATTGCACAACCAGCCCTTTCATGTCACGCGACATGCCAAGCTCGGCGGCGATCTCCGGCGTCAGCGGTGCCAGCGTCATGCCCATCACATCGCTGGTCGCCTCGGCCGCGCTGTCCACCTTGCCGCTGCCTGTGCCTTCGGCCAGCTCACGACGGCCAAGGGTCACCTTCAGATCAACGGGTTCGCCACCACGCTGAACGACGACATCAACCGCTTCTCCGACCGGGGCGTCGGCAACGCGGCGCACCAGATCACGCGGATCCTTGACCTCGCCACCGTCAAAGCTGGTGATCACATCGCCCGCCTTCATGCCCGCATCTGCTGCCGGGCCGGGCGGCACATCGGTCACCATCGCGCCCTTGGCCTCGGACAGGCCCAGCGATTCGGCGATGTCATCGGTCACCGGCTGAATCTTGACGCCCAGCCAGCCGCGACGGGTCTCGCCGAACTCTTCAAGCTGCTCCACGACCTTGCTGACCACATTCGACGCCATCGAGAAGCCGATCCCGATCGAGCCCCCGTTCGGAGACAGGATCGCGGTGTTCACCCCGATCACCTCGCCAGCCATATTGAACAGCGGCCCACCCGAGTTGCCGCGGTTGATAGCGGCGTCGGTCTGGATAAAGTCGTCATAGGTGCCCGACAGCGCGCGATTGCGGGCCGAGACGATCCCGGTCGAGGCCGAGAACCCCTGCCCCAGCGGATTGCCAAGCGCCAGCACCCAGTCACCGACCCGCATCTTGTCGCTATCGCCGAACTTGACGAAGGGCAGCGGCTCCGGGCTTTCAACCTTGAGGACGGCGATATCGGTCTTGTCGTCCTTGCCGATCACCTTGGCCGGCAGGGTCTTGCCCGAGAAGAATTCGACTTCGATCTCATCCGCGCCGTCGATGACGTGGTTGTTGGTAACGATCAGCCCCTCGGACGAGACGACAAAACCCGAACCAAGCGCGTTCGAGCGCTGCTCGGTCTGCGGGCCGCCGTCAAAGGGGCTTTCACCCTGCGGGAAACCGGGAAAGCCGAATTCGCGGAACAGGTCGCGGAAGGGGCTGCCTTCGGGCAGTTGCAGCCCGCGGCCAAGCGGCGCCGAAACTGTTGCGGTCGTGGTGATATTCACCACCGCAGGGCTGACCTGTTCGACCAGATCGGCAAAGCTTTCCGGCATGACCCGGTCCTTGCGGGCCTGGCTGTCGGGCGCGGTCAGCGGCTGGTTTTCATTGGCGGCCTGCTGCGCAGCCTCTGCCCCGGGGGTCGCGGCCTCCTGCGCGAATGCCGGCGACAATGCCATGATCAGCGCAAGGCCGGATGCAGTCAGGAAATGGCGGGAAAAGGGTCTGTTCATCTGGATCATCTCCATTCCGTGCCGGGACGGCACATCAGGCGCCCTGGCAATATGTTCATGTTCAAGGGGATTTTCGCTCCCGGTGCAAATGAACCACGCTCGCAAAGAATGAACTGATCGTGACTTGCCCGCAATGGCAGGCGCAGACACCCGAATAAAAAAGGTTCCGCGCCCAAAAGACGCGGAACAGGTGCCATCGCAGCGATGATTCCTAGTTCAGCAGCGGCGCTTCGCCCGCGCAAAGCAGGGTTACGGTCGTCGAATTGCCGTGCATTTCAATTTCCGTCACCTCTAACGGGCGCAGGTCCATTCCGCAGCCCAGCATCTCGACCTGGGCGGGACCCTGAAAGGTCAGGTCCAGGAGCGCGAGCAGCGCATCGCCCCGCAGATCGGCCTGAAACCCGCCCGCGATGCGCCGCACGGCGGTCGGTGCGACGCGGCGGGTACCGAAGATCAGCTCAATCCCGGAAGCCGCGCCCGGTGACAGCGGACCTTTGCGGACAGGCCCGGCAGCGGATGACAGGGATACGATACGCGCCATCAGCTGCACCCGCTTGTCGCGCCGCAGGTGTTGCACTTCATGCAGGTCCCGTTGCGGACCAGCGTATAATTGCCACATTCGCCGCAGGGATCGCCCTCATAGCCCTGCATCCGCGCCTTGGTCCGCGCATCCATCGTGGCGACCCCGGCCGAGGCAATCGCCACGCCCTCGGCCGCCGTCACCGCCGTGACCGAAACACCGCTTTGCAGCATCATCAGATCCTGCGGCAGGCGCTTGCGCAGATAACCAGTCGAGCTGATCTGCTTGAGCATCTCAAGCGAGCGCGAAGCGCCTTCGCTGACCGGGGTGACGTTCGGCTGGCTTTCCGCCTCACCGCCGCCCAGATCATCAAAGCGCGCGCCCTGCGGCTTTACATGCGCCAGATCGGTACGGTCGAGATAGCTGATCGCCAGTTCGCGGAACACATAGTCAAGGATCGAGGTCGCGTTCTTGATGCTGTCATTGCCCTGTACCATCCCTGCCGGCTCGAACCGGGTAAAGGTAAAGGCGTCGACAAACTCTTCCAGCGGCACGCCATATTGCAGGCCGACCGACACGGCGATGGCGAAATTGTTCATCATCGCCCGGAAGCCCGCACCTTCCTTGTGCATGTCGATGAAGATCTCGCCCAGCTTGCCGTCGTCATATTCGCCGGTGCGCAGATAGACCTTATGCCCGCCGACAGTCGCCTTCTGGGTATAGCCCTTGCGGCGATGGGGCAGCTTTTCACGATGGCTTCGCACGGCCTCTTTGACGATGATCTTTTCGACCACCTTTTCAGCCAGAACGGCGGCCTTTTCCTGCGGATTGCCCGAGGCCAGGACCTCTTCAGCCTCCTCATCATCCTCGACCAGCGCCGAGGCCAGCGGCTGCGACAGTTTCGAACCGTCACGGTAAAGCGCATTGGCCTTGATGCCAAGGGACCAGCTCAGCTCATAGGCGGCCAGCGCATCGGCAATCGTAGCGTTGTTCGGCATGTTGATGGTCTTGGAGATCGCGCCCGAGATAAAGCTCTGCGCCGCCGCCATCATGCGGATATGGCTTTCCACCGAAAGATAACGCTGCCCCTTCTTGCCGCAGGGGTTGGCGCAGTCAAAGACCGGGTAATGTTCGGGCTTCAGATGCGGCGCACCTTCCAGCGTCATGGTGCCGCAGACATGGTCATTGGCGGCCTCGATCTGCGCACGGGTAAAGCCAAGGTGGCGCAGCAGATCAAATGTCGGATCGTTCAGCTTTTCGGCCGGAATACCCAGCGTCTCGCGGCAGAAATCCTCGCCCAGTGTCCATTGGTTAAAGACAAAGCGGATATCAAAGGCCGAGGCCAGCGCCGCGTCGATCTTTTCCAGTTCGCGCGGGCCAAAACCATGGCCGACAAGGCTGGCATGATTGATGCCGGGGCAATTGCCAAGGCTGGCATGGCCGACGGCATAGGCGATGATCTCTTCGATCTGGGCCGAGCTGTAGCCAAGCCCGTCAAGCGCCGCAAGGACCGAGCGGTTGATGATCTTGAAGTAACCGCCGCCGGCCAGCTTCTTGAACTTTACCAGCGCGAAATCGGGCTCGATGCCGGTGGTGTCGCAATCCATCACCAGACCGATGGTCCCTGTCGGGGCGATAACGGTGGCCTGCGCGTTGCGATAGCCATGGGCCTCGCCCAGGGTCAGCGCCTCATCCCAGGCACCCTGCGCCAGCGCGACCAGGCGCTGATCAGGGCAGTTCGCAGCGTCAAGTTCGACCGGGCGAACATTCACGCCGTCATAGCTGCCGGTGCCATAGGCCGCAGCGCGGTGGTTGCGGATCACCCGCAGCATGGCCGCCGAGTTCTTCTTATAGCGCGGGAACGGGCCCAGCTCTGCCGCCATCTCGGCCGAGGTGGCATAGGCTACACCGGTCATGATCGCACTCAGCGCCCCGCACAGCGCGCGGCCCTGATCGCTGTCATAGCCAAGGCCCATGTTCATCAGCAGCCCGCCGATATTGGCATAGCCAAGCCCAAGGGTGCGATAGTCATAGCTGCGCTGCGCAATCTCCTTGCTGGGGAACTGCGCCATCAGGACCGAAATTTCCAGCGTGACGGTCCACAGCCGGCTGGCATGAACATAGCCATCTGCGTCGAACTCTTTGCCGGTCCAGAAGCTCAGCAGGTTCATCGACGCCAGGTTGCAGGCCGTGTCATCCAGGAACATGTATTCGCTGCACGGGTTCGAGGCGCGGATCTGACCATCCTCGGGGCAGGTGTGCCAGGCGTTGATCGTGTCATGAAACTGCACGCCCGGATCGGCGCAGGCCCAGGCAGCATGGCCGATCTGGTCCCACAGCTCGCGCGCCGAGACGGTCTTGGCCACCTTGCCGTCGGTCCTGCGGACCAGCTCCCACGGCAGATCCTCCCGGACCGCGCGCAGGAACGCGTCGGTCACGCGCACCGAGTTGTTCGAGTTCTGGCCCGAGACGCTGATATAAGCCTCAGAGTCCCAGTCGGTGTCGTAGGTCGGAAACTCGATCGAATCAAAGCCTTGGCGGGCATATTGAAGAACCCGGTTGATATAGGTCTCCGGGATCATCACGCGCTTGGCTGAACGGATCGCCGTCTTCAGCGCGGCGTTGCGGACCGGGTCGGTCGCGTCCTCGACGCTGCCGTCCCATTCCCGGATCGCGGCAAAGATGGCGTTCAGCTTTTGCTCATGCATCTTGGAGCCAGCCACCAGAGAGGCGACCTTCTGCTCTTCGATAACCTTCCAGTTGATGAACTGCTCGATGTCGGGGTGATCCATGTCGCAGATCACCATCTTTGCCGCGCGCCGGGTCGTCCCACCCGATTTGATTGCGCCGGCTGCGCGGTCCCCGATCTTCAGAAAGCCCATAAGCCCCGAAGATTTCCCGCCGCCCGACAGTTTCTCGCCCTCCCCTCGCAGGGACGAAAAATTGGTGCCCGTACCCGAGCCGTATTTGAACAGCCGCGCCTCGCGGACCCACAGGTCCATGATGCCGCCCTCATTCACCAGATCGTCGGCGACGGACTGGATAAAGCAGGCATGGGGCTGAGGATGTTCATAGGCGCTGTCCGACCGGACCAGCTTACCCGTCTTGTAATCAACATAGAAATGGCCCTGACCGGGACCGTCGATCCCATATGCCCAATGCAGCCCGGTGTTGAACCACTGCGGGCTGTTCGGCGCGCCCATCTGGGTCGCCAGCATATAGCGCATCTCGTCGTAATAGGCGCGTGCGTCTTCCTCGGTCGAGAAATAGCCGCCCTTCCAGCCCCAATAAGCCCAGGCACCTGCCAGACGGTCAAAGACCTGACGGGCGCTCGTCTCACCGCCAAAGCGTTCCTCGGCAGGCAGTTTCGCCAGCGCCTCTTCGTCAGGGACCGAGCGCCAAAGGAATTCCGGTACGCCCTTTTCCTTGACGCGCTTAAGCCGCGCCGGCACCCCGGCCTTGCGGAAATATTTCTGGGCGATGACGTCCGAGGCGACCTGGCTCCAGCCCTGAGGCACCTCGACCGACTCATTGCGGAAGACGACCTTGCCGTCGGGGTTGCGGATTTCGCTGGTGGTGGTGGTAAACGAAAGCGCGCCGTAAGCTCCGCTCTCGGCCGTGGTAAAGCGCCGTTCGATCCGCATGCCCTGACTGTCCCCTCGTTTCTTCGGGGATGCACGCGCGACCCTCCCATCCGGCGCGACAGCGCACCGGTCAGGCGGCCGGATCGTCCGACACCCCGAAAGTTTTGTTTCTGATCACTGTCGCTTGCGCCGAAACCCCGATTACAGGCCACAAAAGGACACTAGATCTGGTGGCGCGACCAGCTTCGAACACAAGATGACCCGAGATGCGACTCAATTCAATCAATTTTTTCTGTGGACACCGGGCCGTTTTTAGGCCTGCCCCAACGAGTCGAATCCTGCTGCGATTGCAATGTTAACAAAGGGTGGAAAACCCGTGTGACCGGTAAATTCCGAAGGAAGCTAGAGGCTTCCCGCAATCGGTTCACCTGTTTTCCACAGGGTTTTCCCCAGCAGTGCCCCCTCAGGATTGCGATTTTGTTCCGTCAGGATTGACCTGTGAATTTTGCGGCTGCGGCAGAATGACACCCTGATCCGTGACGATCATATCCAGCGACTGATCGGTAGGCTCGACTGGGATCGAGCGAATCTCCTGCACCGCATAGGCCAGACCGATGGCGACCACCGGGCCGGAAGTCCGCAGAATCTCCAGCGTCCGATCATAAAATCCGCCGCCATATCCCAGCCGATGACCTTCGCGGTCAAACCCTGCCAGAGGGACGATCAGCACCTGGGGCTGCATAACAGGCGAATCAGCTGGCGGATGGCTGGTGCCAAAGGATCCGGCCTCTAGCCGGCCGTCGAACGCGCGAAACTCCAATGGACGCGCCGGGCCGGTGACCACGGGCAGACAGACAGGACCGTCATGAGCCGAGATCGCAGGGCGCGGATCGGCCTCGTCCCGCATCGGCCAATAGCCAGCCAGCACTTTCCCACGGTGGGGGACCAGCACCTCTAGCAGATGACGCGTCATCGCCTCATCATCGCCACCCTGCCCGCGCGCGGCCAACGCCTGCTGGCGCAACTGCTTTTTCAAACCAGAAACCATGAGGCCAGCCCCAGAAATGCAAAGAAACCCATCATATCGGTCATGGTGGTGACGAAAGTCCCCGAGGCCAGTGCCGGGTCAAGCCCCAGCCTGCTAAGCCCCAATGGCACCAGCACACCGCCCATGGCCGCCACGATCTGGTTGGCGATCATCGCCGCACCCAGAACCAGTCCAATCTCCAGACTGCCCAAAAAGAACACGCCGGCCATGATCAGGATCACCGCAAGGCCGACACCGTTAAGCAGCCCCGCCCCCAATTCGCGGAGGATGACGCGCCGCGCATTTGCGCTGGTCAGTTCGCGCGTGGCAAGCGCCCGCACCGCCACGGCCAGGGACTGCGTTCCCGCAATCCCTCCGGTCGAGGCGACGATCGGCATCAGCGCCGCCAGAATGACCAGCTGGGCCAGCGTCGATTCAAAGCGCGAGATGACCAGCGCCGAAAGCGATGCGGTACAGAGGTTGATCACCAGCCACGGCAGGCGCTGACGCACGGTCTGGAAAGGCCCGTCTGAAACGTGGCTCTCGTCCGAGACGCGGGCCATGCGCAGAAAGTCCTCTTCATGCTCTTCGTCCAGCACCGACATGGCGTCGTCGATGGTGATGACACCAACCAGACGATCATCGTCATCGACCACCGGTGCCGAGATCAGGTGATATTTGTTGAAAGCATAGGCGACATCACCTTCGTCCTGACGGGCCGAGATGGTGCGGAAACTATCCTCGGTAATGTCACGCAAGGGCGTGGCCCGGCGAGAGGCCAACAGCTTACCCAGCGTGACATAACCCGTCGGATGACGGCGTGGATCGACCAGCACGACATGATAGAACTGGTCGGGCAGCCATTCTTCAGCGCGCAGAAAGTCGATGGCCTCGCCCACGGTCCAATGTTCGGGCGCAGTCACGACCTCGGATTGCATCAGACGACCGGCCGAATATTCGGGCCAGGTCAGCGAACGCTCGACTGCGGCACGGTCGGAATCGTCCAGCGCAGCAAGGATGGCCTGCTGTTCGGGCGCCTCCATGTCCTCGATCAGGTCAACGACGTCGTCGCTGTCCATTTCGCGCACGGCTTCGGTCAGTACCTCATGGGGCAGCTGCTCGATCACCTCTTCGCGGATCGATTCATCGATCTCGGACAGGATCTCGCCGTCAATCTCGCCTGAATAGAGCTGCAGGAACGCGCGCCGGCGCGCCGGCGTCAGTTGCTCAATCAGGTCGGCAACGTCGGCGGCGTGCATCGACTCAAGCAACTCGTCCAGCGCCTGCCCGTCCTGCTCATCTATCGCCCGGTTGATCGGGTCGAGATTCTGCCGGCTCAGCTGGAATTCGGCTTCCGAGGTATCGGTCTCGGTCTCGCGCGGCTCGGTCATCGGCAGACGGCCTCCTTGCTGGACTTTCGTGTGGTGACGAGGATTGGGGTCTGGTGCTGTCGGACAGCGCTATCAGTCGGCGGCACCATAGGGGCCTTGCCGCGGGGGCTCAATCACCCTTTAGAAGGGCCAGCGCCTCGGCGTGCAATTCTGCCGATCCGGCGGCAAGGATCGTGCCGCCGTTATGGGCAGGCCCACCCTGCCAATCGGTCACCACACCCCCTGCGGCCCGTATCACGGCAATCGGCGCAACAACGTCATATGGCTGAAGCCCGGCCTCGATCACCAGATCGACGTGACCGGCGGCAAGCAGCGCATAGGCGTAGCAATCAAGTCCATAGCGAACCAGACGCGCCCGCGAGGCAACGCGGGAAAATGCAGCATGTTCGGCGGGACTTCCGACCTCGGGATAGGTGCTCATCAGCGTTGCCTGCGCCAGGGCGACCCCCCGGCGCGCGCCAAGCGGGACCGAACCCGCGCGCGATATCAGTTGGGCGCGGCCAAAACCGCCCTCGAAACGCTCATCAAGATGGGGCTGATCAACAATGCCATAAATCGGCCCGCGCGCATCGCTGACGCCGATCAGGACGCCCCAGCTAGGCGCCCCGGCCATAAAGGCGCGGGTGCCATCTATGGGGTCCAGCACCCAGGTCAGACCGCTTTGCCCGCTTTGCCCGCCATATTCTTCGCCCAAAATGCCATCTTCTGGACACTCGGCGGCCAGAATGGCACGCATGGCACGCTCGCTTGCGCGGTCAGCCTGGGTCACCGGATCAAAGCCGGTGGTGGATTTATTGTCAGGTCGCAGCAACGGGCTGCGAAACAGGCTCAGCGTCTCGGTCCGGGCAGCATCGGCAAGACGATGCGCCACGGCCATGATCCGTTCAGCCCGCTCAGGAGTGATCTCGTTCGCACTCGTCATGGCCTGCCCCCGTGGTAATGCCTTGGGCGCAGGTTTAGCCGCAGAGTTCTTTGAACGAAAGCCTTGGAGCTACGACCTGCCGTTGTCAGGCCGCGTCCGACAGGACACGGGCGAGTTCAAAGATCTGGCGACGCTGCGCTTCGGGCATGGCGTAATATGCACGCACCAGTTGCAGCGCCTCTTTATCGGCCAGAATATCCCCCTCGATCGTGCTGTGGGTGTGGCCATCTTCGAGACCCTCGAAGAAAAAGCTGACCGGCACCTCTACCGCCTGCGCGATATCCCAAAGCCGGGACGCCGAAACACGGTTCATCCCGGTTTCATATTTTTGAATTTGTTGAAACTTGATACCAACTTTTTCAGCAAGCTGTTGCTGCGTCATACCGATCATCCAACGGCGATGGCGGATGCGCTTACCAACGTGAACGTCTACATTATGCTTCATAGTAACAACCTCACTCAATCTGAACGGGCGCTACAACAGATTGTCGTATTTTTCGAGTTCCATGTTATCCACTTGTCCAAAAAGACAATCGTTTGCAGTGGGCAATAATCACTCGAAGACAGCCCCCATGATCAACAGAAAAAACGCGCGCAATGACATGATGCAATTGGGAGGAAATGTGCAAAAACGCTGGAAAACAATGCAAATCAAGAAAATACCCGGCACCCCCGTTCCTGCCGATGTGACACTTGCGCCACCAGGTCCGGGTGATGTGCTGGTAAGGCTGCGGGCCGCAGCGCTGAATTTCGCCGATTTGCTTATGACGCAAGGTCACTATCAGGAAACGCCCTCTCCGCCCTTCATTCCGGGCCTCGAAGGCGCCGGAGAGGTGATTGCGACCGGCCCGGATGTATTGATTCCCCCCGGTACCCGCGTTGCGGTATTGAGCCAGGGCACTGTGGCGCAGGCGAACCTGTTTCCCGCCGCAAGCTGCCACCCGATCCCCAACGGGATGAGCTTTGAAGAGGCCGCCGGTTTTCTGATCGCCTATGGCACCAGCCATTTTGCCCTGACCCGGCGTGCCGGGTTGCGGCAGGGCGAAACGCTGGCGGTTCTGGGCGCCGCAGGCGGTGTCGGACTAACTGCTGTCGAAATCGGCGCGGCCCTTGGGGCGCGAGTCATTGCCGTGGCGCGGGGCGAGGACAAACTTACTGTCGCCCGGGCGGCCGGGGCCACCGATTGCATCGACAGTGCCGCCTGCCCTGATCTCAGGGCCGCACTGCGTGAGCTGGGCGGTGCCGATATCGTCTATGACCCGGTCGGCGACAAACCGGGCGAGGCTGCCTTTGGCGCGCTGAGACCGGGCGGACGCTTTCTCATCATCGGCTTTGCGGGGGGCCGGCCTCCGGCGTTGCCGCTGAACCACGCGCTGGTCAAGAACATCGCAATCCACGGGTTCTACTGGGGGGGTTATCAGAAGCTCGACCCCGCGCTTTTGCGCCAGGATATCGCCGCCCTTTTTGCACTATATGACCAAGGCAGGCTGCGCCCACATGTCGGCGCCACCCTTCCGCTGGAGCGGCTGGACGAAGGATATGAGCTGTTGCGCAGCCGCCGCTCGACCGGGAAAGTCATCATCAGTTTATGAAATTTATGTCAGATTGGCGAGAAACCGTTCGCTTTGCATTGAAAAAACCTCAGTTATCGCCAATATCTTCCCCGATGGTGGGCCGTCCGGGCCGCACCGCGATTTCTGACCGGGGAGAACTTATGGCAGATCACTATTCTATCCGCACGGCCGGGACCGCGACGCGCTCGGCTGCCGTGGATGAGGGCCTGCGCGCCTATATGAACAAGGTCTATGGCCTTATGGCCGTGGGCATGCTGGTGACCGCTGGCGCTGCCTGGGGTATGGCCGGGCTGACCCTGTCCGACACCCCCACGCAATGGATGCTGGGCAACGGCAAATACCTGACCGATCTTGGCAAGACCCTGTATCTGTCGCCGGTGAAATGGGCAGTAACCTTTGCGCCGCTGCTGATGGTGTTTGCCTTTGGCGCCGCGCTGAATCGCCTGTCGGTGCAGGGTGCGACGACGCTGTTCTACGCCTTCGCCGCGGTGATGGGCGTATCGATCAGCTGGATTTTTGCCGCCTACACCTCTTTCTCGATCGTGCAGACCTTCCTGATCACCGCGATCGCCTTTGCCGGGCTGTCGATCTGGGGCTACACCACCAAGCGTAACCTCTCGGGGATGGGCACTTTCCTGATGATGGGCCTCATCGGCCTGATCGTCGCGTCGATCGTGAACATTTTCCTGAAATCCGGCGCCATGCAATTCGCCATCTCGGCGATCGGCGTGCTGATCTTTGCCGGGCTGACTGCCTTTGACACGCAGAACATCAAGAACACCTATCTGCAACTGGCAGAGTCGGATCAGGAATTCCTGGGCAAATCCGCGATCATGGGTGCGCTGCAGCTGTATCTGGACTTCCTGAACCTGTTCATGTTCCTGCTGCAGTTCCTTGGCAACCGCGAGTGATCGCTCAATAACCAAGGCAAACACAAAGGGCCGGGCCATTCGCCCGGCCCTTTCGTTTTTCCGATCAGCCAGACCGGCAGGATTGGCTGTCTGAGAGTTGATTATCGAATGGCTCACGGCGATTTTTCGCAGACATCACAATCGATCCGGGTATTTCGCTCTTTTATGTGATGCAATAGGCGTCTGCTTTGTTACACCCGGATATTCCGGGAATATCTGCCGCCAATTCGCCGCCGTGGCAGGCGCCACAGCAGCATCCGAATCATTTGGGATTTTGTCGGGCTGATCCGGGCTTTACGACACAAGAAAAGCCCAGAAACACCACACAACTATTCGTCAGTACCGATCTGCACTGCGGCTTGCCATCGCAGTAACCAGGATGCCCGGGATCAGCTTAACACATTGAATTCATTGGCGGGCCCGGAAGGGCTCGAACCCTCAACCTTGGACTTAGAAGGTCCCTGCTCTATCCAGTTGAGCTACGGGCCCGCACGGCCGCAGTCATGGCGCAGGATTGCGGCTGAATCAACCGTTCAATCCCGATCTGAAAGCGCAATTGTCATGAAGACACTGTTCGGATCGGGCTGGTAGTCGCCAAAGGGCAGGCATTCGACGAAACCCGCCCGCGCATAAAGCCCGCGCGCAGCGATAAAGGTCGGCTGTACCCCGGTCTCAAGGCTGAGCCGCGCCATGCCCTCTGCCCGGGCGTAGGCAATCAGCGCCTCAAGCATGCGCCGCGAATGGCCACGGCCACGCGCCTCGGTCAGCACATGCATGGATTTGATTTCGCCATGATCTGGACCGATGCGCTTGACCGCACCCATGGCCAGCGGCACACCCCCTTCGCGCAGCACAAAAAAGGCGATCTCTGGCCGCTCAAGCTCGGCGCGGGGCAACATATGGATCGATTCCGGCGGGGTATCAGCGTGCATATCCGCGGTGTGCCGCTCAAAAAGCAGCGCCAGATCTTCGCCCAACGGGCTTTCCTGACCGATCACCGGATCGCCGACACTCATGGTTTTGCTTCCCTTTTGCACTGCGCGGCGGGCTTAGCAGCACCTGTGCAGGTTGCAAAGCGTCGGTGCAGCAGGCCGCATGAAAAATAAGGAAGAATGCGCTTGGCAGCAGGCCAGAGGCCGGATGCTTTCCGCCCGCAGGCGACAGGACGGGAACCAATGAGCTTTGGCCCCGGCAGGCGTGGGAAAACGTTCGCGACAGCCCAAGGTGTCAAGGGCTTGCGCCGCTTGTCCGGTCCCCAGCCGACCGCTACCTCTGCTTTTGAAACGGAGGCGCCCATGTCCATCGTCATCGAGCACATGACCAAAAGCTTCGACGGCACATCGGTGCTGCGGGGCATCGACCTGACCATCGAATCGGGCGAGCTGGTGGCATTGCTGGGCCCCTCGGGGTCGGGCAAGACGACGCTGCTAAAGATCATCGCCGGGCTTGACTGGCCCGATGCCGGGGGCTTGCGCGTTCATGGTGCCGACTGGCTGCATCTGGCGGCACAGGACCGCCGCATCGGCTTTGTCTTTCAGCATTATGCGCTGTTTCCGCATATGACCGTGCGCGACAACATCGCCTTTGGCCTGACCGTGCGCCCGCGGGCCGAACGACCGGGCAAGGCGGTGATTGCAGCCAAGGTGAACCAGCTGCTTGAGTTCCTGCAGATCGGCCACCTGGGCGACCGCTATCCGACACAGCTGTCGGGCGGACAGCGCCAGCGTGTCGCACTTGGCCGGGCGTTGGCCATTGAACCGACGGTGCTGCTGCTTGATGAGCCCTTTGGCGCGCTCGACGCTGCGGTGCGCCGCGACCTGCGCGCCTGGCTGCGCGAGGTGCATGACGAAACCGGCTCGACCACCATCTTTGTCACCCACGATCAGGAAGAGGCTTTCGAGCTTGCAGATCGCGTCGTGGTGATGGGCGAAGGCCGGATTGAACAGATCGGCAATGCCGACCAGATCCACGACCATCCTGCCAGTCCCTTTGTCGCCCGGTTCATGGGCGCGACGATCGAGCTGCCGGTAATGCTGAACGCCGGCCGGACCGAGGCACAGGGACTCGACGCCAGTCGTCTGCAGCGCCGCGCCCTGCCCGACGGGCCCGGAACCCTGTTTCTGCGCCCTGCCGATGTCACGCCGCTCGCCGATCCCTCGGGACGCTGGCAGATCGTACGGCGCACCAGCAATGGTGCGCTGTTGCGGCTTGAGCTGACAGATGGAGCGCAGCACTTTGGCATCGACCTGCCCCGACGTGCACCCGAGGCACAGGGGCTCTCCCCCGGTGCGCGCGTGAACCTGCGCCCCGAGGCAGGCACGATCTTTCCCGGCCCCCGCACCAGCCAGCCGCAGGCCGCCACAACCGAATTCCCCCGCAAGGAGAAAAGCCTATGATTATCCGCAAGCTTCACGTCGCCGCATTGGCGCTGCTTCTGGGCGCAGGCCCGGCGCTGGCTCAGGACAAGATCCTGAACGTCAGCTATGATATCGCCCGCGAACTGTTCGAAGCGCTGAACCCCGAGTTTCAGGCCTACTGGAAGGACAAAACCGGCCGCGACGTGACTGTCGACCAAAGCCACGGCGGTTCGTCGAAACAGGCCCGCGCCATTCTTGAAGGGCTGCCGGCGGATGTGGTGACCTTCAACCAGGAAACCGATGTGGACGTGCTGGCCAAGAACGGCCTCGTGGCCGAGGACTGGCGCGAGGCGCTGCCGAACGGCGCGTCGCCCTATTACTCGCTGCCCGCCTTCCTGGTGCGCAAGGGCAACCCGAAAGGCATCAAGGACTGGTCCGATCTTGCCCGGGACGACGTGCAGGCGGTGTTCCCTAACCCCAAGACCAGCGGCAATGGCCGTTACACCTATCTGGCCGCCTATGCCTATGCGCTGACCCAAGAGGGCGGCTCGCCCGAAAAGGCGCAGGAATTCGTCGGCAAGATCTTTGCCAATGTGCCGGTCTTTGACACCGGTGGCCGCGCAGCCACCCAGACCTTTGCTGAACGCGGCATCGGCGATGTGCTGATCACCTTTGAGGCTGAAACCAAGGGTATCGCCCGCCAATATGAGGCGGAGGGTTTTGAGGCCGTGACCCCGGCAACCAGCCTGTTTGCCGCCTTCCCGGTGGCGGTGGTCACCGAAAACGCCGAAAAGAACGGCTCGACCGAGGTTTCGACCGAATACCTCAAGTGGCTTTACACGCCCGAGGCCCAGGAAACCCTGGCCGGGAACCACTATCGCGTCACCGATCAAGAGGTCGCGGCCAAACACGCCGCCGACTTCCCCGAGGTCAAGTTGCTGACCGTGGACGAAGTCTTTGGCGGCTGGGACAAGATCAATACCGAGCATCTGGCCGAGGGCGGGATTCTCGACAAGGTCTTTGTTAACCAATGACGGCGGCTGCGGCCATCAAGCCGAAACGGGTTCTGCCGGGGTTCTCTCTGAGCCTCGGCACGACCCTGCTTTATGTCGCCCTGGTGATCCTGATCCCGGTGATTGCACTGGTCCTCAAAGGGGCCGAGATCGGCCCCGCACGGTTCTGGGCCATCATCGCCGCGCCGCGTACGCTGGCGGCGCTGCGGGTGACGCTGACCGCTGCAGCACTGGCCACCGTATTCAACGCTTTCTACGGGTTGCTCATGGCATGGGTCCTGACCCGCTATGACTTTCCGGGCAAGCGCATTCTTGATGCGCTGATGGATATTCCCTTTGCGCTGCCGACGGCGGTGGCCGGTATCTCGCTGACCGCGCTTTATTCGGCGAACGGCTGGTTCGGCGCACCCCTGACCGGTGCGGGGATCAATGTCGTCTATACGCTGGGCGGCGTGATCCTTGCCATGACCTTCACCTCGATCCCTTTCGTGGTGCGCGCGATCCAGCCGGTGCTGGAGGATCTGGACCCGGCGATGGAACAGGCCGCGATGACACTGGGGGCGCGGCCCTTTGCGATCTTCCGCCGGGTCGTCCTGCCCGCGATCCTGCCTGCATGGCTTGCCGGCTCGACGGTCGCCTTTGCCCGCTCTTTGGGTGAGTTCGGGGCAGTGGTGTTCATCGCCGGCAACCTGCCGTTCAAGACCGAAATCGCGGCGCTGCTCGCCTTTATCCGGCTTGAGGAATACGATTATCAGGGCGCAGCCGCCATTGCGCTGGTGCTGTTGCTGTTCGCGCTGATCCTGCTCATGATCTCAAACCTGATCCAGTTCCGCGCCGCCCGCCATCTGGAGGCCCGGTAATGTCCACGCTCGCGCTTTCCCATGCACCCGGCCAAAGCCGCCGCATGCCGCAGTTGTTGATCGGGCTTGCCTTTGTGCTGACGGCGATTTTTGTCGTGGCGCCGCTGGCCTTTATCTTCTGGCGCGCCTTTGCCGGGGGCTGGGCGGTTTACCTGGCCAATATCACCGACCCGCTGGTCCTGCATGCGATCTGGCTGACGACGCTGGTCGCAGTGATCGTTGTGCCGGTGAACGTCGCTTTTGGAATCGCCGCCGCCTGGGCCATTGCCCGGTTTCGCTTTCCCGGGCGCAAGCTGCTGATGGTGCTGATCGAGATTCCCTTTTCGATCTCGCCGATCATCGCGGGGATCTGCTATCTGCTGCTCTATGGTCGGCAAGGCCTGCTGGGACCGTGGCTTGCCGCGCATGATCTGAAAATCATGTTCGCCCTGCCCGGTATTCTGCTTGTCACCATGTTCGTGACCGCACCTTTCGTCGCGCGTGAGGTTCTGCCGCTGATGCAGGCGCAGGGCTCGGAACAAGAGCAGGCGGCAGTCACGCTGGGCGCGCGCGGCTGGCAGGTCTTTTCCCGCGTCACGCTGCCGAATATCCGCTGGGCGCTGCTTTACGGCGCAGTGCTGTGCACCGCACGTGCGGTCGGGGAATTCGGCGGGGTTTCGGTCGTTTCAGGTTCGATCCGGGGCCAAACGAACACCTTGCCCCTGCAAATCGAGCTGATGTTCAACGATCTTAACACCACAGGCGCATTCGCCGCAGCCTCGACCCTGACCGTCATCGCGCTGGTCGTGCTGGTCATCAAGGCCGTGTTGGAAAGCCGCAGGTAACACATTGTAACTGGCAGGAATGTCAGTGGACTTGGGCTCTCGCCCCCCATAGGCTGCAGGCCATGGAAGCCGCGATCAAAGATCAGAAACACTGCTGCCCCGAACTGCCAAAGCCGCGCAGCTTTTGGCAGCGCATCGCCGACCGGCTGGCGGCGCTGGTCGCCACACACCGACCGGCGACCCCACCCGAGAAATCGGTTGCTTTCACCATCGCGGTGATCGCGCTGGGGGCGAAGCTTGCCAAGGCCGACGGCACGGTCGCGCGATCCGAAGTGGCGGCCTTTCGTCGCGTCTTTATCATTCCGCGATCCGAGGAAAAGAACGCCGCCCGGGTCTTTGATCTTGCGCGACAGGATGTGGCCGGGTTCGACGCCTGGGCACGGCGGATCGCCCGCATGTTCCCGCCCGGTGACCCGGTGCTGGCCGATGTGGTCGAGGGGCTGTTCATCATCGCCGTCGCCGATACCGACCTGCACGAGGCCGAAATCGTCTTTATTGACGAGGTCGCGCGTATCTTTGGCCTGCCGCCCGAACAGGTGGCGACAATCCGTGCCCGCCACGACCGCAGGCAGGGTTGCCCCTCTTGCGAAGTGCTGGGGATCACGCCCGACACGCCTTTGCCCGAGGCACGGCGGCGATGGCGCGAGCTGGTGCGCGAAAATCACCCGGATCGCGCCCTGGCCCGCGGCCTGCCGCCCGAGGCGATCCGTCTGGCCGAGGCCCGCACCCGCGCACTGAACGAGGCTTGGGATAATTTTCGCAATATGCACAAGGCGTACCCGGCCTGATGGAACCCGGGCGCCGCCCTTCCCGTTTTCTTTCAGAACAGCCAAAGGACCGGGCCATGCGCATCATTATTATTCCCTCGATCATGTGGATGCTGGCCGCACCCGTTGCCCTTGCGCAGGGTTACGAGCCCCCGCTGGCTGACAACCCAGCACCCGAGACCACGCCAGAAGAGGCCCCCCGCACGCTGGAGGAGGGGCTGGAAAACTTTATGCGCAACATGCTGAACGACGCTGAGCCGCTGCTGGATCAGCTGGGCCGGAATATGGGCGATACGTTAAGTGCGGTCACCCCGGTTCTGAAAGATATCGGCAAGCTGATGGATGACGTGCGCAACTATCAGGCCCCCGAACGGCTTGAGAATGGCGATATTCTGATCCGCCGCCGCGCTGATGCGCCGCCGCCTCCGCCAGTTGGCGACGCCCTGCGCGACATGCTGCGCCCCGCGCCCGAAAACGATCCGCGCCTGAACCCGCGCGGCGATGATCCCTTGCGCGCGCCCGAGGTTCCGCCTTTTCCCGAACTGAACCCCGACAGCGAAATCTCGCTTTAAGGCGCGAAGCTCTCGACCCAGTCGATCAGTGCCGGCAGGCTGTGGCGGTGCAGGTCGTAGCCTTGCAAGATCGTCTTGCGCGCCGCTATCTTCAGCCGTTCTGCCTCGGGGTCACCGGCAAGACCGCGGATCAGCGCCGCCTCAAGCGCGGGTTGATCAAAGAAGGGCACCAATCGGCCATTCTCGCCATCACGGATCAGTTCACGCACCGGTTCGGTATCCGAACCGACGATATAACAGCCCGCCGACATCGCTTCGGTCAACGACCAGCTAAGCACAAAGGGATAGGTCAGGTAGCAATGCACCCGGCTGACCTGCAACAGCGCCAGATATTGCAGATAGGGCACGCGGCCAAGAAAATGGATGCGGCTAAGATCAAGCTGGCCATCAAGCTCGGCCAGCAGCTTTTCCTTCCACCCGGGCGCGTCCTTGGGCAGGCCACCGTAGCTGACACCATCCCCACCGACCAGCAGCACCTGCGCCTCGGGGCGCGCGCGCATCACCTCGGGCAGCGTCCGCATAAAGCGGTGAAAGCCACGATACGGCTCAAGCGAGCGGGACACATAGGTCAGCACCTCGTCACCCGCCCGCAGTTCGCGCCCATCAGGCAGCCGGAATTTCGCCTGCGGATCGGGGCGAACCTTCTCCGTGTTGATACCGTCGTGGATCACCTTCAATTTCTGGCGCAGCTCGGGCGGGAATGAGTTGGCCTGATATTTGGTCGGCGACAGCCCCGCATCCGCCTGCACCAACCCCTGAATCAGATGGGCAGAGCGCGCAATCGTGGTCACCCGGCCTTCATCGCTGCCTGGGCTGATTTCAGGATCAAAGCCGACATCATGGCCACGGGTGCGATACAACAGCTCGGCATAGACAAGCAGTTTGGTTTCGGGCCAGATCTCACGCAGAAACAACGTCTCACCCCAACCGCTGTGGCCGAATATCACATCGGGGGTATAGTGGTGCTGATCCCGCAGCGCCCGGCAGGCGCGCGCGGTCAGCCAGCCGCGATCGGCCATCTCACTGAAGGTCCGGCCCAGCATGGGGGGCAATTTCAAGTCGGCCGGCGCTTTGTAGCGCACAACCTTGACCGGAGAAGCTCGCTGGTTCTTTTCATCCGTCAGCGCCAGCACATGATGGCCACGCGCCGCCAGCGCCGGCGCAAGGTGCAAAAACTGGCCCGGAAAGTTCTGATGGATGAACAGGATTTTCATGCAAGCGTTCTCAGAAAGGCGGCATCAATCAGACGGCGCGTATACTCGTTATGCGGGTTATCAAACACCGCCTCGGTCGTACCCTGTTCGATCACCTCACCTGCGCGCATGACCATGATCTGATGGGACATCGCACGCACAACACGCAAATCATGACTGATAAACAGGTAAGCAAGCCCATGCTTGCGCTGAAGACGGCGCAAAAGCTCGACGATCTGCACCTGCACGGTCATGTCCAGCGCGCTGGTCGGCTCGTCCAGCACCACAAGCTTGGGATTGAGGATCATGGCACGGGCAATCGCAATCCGCTGACGCTGCCCGCCGCTGAATTCATGCGGATAGCGATGCATGGTCGCGGGGTCCAGCCCGACCTCTCGCATGATGGCGTCCACCATCTCGCGCCTGTCGCGGCCCGGCTCGATTCCGTGAACGCCCAGCCCCTCAGAGATGATCTGCTCGATCGTCATCCGGGGCGAAAGACTGCCAAAGGGATCCTGGAACACGATCTGCATGTCGCGACGCAGGCCCCGCAGCGCCCGGCCCGGTAAGGCAGAAATATCGCGCCCCATGTAAAGGATCGGCCCATCGCTTTCGATCAGCCGCATGATTGCCAGCGCAAGCGTGGTCTTGCCGCTGCCCGATTCACCGACGATCCCCAGCGTCTCGCCCGCACGAACCGACAGGGTAGCACCGTTCACCGCCTTCACGTGCCCGACGGTGCGGCGCAGGAAACCACGCTGGATCGGGAACCAGACCTTAAGATCACGGGTCACCACCACCTCGGGCGGGTCCCCGACCAAAGGCTCGGCCCGGCCCTGAGGCTCGGCCGCAAGCAGCATGCGGGTATATTCGTGCTGGGGATTGGCAAAGATTTCCTCGACCGGCCCCTGCTCGACAATCTCGCCGCCCTTCATCACGCAAACCCGGTCAGCGATGCGGCGCACAAGGCCGAGATCATGGCTGATGAACAGCATCGACAGCCCTTCGGCCGCCTTGAGCTCGGCCAACAGCTCCATGATCTGGGCCTGGATCGTCACGTCCAGCGCCGTGGTCGGTTCATCAGCTATCAAAAGTTCGGGGCCATTCGCCAAGGCCATGGCGATCATCACCCGCTGACGTTGCCCACCTGAAAGCTGATGCGGATAATCGGCAAGCCGGGTTTCGGGGTCACGAATGCCAACCCGGGTCAAAAGCTCGATGATCCGCGCGCGCGCTTCGGCCCCTTTCAGGTTCTGGTGCAGCGCCAGACTTTCTCCAAGCTGCCGCTCAAGCGTATGCAGCGGGTTCAGCGAGGTCATCGGCTCTTGGAAAACAAAGCTGATGTCATTGCCCCGCACCCGGCGCAGCTCAGCCTCAGAAGCGCCCAGCAGCTCGCGTCCCTCATAACGGACCGAACCCGCGACCTCGGCCACGTCACCAAGCAACCGCACCGTCGAAAGCGCTGTCACCGACTTGCCCGAACCGGATTCGCCGACCAGCGCGACCGTCTCGCCCCGGTTGACGGTAAAGCTCACGCCCTTGACGGCGGGGGTCAGTTGCCCGTCCTGCCGGAATCCCACCCGCAGATCTGTGACTTCCAGAACCGGGGTCATCGGAAGGTCTTTCTTGGGTCAAAGGCGTCGCGCACGCCCTCAAAGATGAACACCAGCAGCGAAAGCATGATCGCAAAGCTGAAAAAGGCGGTAAAACCCAGCCACGGCGCCTGCAGGTTCTGTTTGGCCTGCAAGGCCAGTTCGCCCAGTGAGGGGGCGGAAGTCGGCAGCCCGTAGCCAAGATAGTCGAGCGCGGCCAGAGACGAGATCGTCCCGGTGACGACAAAGGGCATCATCGTCAGCGTCGCCACCATGGCATTGGGCAGGATATGGCGGAACATGATCGTGCGGTCATTGACCCCCAACGCCCGCGCCGCCCGGACATATTCAAAGTTGCGCGCCCGCAGAAACTCGGCCCGGACCACGCCGACCAACGCCGGCCAGCCAAACAGGATCGAGACAAAAACCAAAAGCCAGAAGCTGCGCCCAAGGATCGCAAACAGAATAATAATCACGTAAAGCGAAGGCGTTGAACTCCATATTTCAAGTAATCTCTGAAATACGAGGTCCGTACGCCCACCAAAATATCCCTGCACCGCCCCCGCAGCGATTCCCAAAAATGAGGCGACGACGGTCACGATCATCGTGAACAGGATCGACAGGCGGAAACCATATATGACCCGTGCCAGGACATCGCGCGAGGTGTCATCCGTGCCAAGCCAATGCTCGGCATCGGGCGCGCTTGGGGCGGTGCCGACATTGTTGATGGTGCGATAATGATAGGGGATCAGCGGCCACAACATCCAGCCACGTTCGATCGCCTCACCGGCAACTTGCCCGGTTTCGCGGGCCTCTTTCTCGGTCGCCTCGGGATCGTCCCAGCACTCTTGTCGCCCACCGGTCCGGATCAGGCATTGCACCCCCGGATCGGTATAGATCGCTTCGGTCCCGAAATCGCCGCCAAAAGCGGTCTCGGGGTAAAAGCGATAGACCGGGAAATACAGCCCGCCCTTGTAGCTGACGAGGATCGGCTTGTCGTTGGCGATAAGCTCAGCAAAGAGCGAGGCCACAAACAGCGCTGTAAAGATGATCAGCGACCAGAAAGCGCGCGAATTGCGGCGGAAATTGCGCAGGCGGCGGCGGGTCAGTTCAGTCATTGCCATCAGCCGGCCCTCCGCTCGAAGTCGATACGCGGATCAACCAGCACATACATCAGGTCCGACAGGATACCGACCAGAAGGCCCAGCATGCCAAAGACATAAAGCGTGCCAAAGATCACCGGATAATCGCGTTGCACAGCAGCCTCGAACCCCAGCCGCCCAAGCCCATCGAGCGAGAAGATCGTCTCGATCAGGATTGAAGAGCCAAAGAACACACCCAGAAACATCGCGGGAAAGCCGGCGATCACGATCAGCATGGCATTGCGAAAGACATGGCCGTAAAGAACGCGCCCCTCGGTCAGGCCCTTGGCACGGGCGGTCATCACATATTGCTTGTTGATCTCATCCAGAAAGCTGTTCTTGGTCAGCAGCGTCAGCGTGGCAAAGCTTGAGATCGTCGTTGCCGTCACCGGTAGCGCGATATGCCACAGGTAATCCTTGACCTTGCCCCACAAGCTCAGATCCGCCCAGTTGTCCGAGGTCAGCCCGCGCAGAGGGAATATCTGCCAGTAGCTGCCGCCCGCGAACAGGACCATCAACAACACTGCGAACAAAAAGGCCGGGATGGCATAGCCGACGATGATCGCGCCCGATGTCCATGTGTCGAAAGGCGTGCCGTTGCGGACCGCCTTGCGGATACCCAGCGGGATCGAGATCAGATAGGCGATCAGCGTCGACCATAGCCCCAGCGTGATCGAGACCGGCATTTTTTCCAGCACCAGATCAATCACCGAGATTGAGCGGAAAAAACTGGTCCCGAAATCAAACCGGACATAATTGCCCATCATCACCAGAAAGCGTTCGGCCGCCCCGATCTTTTCTTTGCTGCATTCGGGGGATTTCAGATCCGGTTCGCCCTGATGGGCCGGCGAGCAGGTGATACGGGCAAAGCCCATCTGGACCTCAAGCTGGTCCAAAAGCTCGGGCGGGATACCGCGGGCACCAGCATATTCGCTGCTTTGCGCCGCCTCACCCCCGCCGCCGGTAATGTTGCGCAGCGCATCGCCCTCGCCCTGAACGCGGGCAATGATCTGTTCGATCGGGCCGCCCGGAACGAATTGCGTCAGGGTAAAGTTGACCAGCATGATGCCGATCAGCGTGGGTATGATCAGCAACAAGCGCCGCAGGATATAGGCTGCCATCCGTCCCCTTGCTCCGCCTGATCCGCGCCAGCCCTTGCGGGCCCTAGCGCAGCACGCCGGATTGTTTCAGCTTTGCTGCCTTATCCGCGTCATACCACCAGAAATCAAGCTCACCCAACGCATGGGGCGGCAGGGTGTCGGGGTGACCAAAGATATCATAATAGGCGACGGTATGGGCAGCCTTGTACCATTGCGGCACCCAAAAGCGCAACGCGCGCAGGCTGCGGTCCAGCGCATGGGCGACGGTGATCATCTCGTCCTGCGTGGTCGCCTCGATCCCTTTCTGGATCAGCGTATCTATGGCCGGGTTGGCCAGCCCCATCAGGTTGAACACATCGCCCACGTTTTCCGAACCAAAGGTCTGCTCGGTATCGCCGCTAAGAAAATAGCCCTGCGCCATATGGGTGGTCGCAAGGTCAAAGTCATGGCTGCGGGTACGCGCCGTCAGCTGGGCGTCATCAACACGCAGGTTCACCGCATCAATGCCGATGGCACGCAGGTTCCGGACATAGGGGTTGATCACGCGGTCAAAGGTGGCGCTGTCGTTCAGGAACTCAAGCCGCAGCACCTCGCCCTTGGCATTGCGTCGCATTCCGTCGCTGCCGACCGTCCAGCCAGCCTCATCCAGCAGCTTTGCCGCCTGCCGCATGTTCCTGCGGTCAAGCTGGGTCTTACCCGAAACCGGCTGGACCACCGCATCATCGGTCAGCACGCCAGGCGGCAGGTCCTTGGCCAGTGGCTCAAGCAGCGCCAGTTCGGCAGGAGCAGGCTTGCCCTGCGCCATCAATGGGCTGTTGTCCCAAGGCGAGTTCACCCGCGTGTAAAGCCCGTAGAACAGCGTCTCATTCGACCATTCAAAATTGAACATCAGCGCGACGGCCTCACGCACGCGGATGTCCTGAAACTTGGGTCGACGCAGGTTAAAGACCCACCCCTGACCGTTGGAGATATCGCCGTTCGCCAGTTCTTCCTTTTTGACAGCCCCGGACTGAAAGTTCGGAAAATCATAGCGCGTCGCCCAGTGGATCGAGCTTGCCTCGTTGCGGAAAGTATAGACCCCGGCCTTGAATGCCTCAAAGGCGCTGTCGTAATCGCTGAAGTATTCGATGCGGATGCGGTCAAAGTTGTGCCGCCCGACATTGATCGGCAGGTCTTTGCCCCAATAGTCAGGATTGCGCCTGAAGGTGATTGAGCGCCCCATATCCGCCCGGTCGAACATATAGGGGCCCGAGCCGACAAAGGGGATGGTGCTCGACTGTTCGATGTCGCGCTTGTTCTTGCGGAAATCCTCGCGCGAAAAGACGATCTGACCGCCGACCGACTGGATCACGTCACGGCGCGGATAGCCGGGCTGAAAGATGAACTTGATCGTGTGATCGTCAATCACCTCGGCCTTGGCGACGATCTTGGCGATGACCGTGCGATAAGATGACAGGCCCTTGTCGCGCAACAGTTCGAACGAAAACAGCACGTCATGGGCGGTCAAAGGCGTACCGTCGGAAAATTTGGCCTCGGGTCGCAGATGAAAGATCACCCAGTCGCGGCTTTCGGGATATTCGATCGTCTCGCAAAGCAGGCAATAGGCGGTGCCGATCTCATCCGCCACGCCCTCCATCAACGGCTCCAGCATGGTGTTTGACAAAACCGCCGCCCGGCCGCGATGGGTATAGGGGTTGTAACTGTCAAACCCGCCCGAGAACCATTCCGAGATCTCGCCCCCCTTGGGCGCATCCGGGTTCACATAACGCAGATGCTTGAAATCGGCAGGAAGCTCGGGCTCACCGAAAACCGAAATGCCGTGCGAAACGATGGTTCCAGAAGCCTGCGGCTCTTGGGCAAGGGACCAGCCGGGCATCAGCGCCAGGGCCAGTGCAACCATCGGGGCATGTCGCAGAATGGGCATTTTCATCGGGTCTTGGTGATCCTTGTTTTGGCTTGCTCGGGCATGTCGCCACCTTTGCACCAAGGCTAGCAGTCCGCGTGCACGGTTCAACATGCAAATGCGTGAGCGGGCGACCATATGCCGCAACAGGCAAGCAAAAAGGGCGCCCCGCGGGACGCCCTGCACTGTGATCCAGCTTGTCTGACGCTTACTGCTGGGACTGCAGATAGGCAATCAGGTTGGCGCGATCCTGAACCTTGGGCAGACCAGCGAAAGCCATCTTGGTGCCTTTGACTACCGATTTGGGGTTGGTCAGGAATTCCTGCAACGCCTCGGGGGTCCAGTCCCCGCCATGCGCCTTCATCCCGTCCGAATAGTTAAAGCCCGAGATGCTGGCCACCGCACGACCAACCACACCGTTCAGGTGCGGGCCTGTGCCATCGGTGCCGTCGAGCTTGTGGCAGGCCTTGCATTTGCCAAAGACCTTTTCACCAGCCGCAGCATCGGCCGAGGCCAGAACGGTTGCGAAATCGGGACCTTCCTCGGCTGCCGGCTCGGATTCGCCGCCGGTCTCTTCAACGGGGATAGTATAGGCCTGAGCGTGCTCCCCTTCACCACCGTGACCCGAGGACGCGATGTTATAGATGCTCGAAGCCGCCCAGTTCATCAGCAAAAGGAACAGAAGAGCGCCGATGAGCGCACCGGCGGCCTTGGTGACGGTCATGGTATCGAACATGTCTGCGGATCCCTTGGGTCTGTCCGTGGATTTGGGCGTATCTACCCGCTTTTGTTTCGCCGGTTCAAGGTATAGTTGTCGCTTGCGCAGCACAAATCAGGCGGAATGACCGCCCGGACACAGGGTCCACGCGACGGCCCTGCAAGCGAAGGTGGGACAGATGACCCAGGCAACAACCCAGAACGTAATCGCATTCCAGGGCGAGCCGGGCGCCTATAGCCATCAGGCTTGCCGCCATTATCGCCCGCAGATGGAGGCACTTCCCTGCCGCACCTTTGAGGACACGATCGAGGCGGTACGCAGCGGCCGCGCCGAACTGGCGATGCTGCCGGTCGAGAACTCGACCTATGGCCGGGTCGCAGACATCCATCACCTGCTGCCCGAAAGCGGGCTGCATATCATCGACGAAGGCTTTGTTCGGGTGCAGATCAGCCTGCTGGCGGTGCCGGGCACGAAGCTTGCCCAGGTCACCGATGCGATGAGCCATCCGGTTCTGCTGGGCCAATGCCGTGGATTTCTGCGTCGTCACAGCATCCATGGTGTGGTCGGCGCCGATACCGCAGGCTCGGCCCATGAGGTCGCGCGCCGGGGCGAGCCCTCGCTTGCCGCGCTCGCCTCGCCGCTCGCAGGCGAAATCTACGGGCTTGAAGAGCTGGCCTCGGGAATCGAAGACCGCCAGAACAACACCACCCGCTTTCTGATCATGTCGCGCTCACCCGATTTCTCCCGCCGCGCGAACAGCCAGGGCGGGACAACCATGGTCACCAGCTTTGTCTTTCGGGTGCGCAACATCCCCGCCGCGCTTTACAAAGCTCTTGGCGGCTTTGCGACCAACGGCGTCAACATGACCAAGCTGGAAAGCTATATGGTGGACGGCATTTTCACCGCCACCCAGTTCTACGCAGATATCGAAGGGCACCCCGAGGATCCGCCTGTCGCCCGCGCGCTGGAAGAGCTTGATTATTTCACCTCCAGCCTGAACATCCTTGGGGTCTATCCTGCCGATCCGTTGCGCGCGACACAGACTCAAGCGGCTGAGTGACCGCGCCTAAGCGAGCCCAAAGCAGGGCCGGCAGATTCAGCCGGCCCTAGGTATTCGCGATCAGATAGGTGACCAGATCGCCCACATGACGGGCGAATTTGCGATCCAGCTGAGACTTGCCCAGCTTGGCGGTTTGCAACAGGATGCGCGCCTTCATGCCACGCGGCTGGGCCTCGGTTTCAAACAGCAGCCGTGACTTTGTCCGGGTCAACGCCACGACTGTCATGCGGATGGACAGGTTGAACTGATCCGAGCTCCCCTCAAGTGTCAGCGCTTCAGGCGGATCAAACTGCGTCAGTTCAAGCACCATCTCGCGGTGATGGGCGCGCCAGTCGAACCCCAGTTGCCAGCGCATGCCAACAGCCGTCCCGGCAAGCCTGTCCTGCCGACGCAGATCAACGCCACGACGAACCAAAAGCCGCTCGATGGCCTTGAAGTTGCTGACGGCGCGAAACAGATCCTCCGCAGCAAGGTCCATGTCTTGTCGGGTAGAAAATTTCATTGGCGATCCGGTCAGGCAGCTGGAATGTTGCTAACAGATTCATTCCATGCTGCGCCATGGCATGCAAGACCACCCATTGGGACATCCGTTTAAATTTATTACAATCTTAGGTTGTATTAATTTGATATTGTCTACATCCATGCGGCATGACGCGCCACAGCCCCCCACCCGATCCGCCGCCTGCCACCGGTACCATATCCGTGCGCGTGATGGCGACGACGGATCTGCATATGCACCTGTTCGGATACGATTATTTAGCTGATCGTCCCTCGGGCAAGATCGGGCTTTCCCGGGTTGCGGCGCTGATCTGGCAAGCTCGGCGTGAAGCGGCCAATTGTCTGCTTTTCGACAATGGCGACAGCCTGCAAGGTAACCCGCTGGGCGATTATCTGGCCGAGACCGGAACGATCAGCCCGCGTCACCTTCACCCTGCTATCGAAACGCTCAATGCGCTGCAATATGACGCGGCGACACTTGGCAATCACGACTTCGCCTTTGGCACCGATTTCCTGCGCCGCGTGCTTGAGGGCGCCAGTTTCCCCTTTGTCGCCAGCAATATGCGGGCAAGGCGAGCCCTGCCGATTCTCCCCCACCTTTTGCTGAACCGCAGCTTTCGCGATGACTTGGGCAGGCTGCACCAACTGCGCATAGGGGTCCTGGGCTTTCTGCCACCGCAAACCGTCGCATGGGAACCGGCGCTGCAATCGGAAATCACTGTCGAGGATATCCTGACAGCAGCCCAATCGGGCATTGCCGTGCTGCAGCAGCAAGGCGCGGATCTGATCGTGGCGCTGGCGCACAGCGGTATCGGCGCGCTGGCACCAAATCCGATGATGGAGAATGCGGCCACCGCACTCGCTGCCATGCCAGGAATAGATGTGGTGATCGCGGGGCATACGCATCGCGTTTTTCCCTCACCCGATCATCCGCAGGGGCCGGGGATCGATAGCGTCAGGGGCACGCTTGCCGGAAAGCCTGCTGTCATGCCGGGCTTTTGGGGTTCGCATCTGGGGCTGATTGATTTGCGGCTGAAACGCTGTGATCAGGGCTGGCACATCGCCGATTTCACCTGCCACGCCCAGCCGGTCGGACCAGAGGATGATCATCACTCTGTCACTGCGCCTGCACTGTCGGCCCATCACCAGACCCTGCGCCACCTGCACCGCCGCATCGGCCGCACCAGCCAACCGCTCAGCAGCTACTTTGCCCTGATCGGAGAGGACCCCGGCCTGCGTCTTGTCACCATGGCACAGCGCTGGCATGTGCGCCGTGCGCTTGCCGGTACGCCATGGCAGGATCTGCCGATCCTGTCAGCGGCCGCACCCTTTCGCGCCGGTGGTCGGGGCGGGCCACAGCACTACACCGATGTTCCGGCAGGACAGCTGACCCTGCGCAGCATTGCTGATCTATATCTGTTTCCGAATCGGATCTGCGCGCTCAGGCTGACCGGGGCCGAACTTATCGACTGGCTGGAACGTTCGGCGAGCCTTTTCCTGCAGGTCCAGCCGGGATTGCCGGACCAGCCACTGATCGACCCTGATTTCCCTAGCTATAATTTCGATGTCGTCGACGGGCTCGACTGGCAGATCGATCTGAGCCAGCCGCCCCGCTACGCGCCGGACGGCCGGCTTGCCCATCCCGATTCGCAGCGCATCTCGGGGCTGCGTCATCGTGGCCAGCCGGTTGCGCCCGACCAGCCGTTCATTCTGGCGACGAACAGCTTTCGACTGTCGGATTGCGGGCTTTTCGCCGGGGTGGCAGCGGGACGGCCGGTGTTGCTGGACAGCGGCGCACGCACCCGCGAGGTGCTGCGCCGCTATGTCGCGCTGCAAAAGGTGCTGACGCTTGACCCGCAAAACGGGTGGAGCTTTCGCGCCCTGCCCGGCACCTCGGTCCTGTTCGAGACAGGCCCCGCTGCCGCGCAACATCTGGACGGACTGTCACGGCAGGTCGAGATTGTGGGATTGGGTCCTGATGGTTTCCTGCAGCTGCGCCTGCACCTTTGACTGGCAAGCCGCTTGCATCCCGCCGCGCCCGCGCCTATCTAGGCGGCGAGAGGTTGGCGCGGGCGAGCGCCTCGCCAACCCGGTCAGGTCCGGAAGGAAGCAGCCGTAACGAGTCCCGCTTGGGTCGCTGTCCAGCCTCTCACCCTCTTTCCCCTTCCCCCGCAAGTCGTTAGCTTCCGCCGCGCAACTGTCCGAAGGCCGGCCCATGACCATCCCTCCCCGCATTCTTTGCCTCGGCGCGATGCTGTGGGATGTGATCGGCCATAGTGCCACCAGAATTGAGCCGGGCGACGACCTGCCCGGCCGGATCACCCGACAGCCGGGCGGCGTGGCGCTGAATGTGGCGCTGGCGCTGGCGCGGCAAGGGCTAGCCCCCGCCATGCTGGCCGCCATCGGCCGGGATGCGCCCGGCGATGCACTGATCGTTGAGGCACAAGGGCGCGGTGTCGACACACGCTGGCTTTACCGCGATGATGGCTTTGAAACCGATAGCTATATCGCCATTGAAAGCCCCGACGGGCTGGTCGCGGCGATTGCCGATGCCCGCGCGCTTGAGACTGCGGGCGGTGCTATTCTTGCCCCTCTGCGCGATGGCCGGCTGGGCGATGTCGCACGGCCATGGCAGGGAACATTGGTCATTGACGGCAATCTGACTGCCGAGATTCTGGCCGGGATCGCAGATGATCGCTGCCTCGCCGGGGCCGATCTGCGCATCGTGCCAGCAAGCCCCGACAAAGCCCCAAGATTGCAACAGCTGATCACCCATCCGCGTGCCACCTTCCATCTGAACCGCGCCGAAGCCGAGATGCTGGCCGGACGTACCTTTGACCATGCACTGGATGCAGCCGAAGCCGTCGTCGCGCTGGGTGCGCGTCGCGTGCTCGTCACCGATGGCCCCCGTCCCGCCGCCGATGCCGCTCGCGGGGAACCAGGTCTTAGCAAGGCCCCGCCTCCGCTTGCCACCCGCCGGGTTACCGGCGCAGGCGACACATTTCTTGCCGCCCATCTGGCCGCTGAATTGCGCGGCGCCGACCGGGCCAAAGCCCTGGAGTGCGCGCTATCCGCCGCCTCTGCCCATGTTTCAGGAAAGGACCTGCCATGAAGTCGCTGATCGCGCTTTCTCCCGAAGTTTCGCAAGCTCTGGCCGACAACCGCCCGATCGTCGCGCTGGAATCGACCATCATCACCCATGGCATGCCCTATCCGCAAAACCTTGAGGTCGCGCAGAAGGTCGAGGCCGTGGTGCGCGAATCGGGCGCCGTACCCGCCACCATCGCAGTGATGGGCGGGCGCATCCGCATCGGACTGGATGCCGAGGCGCTGGAGGCGCTGGCCTCGACCCCGTCGGCCGATGTGATGAAACTGTCCCGCGCTGATCTGGCCGCCTGCCTTGCGCTGGGACGGACCGGTGCGACCACCGTGGCCGCGACGATGATCTGCGCCCATCTTGCAGGAATTCGCGTCTTTGCCACCGGCGGCATCGGCGGGGTCCATCGCGGTGCCGAAAGCAGCTTTGACATCTCGGCAGACCTGCAAGAACTGGCGCAAAGCCCGGTCACAGTCGTCGCCGCAGGGGCAAAGGCCATCCTTGATCTGCCCAAAACGCTGGAGGTTCTTGAAACCCTGGGCGTGCCGGTCATCGCTTATGGCCAAGATCAGCTTCCAGCGTTCTGGTCGCGCGAATCGGGACTGGCTGCACCACTGCGCATCGACGACCCCGCCCAGATCGCTGCGGCCGCCCGTCTGCGCGGTGAACTGGGCCTTGCTGGCGGTCAGCTGGTCGTGAACCCGATCCCTGCCGAAGCAGAGATCCCGCGCGCCGAAATGATTCCCGTCGTCGAACAGGCCCTTGCCGAAGCCGAGACCCAGGGCATCGCCGCCAAAGAGGTCACGCCCTTCCTGCTGCAACGCATTTTTGAGCTGACCGATGGCCGGTCGCTTGACGCAAATATTGCGCTGGTGCTGAATAACGCGCGGCTGGCCTCGCAAATCGCCGCGGCCATGGCCGGCTAACGGCGACCGAAAATCTGAGACAGATCGTAAGAGTCGCGCTCGCCAATACAGGCCGCATCGCTGGCAAGAAAGCGATCGGCCGCCTGAACCCCGGCGTCATGCAATTGCTGCAAGAGGCCGGGCTGCGGGATCAGCTTGGTACTCGCGGACAGCGAATTCATCAGCTCTTCGTCCATGATGCTATGCAACAGGACGTTCTTCATCGGGCGTCCGGTCAGCCGGTCCTCAGCGAACAGACGCTTGACGAAGTTGATCGCGCGCAGCTCGGCCAATAGCGAGGCGTTAAAGCTGATCTCGTTCACACGGTCCTGAATCTCGGCAGGTGTCTTGGGGATCGCATCACGCAGCATGGGATTGATATTAACGATGACAATGTCGCGCGGCAGGTCCGGGCGATAAAGCGGGAACAGCGCCGGATTACCCGAATAGCCGCCGTCCCAATAGGCTTCGCGCCGGCCAGTAGCGGGGTCGTCAATCTCGACCGCGCGGAACAGTTCGGGCAGACAGGCCGAGGCCAAAATCGTCTGCACCGTCACCTCGGCCCCGCCAAAGACCCGCACCAGCCCCGTGCGCACATTGGTGGCGGTGACAAAGAACGCGGGGCCCTCTTCGCGTCCCAGATGGGGGTGGGGCATGCCGCACAGGATGGATTCAAGCGGGTTGGAATAGAACGGCCCGCTGTCATAGGGGCTGAATACCCGTGTCAGAGACTCAAGCCAGGCGATGGGCGAGAAAAGCTCGGTCAGCCGCTGCCATGCACGCGGGACGGGGAACATCGAATAAAGCCAGCGCACCATCGAGTTGTCGCTGACCTGCGCGACCTGCGACCAGACATAGGCAAGGTTTTGCCGCGCCGCCTCGCGTCCGCGTTTGCCCGGACCACAGGACAGCCCCGCAGCCAGCGCCGCACCGTTCAGCGCCCCGGCCGAAGTGCCACTGATGCCACGAATCTCGATCCCCGGCTCATCCAGTAGCCGGTCGAGTACGCCCCAGGAAAAAGCACCGTGTGCGCCGCCACCCTGTAGCGCAAGATTAATCCGCTTAACGTCCATCTTTACCCCACATTCCATGCCCGCAGCAGATCATGCCGCAGCGCGGCACCAGACTGCGGCATTTCCGGGCAGAAAGAAAGCCTGGGGCGTGGAGCGCGGGAATGCGCGGCTTGCAGGTGGTTATCGGGCCGGGCCGGGCGGGTCAGTCGTCAGCCTGAGCCTGAGCCCGAGATTTACCCGCCACATCCAGCGCCAGCGTAGCCGCCATGAAGGCGTCCAGATCACCGTCAAGCACCCCTTGCGTATCCGAGGTCTCGTAGCTGGTGCGCAGATCCTTCACCATCTGATAGGGATGCAGCACATAAGAGCGGATCTGGTTGCCCCAGCCCGCATCCCCCTTTGCCTCGTGCTGGGCGTTGATCGCGGCGTTGCGCTTATCAAGTTCAAGCTGATACAGCCGCGCCTTCAGGGCCGCCATGGCATTGGCGCGGTTCTGGTGTTGCGACTTTTCCGAGCTGGTCACAACGATGCCCGTCGGCAGGTGGGTGATACGCACCGCCGAATCGGTGGTGTTGACGTGCTGACCACCGGCCCCGGAGGACCGATAGGTGTCGATGCGGATTTCGTTATCGGGAATCACGATCTCGATATTGTCATCGACTACCGGATAAACCCAGACCGAGCTGAACGAGGTATGCCGCCGTGCCGCCGAATCATAGGGCGAAATGCGCACAAGCCGGTGCACACCCGATTCCGACTTGAGCCAGCCATAGGCATTCGGTCCTGAGATCTTATAGGCAGCCGAACGAATGCCCGCCTCTTCGCCCGGCGTTTCGGACAAAAGCTCGACGTTATAGCCTTTCTTCTCGGCCCAGCGGACATACATCCGTGCCAGCATCGAGGCCCAGTCCGCGCTCTCGGTGCCGCCTGCCCCGGCGTTGATTTCCAGGAAGGTATCGTTGCCGTCAGCCTCACCGTTCAGCAGCGCCTCAAGTTCTTTCTGCTGGGCCAGTTCGACCAGCTCTTTCAGCGCGGTTTCGGCGTCCGTGACAACCTCGGTATCGCCCTCGGCCTCGCCAAGTTCGATCAGTTCGATGTTGTCCTTAAGCTCGGTCTCGATACGGCGATAGGTCTCGACCGCGTCAGACAGCATCTGGCGGTCACGCATGAGCTTTTGCGCTCGGGCAGGGTCGGACCAGATATCGCCCGCCTCGATCATGGCGTTCAGCTCTTCCAGCCGATGTGGCGCGGTCTCCCAGTCCATACGCTGACCTAGCAGTTTCAGCGATTTGCGGATCGCCTCGATGGTGGCTTGGGTTTCGGCGCGCATCAGCACTCTCTGGGTTCGGTTTTCAGGTCAGGGCAGGACAAATAACGCGGGCAGCGTCCGGCGGCAAGCACCGGACCTAATAGAGCCCGCCCGAGGACAGCGTGCCGAAATCGGCTTTTTTCGGGATCACCTTTTTCTTGCCGGTCGAGGTGGTCACCGCCTGCCCGCTGTCGCGGCCAGAGGTAAAGAGCGGCAGCGTGGCCGGGTCGGCGCGACCAAAGCCGCCGTCGATCATGGCGATGCCGGTCAGGTCCTGACCATCGCGGAAATATTCGGCAATCACGTTGTCGCCCTTGGCATCCGGGCCAAGGATCGCACCGGTGAAGCGGTCGATGTTGACGAAGTGGCCGCCCGGAGGAACCTTGAAGGCGGTGCCGCCAAATTCCTTGACCGCCTCTTTCATGAATTCGTTGAAGACTGGCACGCAAAGCGTACCGCCATAGGCATTCGAACCCAGCGTACGCGGCTGGTCATAGCCAAGGTAGCAGCCGGCAACGATGTTCGAGGTAAAGCCAATGAACCACACATCCTTGGCGTCATTGGTGGTCCCGGTCTTGCCCGCAACCGGCACCGGCAGGCTGACGCCACGCCCCGAACCGCGCTTGACGACGCCTTCCAGCATTGAGGTCAGCTGATAGGCGGTAATCGCGTCCATCACCCGTTCGCGGTTCGACCGGATCTCGGGCGCCGCACCCGGAGGCAGGTTCGGCTGGCCACAGGTCACGCATTCGCGGTGATCATGGCGATAAATCGTGCGACCGCGACGGTCCTGCACACGGTCGACCAGCGTCGGCTCCACCCGCTCACCACCGTTAGCGAACATGGCATAGGCGGCAACCATCTTGAACAGAGTCGTTTCCTGCGCGCCAAGGCTGTTGGCAAGAAAATGACCAAGGTGGTCATAGACCCCGAATTTCTCGGCATATTTCGCCACCGTATCCATCCCGATATCCTGGGCGATACGGATGGTCATCAGGTTGCGCGACTGTTCGATCCCGGTGCGCATCGGCGTCGGGCCATAGAACCTGCCGCTGGCGTTCTTGGGCGTCCACAGACCTTGCGGCGTGTTCACGGTGATCGGCTCGTCCACGACGATGGTCGCGGGGTTGAACCCCGAATCCAGCGCCGCCGCATAGACAAAAGGCTTAAAGCTTGACCCCGGCTGGCGCAGTGCCTGCGTGGCACGGTTAAAGACCGAACTTTGATAGCTGAAGCCACCCTGCATCGCGATAACGCGGCCGGTATTGACGTCCATGGCCATGAAACCGCCCTGCACCTCGGGCACCTGCCGCAGGGTCCAGCGGATAAAGCTGCCATCGCTGTCGCTGGTCATCTGGCGGACCAGCACCACATCGCCAACCTCAAGCAGGTCCGAGGCGACCCGCGCCTTTGGCCCCAGCTTGCCGTCCGCCAGCCGCTTGCGCGCCCATTGGACGTCCTTGGCGGGAATGGTGGCCGTGCCCTCGTGATCCTCGATGCCGATCGTGGCGTCGGTATCGCCCAAAGACAGGACAACGGCGGGGAACCAGCCCTCAATATCGCGCGGCACGCGGGCATCACCCAAAGCCTCGCGCCATTGCTGTTCGCTGCCCAACTGCCCGGCCGGGATCCTGACGCGGGTGCCGCGCCAGACGCCGCGACCACGGTCGTATTTCTCAAGCGCCTGCTGCAGCGCGCGTGCAGCGACCTTTTGCAGCCTGGGATCGACGGTTGCCCGGATGGCCAGACCGCCGCCAAAGAACTCATCCTCACCGAATTGCGCAGAAAGCTGGCGGCGAATCTCGTCGGTGAAATAATCCCGCGACGGCAATTGCTGCTGGAAGGCCGGGAAATCACCGTTCTGAACCGAGCGCAACGGCAGTTTCGATTCCGATTCGTAAGTCGCTTGATCTATATAGCCGTTCTGCCACATCTCGCGCAGGACATAGTTGCGCCGTTCGGTAAGCGCCTCTTTGGCACGGACAGGATGATAGCGTCCGGGCGCCTTGGGCATAGCAGCAAGCGTCGCCGCCTCATGCGGGGCAAGCTCGGTAAGGGGCTTGTTGAAATAGCTTTGCGCCGCCGCCGCGACACCAAAGCTGTTCTGGCCCAGAAAGATCTCGTTCAGGTAAAGCTCAAGGATCTGGTCCTTGGTCAGCGTCGATTCCAGCCGCGTGGCGAGAATCAGCTCCTTGATCTTGCGCTCGACGCTGCGGTCGCTGGAAAGCAGAAAGTTCTTCATCACCTGCTGGGTGATGGTCGAGGCGCCGCGCAGGTTGCGCCCGCCCGAGCTGATCGCATCCAGCAAAGCCTTGCCCATCCCCATCGGGTCAAAGCCGTGATGGCTATAGAAATGTTTGTCCTCGGCACTGATGAAGGCTTGCTTCACCAGCGACGGAATCTCGTCAATCGGCACAAAGATGCGGCGTTCTTCGGCGAATTCGTCGATCAGCCTGCCCTCGGCGGAATAAATCCGGCTGATGGTCTTGGGCGCATATTGCGCCAATTGCTCATGACTCGGCAGGTCGCGGGAATACATCCAGAACACCGCCCCGACAGTCAGGGCGATGAAGAAAACGGCGGTCACGAGCCAGGAAAAGATCGCACCGATAAAAGACAGCAGGAAGCGCAGCAATGGGCAAGCCTCTGGGGATAACGAGCGTCTCTATAGACAGGCGGGCCGCGCCCGTCAAAGCAACCTTGCGCTATTGACGCGACAGCGCGGCACGGGCGGCATCATCTTGCGCCCACAGCCCGACCGCGCGGGCCAAAGCCTGCGCCGTGCGCGCACGCCAGTCCGGGTCAAACAGATTGGCACGGTCACCCGCATCGGTCAGAAACCCCAGTTCGACCAGAACCGAGGGAATATCGGGTGATTTCAGTACCGAAAATGCCGCCCCCCGCACCGGACGGCGGTGCATGGCGATGCCCGCGCGGTTCAGTTCCGAGACAGCGAATTTCGCAAAAGCTTCTGATCGCGGATGGGTTTCGGTCCGCGCCAGATCCATCAGCACAGCGGCAACCTGATCATCGGTCCCAGCCAGATCCAGCCCCGCCAGCAGATCGGTGCGGTCATGCCGCATCGCCAGTTCGCGCGATGCGCGATCATCGGCCTGCGGGTTCCAGGTATAAATCGACAGCCCCGCCGCCTCGCCCGCCGGCAGCGCATCGGCATGAAGCGAGATGAACAGATCGGCCTGTGCCGCCCGGGCCAGCGTCATGCGCCTCTCCAGCGGAATGAAACTGTCGTCCTGCCGCGTAGCGACCACCTCAAATCCGGCACGGGTCAGGATCTCGGTCAGTTCGCGCGCAAAGCTCAGCATCAGAGCCGCCTCGCTGATCGCACCGACCTGAGCGCCGGGGTCATGGCCGCCGTGGCCGGGATCAAGCGCCACCCGCAACGGCTTGTCGCCCGTCCGGCGCGGTGGCAGCGGCGTCACCGCAGCGGGGGCAGGCAAGTCCCAAAGTGCGGACAGCGCGTTGCCACGAGTGACGAAATCCTTTTGTCCGACCGGTTCGATGCGCAATTGAACCAACGCACCCCTGGCCCCACCCTCGGCCGGGCGCTGAATGGCAGTGCGCAGCGCGTAGGGGCCGGGCAGTTCCATCACCAGCCGCGACCAGCCCGGGCGAAAACGCCCCCAGCGCAGCGCAGGCACCAGTTCACGCCCCGGCAGATCCTCGGCCCGGGTGCCGGAAAAGTCGATCTCGCGAAAATCAACTACCAGTCGCGGCGGCCCGTCGAGAAAATAGACCCGATAAGGCACCGGCTGGCTGATGGTCAGCCTCAGGTCCATGGGTCGCGGTCGCCCGCGATCCCGCCCTTCGGCCGACAGCGCGGAATGTGCCAGATCGACCGTGGCCAGCGCCGAACGCTGACCGTCTTCGGCCAGTGCCGGCAGTGCCAGCAGAAACAGCAAAAGGACCCAAAGCCGTCTCATCGTGCCGCCATAAAGGCCGCCAGCCGGTCCAGCCCCTCAGCGATCTCGGCCGTTGAGGCGGCATAGCTAAACCGCAGGGTCTGCGCCCCGCGATGGGGGTCGAAATCAAGCCCCGGCGTTACCGCAACGCCAGCTTTTTCAAGAATTTCCGCCGCAAAGTTCAGGCTGTTTCCAGTTAATTCAGAGACGTCGGCATAGATATAGAACGCCCCTTCGGGCGGTGCGATACGGTCAAACCCGATCCTGGGCAGCCGTTCAAGCATCAGCCGGCGGTTCTCGGCATAGACGGCAAGATTGGCCTCGGCCTCATCGACACAATCAAGCGCCGCCAGAGCCGCAACCTGGCTTGCGTGCGGGGGGCAGATGAACATGTTCTGCGCGATCCGCTCGACAGTGCGAATCATATCCTCGGGCACCACCATCCAGCCAACGCGCCAGCCGGTCATGCTGAAATATTTCGAGAAGCTGTTGATGACAAAGACATCATCCGTCACCTCCAGCGCCGAATGGAACCCGGCACCGTAGTCTAACCCGTGATAGATCTCGTCCGAGATGACGTTCATACCCAGTTCGGCAGCCTTTGCCGTCAACCCAGCCAGTTCCTCACGCCGCAAAACGGTACCTGACGGGTTGCCGGGCGAGGCAAGGATCAACCCCTGCGCATCGGCTGGCAGATCCTGCGGGCGGGGCTGATAGCGATCATCGACCCGGGTCTGGATGCCAACCGGCGTCAGCGACATCGCACGCAGGATCTGGCGATAGCTGGGATAGCCCGGCTCGCCCAAAGCGACGCGGTCTCCTGCGTCAAACAGAGCTGAAAAAGCCAGGATAAAGGCCCCTGACGAGCCCGGCGTCACCACCACCCGAGCAGGATCAAGGTCGATACCGTACCAGCGCTGATAAAGCGCGGCGATGCCCTGACGCAGCTCGGGCAGTCCCAGCGCCACGGTATAGCCCAGCGGCCGGTCCAGAGCGGCCGCAAGCGCCCGGCGCGCGCCCTCGGGTGCGGGGGTCGAGGGTTGACCGACCTCCATATGGATGATGTGCCGCCCCTTCGCTTCTGCCTTGCGGGCGGCCTCCATGACGTCCATCACGATGAAGGGATCGACCTGCCCACGGCGGGATTGTCTCATGTCTGCCTGCCTCATGGTTATGGCCGGGGTATCACGCCTGTGGCGGGGCCGGTCAAGCCCGCGTGAGACGGGGGCCGATAGCTTGCAACGGCTGGCGAGACGGGCCAAGCTGCCTGCAACTGGAAAGGACCCCTGTATGAAAGCCCTTCTGACCGCCGCCGTCCTGACGGCGACCGCCCTGCCCGCCGCCCCGGTCCTTGCCTTTGACCTGGCCAATATGACCGAGGACGAAAAGGCTGCCTTCGGCGAGGCTGTCCGCGAATATCTGATGGAAAATCCCGAGGTTCTGATCGAATCGATCAACGTCCTTGAGGAACGCCGCGCCGCCGATGAGGTCAAGAACGACCAGTTGCTGGTCGAGAATAACCGCGAGGCTATCTTCAACGACGGCCACAGCTGGATCGGCGGCAACCCCGAAGGCGACGTCACGCTGGTCGAATTCATCGACTATCGCTGCGGCGTCTGCAAACGCGTCAACCCGGATCTGGAAAAGCTGATCTCGGCTGACGGCAACATCCGCTGGATCCTCAAAGAATTCCCGATTCTGACGCAGGAAAGCGATATGGCCGCGCGCTTTGCCATCTCGGTCCAGCAGATCGCGGGGGCCGATGCCTATAAAAAGGCCCATGACGTACTGATGGAATCGCGCGGCCCGGTCAATCTGGAAAGCCTGACCAAGCTTGCCGGTGATCTGGGCGTTGACAGTGAACAGGTCATCACCCGCATGAACACCGAGGAGGTGTCGTCCGTGCTGCGCAAAAACCAGCAGCTGGCCGAACAGATGCGCATCATGGGCACGCCCACCTTTATCATCAACGGCGAGATGCTGCGGGGCGTACCCGCTGATGGGCTAGAGGGTGCAGTCGCCCGCGCCCGCGCCGCCAAGGGCTAAAGCCAGCGCCCGCAACGCGGCGATGGTCGGCGTTGCGGGCTTATTCTGCGGCAGAGGGCGTAGCCTCGATCTCGGCCGCGCGCTTTTCGACCAGTTCGACGATATGGTCGATCATCTGATCATTCGACATCTTATGATTCTGCTTGCCAGCCAGATAGACCATCCCGGACCCGGCACCGCCGCCGGTAAAGCCGATATCGGTCATCAGCGCCTCACCCGGACCATTCACCACACAGCCGATGATCGACAGGCTCATCGGGGTCTTGATGTGCTCAAGCCGCTTTTCAAGGATCTCGACCGTCTTGATGACGTCAAAGCCCTGACGCGCGCAGCTGGGGCATGAGATGATCTGTACGCCACGGGTGCGCAGGCCCAGAGACTTGAGTATCTCGAACCCGACCTTCACCTCCTCGATCGGATCGGCCGAGAGGCTGACGCGGATCGTGTCGCCGATCCCCATCCATAATAGGTTGCCAAGGCCGATAGCGGATTTGACCGTGCCAGACATCAGCCCGCCGGCCTCGGTAATGCCCAGATGGATCGGCGCATCGGTCGCCTCGGCCAGTTGCTGATAGGCGGCAGCAGCCAGAAAGACGTCGCTGGCCTTTACGCTGATCTTGAATTCGTGAAAATCGTTGTCCTGAAGGATGCGGATGTGATCCAGCCCGGATTCCACCATCGCATCGGGACAAGGTTCACCATATTTCTCAAGCAAATGCTTCTCAAGGCTGCCTGCGTTCACACCGATACGGATCGAACATCCGTGATCGCGCGCAGCCTTGATAACCTCGCGCACGCGATTGGCATCACCGATGTTGCCGGGGTTGATGCGCAGGCATGCTGCCCCTGCCTCGGCCGCTTCAATGGCGCGGCGATAGTGGAAATGGATATCTGCCACGATCGGCACCGGACTTTCCCGGCAGATTTCGCGCAGCGCCCGGGTCGAGGCCTCGTCCGGGGTCGAGACGCGCACGATATCAGCACCGACATCCGCCGCACGGATGATCTGGTCCAGCGTCGCGCGCACGTCCGAAGTGTCCGTATTGGTCATGGTCTGGACGCTGATCGGTGCATCACCCCCGACCGGCACATTCCCAACCATGATCCGGCGCGACTTACGCCGGTCAATATTGCGCCACGGGCGAATCGGATTATGCGACATGGCTAAAGCCTTTTCCTGCGCAGAGGGCGGATTGACCCGTCACAGATAGGCCGATGCGGCCGGACGGACAAGCCGTCCGCCCCCTGCCCGGTCCAAGATGCCGGATCCGTGACCGGCATCCTGCGTCTGGGTTACTCCTGTTCAGCGGGTTTTTCTGGCTGATCAGCCGAAGCCAAAGATACCATTTCGGCCAGCCTCGGATCCTTGGCCAGATCGGCTGCGGCGAATTTGGCTGTTACCGCCGTCGGCGACAGCTCGACATTCTTGACCACCTTGGCACCCGGCGCGGCGGGGCCATAGGTGCGGCCGTTAACTGCGAAATAGACCGCGCCAGAGTTGCCCGCGCGCAAGATCGGCGGGGCCTCAAGCTTAGGCAGCGCGAAACGTTCGCCCGCGTCCATGATCTTTTCAAGCAGCACCGTACCGTCAGCCGAGGTGACGCGCACCCAGGCCGGCTGGGTAACAAGGATCTCGACCTCGGGCGCATCGGGTGCAACGGTGCGTACCGCCGCCTGCTCTTGCGGCATGGGGGGGCCATAGACCTGCTGATCCTGAGCCGATGCGGTGCGCACAACAGCCTCGCCATCGTCGGGCTGCATCGCCGGCGCATCCAGACCCGGATCAATCGCGGCAATCGGCCCGTCACGGGCAACCAGCACCGGCACCTCCAGCGCCTGCGGGCGATAGGTACGGTCCAGCCCTTCGGGCCGCGGCAGGTTAACCTGAGCCGATTCAACCGTCTCAGGCTCGGCCGCTTCCTGCACCGGATCAAGCGCCGCGATCACGCCCGGCGCCTGATCGCCGGGCGTCAGGTTGACCTTTTGCACCTCTTGCAGCACCGCCCAGCCACCGTAGCCGAGGCCACAGGCCAGGACGATCATCACAAAGAGCGAGCCGATGGCGCGCGGTTCGAACGAGCTCCAGATGCTTTCCTGCTTGGGCAGGAAGATCGGATGCGGATTAGCCAGAGCCTCGGCCGGATCCGCAGGCCGCCGCTGAGGCTTAGGCCCCGAGGCGGCGGGTGCCATGCCATGCGGGGGCTGAAAGCCCGACTCAAGACAAAAACGGCGGAAGGTCCATTCCGGGTCCATACCCAGATAACGGGCATAAGAGCGCACATAGCCAGCGATAAAGCTGGGCGTATCAAAAGCAGAGGTATCGCAATTCTCGATCGCCGCAACGTAAGATGCGCGAATGCGCAACTCGCGCTGAACATCCAGCAGCGACTTGCCCAGCGTGGCGCGTTCGCCCCGCATCAGGTCGCCAAGACGAATGTCCGGATCGTCAAAGCCCGGCGGCAAAGCCACCGGCTCATCATGCGACGGAGGATTCCCCCTCAGCCCGATCATCGCGCCTGCCTCATTCTTGCTGCTCGCCCTCCCGAATCGGAAGAAACTACAAATTGATTAAAGCAAGGTTATCACGGGTGCGAGAGGTCTTCACCCCGAAACCGTTCAGGCAGCAGAAGTAGAACGGTTCAGTTTACATTGCGACCACAGGTTATCCATGGCGCGCACGAGGTGATCAATCTGCCGGGAATCATGCACCGGAGAAGGGGTAAAGCGCAGCCGCTCGGTCCCACGCGGAACGGTGGGGAAGTTGATCGGCTGCACATAGATGCCAAAGTCGCGCAGCAACATATCCGACAAGGCCTTGCAATGTACGGGATTTCCGACATGCACGGGCACGATATGGCTGCCGTGATCCATGATCGGCATGCCCAGGCCGCGCAGGCGCATCTTAAGGATACGGGCATTGAGCTGCTGACGGTCGCGCAGCAACTGCCCCTCGGCCGTCTTCAGGAAGGCAATCGAGGCAGCCGCCCCTGCCGCCACCGCAGGCGGCAGCGAGGTGGTGAAAATAAAGCCCGGCGCATACGAGCGAATCGCATCCACCATCTTGGCAGTCGCAGCGATATAGCCGCCAAAGACACCAAAGGCTTTGCCAAGCGTGCCGTTAAAGATGTCGATGCGATCCATCAGCCCGTCGCGCTCAGCGACACCGCCGCCGCGGGGACCGTACATGCCAACCGCATGAACCTCATCAAGGTAGGTCAGCGCATTGAATTCATCGGCCAGATCACAAATCGCGGCGATGGGGCCAAAATCGCCATCCATCGAATAGATTGATTCAAAGGCGATCATTTTCGGGGCGGAGGGATCGTCAGCCTCAAGCAATTCGCGCAGATGCGCGACATCATTGTGGCGGAAAATGCGCTTGGCACCGTCGAAACGCTTGATCCCCTCGATCATCGAGGCGTGGTTCAGTTGGTCCGAATAGATGATCAGCCCCGGAAACAGCTTGCGCAGGGTCGAAAGCGTCGCGTCATTGGCGATATAGGCGCTGGAAAAAACCAGTGCCGCCTCTTTGCCGTGCAGATCGGCCAGCTCGACCTCAAGCTGTTTGTGATAGATCGTGGTGCCCGAGATATTGCGCGTGCCGCCCGAACCGGCACCAGTCGCATCCAGCGCCTCATGCATCGCGGCCAGGACGACGGGATGCTGCCCCATGCCAAGATAGTCGTTGCCGCACCAGACGGTGATCTCGGTCTCGCTGCCATCGGGACGGGTCCAGACCGCCTGCGGATAGGCCCCCTTGCGGCGTTCGATGTCGATGAAGGTCCGATAACGGCCTTCCTCGTGCAGCTTGCCGATGGCCTGATCGAGGGCGGCTGAATAGTCCATTACAGATCCCTTGCCTTGCTTGAACTTGCTCGCTTGGGGGATCATGTTGCGATCCCGCGGGTGACCCTTTGATAAGTGCCGGAACCGGGAAAATACAGCGTAAAAATGTCGCACCACTACTAAGATAGCAGGGATTTTCTCTGAGGAAATCAATCAGGAAAGGCGAAAAATGGCGGACAATTCCAAAATCGACGAAGTACTTTCAACCCTTGATGAAAATCTGCCGCAATCGCTGGACCGGCTGATGGAATTCCTGCGCATTCCGTCGATTTCGACCGACCCGGCCTATAAAGACCGCGTCCGGCAGGCGGCGGACTGGCTGTGCGCGGAACTGGCATCTTTGGGCTTCGAAGCCTCGGTGCGCGACACGCCCGGCCATCCTATGGTTGTGGCTCATTCGCAAAAAGGCGACCGCCGACCGGCGCTGTTTTACGGACATTACGACGTTCAACCCGTCGATCCGCTGGAGCTGTGGGATCGCCCGCCCTTTGAACCCGAAATTCAGGACACGCCTAATGGCAAGGTGATCCGCGGTCGCGGTTCGTCCGACGACAAGGGCCAGCTTATGACCTTTGTCGAGGCAGCACGCGCCTGGAAAGAGATCCATGGCAGCCTGCCCTCGGATCTGGTGCTGCTGTTTGAGGGTGAAGAGGAATCCGGTTCTCCGAGCTTGCGTCCCTTTCTGCGTGAAAATGCCGCAGAGCTGCGCGCCGGGATCGCGATGATCTGCGACACCAGCCTGTATGCCGATGGCCGCCCGGCCATCACCACCCAGCTGCGCGGCCTGTACGGGGATGAGATCATCCTGCGCGGCGCGGACCGCGACCTGCATTCGGGCGGCTTTGGCGGGCTTGCGGCCAACCCGCTGCAAGTGCTGGTCGATATCCTGTCGGGCATCAAGGACGCTGATGGGCGTATCACCCTGCCCGGCTTTTACGACGGGGTCGAGGAACTGACCGAAGAGCTGCGCGCCGATTGGGAGGCGCTTGGCTTCGACGCCGGTGAATTCCTCTCGCGCGTTGGGCTGAAACATCCGATCGGAGAGCGTGGACGTACCGGGCTTGAGATGGTCTGGAACCGCCCCACCTTCGAGATCAATGGCATCACCGGCGGCTATACCGGCGAAGGCTTCAAAACAGTTCTGCCGGCCGAGGCCCGCGCCAAAGTCAGCTTTCGCCTGACCGGCGCCCAGAACCCCGGAAAAATCCGCGACAGCTTCCGCGCCTATGTGCGCGCCCGTGTGCCTGCCGATTGCGCGGTCGAGTTCCAGGATCACGGCGCAAGCCCCGCAAGCCGCATGGATATCTCGGACCCGGCTTTTGCAGCAGCCAAGGCGGCCCTGACAGAGGAATGGGGGCGCGAGGCGGCCTATATCGGTGCCGGAGGCTCGATTCCGATCGCCGGGGATTTCAAAGAAATCCTGGGCATGGATACCATGCTGATCGGCTTTGCCCGCGATGACGACCGCATCCACTCCCCGAACGAGAAATATGACCTGGAAAGCTTTGCCAAAGGGGCGCGCAGCTGGGTGCGCATCCTTGCCGCACTGTCATAAGGCCAGCGCCGGGCGGCAGTGCTGCCCGGCACGCTTTGGCGGAAATGAAAAAGGGCGCCCGGTCGGGCGCCCTTTTATCATGACATATGCTTGCGCTTAGGCTGCGCGGGCAGTCAGGACCGCATCGACCTTTTTCTGCGCGCCTGCTTCGTCCATGCCGCTGACGGCGGCGACTTCGCGGGTCAGACGGTCCAGAGCGGCTTCGTAAAGCTGACGCTCGGAATAGGATTGCTCGCGCTGATCGTCGTTGCGATGCAGGTCGCGAACCACTTCGGCAATCGACATCAGATCGCCCGAGTTGATCTTTTGCTCATATTCCTGCGCACGGCGCGACCACATCGCGCGCTTGACGCGGGCCTTGCCCTTAAGAGTGTCCAAAGCACGCTCGACCAGGTCGGGGGTCGAAAGGCCCCTCATGCCGATCTCGGTCGCACGGGCGGTCGGCACACGCAGGGTCATCTTGTCCTTTTCAAAGGAGATGACGAACATTTCGAGTCGCAGCCCTGCGACTTCCTGCTCTTCAATCGATACGATCCGACCCACGCCGTGAGTCGGATACACCACAAAATCATCGGGGCGGAATTCGGTCTTCTTGGCTTTCGACATTGGGCTTCCTTCGCAGTTGCGCCACGGCGCGGCACAAAAGGCCCAAAAGGAGGGAGAGTCCCTCCTTACAGGCCGGGATTATTATTCTTGCGCTTCCGATCGGGCAGACGATCAGGACAGGCAGCGGCGCCGGACGGGCTACGAAAAGCAACCCATCCGGCGCGGGATGGCCGCACCATAACACATAATTCGCCTTGTTTCAAAGGCTCGCTGCAAAGCAGCGTCCGACCTGTTCGATGCGAAAAAACCTTGGAAACTCAGATACTCGCAACCCAACACACCAAAAGGGCCGGGACATGATCCAAGACGAATCATCTGCGCCCATCACGAGACTGAACTAGCCCTTCGACCTGGATGTTGCCAGCACGACACAGGTGAAAAGCCCCATTGGTGCATAATGATCACAGTCGCTGAGCACCGCAAACGGACAACATGCCCCAAAAATCGGGCATCAATCGCCTTCGCCAGGAGCTTCCGAAAAATATTTTTCCAGCTTGCCGGCCTGACCATCCATTTCCTGATAGCCGGGCATCGGGTCTTTCTTGCGGGTAATCACCGGCCAGAGTTCGGCATATTTGCGGTTGAACTCGACCCAGGTTTCCATCCCCGGCTCGGTATCGGGGCGGATGGCGTCGGCCGGGCATTCAGGTTCGCAAACACCGCAGTCGATGCATTCGTCGGGATGGATGACCAGCGTATTTTCGCCCTCATAGAAACAGTCTACCGGGCAAACCTCGACGCAGTCGGTGTATTTGCACATGATGCAGTTTTCGGTAACGACATAGGTCATGGCGCGATATTCCTGTTTCCTGATCGGCTAGTTACGCCCGCGGCCGGCATCAATCAAGGCCGGGACTAAGGAAAAGACGGGGATACAGCCCGGGACCGGCCGGCACGGGATGTCATTCCGTCACGGGCCGCAGGGGCAGAACCGGGTTCCTGGCCGCCCCGCCCCAAGGCAAACGGCTAGGATTCGATTTCCTCATATAACAGCGCGGCCTCGCTTGCCGGGCCGCGCCGCTCACCCAAAAGCAGGACCCGCAGCACCCGCACCCGCCCATGGGCCGAGACGGTGACAGTGTCACCGCCCCGCACCACCTGCGCCGGTTTACGGCAAGGCTGGCCATTCACCCGGATGCCGCCCGCGCCGATTGCATCGGCAGCGAGCGTCCGGGTACGAAACAGCCGCGCATGGTGCAGCCAACGGTCAAGCCGGATTGCTCCGCTGTCGCCTGCGCTCACGTTTTATTCTTGAGCGCGGCCAGAATGGCGAAGGGGCTGTCGGGATCGGCCTGCTTTTCAGCGCGCGGAGGACGCGCCTCAAAATTCTTGGGCCCATCGTGGCGCGGCTTGCCCCGAGGCTTACCCTTGGGTCCACGTTCACCCGACTCGCCGCGACGCTTACCCTCACGCTTGCCACCCTCGGCCCCGTTCTCACGGTCACGGCGCGGGCCACGCTCACCTTGCGGACGGCCCTGCCCTTGCTGACCCTGCGGCCGCTCACCCCGCTCAGGGCGGCGATTGCGCGGACGCGGAGCCCAGGTGAAGGTATAAAACACCTCAACCTCAGCCTCTTCGCCAGAAGCAGCAGGTTCAGCCCCTTCAGCGCCCGAGGCTGCCTCTTCCTCGGCCTTGCGGGCGGCCTGCTCGGCCTCCCACTGCGCGCGGGTTTCAGCTGCGAGAACGCTTTCCTCTTCGGTCAGCGGGTTGGCATGCTCTCCGGCCTCGGGCGCGGGATCAGCCACCGGCTCGGCCGCAGCGCGAACCTTGGGACGTTCACCACGCTCGGCGCGATAGCCCAAACCACGCATCAGGCCCGAGAACTGCTCTAGCGTCATGCCGGTGATCGACAGCATGTCCGGCGTCGCCTCAAAACCGCCACGGCTGTCCTGAGTGCGCAGCATATCAGCCAGCCGTTCGAGCATGTCGATACGGATCGCCCGTTCGCCCGCCGGATGATAGCCCGAAAGCGTGTAATAGCCCTTGGGCACATCGGGCAGGTTCGGAATGGTCACAAGGCCCGGAGGCGGGTTTTCAGGAAATTCGCTCAGCCCCTGATCAAGGCCCCAGAGCACCAGCCGCAGCCGCGTAGGCGCCGGTTTCAGCAGGGCTGGCTGGAAGATGGTGAACTGGCCAAAGCGCACGCCATGTTTGCGCAACATCCCGCGCGCGTCCTGGTCAAGCTCCTTGACCTCAGATGCGACGCCTTCGCGCGGCAGAACGCCCAGTGCCTCGACAAGGCGGAAGGCAAAGCCGCGGGCAAGGCCCGACAGCGTTTCGTCATTACGCAACGCCAGCAGCGGCTCAAACAGCGTCGCGATCTTGCGGTCGATGAAATGCTGCAGACGGCGGCGCACCTTTTCGGTGATCTCGGGGCCTGCTTCTTCGTCAACGAAGGCTTCGACTCCCGGTTTCAGCGCCTCGCCCCCCTTGACGAGCTTGCCCACCGCCGAGCTGCCCCACATCAGGCCGCCCTGTTCGGTGAAGTCCAGCTCGGTATCCGGCGCGTTGTAGAACCGGTCGGCGCGCAGATGGAACTCGGGCCGCAGCGCCTCATAGGCAGCACGCTGCAGCATCCGCGCCTCGTCTCCGGTCGCGTTTGGATCGGCGTGGAAGCGGAAGCCCTCCAGACGGCCGGCAAATTCGCCCTCAACCGTCACTTCGCCCTTGTCATTCACCTCGGCCAAAAGGCTCTCCTTCTGTTTGAGCCGGCGCAGCAGCACTGATGTGCGCCGGTCCACGAATCTTTGTGTCAGGGCCGCGTGTAACGCGTCCGACAATCGATCTTCTACCGCGCGCGTCTCGGCACGCCAATGACTTTCATCCGAAACCCAGCCGGATCGTTGGGCAACATAAGTCCAGGTCCGGATATATGCCAAGCGTTTCGACAATGTGTCGATATCGCCTTGTGCGCGATCTATGCGCCGGATCTGGCCGGCCAGCCAGTCCCCGGGCACGCCACCTTCACGCAGGAAACCAAAGATGCGCGCCAGCAAGGTCGCATGCTCTGCCGGAGAAATGGCGCGAAAATCGGGAATACGACAGACGTCCCACAATAGCCGCACATCGCGGGGATGCGTCACCTTGTCGCGAATCTCGGGCATCGCGGAAAGCGCCTTCAGCGCCCGCAGGTCGTCAGCTTCGCGCCCCCGCACCAGCCATTCCGATTGCGAGGATGCCTCAAGGCTTTGCTGCAACCGCTCGACCGAACCATATTCAAGCGCCCCGTTGCGCCAGCTTAGCCTTTGAATCGGGGCGAACCGGTGGTTCTCGATAGCCTCGATCAACCCTTCTTCCAAAGGGGCGGCATCGCCGGTGACGCCAAAAGTCCCCGGCTCGGTATGGCGACCGGCGCGGCCAGCGATCTGGCCAAGCTCATGGGGGAAAAGCTGGCGAAAGCGGCGGCCGTCGAATTTCTCGGTCGCTGAAAAGGCGATATGGCGGATGTCGAGGTTCAGCCCCATACCGATGGCATCGGTGGCGACCAGATAATCCACCTCGCCATTCTGATACATGGCGACCTGAGCGTTGCGGGTGCGCGGGCTCAAGGCCCCCATGACCACTGCGCAGCCGCCCTTTTGACGGCGGATCAGTTCAGCCGTGGCATAAACCTCATCGACCGAGAAACAGACGATAGCCGAGCGTGGCGGCATACGGCTGATCTTTTTCGAGCCAGCCCAGGACAGGGTCGAGAATCGTTCACGCCGCATGAACTGTGTCTGCGGCACCAGCGCGGCAATCGCCGGACGCATGGTGTCACTGCCTAAAAGCAGCGTCTCGTGCAGACCGCGCATGTGCAAAAGCCGGTCGGTAAAGACATGCCCGCGTTCAGGGTCGGCACAAAGCTGGATCTCGTCGATGGCAACGAAATCAGCCCCGACCTCGGGCATGGCCTCGGTGGTGGCGACCCAATATTGCACCCGCTCGGGCACGATGCGCTCTTCGCCCGTGACCAGCGCCACGACCGAAGGACCCCGCGCCTTGACGATGCGGTCATAGACCTCGCGCGCAAGCAGCCGCAGCGGCAGGCCGATGACCCCCGTGCGATGTGCGAGCATCCGTTCTATGGCGTAATGGGTCTTGCCGGTATTAGTCGGGCCAAGGACGGCCGTGACCCGGGATTTATCGTTCATCAGGCGTCCATGCCTTGCAATTTCTGTTCAAGCCGCCGGACCGCGTCCTGCGCATCCTGCTGATGGGGGTGGATCTGCAGGCTGCGGCGATAGGCGGCGAGCGCCTTTCCGTCATCGCCCAGCTCTTCCAGAATCGTGCCAAGCTGGGTCAGAGCGTTGAAATGGCGCGGTTCAAGGCGCAGCACCTGCTCAAGATCGGCAAGGGCAGGCCCGAAATCCGCATCGAGATAAAGCGCGACCGAACGCAGATACCAGCCCGCGGCGAAATCCGGTGCGTGATCGGTCAGCGCCGTCAGGTGGCCGATAGCGGTGACCGTGTCGCCTGCGTCCAGCGCCGCCTCACCGCGCTTGTAAAGCAAATCCATCGCTGCCGAGCCCGAACGGGACCATATCCGCAGGATATCGGTTTCTGCGCGCGCCCAGGTCTCGCCCTCGGGCTGGGCCAGTTCGACGAAAAGCAGGTCCAGATCCTCACGCTCGCGCAAGCGTGCCTCGGATGTGGGCTCGGCTGGTGCAGCGGGTTCGGACAGTGGCTCCGCAGCACCCGAATCGCTTTCATTTTCAGGAGAATTTTCTTGCGGGGCCACTCCCTGTACGGGTATCTGATGAACCGGCAACCCTGGGGCCTGCCAGGCATACGAACTGCCCGCCAGCCCCAGAAGAAGCACTGTCGCTACGGCACGGTGGAAATGAGGGACTGGCGCAAGCATACTCACCATGTAACTTTCCCTACCGTCTAATTCCAGACACGAGAACAGGAGATCGAGAATGAGCAAAGTGGTCGATGCTGCCGTGGCCGCACTGGACGAAAAGGCCAAAGGCTTCGACGGCACCGCGAAATTCGTCATCGAGGGCGAAGGCTCGGTCTATATCGACACCAATGGCGCCCGCGCCGCCGATGACGAAGCCGATGTGACACTGACCGCCAGCCGCGAAACCTTTGAAGGGCTGCTTGCGGGCGATGTGAACCCAACCACCGCCTTTATGACCGGCAAACTGCGGGTCGATGGCTCGATGGGCACGGCGATGAAACTGGGGGCCCTGCTCTCCTGAAACATGAAGCCTGCGCCCTTTAACACCCTGCCCGGCGATCCCCTTCCCACGGCCCGCCCCTTCTGGGTCCGCGCCGAGGATGGGGTACGCCTCAGACTGGCACATTGGGCAGCGGGCAACGCCCTGGGAACAGTGCTGCTGTTCCCGGGCCGCACCGAATATATCGAGAAATATGCCGAAGTTGCCGCTGATCTGAATGCGGCAGGCTTTGACGTACTGGCCATAGACTGGCGCGGACAGGGCATGTCCGACCGGCTGCAGCCAGACAAACGGCCCGGCCATATCGAGGATTTCGCCGATTACCAGCGCGACGTGGTCGAAATGGTTGTCGCCGCGCAGGAACTGGACCTGCCGCAGCCCTGGCATCTGTTGGCTCACTCCATGGGCGGCACCATCGGCCTTGCCGCACTTGAAGCCGGGCTGCCGGTGCAAACAGTGGTATTCTCGGCCCCGATGTGGGGTATCAATCTGCGCCGCGTGCCGGAGCCTTTGGCGCTGGCGCTTGCCGGCCTTGCCCGCCGTCTGGGCCGCGGCGAACGCCCGGCCCCTGCCACAGGTGGTGACGAAAACTTCGTCCTTCTCGATTCCTTCCGCCGCAATCTGCTGACCGGGGACGGACGCCGCTGGGGCCGGCTGGTCGCCGAAGCCGCGACCTGGCCTGATATCGCTATCGGCGGGCCAAGCTACAGCTGGCTGCGCGCAGCAATCCTGGAATGCCGCCGCCTTGCCGCCCGACCTTTGCCGGCGCTGCCCGCGCTGATCGCGCTTGGCGCCCGCGAAGGGATCGTTTCGCCCCGCGCCATCCGCAGCCGCACCGCCGATTGGCCCGGAGCCACCCTGCTGGAACTGACCGACAGCCTCCACGAACCGATGATGGAGCGTGACGCCATCCGCAATCGTTTTCTTGGGGCAGCCATCGCCCATTTCCACGCCGCCGCCACAGTTTGACACCGGTGGAATTGATGCGGGACGGGTTGCAGCCCGGCCATTCAGAGGTCACATCTTGGTCATACGAAAGGACCGAAAATGATGATATCAGCCTGCACCTTCGTGAACCGTATCCTGCCGCGTGACGAGAATGCCCTGCCTGTCGCAGCCGAGGCCCCTGACCTGGGCAAGCTGCCGGAATGGGACCTGAGCGACCTCTACCCCGCTCCGGACTCACCCGAACTCGCCCGCGATCTTGAGACGGTGGAACAGGCCTGCAGCGACTTTGCCCACGATTACGAAGGCAAGCTGGCCTCGCTTGACGCCGAAAAGATGCTTGACTGTATCGAACGGTATCAGCAGATCGACATCCTCGCCGGCCGGATCATGTCCTATGCGGGGTTGCGCTATTATCAGAACACCACTGATTCCGAACGCGCCAAGCTGATGGGCGACCTGCAGGATCGCATCACGACGGCGACGACAAGGCTCGTGTTCTTCAGCCTCGAATTCAACAGCATTCCCGACACCTGCTATGAGGACATCTTTGCCGCGCCAAACGGTCCTGCACGCTACAAGCCGGTGTTTGACCGCATGCGCGCTATGCGCCCCTATCAACTGTCAAATGAGCTTGAACGTTTCCTTCACGACAATTCCGTCGTCGGGGCAGCGGCCTGGAACCGGCTTTTTGACGAAACCACCGCAGCTCTGACCTTCCAGGTGGATGGCGAGGAACTGGGGCTCGAAGCGACGCTGAACCTGCTTACCGACCACGACCGTGCACGACGCGAAGCCGGTGCCCGTGCGTTGGCCGAGGTCTTTGGCCGCAATATCAAGCTCTTTACCCGCATCCACAACACGCTGGCCAAGGAAAAGGCCATCGAGGATAAATGGCGCAAGATGCCAACGCCGCAAACAGCGCGGCACTTGTCGAACCATGTCGAACCCGAGGTGGTCGAGGCGCTGCGCAACGCCGTGACCGCCGCCTATCCGCGGCTGTCGCATCGCTATTACCGGCTTAAGGCGCGCTGGCTCGGCCTCGACAAATTGCAGATATGGGACCGCAACGCGCCACTACCCTCGGAAAGCCCGCGACTGATCACATGGGGCGAGGCGCGCGATACGGTCCTTGGCGCCTATGCCGGTTTCTCACCGAAACTGGCCGATCTCGCCCAGCCCTTTTTCGATCGCGGCTGGATCGACGCTGGCGTCAAGCCCGGCAAGGCCCCCGGTGCCTTCGCGCACCCGACCGTCACCACGGTTCACCCCTATGTGCTGCTGAACTATCTTGGCAAACCACGCGATGTCATGACCCTTGCCCATGAACTGGGTCACGGCGTCCACCAACGGCTTGCAGCTGCGCAGGGGGAGTTGCTGGCCTCAACCCCGTTGACGCTTGCTGAAACCGCCTCGGTCTTTGGCGAAATGCTGACCTTCCGCGCACTTCTGACCAAGACTACGGACAAGGCGCAGCGCAAGGCACTTCTGGCTGGCAAGGTCGAGGACATGATCAACACGGTCGTCCGCCAGATCGCCTTCTATGACTTCGAATGCAAACTGCACGCCGCCCGTGCCAAAGGTGAACTGACGCCCGAGGATATCAACGCCCTGTGGATGTCGGTACAGGCGGAATCGCTGGGCGATGCCTTCGAATTCATGCCGGGCTATGAAAGTTTCTGGACCTATGTGCCGCATTTCGTCCACTCGCCCTTCTATGTCTACGCCTATGCATTCGGCGATGGGCTGGTGAACGCACTCTACGCCGCCTATGAGGATGGCCTGCCAGACTTCCAGGCAAAGTATTTCGACATGCTGGCAGCCGGGGGATCGCGCCACCACAAGGAACTGCTCGCCCCCTTTGGCCTCGACGCCTCAGACCCCGCGTTCTGGGACAAGGGCCTGTCGATGATCGAAGGTTTCATCGACGAACTTGAGGCGATGGAGGCCTGATCCGAACCCCCGGGGTCACACGAAACAAGCTCTAACCCCTTCTTTCGTGTTAAAATATCCCGGGGAATCCCGAAGGGATGGGGCAGAGCCCCTTCCCCGGCGGCAGCCGGGACAGTTTTTCATCGCCTGTCCCGGACGCCTGTCCTATGCTGCCCGCAAACAAGGAAAGGGGACAGCATGATCCGCAGACTTCGGCGCATCATCCTTTGGCTTCTGGCGCTGGCGGCTCTCGCAGCCACTGCCGTGGCAATCTGGGGCCCGGCCTTTGTCGAACAAAGACTGAACCCGATCACCATGCCCGAGGCCGGCTGGCCGGTGACGCCACCAGCCGAGGCCCTGCATCAAAAGCTTGTCATCGGCGACTGGCATTCCGACGCGCTTCTGTGGGACCGTGACCTGCTCGAACGCGTTGACCGCGGCCATGTCGACATTCCCCGGCTGATCGAAGGCAATGTCGCGGTACAGGTTTTTACTACTGTTACCAAAAGCCCGCGCGGCCAGAACTACAGCCAGAACTCGGCTGAAGCCCCCGATAACATTACCCCCCTTTTTATCGGCCAGCTCCGCCCCCTGCCCAGCTGGTTCAGCCTTAAGGAACGGGCGCTCGTTCAGGCGGCGGCTCTGCGCGATGCCGCCGAACGCGCACCTGATCAGGTCATGCTGATCCGCTCGGCCGAGGATCTCCAGACCCTGCTCGAAGCGCGGCAGAACGGCGCAAAAACCGTCGGCGCCATCCTCGGGACCGAAGGCGCCCATCCCCTCGAAGGCAATATCGGCAATCTGCAGGTGCTCTATGGTGCGGGCTTCCGCCTGGTCGGGCTGACGCATTTCTTTGACAACGAACTCGGCGGCAGCCTGCATGGAGAAGGCAATGACAACTCGGGGCTGACCCCATTTGGCCGCCAGGTTGTCGAAGAGATGATCGCCAAACGCATGATAGTCGATCTTGCCCACGCAAGCCCACAGGTGGTGCGCGACGTGCTGACCATTCCCGGCGTGCGGCCGATCCTGTCTCATACCGGGATCCATGGCCAATGCCCGAGCCCGCGCAACCTTGATGACGAATTACTGCAAAAGATCGCGGAAAAGGGCGGCCTGATCGGCATCGGCTACTGGGCCGATGTTGTCTGCGGCCGCACCCCGGCCGACATTGCCAATGCAATCACGGCGGCAATCAAGCTTGTGGGCGAAGATCACGTCTCACTCGGATCGGATTACGACGGCTCGGTCGATGCCCCATTTGATGCGGCTCATCTGGTTGCGCTGACCCAGGCGCTGATGGATGCTGACCTGAACGACGAACAGATAGCTAAGGTCATGGGCGGAAATATGATGCGCTATCTTGCGCAGGTGCTTTAACCGCGCAACACCAAAGCCATGATCAGGAGAAACCCATGCTGACCATCCATGGCGTCACCCGCTCGCGTGCCTCGCGCATCATCTGGCTTTGTCATGAACTTGACCTGCCCTTCAAACAGGTGCCGGTGATTCAGGCCTATCGCCTGGCCAATCCCGATGCGCCTGATGCGCCCCTGAACACTCATTCGGAAAGCTTTCTGAAACTGTCCCCCGCAGGGGCAATCCCGGTGCTGCAAGATGGCGATCTGGTGCTGTCTGAATCCTTTGCCTGCACGCTGCATCTGGCGCGCAAATACGGTCAGCCCCTTGGCCCCGGAGATGCGATCGAGGATGCGCTGATCCTGCAATGGAGCTTTTACGCCGTCACCTCGATCGAAGAAGACGCATTGACGATTCTGTCCAACCTCGGCAAAGGCTCGCCACGGCCACCCGAGGCCGAGAAGGCGATTTCCCAGGCTGCCGAACGCCTGCTGCGCCCGTTCAGGGTGCTTGACGACCACATTGCCCGCCACGGCCATATGGTCGGCGGCCGCTTTACCGTCGCCGATCTGAACCTGGCCGAGGTGGTCCGCTATGCTCAGGGACATGCCGGGCTGATGGGCCGTTTCCCTGCCCTGAAGGTCTGGCTTGAGGCTTGCCAGTCCCGTCCGGCTTTTCAGAAAATGTGGCAGGCGCGGCTGGATGAGCCCGCTTGAAATGCCATCTGATCGGGGCCCGGAAACGACAATCCCTAGCGGGCAGCCGCCCCGCGATCCACTTTCCCTTGCCCCCGGACCGCAGGACATGAGATAACGCCTGCTCAGAAGAACAAGACGAGCAGGTGCCATGGCTGACGATCTCTTTCCCGCCGCGGATAAGGCTGCCGAAAGCTATTCGGCCTCCTCCATCGAGGTGCTCGAAGGACTAGAGCCGGTGCGCAAACGCCCGGGCATGTATATTGGCGGCACCGACGAACGGGCGCTGCACCATCTGGTGGCCGAAATCCTAGACAACTCGATGGACGAGGCTGTTGCTGGTCACGCCAGCCGTATCGAGGTCGAGCTGCTGGCCGATTACTCGGTCACAATCCGCGACAACGGCCGCGGCATTCCAATTGACCCGCATCCGAAATTCCCCGGAAAATCGGCGCTTGAGGTGATCCTTTGCACGCTGCATGCCGGTGGCAAATTCTCAGGCGACGCCTATCAGACATCGGGGGGCCTGCATGGCGTCGGTGCCTCGGTCGTCAACGCGCTTTCTGACAGCATGGTGGTGCAGGTCGCCCGCAACCGGGAACTTTACGAACAACGCTTCTCGCGCGGCTTGCCGTTGGGTCCGGTCGAAAAGGTGGGTGCGGCACCGAACCGGCGCGGCACCACCGTAACCTTCCACCCGGATGAGCAGATCTTCGGGCACCACCGCTTCAAACCGGCGCGGCTGGTTCGCATGGTTAAATCCAAGGCCTATTTGTTCTCAGGCGTCGAAATCCGCTGGAAATCAGAAATCGACGACGGCGAAACGCCGCTGGAGGCGACCTTTCACTTCCCGGGTGGCCTTGCCGATTACCTCACCGAGGTGCTGGGCAATTCCTCGACCTATGCCGACCGTCCCTTTTCGGGCAGCGTCGATTTCAAGGAAAAATTCAACACCCCCGGCAAGGTCGATTGGGCAATCAACTGGACGCCCTCGCGCGATGGTTTCATCCAGTCCTATTGTAACACCGTGCCTACGCCCGAGGGTGGCACCCATGAGGCTGGCTTCTGGTCCGCAATCCTGCGCGGCATCCGCGCCTATGGCGAGCGGGTGAGCAACAAGAAGGCGGCGCAGATCACCCGCGACGACCTTCTGACCGGCGGCTGCGCGCTGGTGTCCTGTTTTATCCGAGAGCCGGAATTTGTCGGCCAGACCAAGGACCGCCTTGCCACGACCGAAGCGCAGCGACTGGTCGAAGGCGCGGTGCGCGACCATTTCGATAACTGGCTGGCGTCTGACACGAAATCAGCGGGCGCGATCCTTGATTTTCTGGTGCTGCGTGCCGAGGAACGGCTGCGCCGCAGGCAGGAAAAGGAAACCGCCCGCAAATCGGCCACGAAAAAACTGCGCCTGCCCGGCAAGCTGGTCGACTGCTCGGCCACCAACCGCGAGGGGACCGAGCTGTTCATCGTCGAAGGCGACTCGGCCGGCGGCAGCGCCAAGATGGCGCGTGAACGCACCACTCAGGCACTGTTGCCCCTGCGCGGCAAGATCCTGAACGTGCTGGGCGCAGCTTCGTCCAAGCTGGGCTCGAACCAGGAAATCGCCGATCTTTGCCAGGCGCTTGGGGTCGGCATGGGCTCGCGGTTCAACATCGACGATCTGCGCTATGACAAGATCATCATCATGACGGATGCCGATGTGGATGGGGCTCATATCGCCAGCCTGTTGATGACCTTTTTCTTTACTCAGATGCGGCCGCTGATCGACAAGGGGCATCTTTATCTGGCCTGCCCGCCGCTTTACCGGCTGACGCAAGGTGCATATCGCATCTATGTCGCCGATGACGCCGAGAAAGAGCACTGGCTTGCCAATGGTCTGGGCGGCAAGGGAAAAATCGACGTGCAGCGTTTCAAGGGTCTGGGCGAGATGGACGCCAAGGACCTGAAAGACACCACCATGAACCCCAAGACCCGCAAGCTGATCCGTGTCTCGATCGACGAGGACGAAGGTGGTGAGACTGGCGATCTGGTCGAACGGCTGATGGGCAAAAAACCCGAGCTGCGCTTTCAGTTCATTCAGGAAAACGCGCAGTTCGCGGACACTGAAGAGCTGGACGTGTGACGCTGGCGGCGCCGATTGCGCTGTACGTTCTTGCGGCGCTGGCCGAGATCGCGGGCTGCTTTGCTTTCTGGGGATGGCTAAGGCTGGGCAAGTCCCCTTTGTGGCTGGTGCCGGGCGTGATCTCGCTGGCTCTGTTTGCCTGGCTGCTGACACGGGTGGACACGGATTTCGCCGGCCGCGCCTATGCGGCCTATGGCGGGATCTATGTCATCGCCTCGCTCGGCTGGCTTTGGCTGACCGAAGGGCAGGTGCCGACGCGCTGGGATCTGATTGGCGGGGCGCTTTGCGTTCTGGGCGCAATCATGATCCTGGTCGGATCACGGGCAGCCTAGGCGCAACAGCCCCCCGCCCCGCACCTGGCAGGTCGAAGGCACGCCCCTTTGCCACGACTTTCTGCCAGTCCGCGCCAAGCGTTTCCCGCGCCGAAAGGGCATTCCCAGCCTCGGGCGAGCCATCTGAGACCATTCTGATCACCATTCCCCGGGAATAGTTTTGTTGGAATCCGACAATGATATCGCCCTGCAGCGCGCTGTCACTTTGATCGCCAAGGACGACGAATTTGTCGCCGCCCTTGCGGATCACCTCGATCGCAGCGGATTTGAAGGCGACGTTACGCGCGCCTGCCGGACCACAGGCCGGGGCAGCATGGGTCGCAACCTTGAACGTATCCTTGCTCATCGGCTGGATCTGGGTCTGGGCGCAGGCTGCAAGCATAAGCAGCAGCGCCGTCATTCCCGACATGACAAAAACCCCATCTGAAACCCCGCCTGAAGAACGCCCGCCCCGCTTACACAAAGCAGGCGTGGACCCTCGAATGGGGTTATCCTGGCGCTAAAACCTTGAGAAATGATTGATCAGAACCGCATGCCGACAGAAAAACTGGCACCTTCGCTGCCGATGCCAAAGCTGGCTGCACCAAAGCTGAATCCGACAAGCGCCCCGGTCCAGACCTGCTCGGGCGTATGCTCTCCGGCGTGAACCCTGCTCCAGCCGGTCAGGCCGGCGGCACCGTAGGCCAGCGCACCAGCCTCGGGTTGGTCATCGAAACATTTCCCGGCAAGATCCGCAGCGCCGAAAAAGGCGGCAGCGGTATGACCCGAGGGGAAGCCTTTCCCCTCACCCGAGGGCCGGCGCGAGATTGGCTGGCCGTCAAAGAACTCTTTCATTCCCCAGACCAGCGCAGCTTGCAGCAGCCCCCGGACAGCGAAATCCTCAAACCGGCCCTGATCGGCAGCGCAGACAGCGGCGGCTAGCGGCAGGCCATATTTCATGGCCGTCCCGAATTGTTCGAACGGATCGGCTGCCACTGGTGCAGAAACCGCCAGGGAACAGGCGCAAAGCGCAGCCGCCAATCTCATGAGCACCTCCTTTGCCTCAACCGCCCAGACGGATTACCCGATCCATGCGCTGTGCGAGGTCAAGGTTATGGGTGGCGATCAGTGCCGCAAGGCCCGTCTCGCGCACCAAAGCCATCAGCACGTCAAAAACCTTGTCCGAGGTCGCCGGATCAAGGTTCCCCGTCGGCTCATCCCCCAACAGCAGCGATGGCTGGTTTGCCAGTGCCCGGCAGAAAGCAACGCGCTGCTGCTCGCCCCCCGAAAGCTGCGCCGGACGATGATCAGCGCGATGGCTCAGCCCGACGCGGCCCAACAGATCCAGCGCCCGGGCGCGCGCGGCCCCTTCGGCCACACCATTCGCAAGCTGCGGCAGGATGACGTTTTCCGCCGCCGAGAACTCGGGCAGCAGATGGTGGAACTGATAAACAAATCCCAACTGTTCACGCCGGGCCTCGGTCCGGGTCCGGTCGTTCTGCCCGCTCATGTCGCGGCCATTTAGCAGCACACGACCGCTGTCGGCGGTATCAAGCAGCCCCGCGATATGCAAAAGCGTCGATTTCCCGGCCCCCGAGGGCGCGACCAGCGCCACCACCTCGCCCTGCGCGACCGACAGTGACAGGTCCGACAGCACCGGAACCGGGGCGGGCCCGGCCAGTCCGTAAGTTTTTGAGATGCCTTCCAGAACCAGAACGTCACTCATAGCGCAGCGCCTCGACCGGGTTCATGCGCGCGGCGCGGCGCGCAGGAAAGATGGTGACGATGAAAGACAGGCCTAGCGACAGAACCGCAGCACGGAAAATGTCCCAGGCCCTCAGATCGGCAGTAAGCTGGTAGATGCCGCGCACCTCGGGCTGCCATGCGCCGCCCCCGGTCAGTGCGTTCAGCGCCGCCATGATGTGATCGACGTTCAGCGACAGGACCACCCCCAGCACGACCCCGGCAATGGTGCCGATTACGCCGGTGAACGCCCCGCAAAGGAAAAAGACCCGCAGCACCGCACCTTCGGTCAGGCCCATGGTGCGCAGGATACCGATGTCACGCCCCTTGTTCTTGACCAGCATGATCAGGCCCGACGTGATATTCATCGAAGCGATCAGCACGAGGATCGAGAGGATGAGGAACATCACGTCATCCTCCATATCAAGCGCGGCAAGAAACGAACCTGAGGCATCGCGCCAGGTCCAGACCTGCGACCGCTCACCTGCCACCTGCAGCAAAGGCAGCGTCCAGTCGTCGATCCGTTCGGGGTTATCCACAAAGACCCCGATTTCGTCCGCCACACCCTCGCGGTTGAAAAAGCTCTGCGCCTCGGCAAGTGGCATATAGATCCGCGTCTGGTCCACATCGTAGCGGCCGGCCGAAAAGATAAAGACCACCTCAAAGGATTCCACCCGCGGCGTAGTGCCAAAAGGCGTCCTGGCACCGTCGGGGGCCACAAGCTGCAACCGGTCGCCCAGCCCGATGCCAAGGTCGCGTGCCATGCCGATACCAATGGCGATGCCCTGATCAAAAGCATCAATGTCACCTGCCGATCGTTCGGAATCAACGATCCCGGACATCGCCTTGAGCGACTCGGCCGTCACGCCATAGACATCGCCCAAGGCGGCCGCATCGCCCTGCCGCGCCATGACCTGCGCCCGCACCGCCGGGACCGCGCGGGTCACGCCGGGGATCTGGGCGATGTTGGCGGCGACGGCCTCATAATCCTCGACCCGGCCGGGGGTGACATAGGTTTCCTCGGTCAGCTCATTATAGATCTGTGTCGGCGCGTAATAGACCGTGCTATGTGCATTGGCACCCAGGATCGTATCGACGAAATCGGACCTGAACCCGGCGCGCACCGCAAGGGTGGTGATCAGCGCCATCACCCCAAGGGTAATGCCGATCAGGCTGATCCAGGTCATCACGCTGACCCCGCCCTCGGCGCGGCGTGCGCGCAGATAGCGCCAGGCAATCAGGAATTCATATCGAGAAAACGGGGCGGGACTGGCCATCGCTCACCTGTCTGTTGGCTCGCGTCTGATTGACCTGTCCCCGCCCGCAATGCAAGCCAACAAGGCCGTGACCGGCAAAGCGATGCATCAGGGCTTGGGCCGGTCGTCCCATTCGGTGCTGAGGATCCGCTCGGCGTCGCCCTTTGGGTCCTCATATTGCCGGCCGCGCAGCGCCCAGATGAAGGCAATAAGCCCCAGCCCGCCAAGCGCGAGCGAGACCGGGATCAAAAGGCCAAGAATCTCCATCCCGTTCCCCTTTCCTCAGCGCCGCAGCCGCAGCGCGTTCAGCGTCACGCTGATCGAGCTCAGCGACATGGCAAGCGCCGCCATCAGCGGGGTGGCAAAACCGGCAATGGCAATGGGCACAGCGACGATATTGTAAAGAAACGAGATGGCGAAATTCTCTTTGATGCGCGAACGCGCCTGCCGGGCCAGCGTCAGTGACTGTGCAACCGGGGAAAGGTCGCTGCCGACCAGCACGATATCCGAGGCGGTACGCGCCGCATCAAGCGCCGAGGCGGGCGAGATCGAAACATGCGCCTCGGTCAGTGCGGCGGTATCATTGAGCCCATCGCCGACCATCAGCACATGCAACCCCTGTTCGCGCAGATCATGCACGGCCGTGGCCTTTTCGACCGGAGTAACGCCAGCCCGCCATTCGGCGATGCCAAGACGGGTCGCCAGATCCTCGACCACCGGCGCGGCATCGCCGGACAGCAGGAGCACCCGCCGCCCCGAGGCAAGGATCGCCGAGACGCATTCCCCGGCCCCCGGACGCAGCCTGTCCGAAAACTCCAGCCGGATCGGCGCACCCTGACCAAGCGACAGCCAGCTGGCCGAAAGACGGGCATCGCCATGTTCGGCACCTAGCCAGTCGGCACGGCCAAGCCGGACCTCGCGCCCCTGCCAGTTGCCCGCAATACCATAGCCCGGCACTTCACGCAGATCAGCAAGGGGTGCAGGTACAGTACCCACCCCAACCAGTGCCTGCGCCAGCGCCTGTGACAGCGGATGGCCCGAGCCCTGCGCCAGCGCCAGCGCGACGGGCCGCGCCTCAACCGGGATGACATTGATCGAAACAAGCTGCGGCACACCCATGGTCAGGGTGCCGGTCTTGTCGAAAACCACGGTATCGACATCAGCCAGCCGCTCAAGCGCGGTGCCCTCTTTGATCAGCATGCCGCGGCGGAACAGCCGCCCCGACGCTGTGGTGATCACTGCCGGGACAGCAAGGCCAAGCGCACAGGGGCAGGTGATGATCAGGACCGCCGCCGCGATGTTTACCGCCAGCCGCAGGTCATGGGTGGCCAGATACCAGCCAAGAAAGCTGCAAAAGGCCATAAGGTGCACCAGCGGCGAATATAGCCGCGAGGCGCGGTCGGCAAGACTGGTATAATGGCCGCGCGCCGATTCAGCCGCGGCGACCAGTGCCGTCAGCCGCGCCAGTGAGCTGTCGCGCCCGGCTGCCGTCACCCGCAGGACCAGGGGACCGGTCAGGTTCACCTCGCCCGCCGAAAGCGCAAGGCCCGGGGCGGCGGCGACCGGAATGCTCTCGCCCGTTAAAAGCGAGCGGTCGATTTCGCTCATCCCGTCGATGATCTCTCCATCGGCGGGGACGCGGGCGCCGGGGCGGATGCGGATCAGATCGCCCGGTACGAGCTCGGATACCGGCACGGGCTCATCGCCGGCAGCAGTGATACGAAAGGCGCGCGGCACCTCAAGCGCGGTCAGCTCTTCGGCAGCAGAACGGGCGACGGCGCGGGTGCGATAGTCCAGATAGCGCCCGATCAGCAGAAAGAAGCACAGCATCACCGCCGCATCGAAATAGGCGTGCCGGCCCGAGTTCAGCGTTTCATAGACCGAGATGGAACTTGCCAGGATCAGCGCCAGCGAGATCGGCACATCCATCCCCAGCCGCCCATGGCTGATCGCCCGCCAGGCGCTGGAAAAGAAAGGCCGGCCAGCAAAGGCAACAGTCGGCAGGGCAATGGCCCCGGAAATCCAGTGGAACATGTCCCGCGTCGCGGCCTCGGCCCCTGACCAGACTGCAACCGACAGGATCATGATATTCATCATCGCAAAACCCGATACGCCAATGCGCATCAGGATATCGCGGCCCTGCCGGTCGGCGGCGCTGGCGCTAAGCGCAGCGGGGTCAAGCTCATGCGCCTCATAGCCGATGCTTTCAACGACGGGAATCAGCTCTTCGGCACTCATGCCCGGCGCGTCCACGGTGACGCGGCGCAGGGTCAGGTTAACCCGCGCGGCCTTGACCCCGGGATGACGGTTCAGCACCCCCTCAACATCGGTGATACAGGTTGCGCAATGGATGGTCGGCAGCGACAGGATGATATCCGCCTGCGCCCCTTTGGCCGACGCGATGCGCGAAGCCAGCGGCGCAGCATCGCAAGCCGGACAAGCCGAAAGCCGGGCGTCGTGGTCGTGCAGCGTGGCGTCCGACATCTCACTGCACCCGGTTGCCGTTGTAGTGGTCGATACGCTGGCGGAACACTGTGCCGTCTGGCGCGGTGGCGGTCAGGTGGATGTTCCATTGTCCCGGCGCAAGAACAAGCGGCGCACGAAAGAGGCCGCCAGAATAAGTGAACTCGGGCCGCTGATCGTCGCGCACATGGGTGGGACGACCAACGGTGACCTCAAGCGTGCTGACAGGGGCAGGATTGCCCTGACCGTCACGGATCACCAGCACCATTTCGCGCCCGTCATAATCCGGGGTCACGGTCCAGTTCAGCGCCTCTTGTGCGTTGCGATCACGGTCAAAGCGTTGCGAGGCAACATAGCTGTTCTTGACCTCAAGCCCAGGAAAGGTGCCGACGGCTTTCACGGCCATAAAGACATTGACCGCGATGATAATGCCAAAGGCCCCCAGGGTGATCAGCAACACATGGCGGCCAGTCAGTTCGCGCGGCATCACTCACTCCTTCCATGGAAGACCGTGCCGATCCGGGACTTGTTCCCATCGGTGGCATCTTCGACCCACAGCGTCAACTCGCTTTGCTCACTGCCGGCAAGGGCCGAGCCCTTTTCGGCGGTGATATAGACGCGTTGGGTATGGGTACTGTTCGCAGATACGCTGACGCGGGTGTCAGGCAGACCCTCAAGCGTCACGGTGACGCCCTGCGGCAGGGTACCATCTGCGCCAAGGACCGAAACGGTAAATTCACGCTCGTCCCCCTGCTTGTTGCGCAGGCGCAGCGCATAGGTGTTGCGGATCGCACCATCGGCCATGGTGACGTAAAGCGGGTTCCTGACCGGTGTCACGTTCAGATCGAACGGAGAGCGCAGGAACAGCGCAACCAGCAGTGCAACCCCGATCCCGGCCCAAAGCGTAAAGTACAGCACCGTGCGCGGACGCAGGATATGTTTCAGCAGCGGTTTCGGGGTCTCGCCCGCACGCTCGGCTGCCTCGTCCCGCAGCGCCATATAGTCGATCAGGCCGCGCGGTTTGCCGATCTTGCCCATCACCTCGTCGCAGGCGTCGATGCACAGCGCGCAGGTGATGCACTCCAGCTGCTGGCCGTCACGAATGTCGATGCCCATGGGGCAAACGTTCACGCAAGCCATGCAGTCGATGCAATCACCCTTGGGGCCGCCTTCGGATCTGGTCGCCTCCCCCCGGTGCAGTTTGCCACGCGGCTCACCCCGCCATTCGCGATAGGCGACGGTCAGGGTATCCTCATCCATCATCGCGGCCTGAATGCGCGGCCATGGGCAGGCATAAATACAGATCTGCTCACGCGCGAAACCGCCAAACAGGAAGGTGGTCGCGGTCAGAATCCCCATGGTGATATAGGCGACCGGATGGGCGTCCCCGGTAAAGAGATTGCGAAGCAGCGTCGGCGCGTCGGTGAAATAAAAGATCCAGGCCCCGCCCGTCGCCACGGCGATCAGCAGCCAGATCGCCCATTTCGTCAGTCGCAGCCTCAGCTTGCGGGCATCCCACGGCGCGTTCCACAGCCGGACACGAGCGTTCCGGTCTCCCTCGACCCAACGCTCTGTCAGGATGAAAAGATCGGTCCACACCGTCTGCGGGCAGGCATAGCCGCACCAGACCCGCCCCAGCGCCGAGGTGAACAGAAACAGCCCCAGCCCCGCCATGACCAAAAGGCCGGCAACGAAATAGAATTCATGCGGCCAGATCTCGATCCAGAAGAAATAGAAGCGGCGGTTGGCCAGATCGATCAGCACCGCCTGATCGGGCAGGCTTGGTCCCCGGTCCCAGCGGATCCACGGCGTGATGTAATAGATCGCCAGCGTTACCGCCATGATGATCCATTTCAGGTTGCGAAACCAGCCATGGACACGGCGGGGAAAGATCGGCTCTCGGGCGGCATATAGACGTGGCGGGTCGATGTCGGGGTTCGACATGATTAGCTCCTGTTGCGCGTGGCCCGATCATAGCGGGCCGGGCCGCACCGGCGCATTGATCTGCATCAAGCGCGGGTCCGCTGGCTTATAGCGATGGAACAAGGTGCGGGGCATGGGCCGCTTTGTCGCATGCGCCAAAGACCTGCCTCGGAGAAAAACACGCGAACCGGCTTGCGCCGGCCGCAGGGATTGACGTTTGATAAGCGCACCGGCCCCCTTGGAAACGCGCGAACAGGACAGGGGGCCGGTGCCTCCCCGGCCGGTTACCCGGCCAGGGATCCCGGTGTTTTGTTATTCGCCGCCGCCAAGGCTGTGGACATAGGCGGCAACGGCGCGAATGTCGGCCTCGGACAGACGGCCCGTCCAGGCGGGCATGACGCCAAAGGGTCCGTCATGCACGATACGTGTGATCGTTGCCGGGTCCGAACCATATAGCCAGACCGCATCCGTCAGGTCCGGGGCACCCTGGCTGCGGTCGCCGGTGCCGTCCTCGCCATGGCACGAGACGCAGTTATCGGCAAAGACCGCCTCACCTTCGGTCGCCAGCGCCGCGTCATGCGGCAGGCCGCCAAGCGCAAGCACATGGTTTACGACCTGACGGATCTGAGTGTTGTCCAACATCTCGTCCGTGCCAAAACGCGGCATTTCCGAATAGCGAGTATCATCGTTCTGCGGATCGCGGATACCGTGGGTCACGGTGGTGTGGATATCCTCCAGCGAGCCGCCCCACAGCCAGTCATTATCCAGCAGCGAAGGGTAGCCCGTCGCACCGCCCGCCCCGGAACCGTGACACTGCGCGCACCAGGTGCGGAAGATCGCGGCACCGGCATTGGCGGTATAGTTCGCCAGTTCCGGATCGGCGGCGATTTCCTCAAGCGGGGTTTCTACCAGCTTGGCCTGGATGGGCGCATTCGCGTCCTTGAATCGCTGGATCTCGGCCGCCACGTCCGAGCGATAGTTCTGGCCCAGCACCCCTTGTGTCGATCCGTTCAAAAGCGGGATCGCAGGATAGGCGATGACATAGGCCACCGACCAGATGATGGTGGCGTAAAAGGTCCACAGCCACCAGCGCGGCAGCGGATTGTCATATTCCTCGATCCCGTCCCAGGAATGGCCGGTCGAGGGCACCTCGATCACCCGGCGCGCGCCCTTGCGGTCACGCACGACCCGGGTTGCACCGGGGCGCGGGCTGACCGGCTGACCCTCGGAGGATTGGGCAAGGGTCTGGTCCTTCTGAGCCTTGTCGGCGGCCTGGCGTTCCAGCTCGGCCCGGTTATCGGGGCTCTGCGGGCTGGTGTGCTCGTCGTCGGTATCGGCCATCACTCGACCTCCTTCTCGCCCGCCGGGGCGGGCCTCATCTCATTGCGGAAGATGCTTTCGGCTGCGTCACGGTGCATCGGCCGCGAACCCGGCCTGAAGGCAAAGACCACCACGCCCAGAAAAAAGATCACCAGCGCCAGAAGCACCCAGCTATCGGCCAGTTCGCGCAGGAAAGAATATCTGTCCATGACGCACCTCAGCGATTTGGATCAGGTTCGAAGGTCGAGAAATCGACCATCGTGCCCAGCACCTGCAAATAGGCCACCAGAGCATCCATTTCAGACACGCCGGGGCGGCGGTCGAAATTGCGCTGCTGGGCACCCGGATAGCGTTCCTCAAGGCCCGAGGCATCCGCATCAGGATCGGCCTGCGCCAGGAAGTCGGCCCGACCGGCGGCGATCATCTCGTCGCTATAGGGCACGCCGACCAGCGCATCGGTGCGCAAGCGTTGCTCGATGTTCGAGGGGTCGATCTTGCGATCCAGAAGGAAGCCGTATTTCGGCATGATCGATTCCGGCACCACCCCTTGCGGGTTCACCAGGTGGTCGATGTGCCATTCGTCCGAATAGCGTCCCCCGACCCGGGCAAGGTCCGGCCCGGTACGTTTCGAGCCCCACTGGAACGGATGATCATACATCGACTCGGCGGCAAGGCTGTAATGGCCATAACGCTCGACCTCGTCGCGCATCGGGCGGATCATCTGGCTATGGCAGACATAGCAGCCTTCGCGCACATAGATGTCGCGCCCCTTCAGTTCCAGCGGCGTATAGGGCCGCATCCCCTCGACCTTCTCAATGGTGTTCTGCAGGTAGAACAACGGCGCAATCTCAACGATGCCCCCGATGGTCACCACCAGAAAGGAAAAGACCAGCAGCAGCGTTGCGTTCTTTTCCAGAACCTTATGCTTATCAAGAATTGCCATGATCCGTCCTCACTCTGCCGGGACCGCAATAGTGGTCGGCTGGGTCTTGGGCTGGCGCGCGACCGTGGCCCAAAGGTTGTAGCACATGATCAGCGCACCGCCGAGGTACAGCACCCCACCAAGCGCACGCACCACGTTCATCGGGAACTTCGCGGCAACCGTGTCGGCGAAGGCGTTGACCAGGAAGCCCTGAGAATCGACCTCGCGCCACATCAGCCCTTCCATGATGCCCGAGACCCACATCGAGGCGGCGTAAAGCACCAGGCCGATGGTCGCGAGCCAGAAGTGCCAGCTGACCAGAGAGAGCGAATAGAGCCGTTCACGACCCCACAGACGCGGCACCAGATAGTAAAGCGCGCCAAAGGTGATCATGCCGTTCCAGCCCAAAGCGCCGGAGTGGACGTGACCGATGGTCCAGTCGGTATAGTGCGACAGCGAGTTCACGGCCTTGATCGACATCATCGGACCTTCAAAGGTCGCCATGCCGTAGAAGCCGACCGCAACAACCATCATGCGGATGATGGGATCGGTGCGCAGCTTGTCCCATGCGCCCGAAAGCGTCATCAGACCGTTGATCATACCACCCCAGGAAGGCATCCACAGCATGATCGAGAACACCATGCCCAGCGTCGAGGCCCAGTCGGGCAGCGCGGTATAGTGCAGGTGGTGCGGACCGGCCCAGATGTACAGAAAGATCAGCGCCCAGAAGTGGATGATCGACAGCTTGTAGCTATAGACCGGACGCTCGGCCTGTTTGGGGATGAAGTAATACATCATCCCCAGGAAGCCGGCGGTCAGGAAAAAGCCCACGGCGTTATGTCCGTACCACCATTGCGTCATCGCATCCTGCACGCCCGAGAACAGCTGCACCGACTTTGAGCCGAATACGCTGACCGGGATCGCCAGGTTGTTGACGATATGCAGCATGGCGATGGTGACGATGAAGGACAGATAGAACCAGTTCGCCACATAGATATGCGGCTCTTTCCGCTTCAGGATCGTGCCCAGGAACACGGCCAGATAGACGACCCAGACAAGCGTCAGCCACCAGTCAACGTACCATTCGGGTTCAGCGTATTCCTTGGACTGCGTGGCACCAAGAATATAGCCGGTCGCTGCCAGAACGATGAAAAGCTGATAGCCCCAGAACACGAACCAGGCCGCATTGCCGCCCCAAAGCCGTGCGGCCGAGGTGCGCTGCACGACATAGAACGACGTGGCGATCAGCGCGTTGCCACCAAAGGCAAAGATCACCGCCGAGGTATGCAGCGGGCGCAGCTTGCCAAAGTTCGTATAGCCCATGGTGATGTCGCTGAGGTTCAGCACCGGAAAGGCCAGCTGCAGGGCGATGACCACCCCGACCAGAAAGCCCACGGCCCCCCAGAATGCGGTGGCAATGACGCCGGCCCGCACCACCCCGTCCATATATTCGGTCTCAGGGTGGGGCTCGAGGGAGGGTTGCTCGTTCCCCATCTGGCGCAGCACCCGCACGAACATGACACCCGCCACCAGCATGACGATCAAGGCGTTCACTAGGTAGGCGGGATCATCGGGCCGCGCATAGTTGGCCGCGATCGCGGCCAGAACCGCAATCGAGCCAAGCGCGATCAGCTTGATGGTGTCCAACATGAATTTCTGTCCTTCATCCAGCGGCGAGACCACCCGGGACATCAAAAGACGCTGCCGGGTGGGGCTTCGACAGATCCTTTTATCTCTGCACAGTTTCGTGAGACTTTGATCTGCATCAATCAGGATACACGGGACAGGTGTAAAATCGTTAAATATCCGGACAGGATGTCGCAGTTGGCTAAGGCGAGCGATTGCGATTCCCCCCGGAAAGGGGCAAGAATCGCCCTGAACCGTGAAAGGAGAGCCCATGGGCTACAAGACAATCCTGACCGTTCTTACCAATACCAATCAGCACAAGCAGCTTGATTCGGCCATCGCCATGGCCCGGCGCGAGGATGCGCATCTTGATGTATTCTGCCTTGGTGTCGATCACACCCAAAGCGGATATTACTACGCCGGTGCCTCGGCCTATGTGTTCCAGGAATCCATCGACAAGGCCATGGCCGCAGCAAGCGAGCTTGAAGAAAAGGTCCGCGAGCGGCTGAACCCCGAGGATATCCGCTGGTCGGTCGATTCGGCCGTGGCACAGGTCGGCGGGCTGTCAACGCTGGTCGGGATGCGCGCGCGTTATGCCGATCTTGTGGTGCTGAGCCGCCCCTATTGCGAAGGCGCGCCCACCGACGCCGAGGCAGTGACCGAGGCCGCCTTGTTCGAGGGCACCGCCCCGGTTCTGATCGTCCCCGAAGAGCTGAAATCGCCCTTTGGCAAAAAGATCATGATCGCCTGGAACCAGTCGAACGAGGCGATGGCCGCCGTTCGGCGCGCGCTGCCCCTGCTGATTGCAGCGGATAGTGTCGAAATCACCATCATCGCTCCCTCGCCCACCGGCCCCGAGCGTTCGGACCCCGGCGGTGCGCTATGCCAGATGCTCACTCGTCATGGCGTCAAGGCCGAGATCGCGGTTCTGGCCAAGACGCAGCCATTGGTCAGCGATATTTTGAATCGTCGCGCGACCGAGATCGGCGCCGATATGCTGGTCATGGGCGCCTATGGCCATTCGCGTTTCCGCGAGGCGATCCTGGGCGGGGCCACCCGCAACATGCTGGAAAAGGCGCAGGTCCCTGTGCTGATGACGCACTGATCAGACATGAAAAACCCCGCGGCGAATGCCGCGGGGCATAACCCGGGACAGGCAGGCTGCCCGATTGGCTTTAGCTCAACGGTCCGCCATCGGAATCATCTCCGCTTTCCAGCACCAGGTCCTGGAACGAAGGCACGATCACCCGGCGCTTGCCTTCAAGCTCGATCACCCCTTCACGCTTCAGCGCGCTCATCTGCCGGCTGACGGTTTCCAGCGTCAGGCCAAGATAATCTGCCATCGCTTCACGCGTCAGCGGCAGTTCGACGGCAATGCGCCCCTCGGGCCGACGCTTGATCAGTGCCGCCTCGCGCCGGGCAAGGATAACCAGCAGCGAGGCGATCTTTTCACGCGCCGATTTGCGCCCAAGCAGCAAAAGCCAGTCGCGCACGGCGTCCAGTTCGTCCAGCGTCATCTCAAGCAGGCGGCTTGCGATGCGGGGATTGTCAATGAGCAACCGCTCAAAGGGCTTACGGCGAAAGCAGCACAGCAACAGATCGCTGGTCGCGGTGACGGTATAGGCGGCTGACTCACGACCCGGCCGGCCCAGAAAATCGCTGGGCAGCAACAGGCCGACCATCTGGGTGCGCCCATCCTCAAGCTGCTGGGTCAGCCCCGCCATGCCAGCCACGACCGAGGCCACGAAATCCATCCGGTCGCCAGCCCAGACCACCACCTGCCCCGCCTCAAACCGGCGATAGAATTTCATGCTTTCCAGTTCAGCCAGTTCATCGCCTTCGCAATGTGCACAAACAGCCCGATAGCGGATGGGACAGATTTCGCAGGGCTGCTGCGTCGCGCAAAGGGCGGCATCATGTGGCATTTGATTTGTATCAAGGTCCTGGCGCGAGTTAGGCCAATAATAGCAGTATGGAACAGCAATCGCAACTTGAGCGCCTGGGATTGTTTGACGCACGTGTGCCGCGTTACACGAGCTATCCCACCGCGCCGCATTTCACCGCCGCAATAGGTGAGCCCGTCTTTCGCGAATGGCTGGGCGCGATCCCGGCGGGCGCCTCGATCTCATTGTACATGCATGTGCCCTTCTGCCGGCGGCTATGCTGGTTCTGCGCCTGCCGCACCCAGGGTACGCAATCCGAGGAACCGGTCCGCGCTTATGCCGAGGCCCTTCTGACCGAACTTGAGATGCTGAAGGCCGCTCTTGCACCGGGCGTCCGGTTGTCGCGACTGCATTGGGGCGGCGGCACGCCGACCTTGATGCCGGCCGAGATGATGCGCCGCGTTGCGGGTGCCGTACTTGATACCTTCCCGCTGGCTGAAGGCGCGGAATTCTCGGTCGAGATCGACCCCAATGAGATCGATGATGCACGGATGGACGCGCTGGCCGATGCGGGGTTGAACCGAGCCTCGATAGGCGTGCAGGACTTTGACCCCGAAATCCAAAAGATCATCGGCCGCGAGCAAAGCTTTGAAACTACCCGGCGCGCTGTCGACATGATCCGCGACCGTGGCATTGCCAGCCTCAACACCGACATTCTTTACGGCCTGCCCGATCAGACCCCCCATCGCATCTCGGAATCGGTGCAAAAGCTCTTGGCGCTATCGCCCGACCGGGTCGCCCTTTACGGTTATGCCCATGTGCCATGGATGGCCAAGCGCCAGGTAATGCTGCCGTCTGACCGGTTGCCTGACCCCCATGGGCGGCTGAAGCTGTTTGAGACTGCGCGTGCCCTGTTTCTGGCCGACGGCTACGAAGAAATCGGCATCGACCATTTCGCCCGTCCGGGAGATGGGCTTGCGCAGGCACAAAAGACGGGCCTTTTGCGGCGCAATTTCCAGGGCTACACCGACGACCGGGCCGAAGTGCTGATCGGGCTTGGCGCCTCGTCAATCTCGCGTTTCCCACAGGGCTATGCGCAGAACGCACCTGCGACCGGCGCACATCTGGGCCATATCCGCGAAGGCCGCTTTTCGACCGTGCGCGGCCACAGGTTCAGTGCCGAGGACAAATGGCGCGCCCGCATGATCGAGGCGCTGATGTGCGATTTCGAGATCCGCGCCGAAGAATTCACCCGCGACTATGGCTTTGACGCAGAAAGCCTTGATCAGCTATTTGCACCCGTCAGAGCCCATTTCGGTGAGATGGTCGAATGCGACAGCACGGGCCTGCGCATCACCACGCAGGGCCGGCCGCTGACCCGGATGATCGCACGGATGTTTGACGGCTATGACATGGCTGCCTCGGGACATTCGGCCGCGATCTAATGATGGTGATCGTGGCTACCGTGATCGTCATGGCCATGGTGGTGACGGGAGTCACTACAGGGTGCGCCCTCGCGCTCGGTCTCGATAGTGGCATGATCAATGCCGAAATCTTGCCGCAGTAGCGCCTTGACACGCTGAACGGCCAGACCCTGATCGGCGCCATCGCGCATCACCAGATGGGCGGACAGCGCGTTGCGACGCTCATCAATCTGCCACAGATGCAGATGATGGGCGCTGGCAACGCCCTCGACCCCGGTAACCGTACGGATCAGGGCCTGATGGTCGATACCCGGGGGCGCGGCAAGCATCAGCATACGCATGACCGGCCCGATCTCTTGCCCGACATGCCACAGGATGACGGCCGAGATCAGCAGCGTCAGCAGCGGGTCGGCGATCTGCCAGCCAAAGGCCCAGATCAGCAGCCCGCCAAGGATCACCGCCAACGAGACCGCCGCATCTGCAAGGTTGTGCAGGAAAGCCGCGCGGATGTTGACGCTTTCGCGCGATGCCCGCCAGACCAGCGCCGCCGTGGCGATATCGACGATCAGGGCAAAGCCCGCCAGTGCCATCACCAGCCCGGCCCCGACCTGAGGGGGTGAGGCCAGCCTGCCCAGCGCCTCGATCGCAAGCCAGACCGAAATGGCAATCAGCGCCACATAATTGACAAAGGCCGCGACGATCTCGGCCCTACCCCACCCATAGCTCATCTCAGGGGTGGCGGGCCGGCGGGCAAGACGCCGCGCGCCAAAGGCCAGCACCAGCGCCAAAGCGTCCGAAAGATTATGCACCCCGTCCGCGATCAGAGCGGTTGAGTCGGCGATATAGCCACCAAGGATCTGCGCCCCGGTCAGCGCAAGGTTGACCACCACCGCGACCAGAATGGTGCCATCCCCCGCTCCGCCCGGCAGATGCGAATGACCGTGCCCGTCATGGATGTGCGAATGGCCCATTACACCCTCTCATTGCCTGGTGCTGCTGACCGGAGACATGCCCGCTTAATGCGCCTCGGCCCAGTTCAGGCCCTGCCCTGCCTCGACGATCAGCGGCACATCCAGCTGAACAGCGGGATCTGCCGCGCCCTGCATCACATCGCGCGCCACCTCGATCAGTTCGGGCACCGCTGTTTCCTCAACCTCAAAGACCAGTTCGTCATGCACCTGCAGCAGCATCCGGGCCGGCAAATGCCTGATTGCATCGGGCATACGGATCATGGCGCGACGGATGATATCGGCGGCCGCACCCTGAATTGGCGCATTGATCGCCGCGCGACGCGCCCCGCCCGCTGCCGGACCGGACTGGTTGATGCCAGGTGTCATGATCCGGCGCCCAAAGAGGGTGCGCACGAAACCGTCCTGCTTGGCCTCGGCCACCACGCGATCCATATAGGCGCGGATTTCGGGAAAGCGCTCAAAATAGGTGTCGATAAAGCTTTGCGCCTCGGCGCGCGGAATGCGCAGGTTGCGCGCCAGACCAAAGCCAGAAATGCCATAGATCACGCCAAAGTTGATCGCCTTGGCGCGGCGGCGGATCATCGGGTCCATCCCCTCGACCGGCACGCCGAACATCTGGCTTGCGGTCATGGCGTGAATGTCGATCCCGTCGCGGAACGCCTGTTTCAACGCCGGGATCCGGGCGACATGGGCAAGGATGCGCAACTCGATCTGGCTGTAGTCAAGGCTGACAAGCCGCATCCCCGGCCCGGCAATAAAGGCTTCGCGGATACGGCGCCCCTCTTCGGTCCTGACCGGGATGTTTTGCAGGTTGGGATCGGTCGAGGCCAGCCGTCCGGTCTGCGCCCCGGCAATCGAATAGCTGGTGTGGACGCGGCCGGTTTCGGGGTTCACGTGCTGAGGCAGCGCATCGGTATAGGTCGACTTCAGTTTGGACAGCGCCCGCCAGTCCAGCACCCGCGCAGGAAGCTCATGCCCCTCGGCGGCAAGATCCTCAAGCACCTCGGCGCTGGTCGAAAACGCCCCGGTCTTGCCCTGCTTGCCGCCTTGCAGGCCCATACGTTCAAACAGGATTTCACCCAGCTGCTTGGGGCTGCCGACGTTGAAAGGGCCGCCGGCGAGGGTATGAATTTCTGCTTCCAGCGCCGCCATCTTCTGCGCAAAGGCGCTGGACATCCTCCGCAGATGTTCAGCGTCGATGCGGATTCCCGTCATCTCCATATCAGCAAGGACGGGCACCATGGGACGTTCCAGCCTCTCATAGGCGGTAGTGACATGGTTAGGGGCAAGTTTCGGACGTAAATGGTCCCAAAGCCGCCATGTCACCTCGGCATCCTCGGCGGCATATTCACTGGCCTTGTCAACCGGCACCTCGGCAAAGCTGATCTGGGTCCGGCCCGTCCCGATCAACTCTTTGATCGGCACGCAGCGATGGCCAAGATACAGCTCGGCCAGTTCATCCATGCCGTGGTTATGCGCCCCGGCATTCTGCGCATAAGACAACAACATGGTGTCGTCGATGGGCACCATCCGGATGCCGTGGCGGGCCAGAACCTTCCAGTCATATTTGATGTTCTGGCCGATCTTCAGCACCGCCGGGTCCTCAAGCACCGGCTTGAGCAATTCAAGCGCACGCTCGACCGGCATCTGCCCCTCGACCAATGCACCAGAACCAAAAAGGTCGGCCGTGCCTTCGACATGGCCAAGCGGCAGATAGGCGGCCCGCCCCGGTCCGGTGCAGAGCGAAATCCCGACCAGCCCGGCCTGCATCTCATCAAGGCCGGTCGTTTCGGTATCAATGGCGACAATGCCTTTCTCGGCAATCTCGGTCAGCCATTCAGCCAACACCGCCTCGTCGCGGATGGTGACGTAAAGGCTGCGGTCGATGGGCGGCAGTTCGGCAACCGGCGCGGCGGGACTGGCGGCAGCAGTGATCGGGGCCGAGGGCTGTTCGCTAACCACAGGAGGCTCAACCTCGAAACGGTCGGCAACCCGCCGGGCAAGGGTGCGCAACTCAAGCCGGGTCAGAAACTCCAGCAGCGGCTCTGGCTCGGGTTCGCGGATCGAGAGGCTTTGAAGCTCCATCTCCAGAGGAGTCTCGCAGTCAAGTTCGACCAGCCGTTTCGAGATGCGGATCTGTTCGGCATTGTCGATCAGCGTCTGGCGACGCTTGGGCTGCTTGATCTCTTCGGCCCGGGCAAGCAGCGTTTCCAGATCGCCGTATTCCTGAATAAGCTGGGCGGCGGTCTTGATGCCAATGCCGGGCGCACCGGGCACGTTATCGACGGAATCGCCTGCAAGCGCCTGCACATCAACCACCCGCTCGGGGCCGACGCCGAATTTCTCGAACACTTCGTCGGGGCCGATGGGCTTGTTCTTGATCGGGTCCATCATTTCGACCCCGCCGCCGACAAGCTGCATCAGGTCCTTGTCCGAACTGATGATGGTCACACGCCCGCCCGCATCCCGCGCCCGACAAGCCAGAGTGGCAATGATATCGTCAGCCTCATACCCCTCGGTCTCGATACAGGCGATGTTGAAGGCTCGGGTCGCCTCACGCGTCAGCGGGAATTGCGGGCGCAGATCTTCGGGCGGCTCGGGGCGGTTGGCCTTGTAGAGAGGATAGATCTCATTGCGGAACGTGCGCGACGAATGGTCAAAGATCACCGCCGCATGGGTCGGCTGGTCCGAACCCTTGCCGTCCTGCAGATATTTCCACAGCATATTGCAAAAGCCGGCAACCGCGCCCATCGGCAGCCCGTCACTGCGCCGGGTCAGCGGCGGCAGCGCGTGATAGGCGCGAAAGATAAAGGCCGAGCCGTCGATCAGATGCAGGTGGTGGCCTTTGCCGAAAGCCTCATTGTCGGTTGCCTCACCCATCTGCGCATCCTCCTGCCTGTCGTTTCGGCCTTCTTACTGCCACGAAGCGCCCGGCGGGCCAAGAGCAAGCACCGGCCCCCAGCCTGCCCGCAGCGTCCGCCACGCATAGGCCATCAGGCGGCAGGCATGATGCCGCCGCCCTGTCATTTCAGGCTAAAGCCAGGATCAGTGGTCGTCGTGCGCGTGTTCGCGGTCGATGACGAAACGCTTGTCGCAATAGCCGCATTCGACCCAGCCGGTATCCCGCGGGATGGCCAGCCAGACGCGCGGATGACCCAATCCCCGCTTTTCGTCTCCGTCGCAGGCAATCTTCCAGGAGGTGACGGTTTGTATCTCGGGGGCCGGAATGGTCATGGCGGTTCCTTGAGCTCTGACAACAAACAGGTTTAAACCGGTCGCGATATTAATGAACGTGGTGAGCCGATGCCAGCCCCCGCAAGCAATCCCAACGCTATCGAAATCAGCGGTCTGGCCAAGACCTATGCCGCGGCGGGCAAACAGCCGGAAAAGCACGCTCTGAAAGGGCTGGATCTGGCGATTCCTGCCGGCTCGATCTTTGGCCTTCTGGGGCCAAACGGGGCGGGAAAGTCGACCACGATCAACATCCTTGCCGGTCTGGTACGCAAAACCTCGGGCAAGGTGACGATCTGGGGCTTTGATCAGGACGTAAACCCGCGCCAGTCCCGCGCCGCCATCGGTGTGATGCCGCAAGAGTTGAACATCGACCCGTTCCTGACCCCGCGTGCCAGCCTTGAGGTGCAGGCGGGCCTGTACGGCGTACCCAGACGTGAACGCTGGACCGATGAGCTGTTAGCGCTTGTGGGGCTGACCGAACAGGCCGAAAGCTATTCTCGCCACCTATCAGGCGGAATGAAGCGTCGCCTGTTGCTTGCCAAGGCGCTGGTCCACCGCCCCCAGATCCTGGTTCTGGACGAGCCGACGGCAGGCGTCGATATCCAGCTGCGTGAAATGTTATGGCGTAACGTCCGGCGGCTAAACGAACAGGGGATGACCATCATCCTGACCACCCACTATCTGGAAGAAGCCGAAGAGATGTGCGACCGCATCGCCATCATCGACCACGGCGAGCTGGTGCTTTGCGAGGATACCTCGGCCCTGCTTGGCCGCGCGGATTCCAAAACGTTGGTTGTCGATACGGGGGATGCCCGTACCCTGCCCCACTTGCCCGAGGCAGCCCGTGCCGAACGGCGCGCAGATGGCCGTCTTGCACTCAGCTATGCGCCCTCACGGGTAACGGCGGACCGGCTGATCGACGCGCTGCGCGCAGCGGGCCTGCCGATCCGCGATGTCACGGTCGAGGCGCCCGATCTTGAGGATGTCTTTGTCCAGCTGACCGCGCGCCCGCGCCCCTAATCGGGCTGAACCATCCGCCCCATCGGGCGACCGCCAAGGATGTGCAGGTGGAAATGCGGAACCTCCTGCACGCCATGGGCACCGGCATTGGTAATGGCACGGAAACCCTGTCCGCTGTCCAGCGACACACCCAGATCGCGCGTCACCCGCGCCACCGCCCGGTGGAAATCCACGATCTCGGCATCCGAGGCATTGGCCGAAAAGTCGTCATAGCTGACATAGGCGCCTTTTGGGATCACCAGCACATGCACCGGCGCCTGCGGACGGATGTCACGAAAGACCAGCGTATGTCCGGTCTCCAGCACGGTGTCGTTCGGGATCTCTCCACGCAGGATGCGGGCAAAGATGTTGTTGTCGTCATAGGCGGGCATCCGCTCTCTCCTCAGTCACTGAACAGGTCCGGGGTTCTGGCAAGCATCAGCGCCGTTCTGGCCGGAACTTCAAGGAAGCGCGCAAGCTGCGCGGCATTCTCTTCGGCCGAGCGCCAGGGCGCAATGGCATGGAAAGCAGCGAATTCCATATCACGCAACCGCTCGGCCTCATGCTCAAGATCCGCGCGCACCAGAGGCAGCAGCCGATCGACCACGCCGGGCGCAGTCTCGGCCCCGGCCAGCCCCACGCGGGCGATATGGCCACGCAGGTAGTCGTCGTCAAACTGCGAATCAATCATCAGGACGCGCGTATCCGCCTTGTCCGAGGTCAGGTCCTGAATCAGATAAAGCTCGGACGGGTCCAGACACAGGATCAACCGGTTCGATTCAAAGTGTTGAAACAGCAGCCGGATCAGCGCGCGCCGGTGACGGTGACGCTTTTCGACCGTAGTTTCGACCCCGCCAAGATCAGGCAACCCCGCCTCAAGTTCGTTAAAGGCGAAATCGACTGCCGGGATCTTGGTATGCTGCCGAATCGAGGCCGTCAGCCGTTTCGCGACATGCCATTTCTTGGAAGCCACCAGAAGCAATGTGTTTGAGCGGCCAAGACTGCCCTCGGCCTCCCAGAAACGCTGGCCAAAGCGCCGCCCGACCCGGCCCCGCCCGGTCAGAAAACGAAACAGCCCCGTTGCCTCGTTCGAGATCGGAAAATGCACATCTTTGGCTGTCCAAAGCGCGCCAAGCCGCTCACGCAGGCGGATCGCCTCGGGGCTGATCTTGCGGGCAAACAGGTAGTTCTGCCCCATGAGCAGATCATAGTGGTCGTTGTAAAAGGTGACCGGCATGCCGTAATCGGTAAAGATCAGATAGGTCAGCGTGCGCGCCCGGATCTCTTTTCCCGGCACGACGTGGGGCACGATGGTCTGAAAGAAGGTCTCGTCCGGAATCCATGTCGTGGCGAAAAAGCGCATTACGTCGGGACGGTTGGCGCAGAACTCAAGCACCTTCTCGACGGTCTGACGGCGCAGACACCACCATTGCGAACCGATCATGACCTGAATGTCGGCAGGCACCTTGCGAGTCAGACCAAACCGTTTCTGCAGGTTGTAGCTGGTGTAGAAGAGCCACTTTTGGGTACGTTCGTTGAACCAGTGACGATAGATCAGCCGCTCTTCCTTGAAGCCGGTCTTGATCCAGCCCGATTCGAAAAAGTCGAAACTTTCGATATAGTCGCAGTCTTCTGCATCCAGAAAGGCATGGGCATATTCGGCCGATTTGATCGGCATGCAATCGCCGGAAAGCATGTAAAAATGCGTCGCCTGTGGAAATGCGACAATTGCGGCACGCACGGCCTCAAGCGTGGCGGCCACAAGGGACCATTCGCCCCAGCCGCATTTCCAGCGCCGCTGGACAAAAGTCACCGACGGGTTGCCCCCCAACGCCCCGCGAATTTGCTCGTAATCCCGAGGGTTAGCGCGCGCATCAAAGTGAATTGAGACATAATCACCCGATGCAGCAAGGCGACGCGCCTGCGCGATAACGCCTTTGGGATCCTTGTGGCAAAGGAGAATGAAGGCAATTCGTGCCATCTATTATAAACCTATCCCATCAACATGAAGGGGGAACGCGTTACAGCAGGTTGAATTTTCTCCTGCGATTTGCTTTTTGTCCTTACCGATTTTGGCCGGATGGGCAACCCGGCGGGTCGCTTACTCCGACCAAGAGCAGCTTCGTGAAGGATAATAGTAGAATGGGTTTTCCTGGAACCTGGATGACGGAAAGCGAAAGCATGGTCTATCGGGTGGTGCCGAAATGCGCCTGCTCCTCGATCGGACAGATCATGTTCTATTCCGACCATGGGCGGTACTTCGATGGTGACATCCACGATTCCACCAGCGGACTGCACAAGTGGAACCAGCCTGACAGCCAACCGCTCATCGAGGCGAATGTGCAGGCGCACAAGGCGCTGACGTTCACCTGCGTGCGCAACCCCTACGCACGTATCCTGTCCTCGTTTTTCGACAAGATTGCCGGCATCCAGCGCAATGGCAAACGCTACCGCGGCAACCTCGTGCCGCAGCTGATGCAGCGCTACGGCGTCGATGTCGGCAGCCCCGAAAACGGCTTCGAGTTCGATCAGATCAAGAGCTTCCGCCGGTTTCTGCTGTTTGCGCGCGACACCATTCGCTGGCGCCGCCCGATGGAGCCCGACATCCACTGGTCTGCCATGTCCGGTCATATCGCCACCTTCATCGTGAACGGCGGGCGCTATGATCAGATCTTCTTTACCGAAAAGTTCAACGAAGGCATGCAAAAGGTGCTGGATGCCTCACCGACCCCGGTAAAGCTCGACGTGAACGATGTGCCAAAGTTCAACGAATCAGAGGGGCACGGCCCCAAGCGCGCGCATAAGGTCAGCGATTATTTCGACGACCTGTCGCGCCATCTGGTCTGGGAGGTCTATAAAAAGGACTTCCAGCTCTTCCGTTACGACTTTGACAATCCCGACAACAAGATGCCCAAGGGCGAGGTTGATCTGGACGAGGTACACGCCAAGCTTGGCCGCTAAAGCGGTCCTGGCAGGAGCGGTTTCCCGTCTAAAAACGCAATCTGAAGAGGCGGCGCATCAGCGCCGCTTTTTCATTACTGGCCCGAAAAGCTTTTTCAAAGATTTCCCTTGCGAAATGCAAAAATGGCGCTATTTTCCCGCGTTCATTCGACCGGCGGGGGAACCCCGGACCGCGACCCCCGCTTAGCGACCAGTTTTGGCGACTTGCGGTCAGCGTTCCGGTAGCCTATGCCCGCGCCAGACCCGAACACCGAATCCGGGGCCGCCCTGCCGGGTTGCCCCCCGAACCAGTTGAGGTTGTGACATGGCCGTCCCTCAGAACCGAGTTACCCGCTCCCGCCGCAACATGCGTCGCTCGCATGACGCGCTCGTCGCCGGCAACCCGAATGAATGCCCGAACTGCGGTGAGCTGAAGCGCCCGCATCACGTCTGCCCCTCCTGCGGCCATTATGCCGACCGCGAGGTGGTCGCGCAGGCCAATGAGGTCGATCTGGACGAAGACGCGGCCTAAGCGGACCGACCGCGGATATGGCTTCGGCAGAAACCAGTTCCCTGCCTCGCGTCTCTGGTGACGGGGGCGGCGTGGTGATCTCGGTCGATGCGATGGGCGGCGATCGCGGTCCGGCGACGGTGATCGCTGGCGTCGCTGAAAGCGCCCAGAAGAACCCGCATATCCGCTTTGTCGTCCACGGCCCGAAAGCCGAGCTTGAGCGGCTGATCAGCCGCCGCAGCGGCCTGGCCGGGCGTTGCGACATCCGCGACGCCAGCGGTGTGGTCACCATGGATGACAAGCCCAGTCAGGTGCTTCGCAAAGGCGAAGGCACCTCGATGTGGTCTGCCATCGAATCGGTGCGTCAGGGCGAAGCGACTGCCGCAGTCTCTTGCGGCAATACCGGGGCGCTGATGGCGCTGTCGATGATGCGGCTGCGCAAGCTGCCCGGCGTCAACCGGCCTGCCATCGCCTGCCTCTGGCCGTCGCGAAATCCGCAGGGCTTCAATGTCATGCTGGATGTCGGCGCCGATATCCGGGCCGATGCCCAGGATCTGCTGACTTATGCGCTGATGGGGGCGTCCTACGCCCGTAACGGCTTCGGACTGGAAAGCCCGCGCGTCGGTCTTTTGAACGTCGGCACCGAAGAGCATAAGGGCAGGCCCGAGCTGAAACAGGCCCATGAACTGATCCCCACCATCGCGCAGGCTGCGAACTTTCGCTATGTCGGCTTTGTCGAAGGCGGCGACCTGCCATCGGATCGGGTGGATGTGATCGTGACCGACGGCTTTACCGGCAATGTCGCGCTGAAAACCGGCGAAGGCACGGCAAAGCTGGTCGGCGATTTCCTTAAGGAAGCATTCGGAAAATCGGTGCTGTCCAAATTCGCGGCCCTGCTGGCGATGGGCTCACTCCGCCGGCTGCAAAAGCGCATCGACCCGCGCCGCGTCAACGGCGGCGTCTTTCTGGGACTGAACGGAACCGTGGTGAAATCGCACGGCTCGTCCGATGCGACCGGCGTTTCCGCAGCAATCAAGCTGGCCTTCCGGCTGGCCCAATCCGGTTTTCAGGAACGGCTGGCCGCCCGCGTAGCGCAATCCGTCGCGGCAGCCAGCCAAATCAACGGCAGCAAGGAAAGCGAGGCGTCCTGATGCGGCGTGCGATCGTCCGGGGAACCGGTCACTACCTGCCTGAGCGCGTGGTCGAGAATACTTGGTTCGAGGACAAGCTGGACACCAGCGACGAATGGATCCGCACCCGCACCGGTATCGAGCGGCGCCATTTTGCCGCCGATGACCAGCGCACCAGCGATCTGGGCATCCACGCTGCGCAGGCTGCGCTGGCCAATGCCGGGATCACCGCCGATCAGATAGATGCGGTAATCGTCGCAACCTCGACGCCCGATCTGACTTTTCCTTCGGTTGCGACCATGGTGCAGGCCGGTATTGGGATGCGCAGCGGCTTTGCCTATGATGTACAGGCGGTCTGCGCGGGCTTCATCTATGCGCTCGCCAATGCCGACGCCATGATCCGCGCTGGCCTTGCGGATCGCATCCTGCTGATCGGGGCCGAGACCTTCAGCCGGATCATGGACTGGACCGACCGCTCAACCTGCGTGCTTTTTGGCGACGGTGCCGGGGCGGTGGTGCTTGAGGCCGCCGATGGTGCGGGCGATTCTTCGGATCGCGGCATCCTTGCGACAGATCTGAACAGCGACGGGCAGTATCGCGACCTGCTCTATGTCGATGGCGGCGTCGCCTCAACCGGTACGGCAGGGCATCTGCGCATGCAGGGCAACCTGGTCTTCCGTCACGCTGTTGAGAAACTTGCCGATACCGCACATCGCGCGCTCGACAAGGCAGGCCTTGCGCCGCAAGAGGTTGATTGGCTGGTGCCGCACCAGGCCAACCTGCGCATTATCGAAGCGACCGCCAGGCGGATGCAGCTGCCGATGGAGAAAGTCGTGCTGACGGTGGCCGATCACGGCAATACCTCGGCAGCTTCGATCCCGCTTGCAATGTCGGTAGCCAATTCCGAAGGCCGTTTCCAATCCGGTGATATTCTGGTGGCCGAGGCTATCGGCGGCGGCCTTGCCTGGGGCTCGGTCGTCCTGCGTTGGTAAGCACTATTTCAGCTGCGAATCCTTTGAGCCGCGCCGGTTGATACCTGCGGCCGGCTTCCAGGCTTTATCGCGGCCGGACTGGCAATCAACGCATAGCCGGACGCCAGGAATAGCCTGCCGGCGCGCCTCAGGAATCGGCTCATCGCATTCGTCGCAGAACCCGGCGCTTTCACGGGCAACGCGCTGCGCATTACGCAGCCGCATGCGCTCGATCGCCTCTTGCGTCGAGACCTCGATCTGCTCGTTCACCGCATCATCATGCGCCCAGCCACCCGCCATGAGATTTGCTCCATCCAATCCCTTTCCTTTTCAAGATAGGGTTGAATCTCTGTGCTTCCAAGCTGCCCAGCAGGATGTCTACTACGCATTGTGGTGGTAAGGCGCGAATAATGCGAAACAAAATCAAGGAATGATGGAACGGAATCCGGTCGCAGTTGTTGACTCGACGCTTTAAAGAAATCATCCTTCACAGCATTCAAGAGGTTTCCGAGATGAGCGACTCCACCTTGACCCGCATGGATCTGGCAGAAGCCGTGTTCCGTGAGGTGGGACTGTCCCGCCACGAATCGGCTCAGCTTGTCGAGAGCGTGCTTGGCCATATCTCGGACGCGCTGGTGCGCGGCGAGCAGGTCAAGATCTCGTCCTTTGGCACCTTCTCAGTCCGCGACAAGAATGAACGCGTCGGCCGCAACCCCAAGACCGGCGAAGAAGTGCCGATCACGCCACGCCGGGTTCTGTCCTTCCGTCCGTCGCATCTGATGAAGGATCGTGTTGCAGCCGGGAACAGGCGCAAGGGCTGATGAGCAAATCCCCCGACGCCTTCAGATCCATCGGAGAGGTCTCGCGCCTCGTTGGCGTCGCGCCGCATGTCCTGCGATATTGGGAAACGCAATTTTCACAATTGGCTCCGGTAAAGCGTGCGGATGGGCGTCGCTATTACCGGCCTGATGACGTCCGCCTCGTCGCCGGCCTCTATCAGGTCATGCGCGAGGAAGGCCTCAGCATCCGCGGCGCCAAGCGTCTTATCGCCGCCGACCGTGGTGCAGGCTTGCGCGAAATCGGCGCTGCAAGGCTGGGCGAAACCAGGGAAGATGCTGCAACAGCTCAACCAGCCGCCCCGGCAGTGCGCCTTGCCGTGCCCGAACCAGCGCCTGCTGCACTGCAACCACCAGCGCGACCGGTCAGAATCTCACGCGTCACATCACGCGAACCCGAATCATTGCCATTGTTTGCCGGGCTGGAACCTGCGGCAGCGCCCGCCCAGCCTTCTGTTCCCTCGCCAACGCCTGATTGGCTCTCGCGGTTGGCCGCAACTGCGCTCGCGCTTCGTCAGCACGAATGGCAGGATCGCACTCTTCCAGCCACGGCAAAAGCCCTGCACGACGCCCTGCAGAATCTTTGTCAGCGCGCATGATTGCCTGCAGCCGCGCGCCGCATGGGATCTTATCCCCAGCAATCGAAAATCTTGGTGAAAATTCCACCCTTGGCCTCTTGTGCTGGGCGCCCGCTTCGCTCTATATGCCCCTCGTCGGGCCGTGGCGCAGCCTGGTTAGCGCGTCCGTCTGGGGGGCGGAAGGCCGCGAGTTCGAATCTCGCCGGCCCGACCATTCCGAAAACGCCCATCC
>Ga0182743_1000203_pt1 | contig 93187 bp, 82 predicted proteins | sample eDN3rd30CKraftOP_FD_128522 | JGI IMG/M metagenome (GOLD analysis project Ga0182743, IMG submission 128522) | Enriched Organic Plus compost microbial communities from Emeryville, California, USA - eDNA 3rd pass 30_C Kraft OP (version 2) (version 2) ...
CGACAAGCGCCTCAACAATGCCTACAAGGCGCTGATGGGGTCGATCGACGGGGAAGTGAAGCAGCTGACCCGCGAGGCGCAGCGGGCCTGGATTACTTTCCGTGACAAGGAATGCCTGGCCCAGGCAGGCGGAGAACGCAGCCAGACGAGCGGCTCCATGTGGCCGCTGCTCTATTCCTCATGCCTTGCCGAGCTCACCAACCAGCGCGCCGAGCAGCTGGAACAGCGTGAGCGCTGAGGCTGACGCTGCTCTGCGAGCACACCGCCTCGTGGGTCGTCAGGAACCGGCCGAGCTGAACTGCCGGGGAAGCTCGGAAGCTGCTGTGCTAGCTTCCCCGCTGGGCGGCACGGATCTCGTTTTCAAGGGCACTGAGGAAAGCCGAGCGATCCTTCGCGGTGAACCCCGCATTGATCGTCTGGCTCCCGGGCTCGAGTTCGCGCAAATGTTGCATGAGGGCGCGGGTCGCGAGAGCATTTCCGATATTCTGCGCGGTGAAGGGGCGCCCTTTCGGGCTGAGTACCCGGGCACCGCGTTCGAGACAGCGAGAGGCAAGGGGAATGTCGGCGGTAATCACGATATCGCCGCCTTGCGCCCGCTCGGCAATCCAGTCATCCGCCACATCTGGCCCGTCCGGCACGAGGATGTTGCGGATGAGCGGATTCGGCCCGGGCCTCAGGCCGCTGTTGCTGACGAGATAAACCTCAAGGCGATGCCTGGAGGCGACGCGCTCGATCTCGGCCTTTACCGGGCAGGCATCGGCATCGACATAGATGACGGTCAACTGAGGCTCAGATCGAGAAGCTGGTGCCGCAGCCGCAGGACGCGCTGGCGAGCGGGTTGTTGATCCTGAAGGACGCTCCAATCAGGTCGTCGACGAAGTCGATTTCCGATCCCAGCATGTAGGCCAGGGACATCGAATCAACCCGCACGATGGCACCGTCGCGCTCGATCTCGACGTCATCGTCCTGCTTCTGATCGTCCAGCGTGAACTCGTACTGGAAACCGGAGCAGCCTCCGCCGCTTACGCTGATGCGGAGCGCCTTGCCCCGCGCCTCGCCGGCCATGATCTCATTGATGCGGCTTGCAGCGCGTTCGGTCAAAGTAATCTGAGCGGCCATGTTTCGGTTCGATCGCTTGGTTTTTCTCAACGTCAACGATATCTAGGGTGGCGGAAGGTCGAGGTCAATCGACCGACCCAATTCGTCGGGGAGGCGCATCCTGATCTACGAACTGGCAAGCTTCGCATCGCGCGCCGAGAAAAGCCGCGGACGCTTCATCGAGGAACCAGATGCAGGCTCGCGCTCAGCGTTCCAGCGTGACCGGGACCGCATCCTGCATTCAACCGCCTTCCGCCGGCTCAAGCACAAGACGCAGGTCTTCGTCTATCACGAAGGCGACCATTTCCGCACCCGGCTCACCCACAGCATCGAAGTGGCCCAGATCGCCCGGTCGATCGCCCGGACGCTCCGGCTCGACGAGGATCTGACCGAGGCGCTGGCCCTTGCCCATGACCTCGGACACACGCCCTTCGGGCATGCCGGCGAGCGAGCGCTGGATGAGTGCATGCGGCCCTATGGCGGCTTTGACCACAATGCCCAGGCGCTCCGGATCGTCACCCGGCTCGAGCGGCGCTATGCGGCCTTCGACGGACTTAACCTTACCTGGGAGACGCTCGAGGGGCTGGTCAAGCACAATGGCCCGCTCATCGACCGGGACGGAAATCCCACCGGCCACTATCGCGGCAAGACCCTGCCGGTGGCGATCACTGATTTCGCCGGCGCCAATGCACTGGCACTCGATACCTTTGCCTCCGCCGAAGCGCAGGTTGCCGCCATTGCCGACGACATCGCCTATAACGCCCATGATATCGACGATGGGCTGCGCGCCGGCCTGTTCGACGTCATCGATCTGGGCGACCTGCCGCTGGTCGGGGCGATCCTCGCGCAGGTCGTCTCGCAATATCCCAATCTCGAGCGCTCGCGCCTCATCCATGAAACGGTGCGGCGAGTGATCTCCACCATGGTCGAGGATGTGGTGAGCGAGACGGGGCGGCGGGTGCGAAGGTTTTCACCGCAGTCGGTCGATGATGTCCACCGGCTCGATCAGCCACTGGTCGCCTTCTCCGCCCAGTTTGCCGAGAACAACCGTGTCCTGCAGCAATTCCTGTCGCGGCGGATGTACCGGCACGAAAAGGTGATGCGCATCATGGAAAAAGCGCAGAGGGTGATCCGCGACCTGTTCGAAGCCTATCTCAGCCAGCCGCAGCTCATGCCGAAGGAGTGGCAGGCGGGATATGACGCGCTGTCGTCTGAGCGAAAGGCAAGGGTGGTGTGCGATTTCATCGCCGGCATGACTGACCGGTTTGCGCTGGATGAACATCGCAGGCTGTTTGACCTCGCCCCGCTTTTCCGTTAACCGCCCATGCAGCGAGGCCGCAGATTAAGGCTTCGGGAAGTTCGCGCAGTTAAATCTAGTCATCTGTCAGGAGTCGGGCCGCGATGAATATTTTCGCGCATTTCGAAGCCATCGTTAAGGCAGCCGTCACTCGCCTTATCGAGCGCGGTCGCCTTCCCGAGGAGCTCAGCCTCGATCGCATCGTGGTTGAACCGCCGCGCGATCCTTCCCACGGCGATATCTCGACCAATGCGGCGATGATCCTGTCGAAGCCCGCCGGAAAGAAGCCGCGGGACATCGCCATCGACCTCGCGCTGGAGCTCGAGGGCAACGAGGAGGTGGCCACCGCGGAGGTCGCAGGCCCCGGATTCGTCAATCTGCGTCTCAAGCCGAGCTTCTGGCCACAGATAGTCAAGGCGATCAACGAACAGGGCGCGGCCTACGGCCCGGGCGACATGGGCAGGGGCGAGAAGGTCAATGTCGAATATGTCTCGGCCAATCCTACCGGCCCGCTCCATGTCGGCCATTGCCGCGGCGCGGTCTTCGGCGACGCGTTGGCCAATCTGCTGGCGGCTGCCGGCTACGACGTGACGCGGGAATACTACATCAACGATGCCGGCGCGCAGGTCGATGTGCTCGCCCGCTCCGCCTTCCTGCGCTATCGCGAGGCGCTGGGCGAGGAGATCGGCGAGATCCCGGCGGGGCTTTATCCCGGCTCTTATCTGAAGCCCGTTGGCGTGGCCCTGGTCGAAAAATTTGGCCGCGAGCTCCTCTCCATGCCGGAAGAGGAGATGCTGCCCAAGGTCAAGGCCTTCACCATCGATGCGATGATGAAAATGATCCGCGAGGATCTCGCCGCACTGTCGATCCGTCAGGACGTGTTCTTCTCGGAAGCTACCCTGCATCAGGGCGAGATTGCCAGGATGATTGAGGAGCTGCGCGCCCGCGACCTCGTCTATGAAGGGCGACTGCCGCCGCCAAAGGGGCAGCTGCCGGAGGACTGGGAAGACCGCGAGCAGCTCCTGTTCCGGGCGTCCCACTTTGGCGACGACATTGACCGGCCGCTGCAGAAGTCGGACGGAAGCTATACCTATTTCGCCGCCGACGTCGCCTATTTCCGCTCGAAGTTCCAGCGCGGCTTCAAGGAAATGGTCTATGTGCTTGGCGCAGACCATGGCGGCTACGTGAAGCGACTCGAGGCGGTGGGCCGGGCCATTTCCGGCGATCAGGCCCGGGTTGTCGTCCGACTGTGCCAGCTGGTGAAACTGTTCCGCGGCGGTGAGCCGGTGCGCATGTCCAAGCGGGCAGGGGAGTTCGTCACCCTGCGCGACGTCGTGGACGAGGTCGGCCCGGATGTGGTGCGCTTCATGATGCTCTACCGCAAGAACGACGCCCCGCTCGACTTCGACTTCCAGAAGGTCACCGAACAGTCGCGCGACAATCCTGTGTTCTATGTTCAATATGCGCACGCCCGGATCTGCTCCGTGTTCCGCAATGCGGAGGCCGAACTCGGCAGTGATCTGATGGACAGGCTGGACGCCGGCGTCGAAGTCAGCGCGCTGACGGAGGAGGCAGAGCTTTCGGTTATCAAGCGGCTTGCGGAATATCCGCGGGTCGTGCAAGGGGCTGTGGCCAGCCACGAACCCCATCGAATCGCCCACTATCTCTATGATCTGGCAGGCGATTTCCATACTCTGTGGAATCGGGGCAAAGACTCGCCCAATTTGCGGTTCATTATCCGCGAAAATGCCGCGGCCACTTATGCGCGGCTCGCTTTGCTGCGCGCTATTCGCTATGTTTTGCAGAACGGTTTGGGCATTATCGGTGTTAAGCCGGTAGTGGAGATGTGACGGCGGACGTCCTGATGGATGACAACGAGAAGACCAATGATGCCGAGCGCCGAGACCGCCAGAGTTGGCGTGACCGTCTCGGTCTGAATGCAGATGGTGCCCGCGCGCCGGCCGATCAGCGCGGGCTGCCCAAGCTCGGCAGTGCGTTTGGCGCACCTCCTGCACGCCCGGATGCTCCGCAATCGGCACAGGGTGACCAGCGAGCGGCGCCGCCTCTGCGACGGTTCGAACCGCGGCCGCCGGTGTTCGACCGCAGGCCGGGGGATGCCGCGGTTGCGCCGCAGGTTCCTCAACCGCCGCAGGCTCCGCGACCCGTTCCAGTGCGGGCGCCGGCCGCCGGTGGTGATCCCGCAGCGAACATGCCCGCGGCTGGGCGTCCAGCAGCAGGCGGAACCGCGCCGCGCATGCCCACGATCGGTCCGGCGCTTCGCCGCGAGCCCCCGCTCGCCCGTCCCGTCGAGGCGCCCCGGCCCGCTCAGCCCCCCGCCGGTCCTGCCGCTCGGGTAGAGCCTACGCTGCCCCCAGGACCGGTGCGTCCTGCTGCAGCTGCCGCCGGCCAGCCGCGTCCGCCCATACAACCGCGCCCGGCACAGCCGCAAGCCGGAGCTGCGGCCCAACCAACGGGAGCGCAGCCCATTGCGCCCCGTCCGGTCCGCACGGCGCAGGTCGAACCTGGCGCGAGCGGGCCGCTGCAACCGCCCGTAACGCGCGCTGCACCTGCCCAGCGGGGCGTTGCCCCGATCGACCGCCCCAATACCGCCCAGGCCCCAGCCGAACAGCCCCGCCTGCGTCCGGACATGCGGTCTCCGCTCGGCGTACGCCCCGCGGCTAGCCCCCGTTCCGAGCCGGTCGATTCCGATGTGCGCGAGGGCGACGCTCGTCCGGCTACCATGCGTCCCGCCCCGACCCGCCGGGAGCCGGAGCTTGGTGCAGCGAGGCCCGTGCGGCCAGCAGTGCCAAAGGATGCCAATGAACCGGCCCTCCAGGTGGATGTGGTCAAGGATACCGGCACCAGTCAGGTGCGGATCGGGCGGTCCGACTTCACCCGTTACCGACCCCAGGCCAAGTCCGACGAGGCGCTGGCCCCGGCCATCGAGACAGCCAGCGCCGGTGAGCCCGGCGATGTCTCTCTTGCCGATGTAGGGCCGCAGGGCGGCGAGGTTCCAGCCGTTGCCGCCGCTGCGGTCGCTGCCCGCGGCGCTGGTGCGGCTGCGGTCGTCACTACGGCGGAGGCGCCCGCTCGCACCGCGACGAAGTCATTCGACGAAGCCGTCGAGCGCAGCAAGCGTCAGCCCGCAGGGCCCCAGCCGCGGCGTCCAGCGCCGGGTGCACCGGTCGACTGGCCGATCCCGAGCCGCGGCCCCGCGGCGCGTCTCCTCCAGCAGGACGAGCAGCTGGATGAGGATGATGAGCCCGATGTCGCGCCAGGGCGCGAGGAGCCCTCGCTCGGCCCGCGCGGCCCGGTGTTCGATGACGGTTATCGCGGCGCGCATTCCCGCGAGCTTGATGCGGTCGAAGAGGAAGAGGAGCTGGAGGAGATCCGGCCAAGGGCCTACCGGCCGAGCGCGAGCGAGTATCAGGAGGCCTATCGCGACTACGAGCAGCAGGCCAATCCGCCGTCCGCCCTTTCGGGGAGGATGCCGTTCTATATCGGTGGCGCAGTGATCGCCCTGCTGCTGATTGCTGGCGGCCTCTGGTACCTGTTCAGCGGCTCCTCGAATACGCTCGCGATCTCCGATACGCCCCCTGTCATCGCGGCTCCGACCGAGCCTGCGAAGACCCAGCCCGACGAGGCGGCCAACCAGCCGGTCGTGCCCCGCCAGAGCAAGCTGATCTACGACCGAATCCTCGGCGACGGCCAGACCACAGGCGAGGAGCGGCTGATCCCGCGGCAGGAAGAACCGCTAACGCCCGGCTTGGGCGAGGACAGCGACACGACGCCGGCGCTGCCGCCGGCGGTACCGCCGCCGGGCGATCAGTCATCCCTGCCGGCGGAGGCGACAATCAATGCCGCCTCGGCCGAGGGCGAGCCCGCATCCGGCGGTGACGCCGTACCGATCCCTGGCCAGATCATGGCGAGCAATGCACAGCCGGCGGCGCTCACGCCGGCTGCTGCCGCTCCGGTGACCCGTGCGGGCGCGCCTGTGCCGCGCAGCAAGCCCGCCGTGCCCGCTTCAGCGCGCGGTGGTCAGACGCGGGCACAGCAGGTGGCCATCGCGGCAGATGCCACAGCGACTGCGGTCCAGAACGGCCAATACCTGATCCAGCTTGCCTCCTTCCGTACCCCGCAGGATGCCAATAACGAGTTCGCGCGCCTGAAGCAGAATTTTCCCCGGTTGCTCAACAATCTCTCTCCCTACATTCAGGAGGCAGATCTGGGCGCCCGCGGCAAGTTCTACCGCCTGCGGATCGGCCCCGTGGCCTCGCAGGATTCCGCTGCGCAGCTCTGCAATTCGCTGATTGCCTCGGGCGTCAGCGACTGTCTCGTGCGGCGGCAATAAACCTGCGCATGCCCGTTGGCGCAGGACCCTCCGACCAATTCATGAAAGCCCGCCATCCATGTCCGCTTCCGCTCTGATCCTCGGCTGCTCGGGCCTTACGCTGACGGCTGATGAAATCAGCTTCTTCCGCGACGTCCAGCCGTGGGGCTTCATCCTGTTCCGGCGAAACTGTGACAGCCCAGAGCAGATCCGAGCGCTTACCGCATCACTCAGGGACTGCGTCGGCCGGTCCGACGCTCCGATCCTGATCGACCAGGAAGGGGGTAGGGTGCAGCGTCTTGGGCCCCCGCACTGGCTCCGTTATCCGGCGGGCCGCCGTTTCGGCCATCTCTATGAGCAGGATCAGGCGCGCGCACGAAGGGCGCTCCATGCGGTCACCCGCCTCATCGCCGACGACCTTGTCAGCCTCGGCATCAATGTAGACTGTCTGCCGGTGCTCGACATTCCCGTACCCGGCGCCCATGACGTGATCGGCGACCGGGCCTATGGGCCTGAACCCAACATCGTCGCCGTTCTCGGCCGGGTTGCCTCGGAAGCGCTTATGGCGGGAGGCGTGCTGCCGGTCATCAAGCACATTCCGGGCCATGGACGCGCGCAGGCGGACAGCCATCTCGCCCTGCCGGTGGTCGATTGTCCGCGTGCCGACCTCGAGGCTGCGGATTTCCGGCCCTTCGCCGCCCTTGCCGACATGCCAATGGCAATGACCGCACATGTGGTCTATTCCGCCATCGACGGCAGCGCTCCGGCCACGACTTCCTCCAAGATGATCGATCTCATCCGTCATGAAATCGGCTTCGACGGCCTGCTCATGACCGACGACCTCAGCATGAAGGCCCTCGATGGCCACTTCGGGGACAGGATGCGGGCCAGCATCGCCGCCGGCTGCGATGTGGGGCTCCACTGCAACGGCGACATGTCGGAGATGCAGGCGGTAGCCGCCGCGGCTCCGCGCCTTGCGGGGGACGCGCTGCGGCGGGCGGAGGCGGCCCTTGCCAGACTTAGAAAACCCGAGCCCTTCGATCGCGATAAGGCCCTGGCTCTGCTCCGGGAAGTCATGCCCGAATCAGTTTAATCTGCCCCCGTGGAAGAGCTCGACCAGAGAATGCGGGAAATCCTGCCGGTTGACGATGGCCAGGCCTGGGCTGGCGGAGGGAGCGAACGCACGGCCACGAAAGAGCGTGCCACTGGAGATTTCGGGCCGGAGCGCCCGACGGGACATTCCGACACCGCTAACGAGGCACTCATCGTTGATGTCGACGGGTTCGAAGGCCCGCTTGATCTACTGCTCAATCTCGCCCGACGACAGAAGGTCGATCTCGCCAAGATCTCGATCCTCGGTCTGGTCGAACAGTATCTCGACTTCATCAACAGCGCGACCCGCATGCGGCTTGAGATCGCGGCCGACTATCTGGTGATGGCGGCATGGCTCGCCTATCTCAAGTCGCGGCTGCTCATCCCCGATCCGGAGCCCGAAGAGGAGCCGCCGGCCGAGGAGCTGGCCGCCCGTCTGGCCTTCCGGCTGCAACGACTGCAGGCGATGCGCGATGCCACCGAGAGGCTGTTCGCAAGGCCGCAGCTCGGGCATGATGTCTTCCCGCGCGGTGCGAGCGAGGACAGGGGCGGGGAGCGGCGCATCGTGCATGATGACAGCCTGTTCGACCTGCTGCGCGCCTATGCCGAGCGCCGGCAGCGTTCGCTTGTCCAGACCACCTATACGGTGCGGCGCATGCCGGTGCTGCCGCTCAAGGAAGCGCGGGATCTGCTCGAGAGCCTGGTGGGCGAGCTTGGGGAATGGTCAAGGCTCGATGGGCTGCTGTTGCGTTATCTTGCCCGGCCGGGCCAGGAACGGACGGTCCTGGCGTCAAGCCTCAGCGCCACGCTAGAAATGGCCCGCGACGGCCTGATCGAGATCCGGCAAGACGGACATTTCGCGCCGATCTTCATGAAAGCCAGTGGCCGGAGGCGACCGGTAGCGCAGGACAACTGACGTGTCCCGATTGCCGGGTGGGTAATCGCGCGACGGCGTACAAGACGAGTGTAGAATGACAGGCTACGGCGAGATCGTGGAAGACAAAGCGGGCATCGGAGCAAGCCGCGTCCAGCAGTTGCGCATCATCGAGGCACTCATCTTCACAAGCGCCGAGCCGGTATCCGCCGAACAGCTGCTGGCACAGCTGCCGGAAGGCACCGATCTCGCCGGGCTGCTCTCCGATCTCCAGCGACTCTATGCGCAGCGCGGCGTCAATCTGGTGGCCGTCGCGGGCAAGTGGACCTTCCGGACGGCCCCCGACCTTGCGCCGCTCCTGCGCGGTGAAGTCATCGAGCGCCGTAAACTGTCCCGCGCAGCCATGGAAACCCTTGGCATCATCGCCTATCATCAGCCGGTCACCCGGGCGGAGATCGAGGAGATCCGTGGCGTCTCGCTGTCGAAGGGCACCCTCGATACGCTCATGGAGATCGGTTGGATCAAGATGCGCGGGCGTCGCCGTACGCCCGGACGGCCGGTGACCTATGGCACAACGGAAGCCTTCCTTCTGCATTTCGGGCTCGAAAGCCTCGGCGATCTTCCGGGTGCTGCGGAACTGCGGGCAGCCGGACTGCTCGATGGCAACCTGCCGGCCGATTTCTCCGTACCGGTCCCGGGCGAGAACAATCGCGACCTCGAGGAAGATCCGCTGGAGGATGATTTCGAGCCGCCCCTCGAGATCGACCTACCCGACGGTGACGAGGCCTGACGGACATCGCCTCATGAGAGCCGTGTCGATGCAGCGGCAGTCCCTGTCCCACGATCCGGAAAATCCCGGCATCCTTCAGCATTAGTTGGTACAGTCTGGCGATGAGTGTGCAGGAACTTGCAGAAACGAGCGCCCCGGTCAGGCTTCAGCCCCACCTGACGTCGGTCGAACGGAGCCGTTCGCCCGTGGCGATGCTGGTGCTCGAGCACATCACCCACCAATTCGGTGCTCTCGCTGCCGTGAGGGACGTAAGCCTCACCATCAATGCTGGCGAGATCGTCTGCCTGCTGGGCCCATCGGGCTGCGGCAAGACCACGCTGCTGCGAGTCGCTGCCGGCCTTGAACGACCGCAGGCGGGACGGGTCATCCTCTCCGGGAAGGTGCTCACCGATGACGGCCTGATGGTCCCCCCGGAACAGCGCGGCATCGGCCTGATGTTCCAGGACTATGCCCTGTTTCCGCACATGACGATTCTCGAGAATGTCGCCTACGGGCTCAAGAAGCTCGGCAAGGCAGAAAGCCGTAACCGGGCTCTTGAGGCACTGGGCCGTGTCGGCATGGAGCGCTATGCCGACCGCTATCCCCATGGGGTATCCGGCGGCGAACAGCAGCGCGTGGCGCTTGCGCGCGCGATTGCGCCGAGCCCCGCGGTGCTGCTTATGGACGAGCCATTTTCCGGGCTCGATCAGCGACTCAGGGATTCAGTGCGCGAGGAAACGGTGCAGCTCCTCAGAACCACCGGCGCCAGCGCCGTGTTGGTCACTCATGACCCGATGGAAGCGATGCGCGTTGCCGACCGGATCGCCCTGCTGCGGGAAGGCCGCCTCATCCAGTTCGACCGGCCGGAAGCCTTCTACCGGCAGCCGGCAGATGCCAAGGTTGCGCGCTTCTTCCACGATTTCAACGAGCTTGAGGGCATCGTCCGGCGGGGTGTGGTGGCAACGCCAGTTGGTACCTTTCCCGCGAACATGGCCGATGGCACCCGGGTGCGGATCATGATCCGGCCGCAGGGACTGAAACTTGACCAGCAGGGGGCGGAAGCATCGGTCATAGAGCGCCGTTTCTTCGGCGATGTGGATCTCGTGCGGCTCCGGCTCGAGGGCCTTCCCCTGACGCTGACAGCCAAGATCCCCGCTCACGAGGCCGTGCTCGAGGGCGACAAGGTGCGCATTGCAGCAAGCCCGCAGCATGTGCTCGTCTTCCCAGAGACAGAGTGACCTCATCTCCGACAAGCTCCCCGGCCGACCGCGCTCCGCCTTCCGAAAGAGCGCCGGAAATCCCGATCTCGCCGGTTGCGAGTGGCAGGGCGTTTCGTGATAGTGAGGTGATGCGACGGCGCTGGCCGAACGGCGCGGGTCAGGGTATGTAGCGACATGTTTGATATCAGCGCAATTGAACTCATGGTCATCGCGATCGTCGCGATCGTGGTCATCGGCCCAAAGGATCTGCCCGACATGCTGCGCAGCCTGGGCCGGTTCGTGCGCAAGCTGCGCATGATGGCCGGCGATTTCCAGCGGCAGATGGACCAGGCCGGTTTCGAGGACGTACGCAAGAGCATCGAGGAGGTCCGCAGCCTGACCTCGCCCACCGGCGTAATCGCCCGCACCATCTCCTCTGCGCTTGAGGAAACCGACAAGAAGACCGTAACCACCCAGAAGGCCGTAGCCCCAACCGAGCCTGCGCCCGCCGTGACGGAGGACGCCAGCAGGGCGACTGAGGTGGATGCGGGTGACATTCCGGCCGGAGGAGGAGAGGCCACGCCAGCCGCCGCTCTTGCCACGCGGTCGGGCGAGGAAACGGTCACCACCATCGCCCGGGTTTCCGTCGCTCATGATCCCCAACCGGCTCCGATGCCGGCTGCCGCACTCAACGGCGCCGCAACAACGGTTGCCGAAGCAGCCCCCGTGGGGGCTTCCGCCGATACCAGTGTTGCCGAAATGCGCACCCAGGCCCCGAAAGGAAGCACGGCTTCCGGAGATGCCGGCGCGCCTGCGGCCAAGCGTGACGATGCTTGAGGCAGTCCCCATCCCATGACCAAGGAAGACATCGACGCCACACAGGCACCGCTGATGGATCACCTGATCGAGCTGCGCTCGCGGCTGATCAAGTCCCTGCTTGCCCTGCTGGTGGCTTTCATCGTCTGCTTCTATTTCGCAACGACGATCTTCAACATTCTGATCTGGCCCTATGAATGGGCGGTGGGGGATGCCACCCAGGTGCGGCTGATCTATACGGCGCCGCAAGAATATTTCTTCACCCAGCTCAAGATCGCCCTGTGGGGCGGGGCCTTCATCGCCTTCCCGATCATCGCCTCCCAGATCTATATGTTCGTGGCGCCGGGCCTGTACCGCAACGAGCGCCAGGCCTTCCTGCCGTTCCTCGTCGCCACGCCATTCCTGTTTCTCGCCGGCGCCGGGCTTGTCTATTTCTTCATCCTGCCGATGGCGCTGGCCTTCTTTGCCAGCTTCCAGCAAACGGACGGGGCCAGCGGCGCGATCATCGAGCTTCTGCCCAAGGTCAGCGAATATCTCGACCTGATCATGACGCTGACCTTCGCCTTCGGCCTGTGTTTCCAGCTGCCGATTCTGCTCACGCTGCTGATCAAGGTCGGGCTGCTTTCAACCGAATCCTTGCGCAAGAAGCGCCGCTGGGCGATCGTTGCCGGCTTCGCCATTGCCGCCGTGCTCACCCCACCGGATCCTTTCAGCCAGATCGGCCTCGCACTGCCGCTGATTGGCCTCTATGAAGTCTCCATCTGGGCCGGGCGGATGATCGAGAAGAAGCGCGACGCCGAACAGGCCGCTCGGGATGCCGAACAGAGCTGATCCCTGAGGAGTGCGCCGTCCGGCTGGTTCGTGAGCCGTAGCCTGCGCCGCGTCACGGTGGCGCAGGGCAGAGGGCAGGGGCTCCCGGGGCTGATCAGGGACTGACCAGGAGGCGAGGTAGACTGGCGCCATAGCCTTGCGTGGCCACAGGCACCGCCACCAGCCTGTGACTACGGCACATTATCTGCGGGAAAGCGATCCAGGCATGATCGAGCTGCAAACCGCCTGTTGCCGCTTTCCCTTCACCAAGCAGGCTGCCGACTGTATAGAGACCGTCACACGACAGCCCAATCTGCTGGAGCAACCATGACCGCGATCATCGATATCACCGCGCGCGAAATTCTCGACAGCCGCGGCAATCCGACCGTTGAAGTCGACGTCGTCCTCGAGGACGGCTCTTTCGGCCGGGCCGCCGTTCCATCCGGTGCCTCGACGGGCGCGCACGAGGCCGTCGAACTGCGCGACGCGGATGACAGCCGCTATGGTGGCAAGGGCGTCACCAAGGCCGTGGCGGCGGTCAATGGCGAGATCTTCGAGGCCCTGGCCGGCTTCGATGCCGAGGACCAGATCGACATCGACCGTACCATGATCGAGCTCGACGGCACGGACAACAAGTCCCGTCTCGGCGCCAATGCCATTCTCGGTGTGTCGCTGGCGGTAGCCCATGCAGCCGCCCAGTCCGCCGGCCTGCCGCTTTACCGCTATGTGGGCGGCGCCTCGGCCCGTACCCTGCCGGTGCCGATGATGAACATCCTGAATGGCGGCGCCCATGCCGACAATCCGATCGACATCCAGGAATTCATGATCATGCCCGTGGGGGCTCCGTCCTTCGCGGAAGCGCTGCGCATGGGAGCTGAGATCTTCCACAGCCTGCGCAAGGAACTGAAGAAGGCCGGTCATAACACCAATGTGGGCGACGAGGGCGGCTTTGCCCCCAACCTGTCCTCCACCGACGAAGCACTTGGCTTCGTGACCAAGGCCATCGAGATCGCCGGCTATCGTCCGGGTGAGGATGTGTTCCTGGCCCTGGACTGTGCCTCGACCGAGTTCTTCAGCGACGGCAAGTACAATCTCGCCGGTGAGGGCCGTGTGCTCGATGCCGAGGGCATGACCAAATATCTCGCCGACCTTGTCTCGCGCTTCCCGATCATCTCGATCGAGGACGGCATGGCTGAAGACGACTGGGACGGCTGGCAGATGCTGACCGCCGCCATTGGCGACAAGGTGCAGCTGGTGGGCGATGACCTGTTCGTCACCAATCCGGCTCGCCTGCGCGACGGGATCGCAGCCAAGACGGCGAACGCCATCCTGGTGAAGGTCAACCAGATCGGCACGCTCACCGAGACGCTGGAAGCGGTGGAGATTGCCCACAAGGCCGGATACCGCGCCGTCATGTCCCACCGGTCGGGCGAGACCGAGGACAACACCATCGCCGACCTTGCCGTTGCCACCAATTGCGGGCAGATCAAGACCGGCTCGCTTGCCCGCAGCGACCGGCTCGCCAAGTACAACCAGCTCCTGCGCATCGAGCAGCAGCTCGGTCCGGCCGCCCATTACGCCGGCCGCGCCGTTCTCAAGGGCTGATCGACGCCGCGACCGGATCGCCCAGTCCGGCAATGACAGGTTGGGCGGCCGATCGCGCGTAACCGTTTCAACGAGCGGGACAGACATGTCCCGCTCGCTTCATGTCCAGAAGGGGATAGGTCAACCTCGTTCGGCGAAGCTGCCCACCCCTCGTCTTCGCCGCGGCTCAGAGGCGGGACGGTGACGGCAGTCGGCCTGCGTGACCGCTGGATCGTAGGCGCACCCGCAACGACGGGCGTTTCGCCAAACAGCTCTGTCAGGGCCCGTCTTTCTGCATGAAAATCGGGTCATTGCTTGCAGGATCAGCTGTCGATCCAGGTCGGCGGATCAAAATAGAAATCGCGCACCAACAGTTCGTCCTGACCTGCCACATCGGCGCCGTGGGCATCAGGCATCGGCAATCGACGGGCGGCGTCGAGGAAATCCGCAATCTGCCCCCTTAGGTCCTTCACCTCGTTGGCAATCCCCGCCTCCGTGAGCGGCCGATGGGCAAGATCGGGCAGGGATTCGAGCCGTAGGATGAGCCTGTCCTGCATCCGACCCAGTGCCTCATTGGTCACGCCGCGCGTTGACGGATAGTGGTACTGGAAGGCCATGGCACCATCGATATGATCATAAAGCCTGTAACGTAGCTCCCCCAGGGCGTCGGCCTTGATGGCCGATGGCAGGGTGCCTGCAAGGGTCAGCTTTACGTCGGCGAGTGCATTATGGATCTGGATCTGCTCGCGCTGCAGACTCTGATGCAGCGCCGATGGCAGGTCATGGCGGACATAAGCAAAGGACGGGGCAGGGGGCAGAGCGGCATGGCTCGCCGTCAACATTGTCTTGCGGCTCACGTTCATGGATTTCCCTCGTCAGAATGGCCCGAGTGGCCACACGCCCAGCTCCCCGCAGATCGCACTGAGCATACGATTCGCGACAAAATGGCGGCGCAGCTGCCGTTGGGGGTACGGTGACTGTTTGTTAACGGCACCGCTTTACCGTTGCTTAAAGTTTCCTCAACGTTCGAACCGGTCGCCTCCTGATGCGTTTCCAGTCCAAATCCGCCCTGCTGTTCATGTTCGGTGCCGCCGGGGTGCTCGGCTATTTCATCTGGCACGGCCTGCATGGCAGCCGCGGCGTCGAGCGGGTTGCGGCTCTCAATATGGAGATCCGGCAGCTGGAGGACCGGCTGGCTGAGATCAAGGCCGAGCGCCTCAAACTCGAGCATCAGGTCGTCCTGCTACGGCCGGAGAGCATCGACCCGGACAAGCTCGACGAGGAAGCGCGCGCGGTCCTGGGCTTCGTACATGCCAATGACCGGTCCATCCCCATCGACCGGAGTGGCGGAACGCCGAAATTTGCCGATTAACCAGATATCGGTTAAATGACAATTTTCTTTATTTTTCAGTTCGCTATGCAGGAATAATGACGAATATATCCCTGTAGCGCTGACCGCGCAGAGACGCTATCCTTGGCTCCCAGATTTTTCGCAGGAGAGGTTGATGGCGGCGCGTAGTCAGAAAGCCCCGGGCACCACGGCGAGCAGGAAGGCGACACGGTCTCGCAGTTCCGAAAACAGCACCGCAAGGAAGTCGGCAAAGGCCATTGCGATCGACATGCTGCAGGGAGCCGAGCCTCCTTTCGGCATCGCGACCTTCTCCAAGGACGAGGAGATCCAGGCGCTCCGTGACATGCTGCTGATTCGGCGCTTCGAGGAGAAGGCCGGCCAGCTCTATGGCATGGGCTATATCGGCGGCTTCTGCCATCTCTATATCGGGCAGGAAGCGGTGGTGGTCGGCATGCAGATGGCCCTCAAGCCTGGCGACCAGGTGATCACATCCTATCGCGACCATGGCCACATGCTCGCTACCGGCATGGACCCGAAGGGCGTCATGGCCGAGCTCACCGGCCGACGCAGCGGCTATTCCAAGGGCAAGGGCGGCTCGATGCACATGTTCAGCCGCGAGAAGGCCTTCTTTGGCGGCCATGGCATTGTCGGCGCCCAGGTACCGATCGGCACCGGTCTGGCCTTCTCCAACAAGTACAAGGGCACCGATGGGGTCACGCTTACCTATTTCGGCGAGGGCGCGGCCAATCAGGGGCAGGTCTATGAAAGCTTCAACATGGCCTCCCTGTGGAAGCTGCCGGTGGTCTACATCATCGAAAACAACCAATATGCCATGGGCACCTCCATCAACCGGGCGGCCGCCCATCCTGAGGAGCTGTGCCATCGCGGACTGGCCTTCGGGATCCCGGGCTACCGAGTGGATGGCATGGATGTTCGCGCCGTGAAGGCGGCCGGCGATTTCGCCATTGCCCATTGCCGATCAGGCGAGGGGCCGATCATCCTCGAAATGCGTACCTATCGCTACCGTGGTCATTCCATGTCGGATCCGGCGAAGTACCGGACGCGCGACGAGGTGCAGAAGATGCGCCAGGAACATGACCCGATCGAGCAGGTGCGCAAGCGGCTGCTTGATGCCGAACTCGCCACAGAGGACGAGCTCAAGGAAATTGACCGGCAGGTGAGGGAGGCGGTCACGGAGGCCGCGGAATTCGCCCAGGCCGATCCCGAGCCGGATGCCCAGGAACTGTGGACCGATGTCTATGTGGAGAGCGCCTGACGGCCGCCCGACCCATCACCCGTTGCTTCCGTTTTTTGCTTGCTAGCTGGCAGGATAATTCAAATGCCCATTCCTGTTCTGATGCCTGCCCTGTCTCCCACCATGGAGGAGGGAACGCTCGCCAAGTGGCACGTCAAGGAAGGCGACAAGGTCGCGCCCGGCGACGTCATTGCCGAAATCGAAACCGACAAAGCGACCATGGAAGTCGAGGCGGTGGACGAAGGAACGGTCGCCGCGATCCTCGTTGCCGCCGGCACCGAAGGGGTCAAGGTCAATACGCCGATCGCCATGCTGGCCGGCGAGGGCGAGGATGCCAAGGAGGTTGCGGCCGCGCCGAAGAGCGCCGAGCCCAAGGCTGCGCCTGCGCCGGAGCCAGCCAAGGCTGAAGCGGCGCCGGCCGAGCCTCCTGCGAAGCCTGCTGCTGCCAGTTCCGCACCGCCGGCTACCGGCAGCCATCGCGGCGACGGTGCCGATCTGCCGGATGACGAATTCCCAGCCGGAGCCGAGATCGTCTCCATGACGGTGCGCGAAGCCCTGCGCGATGCCATGGCCGAAGAGATGCGCGCCGACGAGCGCGTGTTCATCATGGGCGAAGAAGTCGCCGAGTATCAGGGCGCCTACAAGGTCACCCAGGGGCTGCTCGAGGAATTCGGTCCGCGCCGGGTGATCGACACGCCGATCACCGAGCACGGCTTCACCGGTCTGGCGGTGGGCGCGGCCTTCGGCGGACTCAAGCCGATCGTCGAGTTCATGACCTTCAACTTCGCCATGCAGGCGATCGACCAGATCATCAACTCGGCAGCCAAAACGCTATACATGTCCGGCGGCCAGATGGGCGCGCCCATGGTGTTCCGCGGTCCGAACGGCGCGGCGGCCAGGGTTGCCGCCCAGCACAGCCAGGATTTCACCTCGTGGTACGCCCACATTCCCGGCCTCAAGGTGGTCGCCCCCTATACGGCAGCCGATGCCAAGGGCCTGCTGAAGGCGGCCATCCGCGATCCGAACCCGGTCATCTTCCTCGAGAACGAGATCCTCTATGGCCGTTCCTTCGACGTGCCGAAGGTCGATGACTGGATCGTGCCGATCGGCAAGGCGCGCGTTGCCCGGCGCGGCGAGCATGTGACCATCGTCTCCTATTCCATGGGCATGCATTATGCGCTGGCCGCCGCGGAAGCGCTGAGCGGCGAGGGGATCGAGGCGGAGGTCATCGACCTGCGCTCAATCAGGCCGCTCGACATGGAGACGGTGGTGCGCAGCGTGAAGAAGACCAACCGTTGCGTGACGGTCGAGGAAGGCTGGCCAGTCTGTTCGGTCGGCTCGGAGATCGCGGCGCGGCTGATGGACGAGGCCTTCGACTGGCTGGACGCGCCGGTCGCCCGGGTCAATGGCAAGGATGTGCCCATGCCATATGCGGCCAATCTAGAGAAGCTTGCCCTGCCGTCGGTCGATGACGTGATCGAGGCCGTGCACAAGGTCCTGTACCGCTGATCGTTCCTATCGCTTGAGGACGCTGTCCATGCCAACTCCCATTCTCATGCCGGCGCTTTCTCCCACCATGGAAGAGGGGAAGCTGGCCAAATGGCTGGTGAAAGAGGGCGACAAGGTCGCCTCGGGCGACGTGATCGCCGAGATCGAGACCGACAAGGCGACCATGGAAGTCGAGGCGGTCGACGAGGGGACGGTGGCAAGGATCCTCGTCCCCGCCGGCACCGAAGGCGTAAAGGTCAATGCCCAGATCGCCATCCTGATCAGAGAGGGCGAGAGCCTGGATGATGTGAAGGTACCAGCCGCAGGCGCTGATGCTTCCGCGCCTGGGGCGGCGGCGCCGACCGCTGCAGAGGCATCGCCTCCCGCAAAGCCACAAGCGCCGGCCGTTAGCACCGCCAGGCACGCGGCCCGGGAAGAGGCGACAGCACCCAAGCCGACGGCAGAGCCAACCAGCGCGGGGGCACCACAAGAAGCGTCCTCGGGTACGGGGAAAGAGCGCATCTTCGCCTCGCCGCTTGCCCGTCGCCTGGCCAGCGAGGCTGGCATTGCGCTCGAGCAGCTGACCGGTTCCGGTCCCCATGGCCGCATCGTGAAGGCGGATATCGATCGCGCCCTGAGTGAAGGCATTGCGCCAAAGGCGGCGGCAAAGACTGCCGATACTGCGCAGGCAGGTGCTCCGGCAGCCGCCGCTGCGGCGCCATCAGCGGTTCCAACCATGAGCGATACCGAAATCCGCAGGCTGTTTGCGGAAGGCTCCTATGAGGTCGTACCGCATGACGGCATGCGCAAGGTCATCGCCAAGCGGCTTACGCTTGCCAAGCAAACCATTCCGCATTTCTACCTGACCGTCGACGTGATGATCGACGAACTGCTGAAGTTCCGCGCGCGGATCAACGACCGTGCGCCCAAGGGCGAGGATGGCAAGCCCGCCTACAAGGTCTCGGTCAACGACATCGTCATCAAGGCCTTGGGCATGGCGTTGCAGATGGTGCCGGATGCCAATGTCACCTGGACCGAGGAGGGCATGCTCAAGCATTCCCGCTCCGATGTCGGCGTGGCGGTGGCCATTCCCGGCGGTCTGATCACGCCGGTGGTGCGCAATGTCGAGAGCAAGGGGCTTGCCACCATCTCCAACGAGATGAAGGACTTTGCCGCGCGCGCCCGCAACCGCAAGCTCAAGCCCGAGGAATATCAGGGCGGCACCACCGCCGTGTCCAACCTCGGCATGTATGGCATCAAGGATTTCGCTGCCGTGATCAATCCGCCCCATGCCACGATCCTGGCGGTGGGTGCCGGCGAGAAACGCCCGGTGGTCGAGGGCGACGAGATCAGGGTGCGCTCGGTGATGACGCTCACGCTGTCAACCGACCATCGCGCGGTCGATGGGGCGCTCGGGGCGGAATTCCTGCAAGTGATCAAGAACCTGCTTGAAGACCCGGCCATGATGCTGGTGTGAGGAGTTATACGTGTCAGATACTTCGTTTGATGTCATCATCATCGGCAGCGGACCCGGCGGCTACGTGACCGCCATCCGTTCGGCACAGCTGGGCTTCAGGACAGCCGTCGTCGAGGAGAAGCATCTCGGCGGCATCTGCCTCAACTGGGGCTGCATCCCCACCAAGGCCCTGCTGCGCTCGGCGGAGATCTATCACTACATGCAGCATGCAGGGGACTATGGCCTCACCGCCAGCAATGTCGGCTTCGACGCGGCGGCGGTGGTCAAGCGCTCGCGCAACGTCTCGGGGCAGCTCAACAAGGGCGTTGCCCATCTGCTCAAGAAGAACAAGGTTACGGTGATCGACGGCCGCGGCCGTCTCAAGGGTGCGGGTACGGTGGTGGTCACCAAGGATGGACGCAATGCCGGTACCTATCAGGCCAAGCACGTGATCGTGGCAACCGGCGCCAGGCCGCGCACCCTGCCGGGTCTCGAGCCCGACAAAAGGCTCGTCTGGACCTATTTCGAAGCCATGGTACCGGAAAAGATCCCGGGCTCGCTGCTGGTGGTCGGGTCGGGCGCAATCGGCATCGAGTTTGCGTCGTTCTACAACACCATGGGCGCGAAGGTGACCGTCGTCGAGGTCATGCCGCAGATCCTGCCGGTGGAGGATGCCGAGATCGCCGGAATAGCCCGCAAGCGCCTCGAGAAGCAGGGCATCAAGATCATCACCGGCGCGAAGGTCGCCAGCCTCAAGAAAGCCAGCGACAGCGTCACCGCGGTGATCGATGACGGCAAGTCGACGCAAGAAATCACGGTCGATCGCGTCATCTCGGCGGTGGGCGTCGTCGGCAATATCGAGGATGTAGGACTCGAGACCACGCGCGTCAAAACAGAGCGCGGCGTCATCGTCACCGATGGCTTCGGCCGCACCGACGAGCCGGGCGTCTATGCCATCGGCGATGTTGCCGGCCCGCCGATGCTGGCACACAAGGCCGAGCACGAGGGCGTCATCTGCATCGAGAAGATCGCCGGCCTCGACGTGCATCCGCTCGACAAGCTCAAGATCCCCGGCTGCACCTATTGCCATCCCCAGGTCGCCTCGGTTGGGCTCACCGAAGCCAAGGCCAAGGAAGCGGGCTATGACATCCGGGTTGGCCGTTTCCCCTTCATCGGCAATGGCAAGGCGATTGCACTGGGCGAGCCCGAGGGCCTGGTCAAGACCATCTTCGACAAGGCCACCGGCCAGCTGCTCGGCGCGCACATGGTCGGCGCCGAGGTCACAGAACTTATCCAGGGCTTTGTGATCGCCATGAATCTCGAGACCACCGAGGCCGAGCTCATGCATACGGTGTTCCCGCATCCGACCCTGTCGGAAATGATGCATGAGTCGGTGCTTGACGCTTATGGCCGCGTCATCCACATGTGAGCACGCTTGGGGCACCGGACGGGTGCCCCGATCCTTAATGGAGCGTTGAATGGAAGGCGTGGGCTGGATTGGCTGGATCGTCATCGGCATCATTGCGGGTTGGATCGCCGAAAGGGCCATGAACCGCAGGCATGGCCTCTTCACCAATTTCCTCGTCGGCGTGATCGGCGCCTTGATCGGCGGCGCGCTCGCCCAGACGCTTGGGCTTCAGGTCGAGCCCGGCTGGCTTGGCTCGCTCATCGTCGCCACGGTCGGCGCCATCGTCCTCCTGTTCCTTTTGGGGCTGGTCTTCCGCAAATAAAGGATCTAGACCTTCGCCATGGTCACACTCGTCAACACGCTCGAACGCGCGAGCGTCCGCCACCCCGAGAAGGCCCACAGGCCGGACACGCCCATCCTGCGCAAACCGGATTGGATCAGGGTCAAGGCACCGGGCTCGCCGGTCTACCAGGAGACCCGCAATATCGTCCGGGCCAACAAGCTGGTGACGGTGTGCGAGGAGGCCGGCTGCCCAAATATCGGCGAGTGCTGGTCGAAGAAGCATGCGACCTTCATGATCATGGGCGAAATCTGCACGCGGGCCTGCGCCTTCTGCAATGTGCGCACCGGCCTGCCGCTGCCGCTTGATCCGCAGGAGCCCGAGCATGTGGCCGATGCGGTGGCCAAGCTGGGACTCGAGCATGTGGTGATCACCTCGGTCGACCGCGACGACCTCGCCGATGGCGGCGCACAACATTTCGCCGATGTGGTGCGGGCGGTGCGAGCCATGAACCCGAAAACCACGATCGAAATCCTCACCCCCGACTTCCTGCGCAAGGACGGCGCGCTGGAGGTGGTGGTCGAGGCGCGCCCCGATGTGTTCAACCACAATCTCGAAACCGTGCCGGGCCGATATCTCAAGGTTCGGCCAGGCGCCCGCTATTTCCACTCCCTGCGCCTCCTGCAGCGGGTGAAGGAACTCGACCCGTCCATGTTCACCAAGTCGGGAATCATGGTGGGCCTGGGCGAGACCCGGGACGAGGTGCTGCAGGTCATGGACGACATGCGCGCGGCCAATGTCGACTTCATCACCATTGGCCAGTATCTCCAGCCGACGCGCAAGCATATCGCCGTCGACCGCTTCGTGACGCCCGAGGAGTTCAAGGCCTACGAGACGGTTGCCTATGCCAAGGGTTTCCTGATGGTGTCGTCGAGCCCGCTCACCCGGTCATCGCATCACGCGGGCGAGGATTTCGCCCGACTGCGCAAGGCGCGCGACGCAAAATTGGCAGGCAAGAGCTGACGGGCGCAAGGCTGATCCATGCCTGAATTCGCAACGAGCTACAGGATGCCGTACAGCGCGGACAAAATGTTCGCGCTCGCGGCCGACATTGCCTCCTATCCGGAATTCGTGCCGCTGTGCGAGAAGGCCATCATCCACAGCCATGACGTGCTGGACGATGGCCGGGAGCTGGTGCAGGCCTCGCTGCTAGTGGGCTACGAGAAGCTGCATCTCAACGAGACCTTTCTCAGCGAAGTCACCATCGATCCGCATCGCGGGCATATCCGATCGATCTCAAATACCGGGCCGGTCAAGAAGCTGCAGGCGGACTGGACCTTCGTGGCGCTGAACGAGACTTCATCGCGGATCGATTTCCGGATCTCCTACCAGATGCGCTCGACCACGCTGCAGATGGTCATGTCGATGATGTTCGACAAGGCGTTCCAGCGCATAGCCCAGGCTTTCCGGTCGCGGGCGGAACAGATCTACGGAAACCGGCTGAAGCCACTGACGGTGGAAGCGAAGGTCTGAGTTGCAGGCGGCAAGGTTCGGCTCAAGTCCAGACCCGGGAGCGTCGCCCGGTAAGGGCAGGGCTGCTGGAGATCGGCCGCCGGTGTGCGCCGCTCAGGCGCCTTTCGGTCTGCCCTAGGCCATTCGCTGCGAATTGGAAAGCCGCCCCGCACGTTTGCGTCTTCAGGCGGTGAGGCTTGCCTGGCTGAGCTGACGGCCGATCAGCACCAGCGCCGTGCGCAGGCTGAGGATGCGGATGCGATGGCGGCCCTGGTCGCCGAAGAGCATGCGGCGGTGGATGGTTTCCTGCCCCCTGCAGGCGCAGGCAAGATGCACGAGGCCGACGGGCTTTGCGTCGCTTCCGCCGCCGGGGCCAGCAATGCCGGTGACGCTTACTGCAATATCAGCGCGGGACCGTTCGAGCGCGCCCTCCGCCATGGCTCGGGCCACCTGTTCGCTCACTGCGCCATGGGCGGCCAGCATGTCAGCCGGAACCCCCAGCATCTCCTGCTTGGCCTCGTTGGAATAGGTGACGAAACCGCGATCCAGGATCTCGCTCGAACCAGGGATTTCCGTGAGGGCACCGGCAATGAGGCCGCCGGTGCAGGATTCCGCGGTGGCAAGCTTCATGCGCCTGGACAGGCACAGGTCGAAGACGGCGCGCGCCTCGCGAGTGACGTCTGCATCAAACATGTGGGCCTCCTCCCTGTCGCGTTTTTGCCCCGTCCGCCCGCCGTCAGACCGGCAACCTGATCGTGGCCGTGGCATAGGCCACCATGCCCTCGCTGCGGCCGATGAAGCCCATCTGCTCGTTGGTGGTCGCCTTCACCGCCACCCGGTCCGGCGTGATGCCGAGGGCCTCGGCGATCACCGCCTTCATGGCCGGGACATGCGGCTTGATCTTCGGGGCCTCGCAAACCATTGTCACGTCGCAATTGGCGATGATACCCCCCAGGGCGCGGACCTTGGCGGCGGCCTCCTTCACGAAGATCACCGAGGGAGCCCCCTTCCACTTGGGATCGCTCGGCGGGAAGTGATAGCCGATGTCCCCCTCGCCGATGGCGCCGAAAATGGCATCGGTGAGCGCATGGAGCCCTACATCGGCATCGGAATGGCCGACCAGGCCCTGACTATGGGGGATCTTCACGCCGCACAGGGTCACGTGATCGCCGGGACCGAACTGATGCACGTCGAAGCCCTGACCCACCCGGATATCGGCCAGCGCCATATATTGTTCGGCCGTAAGGCGACGGTTGGCTTCCATGATGTCCTCCGCTGTGGTGAGCTTGATATTGGCGCGTTCGCCCTCGACGATGGCGACGGGCACGCCGGACCATTCGGCAAGCGAGGCGTCGTCCGTGAAGTCGAAACGCTGCTCGGCAGCAGCACGGGCGTGAATGTCGTGGATCGTCGCGAAGTCGAAAGCCTGCGGTGTCTGGGCAGCCCAGAGGTTGCGGCGATCTACGGTTGCCTCGATCACTCGCTCATCGCCCACGCGCTTGACGGTTTCTGCCAGGGGCAGGGCGGGAATGGCTGCAAGGCGCGCATCGAGGGCGCGAAGGGTGGCCGTGATGAGCCGCGCCGACACGAAGGGGCGGGCGGCATCATGGATCAGAACCTTCGTGGGCTTCAGGGGCGCAAGCGCCCTGAGACCGTTCCAGGTCGAGCCCTGGCGGGTGTCGGCGCCGATGGCCACCGGGAGCAGATCGAGGCCCTCGACCGCCTCGCGATACCAGTCCTCGTGACCCTCGCCGATCACCACCTGAACGTGGTCGACCTCGGGATGATCGAGGAAGGCCCGCACCGTGTGGCGCATGACCATGGCACCGCCAATGGTCTGATACTGCTTGGGAAGCGGTCCACCGGCACGGGTACCCGTGCCACCAGCGACGATCAGGGCCGCAATAGCCATGTTGCTTTCAGCTCCGAGAGACAGACGGGACCTTGGCTTTACCCCATATCGGCCGAAAGTCGAATTCATTTAAGCATCGCGCCGCCCGCCGGCTGTGATATGGGAGGCATAAAGGCTATTCTGCCGCACGAATGTGCACTTTCGCCCCTTGCCCAAGCGGTGGATTTGCCGCAATGTGCTCAAACAATAATCGGACCCTCTTCTTGCACATATTATGAGCATTTCAGTCGGCACCGTCGCCACACATAACCGGGTTTTCCTGGCCCCGATGTCGGGCGTGACCGATCTTCCCTTTCGCCAGATTGCCGCCCGCTGCAAGGCAGGGCTCGTCGTCTCCGAAATGGTGGCAAGCGAAGAGCTTGCCCACAGCAATCCGGAAACCCTCAGGCGCGCCGCCGGCTCGGGTAGCATATCCCCGCTGGTCATCCAGCTTGCCGGCCGCGAGGCGCGCTGGATGGAGGAGGGAGCGCGTGTCGCGGAAGGGCTCGGCGCCGAGATCATAGACATCAATATGGGCTGCCCGGCGCGCAAGGTGACCAACGGACTGTCGGGCTCGGCGCTCATGCGGGATCTCGATCACGCCACCCAGCTCATCGAGGCCACCGTGCGCGGCGCAACCGTGCCGGTTACCCTCAAGATGCGCCTCGGCTGGGATGAGCATTCCATCAATGCCCCGGAACTGGCCCGCCGCGCCGAGCTTGCAGGGGTGCAGCTGGTCACGGTGCATGGCCGCACCCGCTGCCAGTTCTACAAGGGTCGGGCGGACTGGGCGGCCATTCGCGCCGTCAAGGAGGCCGTATCCATCCCGGTGATCGCCAATGGCGACGGAGAGACGATTGAAGACGTGCGGATGATGCTCGCACAGTCCGGCGCCGACGGGGTCATGATCGGACGGGGCGCCTATGGCCGCCCCTGGGCGCCCGGCGTGCTTGCCGAGGCCCTTGATCCCGGCAGCGGCCGGTCCGAACCCGATCTTGCCGAACAGCACGGCATGGTCGTCGAGCATTACGAGGCCATGCTCTCCCATTATGGCCGCGATCTCGGCATCCGGTGCGCGCGCAAGCATCTCGGCTGGGTCGTTGACCGGCTCATCGCCGCCGGCACGATCGATCCGGTGGCGGCCGCCGCTGCCCGCTCGAAGCTGTTTACGACCGCCAATGTGGACGTGGTGCTCGGAACGCTCGATGAGCTCTATTCCCGAGCTGCCGAAAGGATAGCCGCCTGATGAAGGAAACTGTCGCTGAAAGGCTGCCGGTGGACACGGATGCCCTGATCAATGCCCTGCCACATCCGGTCCTGGCCGTGAACGAGGCCGGGCAGGTGGTTTTTGCCAATGTGGCCGCGGAAGGCTTCTTCCAAATCAGTGCCAACATGCTCAAGCGCCACAGACTGGCCGACCTCGTCCCCTTCGCAAGCCCGGTGCTGACCTTGGTCGACCAGGTGCGGCAAACGCGCACGACCATCCATGAATATGCCGTGGATGTGGGTACGCCGCGCACCGGCGGCGAACGACTGGTTGACCTGCAGGTCTTGCTGATTGCCGAGCGCCCCGAGCTGGTCATGGTGGTGCTGCAGCCACGCTCAATGGCCCACAAGATCGACCGGCAGCTCACCCATCGCAATGCGGCGCGATCAGTCACCGGCATGGCCTCCATGCTGGCGCATGAGATCAAGAACCCGCTTTCAGGCATACGGGGCGCCGCCCAGCTGCTCGAGCCGTCACTGTCCGAAGATGACCGGGTTCTTGCGCGTCTCATCTGCGAGGAAACCGACCGGATCTGCCGGCTGGTCGAGCAGATGGAGCAGTTTGCCGACGAACGACCCGTTGAGCGCGAGCCGGTCAACATCCATGCGGTGCTCGACCATGTGAAGGCGGTGGCGCAGAGCGGCTTTGCCCGCAACGTTAAGATCAACGAGGAATATGACCCGTCGCTGCCGCCGGTCTATGCCAATCGCGACCAGCTGATCCAGGTATTCATGAACCTCGTCAAGAATGCCGCCGAGGCGATCGAGGCCGATGGCAGCCATGGCGAGATCACCCTCACGACGGCGTTCCGGCCGGGCATGCGGCTCAAGATGCCGGGCTCCAACGAACGCGTGACCCTGCCGCTCGAATATTGTGTCCATGACACCGGGCCGGGGATCCCGGATGAGCTGATGCTCCACCTGTTCGACCCCTTCGTGACCACCAAGCCCTCCGGCAAGGGGCTTGGCCTTGCCCTGGTCGCCAAGATCGTCGGTGATCACGGCGGCATCGTCGAATGCAATTCCCAGGACGGACGGACAACGTTCCGCATCCTGATGCCCATGCATAACCCGCAATCGCCCCTGGAGAACTGATAATGGCGGCAGTCAAGACAGTCCTGCTGGCCGATGACGATACGGCCATCCGTACGGTGCTCAACCAGGCGCTGGGCCGTGCCGGCTATATCGTGCGCTCGACGGGAAACATCGCCACGCTCTGGCGCTGGGTGGCGGAAGGGCAGGGCGACCTCGTGGTCTCGGACGTGATGATGCCCGACGGCAATGCCTTCGACCTGCTGCCGCGGATCAAGAAGCTGCGTCCGGACCTGCCGGTCGTGCTGATGAGCGCCAAGAACACGATCATGACGGCGATCACCGCGGCAGAGCGTGGCGCCTATGAATATCTGCCCAAGCCATTCGACCTCAATGAGTTGATCAATGTGGCCAGCCGCGCGCTCGACCAGAGCAAGCGCAAGCCCTCCGCCCTCAATGGCCTGCCGCCTGAGGAAAAGCTGCCGATCATCGGCCGATCCCAGGCGATGCAGGAGATCTACCGGATCATCGCGCGCCTGACCCAGACGGATCTCACGGTGATGATCATGGGCGAGTCGGGCACCGGCAAGGAACTGGTCGCCCGGGCACTGCACGACTACAGCCGTCGCCGCAAGGGGCCGTTCGTGGCGGTCAACATGGCAGCGATCCCGCGCGAGCTGATCGAGTCGGAATTGTTCGGCCACGAGAAGGGGGCCTTTACCGGCGCCATGTCGCGCTATGCCGGCCGCTTCGAGCAGGCGCAGGGCGGTACCCTGTTCCTGGACGAGATCGGCGATATGCCGATGGAGGCACAGACCCGGCTGTTGCGCGTGCTACAGCAGGGCGAGTTCACCACCGTTGGCGGCACCCATCCGATCAAGGTGAACGTGCGGATCATCGCGGCGACTCACCGGGATCTCAGGGCGCAGATCGCCCAGGGCCTGTTCCGCGAGGACCTGTTCTTCCGCCTCAATGTGGTGCCTGTCCGGCTGCCGCCGCTCCGGGAGCGGCTTGAGGACATTCCCGACCTCGTGCAGCGCTTCCTTTCTCTTTCCGAGCAGGAGGGACTGCCGCACAAGGAGATCGCGCCCGAGGCGCTCGAGCGCCTCAAGGCCCATCGCTGGCCCGGCAATATCCGCGAGCTCGAGAATCTCGTCCGGCGGATCAGCGCGGTCTATGCGGACGATACGATCACGTCGCGAATCATCGATCAGGAACTGGCGGAAACCGAGCCATCTGCAGCCCCACCCATGACGCAGGAGGCGGCCACCCTGGCGGAATTCGTGGAAAACAACCTGTCCGCATATTTCGCGAGCTTCCGGGGCAAGACCCCGCCGCCCGGGCTTTACAACCGATTCCTCGCCGAGGTCGAGCCGCCGCTCATCAGCGCATCGCTGGCCGCCACCAACGGCAATCAGATCCGCGCCGCGGAGCTTCTCGGCATCAACCGGAACACGCTGCGCAAGAAAATCCGCGATTACGGCCTCACGGTGGTGCGCTCCCCTGCACAACAACGTTGATAAGTCAGACTTCACAAAAAGCTGACTCTTGGTGTGGCGTCGCCGCAACAATACTGTTGGATTTTCGCAACAGAATGGACTATGAGCTTCCTCCAGGGGTCATGGCCGGGTTAGATAGCACAACCCAAGAGGCACATGCCTGACCGGAGGAGCAACCTCAGCGCGTTGCCCTCGTGAAGGTCATCTCCCTGCGGTCGCGCCTCGGAATGCGCGGTCGCGAGTGCCTCTCGCATGTGAGCGGGGTTCATGGTCGTCGGAACAGATACAGCGAGACTGCCAGCGGCTCATCGCCTGCGCGGCAAGGTCATCAGCGACAGGCCCTATGGCGAGCATCGCATCGCGGCGAAGCTCGGCATATTCCTCGTGGTCACATCGATCATTTCCGGCCTTGCCACCTATTCGATCCTGACCGGTCTCACGTCACTCGAACCGACCCCCGACCTGATCGTCGGCCTGCTGGGACTCAATCTCGTTCTGGTGGTCTCCATGGCCGGCATGATCGCCTGGCAGGCGGTGGTACTGTGGCGCGCTCGCCGGCAGGGCATTGCCGGCGCGAGCCTCCACATCCGAATCGTCTCGCTGTTCTCGATCATTGCCGCCCTGCCGGCGATCATCGTCGCGCTGTTCGCGACGGTGACGCTCAACCGCGGCCTCGATACCTGGTTCTCGGAGCGCACCCGGCAGATCGTTGATACGGCGGTCAACGTGGCGGAAACCTATATTGCCGAGCACGGCGAGGTGATCCGCGGCGACGTTGCCGCCATTGCCACCGATCTCAGCCGGCGGAAGGACGAGTTCGACAGCAATCGCGAGCAGTTCACCCGCCGGCTTGCCACCCATGTCGCGATCCGCGGCCTTGCCGCCGCCTATGTGATGGACAGCAGCAAGCGGCGGGTTGAGTCGAGCGTGACGATCAACGACCAGATCGTGTTCCGTCCGCCCTCGGATGAAGACCTGGCTAAGGCGGCCAACGGCGAGCTGGTGGTCGAGGGCCCGGGCCGGAGCAACGTGATCCGGGCTCTGCTCAAGCTCGACGGCTTCGACAATTCCTATCTTTATGTGCTGCGCCTCGTGAACCCGAAGGTGATCGAGCATCTGCAGCGCACGCGCGAGGGCATCATCGCCTACGAGACGATGCAGAACCAGCGCACCGGCGTGCAGGTCACCTTCGCGCTCATGTATATCGGCGTGTCCTTCATCTTCCTCTTGGCGGCGATCTGGCTCGGCCTGTGGCTGTCGGACCGTCTGGTACAGCCCATTGTGCGGCTGGTGGATGCGGCGCGGCAGGTGTCGCTGGGCGACCTCGACGTGAAGGTGCCGGTGCGGCGCGCGGAGGGCGACCTCGCTACCCTGGGGCGGACGTTCAACCGCATGACCCGTCAGCTCCAGTCGCAGCATTCCGAACTGGTCAATGCCAATATCCAGCTCGATCTGCGCCGCCGCTTCATGGAGGCGGTGCTGTCGGGGATTACCGCCGGCGTCATCGGTCTCGACCGCGAGGGCCGGATCACGCTCGCCAACAGTTCTGCCCAGCAGCTGCTGCACAAGGCCGAAGGCGACCTTACGGGCGTTGCCATCACCGACGCGCTGCCCGAGCTGGACGACCTGTTCCAAAAGGCCCTGAAGAAGCGCTCCGGTGCCGCCGAAGGCCATATCAATACCCGGGTCGACGGCGAGGAGCGCAATCTCTTCGTGCGCATCACCACCGAGCGGGCGCGGGAAGAGGAGCAGGGCTTCGTGGTCACGATCGACGATGTCACCGAGCTGGTGGCCGCCCAGCGCAATACCGCCTGGTCGGACATTGCCCGGCGCATCGCTCACGAGATCAAGAACCCGCTGACGCCGATCCAGCTTTCGGCGGAACGGTTGCGGCGCAAATATGCCAAGGAGATCCACAGCGATCCGCAGGTCTTCGAGCAGTGCACCGAGACCATCATCCGCCAGGTCGGCGACATCGGCCGGATGATCGATGAATTCTCGGCCTTTGCCCGGATGCCGAAGGCGGAGCTCGAAATGGGCGACCTCACCACGGTCGTGAAGGAAGCCATGGTGCTGCAGCGGGTCTCCAGCAGCGACATCGACATCAATGTGCATGTGCCGGATGAGCCGATCCAGATCGGCTTCGACCGCCGCCTGATCACACAGGCAATCACCAATCTGGTGAAGAACGCCCGGGAGGCGGTCGAGGCACGCACCCAGAAGGATCCGCGCCATCGCGGTCGGATCGACCTTACGCTCAGCCGCGAGGGTGACAACGTGGTGATCGCCGTTGCCGATAATGGCATCGGCCTGCCCAAGGACAACCGCCAGCGGCTGCTCGAGCCCTACATGACGACGAGGCAGAAAGGTACAGGCCTCGGCCTCGCCATCGTCAAGCGGATCATGGAGGAACATGGCGGACAGATATCGCTGTCGGATGCGGATGCCGAATTCGACGGCGGCGCGCTCGTGCGTCTGATCCTGCCCGCCTTCGGCCTCTCATCGGCGACAATTGCCACCGACCATGCCGCAGATCCCACGCCGGCTGAACAAGCCGAGCCCGCGCCTGCCGATGAGTCGGGTGCAGCGGTGCCGCCGCAGGATACTGCCACGGATGAACCGGCGGCAGAGAGACAAGAGCCCTCAGCAAGCGAAGAGGGCCAGACAGTGAGTAAGGACGGCGTATCAGAAGCGGTCAATCGAGAAACCGGAAATAAGAGGGATCTTTAAATGGCTTCGGACATTCTCATCGTCGACGATGAGGCCGACATTCGAAATCTAATTGCCGGCATTCTGGAAGACGAAGGTTTTGAGGCACGACTTGCTCATGATAGCGACAGCGCGCTGGCGGCCATCCAGGACCGTCGCCCGTCACTCATCGTGCTGGACATCTGGCTGCAGGGGTCGAAGCTCGACGGCCTCGACCTTCTGAACGTCATCAAGAAGAACCATCCCGATCTGCCCGTCATCATCATTTCAGGCCACGGCAATATCGAGACGGCGGTATCCGCCATCAAGCGCGGTGCCTACGAATATATCGAGAAGCCGTTCAAGGCTGACCGGCTGCTGCTGGTTGTGGGCCGGGCGCTGGAAGCAAGCCGGTTGCGGAAGGAGAACGAAGAGCTGCGGGAGCGGGCAGGGGCACTGGCGGAGCTCATCGGCGAATCCGCGCCCATGCGGCAACTCCGGCAGCTGGTGAAGAAGGTCGCGCCCACCAACAGCCGCGTGCTGATTGCAGGCCCCATGGGCTCGGGCAAGGAGCTCACCGCACGCGTGCTGCATGCCTGGTCGCACCGCGCCAAGGGTCCGTTCGTAATCCTGCCTGCCGCGACCATGGCGCCGGAGCGCATGGAAGAGGAACTGTTTGGCGTCGAAAATCCCGATGGCACCCTCTCCCGGGTAGGCGCCCTCGAGGAGGCGCATGGCGGCACCCTCTATATCGACGAGGTGGCTGACATGCCGCTCGAGACCCAGGGCAAGATCCTGCGCGTCCTGGTGGACCAGACATTCCAGCGGGTGGGCGGCACCAAACGGGTCAAGGTGGATGTGCGCGTGGTGTCCTCCACCGCCCGCGACCTGCCGAAGCTCATCGAGGAGGGCGCCTTCCGGGAGGATCTCTATCACCGGCTCAATGTGGTGCCGATCCGGGTGCCGGCGCTGGGCGAACGGCGGGACGACATCCCAGAACTGGTGCGGTCCTTCGTAAAACAGTATTCCGCCATTTCCGGACAACCGATCCGGGAGATCGCCGAGGACGCGCTGGCCATTCTCCAGACGCTCGATTGGCCCGGAAACGTCCGCCAGCTGCGGAACAATGTGGAACGGCTCCTGATCCTCGCGGGAGGCGAGCCCGGCACGACCATCACCGCCTCCATGCTGCCGAACGAGCTCGGCGGCTTCATGCCGCCGCTGGCCAATGGCAATGGTGCCGAGCAGCTCATGTCGCTGCCCCTGCGCGAGGCGCGGGAAATCTTCGAGCGGGAATATCTCGCCGCGCAGATCGCGCGCTTCGGCGGCAACATCTCCAAGACGGCGACCTTCGTCGGCATGGAGCGCTCGGCACTGCACCGCAAGCTCAAGCTGCTGGGCGTCGGTGAAAAGTCGATGGAAATCCACTGACACGGAGAGGCAGTACCGGCCGCAGGGGCCGGTCTGCCGGTCCCTCATCGCAGAATCGTGACGAAAGGGTTATCCTCGCTCACAATAGGTGCGGGCGAGACAGATCGTGATGGCCAGGAGACAGTTTGCGCGTCTCCTGGTCGACTGATCAAACGAGCAGACATCCGACATGCGAATCCTGATCTGCGGTGCAGGCCAAGTGGGGCGGGGCATAGCCGAGCGCCTCGCCAATGAAGACAACGACGTCACGATCATCGACACGTCGCCCGCCCTGATCCAGTCCGTCACCGACACGTTGGACGTGCGCGGGATCGTCGGTCATGGATCCCATCCGGACGTTCTCGAACAGGCTGGCGCTCGCGATGCCGACATGATCATCGCTGTCACCTTCACCGACGAGGTGAACATGACGGCCTGCCAGATCGCCCATTCCCTGTTCGACATCCCCACCAAGATCGCCCGGGTCCGCGCCCAGGCCTATCTCGATCCGCAGTGGCGCAATCTCTATTCCCGCGACAATCTGGCGATTGATGTCATCATCTCGCCGGAGACAGCGGTCGGTGAAATGGTGCTGCGTCGCCTTGCCCTGCCAGGCGCCTTCGAAGCGGTGCATTTCGTGGACGAGGCGGTGATCGCCATGGGTATCCGCCTGCGCGAAGACTGCCCGGTGGTGGCGACACCCCTCAAGCAGCTGTCTGAACTGTTCCCGGACCTGCAGGCAACCGTTGTCGGCATCGTGCGCGCCGGCAAGCTATTCGTCCCCCACAGCACCGACCAGATGCTCATCGGCGATGACGTTTATGTGATTGCCGACCGCAAGCAGTCGGAGCGCGTGCTTGGTCTCTTCGGGCACGAAGAAAAGCCGGCGCGACGAGTGGTGATTGCCGGCGGTGGCAATATCGGCATGTATGTCGCGACCAAGCTCGAGGAGCGCTATGGCCGCTCGGTGCATGTCAAAATCATCGAGCAGGACCGCAACCGGGCCAACTATATCGCCGAAGATCTCAAGCGAGCCCTGGTGCTCAATGGCAGCTCGCTCGACCGCGAGTTGCTGCGCGAGGCCGGCGCGCAGGATGCCGATGCGTTTGTCGCGCTCACCAATGATGACAAGGTCAATATCCTTGCGGCCGTGCTGGCCAAGCACGAGGGCGCGCAGCAGAGCTTCTCGCTCGTGTCGAGCCCCGACCTCAATCCGGTGCTCGAGAATCTGGGCATCGACACCTATATCAGCCCGCGAGCGGTCACCATTTCGAGCATCCTGCGCCATGTGCGGCGCGGCCGCATCCGTGGGGTTCATCCGGTGCAGAACGGGGAGGGGGAGATCCTCGAAGCCGAGGCACTCACCACCTCGCCCGTGGTCGGCAAGGCGCTGCGGGATGCGGAACTGCCCGATGGCATGCGGATAGGTGCCATCGTGCGCGACAACCGGGTCTTCATCCCCGATGGCAATACCGAGATCCGGCCCCATGACCGCATCGTGATCTTCGCCCTCAATGGCCTGGTGAAGGAAGTTGAGCACCTGTTCCGGGTAAGCCTCGAATATTTCTGACCGACGGGTGCGCCGCGACATTGTCCGCATACCCCGCGACATCGCCGCCGGTTGCGCCGCGCGCCGTGAGGCTATTTATGTTACTTTCATGTGGGCATTGCCCCATTCCTGACAGGCTTTTGAGATATGGCCGTCAGGGAGACGAGCACGACGTGTGTGTGTGCGGCATCGTCTTAACCTACGCGGGAACGAAAAAATGGCATCAGAAAAGCAGCAAAACCTGCAAGACATTTTCCTGAACAAAGTTCGGAAAGAACATATTCCCCTGACGATATTTCTTGTAAATGGTGTCAAGCTCCAGGGCGTGATCGTCTGGTTTGACAATTTCTGCGTGCTGCTGCGCCGCGATGGGCTTTCGCAGCTGGTCTACAAGCACGCGATTTCGACAATTATGCCGAGCGGGCCGATCAAGCTGTATGACGAGGGCAACGGCGGTAGTGACGAATAGACCGGGAAAGTTCGGAGACGGGCCACTCGGCCCCGTCTCCTTCCAGATCGAAGGGCCGAAGGCAACGAAAGCCCATGTGGTCCATGTCGGTTTCCGGCACCATCCCCGTCACGACTCCCCCGCAGCCAGCAAGATCCTCCGCGAAGAAGCCGAGCGGCTGGAAGAAGCGAAGGGGCTTACCCTCGCGATCGATCTCGAGATCACCGGCACCACCATCGTCATGCTCCAGAAGGCCATCCCCGCCACGCTGATGGGCGGCGGCAAGGTCGAGGAAATCGCCCGCGCCGTCGAGGCGGAGGAGGCGGAGCTGGTGGTGGTCAATGCCACCCTGTCACCCGTGCAGCAGCGCAATCTCGAGCGCGCCTGGAAGGCCAAGGTGCTCGACCGCACCGGCCTCATCCTCGAAATCTTCGGCAGACGCGCCAATACACGAGAAGGGCGCCTGCAGGTTGAACTCGCCCATCTTACCTATCAGAAGAGCCGGCTTGTCCGGTCATGGACACACCTTGAAAGGCAGCGCGGCGGTTTCGGCTTCCTTGGCGGTCCGGGTGAAACCCAGATCGAGGCCGACAGGCGCGTGATCCAGGAGAGGATCGTCAAGATCAAGGGCGAGCTCGACAAGGTCAAACAGCGCCGCGAGCTGCATCGCAAGAACCGGCGCCGCGTGCCCTATCCGATCGTTGCCCTGGTCGGCTATACCAATGCCGGCAAGTCCACGCTGTTCAACCGCCTGACGCGGGCAACCGTGCTGGCCGAGGACATGCTGTTTGCCACCCTCGATCCGACCATGCGCCGGCTGGCACTGCCGCGCGGGCGAATGGTGATCCTTTCCGACACCGTCGGCTTCATTTCCGAGCTGCCGACGGATCTGGTGGCGGCTTTCCGCGCAACGCTGGAAGAAGTGCTGGAAGCAAGCCTCATCCTGCATGTGCGCGACATAAGCCATCCGGAGAGCGACGCCCAGGCGGCGGACGTGTTTTCTGTGCTCGAAACCCTCGGCCTCAGCGAGGAACAGAAGGCCGGGATCATCGAGGTCTGGAACAAGATGGACCTGGTGGACAACGTGACCCGTGAAGCACTCGCCAATCAGGCAGCCCGCCGCAATGATGTGGTGATGGTGTCGGCCCTGACAGGCGAGGGGACCGATGTCCTGCTCGAACGGGTGGAAACGGCCCTAGCCGCCAGTTCCGACATCTATTCCCTGCGTCTGCCAGCCAGCGAAGGCGCACGGATCGCCTGGCTGTATGGAGCCGGGGAAGTGCTTACGCGGGATGATGCGGAAGATGGTACCGTGGCGCTCACCGTGCGCGTGCCGCCGGAGAAATCCGGGGCGATCAGAACCCGTTATGCCGATGCGCTGACGCCCATTTCGGGCGAGTAGGGGGAGGTGCCGGGCGAGGGGCTAGAGTCCCCTCGCCTTGGCCTCATCCCAAAGGGCATCCATGCGGGCAAGCCCGGCTTCGGCCAGCGGCTCACCATTCTCCTCCAATGTTCGCTCTATATAGTTGAACCGCCGAACAAATTTCGCGTTCGCCTGACGGATTGCATCCTCCGGATCAATCTTCAGGTGGCGAGCGACATTGGCGAGCACGAAGAGCAAGTCGCCAAGTTCCTCAGCCATATGCTCCCGGTCTTTCCCCTCCGCCACCGCCTGCCTGAGCTCGCCCAGCTCTTCTTCGACCTTGTCGAGAACAGGCTCAAGCGATGGCCAGTCAAAGCCGACACGGGCGGCGCAGGCCTGGAGTTTCACCGCTCGCGTCAGGCCGGGGAGGGCCATTGCAATAGCATCCAGAATGCCTGCTGGCCGATCGGCCTTGCCGGTTGCTTCAGCCTTGGCCCTGCGCTCCTCGGCCTTGAGTGTTTCCCACATGCCCTTGGCAGCGCCGGCATCGCGCGATGCCTGATCGCCAAAGACATGGGGATGGCGGCGGATCATCTTGGTATTCACCGCCTCGACCACGTCCGCGAAGTCGAAAGCGCCAATCTCTGCAGCCATTTGGGCGTGATAGACAACCTGGAGCTGGAGGTCGCCCAGCTCCTCGCAAAGGTCGCGCATGTCCTCGCGCTCGATCGCATCCGCCACCTCATAGGCTTCCTCAATGGTATAGGGCGCGATCGTCGCGAAGGTCTGCTCAAGATCCCAGGGGCAGCCGGTTCCGGGTGTCCGCAGCGCCTTCATGATGGCAATCAGGGTGCGGATGTCGCGCGGGTCGCTGCGGGTCGGATCATTTGTCTCGGTCATGGAAATCCCGGGATTAGAGGTGGGCGACAGGTTCAGGATCGGCGTGAGAGGCGAGGGTGATCGGACCAGGTCGCCCGGCGCAGGGTGTCGCCTCACCTGCTACAAAGCCCATGCTCACGCCGACCGTTCACGACCTGTTGCCCATGGACGGAGGCGCATTCCGATCGCCCTCGCCCAGAGCCCGCTGCATTATCACCGAATCGACCCAACGGCCAAGCTTGAAGCCAACCGAGCGCAGAGTGCCGGCCATCTCGAAGCCGCAGCGCCGATGCAGGGCAATCGAGCCAGCATTGCCGCTGTCACCGATCACCGCCAGCATCTGCCGCCAAGGGCCGGCCTCGCAGCGGCGGATGAGCTCACCCAGCAAGGCCAGACCAACGCCTCGGCCGGTCTGGTCATTGGCGACATAGATCGAATCCTCGATAGTGTAGCGATAGGCCGCCCGCGGCCGGTAGATGCCGGCATAACAGTAGCCGACAACCTGGCCCGCATCTTCCGCCACGAGATAGGGCAGGCCCGCGGCGAGAATGGCGAGGCGTCTGGCGTCGAGATCTTCAACGGTGGGCGGCACTTCCTCGAAGGTTGCCAGCCCATGGAGCACGTGATGGGCATAGATGGCCTGAATCGCCGCCATGTCCGCTTCGACGGCATCGCGGATTATCAGGGACTTGCGTCGTTCACCTGCGAGCATGGCTTCCCCCATAACGGTCCGCCCGGGACAATGGGCGGCAACAGAGCATGGCGCGCCGGATGCCCGCGATATGAGGACGTGAACCGGCTCCCGACGACATCACTCCATCAGTCGCATAATCTATATTATGGAAACTGAATTGAGGGATCTGACCGGGACTGTGATGGTCATGCCATCGTATGCAGGCTCAATGCCTTCAGACAGGCTCTGGCGCAATTCCTCGTAATCAAGGTCAATGTGCATGTTCGTCAGCACCGCATGGCGCGGCTTCATGCGGTCGATCCAGTGCAGCGCGGTGGCAACATTGAAATGGGTCGGATGCGGCGCCGGACGCAACGCGTCAATGATCCAGCAGTCAAGATCCTCAAGCGCCGGCACGGCGGCGTCCGGAATCTCGCTCACGTCAGGCGTGTAGGCGAGGCCGGCAACGCGCAGCCCAAGGGCGAGGATCTCGCCATGCACCAGGTCGAAGGGCAGGAGGATCACCTCCCCGCCCGGCCCGTCAATGGCAATCGGCCGGCCGGGCGTGATCAGATGCGCGTCGAGGATCGGCGGATAGCTCGAGCCTTCTGGCGTCCTGAAACAGTAGCCGAAGCGCTGATGCAGGCTCGCAGTCGTCCGTTCATCGGCCCAGACGCGCACCCGGCGACGGGCATTGATGGCAACGGCCCGCAGCTCATCGATTCCATGGCAGTGGTCGGCATGGTCATGGGTGAAGACCACGCCATCGAGCAGGCCGACACCGACCGACAGCAGCTGCTCGCGGATGTCAGGGGTGGCATCCACCAGAACGCGGGTCACACCGCTGCGCCCTTCCCGCTCGATCAGGATCGAGCAGCGGCGGCGGCGGTTCTTGGGATTGCTGGGGTCGCAGGCGCCCCAATGATTGCCTATGCGAGGCACGCCGGCGGACGAGCCGCAGCCCAGAATGGTCACCTTCAAATGATCTGCGGCGGTCGTCGTATCGCTCATTGCCGGTTCGCCCTGGTGAAGAGACGAAAGAAATTGTCAGTGGTGATGTCGGCCATGTCCTGCAGGCTGACGCCCTTTATGTCTGCAAGAGATGCAAGCGTGTGAACCACATAGGATGGTTCGTTGACCTTGCCTCTGAAGGGAACGGGCGCAAGGTAAGGCGCGTCCGTCTCGACCAGCAGGCGGTCGAGCGGCACGGCGGCCGCGACATCACGGATCGATTGGGCTGACTTGAAGGTGAGGATGCCCGAGAAGGAGAAGTAGCAGTCGAGCTTCATGCCGCGCTCGGCAAGCCGGGCATCAGAGGAGAAACAATGGAGCAGGGGCGTAAATCTCCCCTTCCCCATCTCCTCCTCGAGGATTGCCGCCGTGTCGTCTTCAGCCGCACGGCTGTGGATCACCAGCGGCAGGCCGGTGCGGCGGGCTGCTTCGATGTGGGTGCGGAACCCACGCTGCTGGTTCTCCGGGGTTGAATAGTCATAGTGATAGTCCAGCCCCGCCTCGCCAATGGCGATCACCTTGGGATGAGCGGCGAGGGCGACGATTTCCTCAACCGGAATGTCCGGCTCTTCGTTGGCATTGTTCGGATGGGTACCAACAGTGCAGAAGATCTCGTCGTAAGCCTCGGCAATCGCCCTAATGCGGTCGAACTGGCGGATGCGCGTGGAAATGGTCACCATGTTGCGCACGCCTGCCTCGCGAGCGCGGGCTACGACGGCATCTAGATCGGCAAAATCGGGAAAGTCCAGATGACAGTGGCTGTCGATTACGCCGGTTACATTCACAGTCCTGGTCATTTGCCGGGCTTTGCCTCTTCCTGCTCCACGTAGCGCGGGAATACGCCGTGAGGCGCCGGCAGGGGTGTTCCCGCTATCAGCCCTGCCCCGAGTGCCGCAAAGCTGCGCTGATCTGCGGGCACGGCCACCAGGTCGAGCAGCTTGGCCGCCGAGCCCGGAATGAAGGGCTGGGCGAGGATCGCGACCCGCCGGATCAGCTCGGCCGTCACATGCAGCACGGTGTTCATACGCGCGGGATCGGTCTTCTTCAGGGCCCAAGGCTCCTCGCGGGCGAAATAGCGGTTGGCATCGGCCACGACTCGCCAGATGGCATCGAGCGCCTTGTGCACCGCCTGTTCGTCGATATAGGGGCGAATCTCATCGATCAGCGCGCCGGCTGCCTCCAGGATGGTCCTGTCGTCATCCGACAGCGGCCCCAGTTCCGGCACCCTGCCCTCGCAGTTCTTAGCGATCATCGACAGCGAACGCTGGGCAAGATTGCCAAGGTCATTGGCGAGGTCGGCATTGATGCGATTGACGATGGCCTCATGGCTGTAATTGCCATCCTGGCCGAAGGGCACCTCCCGCATGAAGAAGTAGCGCACCGGATCAAGCCCATAGTGCTCGATCATGGCGATCGGGTCGATCACGTTGCCCAGGGACTTCGACATCTTCTCGCCCCTGTTGAACAGGAAGCCGTGACCGAAAACCCGCCGCGGCAGCGGCAGACCTGCCGACATCAGAAAGGCCGGCCAGTAGACCGCATGGAAGCGCACGATGTCCTTACCGATGACATGGACGTCCGCCGGCCAGAACTTGCGGAACGTGTGCGCATCTTCATCGGGGAAGCCCACGCCAGTGATGTAATTGGTGAGGGCATCGACCCACACATACATCACATGTTTCTCGTTGCCGGGGACCGGCACCCCCCATTTGAAGGTGGTGCGCGAAACCGACAGGTCGCGCAGGCCGCCCTTCACGAAGCTTACCACCTCGTTGCGACGGGCATCGGGCCCGATGAAATCGGGATTGGCCTCGTAATGGGCAAGGAGGCGGTCCTGATAGGCGGAAAGCCTGAAGAAATAGCTCTCCTCCTCGACCCATTCGACGGGCGTGCCCTGGGGCGACAGGCGCTTGCCATCCTCAGTGACGGTCAGCTCGCTTTCGTCGTAATAGGCCTCATCACGGACCGAATACCAGCCGGAATAGCTCGACAGGTAGATGTCGCCATTGGCTTCCATCCGCCGCCACAGCTCCTGGCAGGACGCATAGTGCCGTTCCTGGGTGGTGCGGATGAAGTCGTCGTTCGAGCAGCCCAGCGCCTGAACCATCCTCTGGAAGAGGGCGGAGTTGCGGTCGGCCAGTTCGCGGGGCGTGATCCCTTCCCTATCCGCGGTCTGCTGCATCTTGATGCCATGCTCGTCAGTCCCGGTGAGGAAATAGACGTCATAGCCATCCAGCCGCTTGAAGCGGGCGAGCGCGTCGGTCACCATCGCCTCATAGGCATGCCCGATATGGGGGGCGCCATTGGGGTAGGAAATCGCGGTGGTGATGTAAAAGCGCTTGTCGGACATGGGCTCAGAATCTCTCATACATCAGGCGCGGGCACTGTCGTCGATCAGGCGGAACGCCTGCACGATCACCTCCCGGCGATCGAGGTTTAAGGCATTTGCCTGAGCGATGGAATGGACGATCGCACGATGCACGTCCATCCAGGCGCCGATCCGATCCGGTCGCAGGATTCCATTCCAGTCGTCAATGCCGCGGGCAGCATCCCGTATCCTGCGGGACAACCATTGTTCAAGCAAATCGGTGAACAGGCGATAATCATCGATCACATTGATGGCGCGCAGGCTGTCGGCGAAGTCCAGCACCCGCTGGTAGTCGATGCCGGGCACGCTGGCCATCAGGCGGGAAAAATCCTCGAACATGCGCAGGCTGCCGCTTCCCAGCATCTGCAAGGCGCGGCCGGGGCTGCCCTCAGCGAGGCGGATCGTCAGATTGCGCTGGTCGGTGGAGACCTGCGGCACAAGCTCCGCCGGGAGGGTGTCGAGGACTCGGGCAACCGTCTCTTCCGGCAGCGGCTGAAGCTCCAGCCGCGTACAGCGCGAGCGGATGGTCGGCAACAGCCGGCCAATCACATGAGCGATCAGGAGAAAGACCGTCTGGGGCGGTGGTTCCTCGAGACTCTTGAGCAGGGCATTGGCGGCATTGGCATTCATCTCATCCGCGGCGTCAACCACCACAACGCGATAGCCGCCCTCGCCTGCCGTCCGGGCCAGGAACTGGCTCACGGGGCGGACGTCATCGACCCCGATCTCGCCCTTCAGCCGCTTGCTGCGCTGATCGAAGCTGCGAGTGACGGTGAGCAGATCCGAATGCCCCTGGGCTGCCACGCGGCGGAAAAGGGGATCATGCTCATCGATGGCGAGCGTCTCCCGGCGCTCCCCATGCTTAAGGGGATTGGCCAGCAGCAAGCGGGCGAAGCGATAGGCTAGGGTTGCCTTGCCGATACCGCGCGGACCATTGAGGATCCAGGCATGGTGGAGCTTGCCGGCATTATAGGCATCCAGCAGCCGACGCTCCGCCTTCCCGTGGCCGAGAAGTACGCTGCGCTGGCGCGGATGGAGCCTGTCTTCGCCCCCGGATGTGGCATCGTCCGTCATGGTTCTTGGGTATCAGCCGAGATAGCGGGATGCAACGACGCTCCATATGGTCTCGGACACTTCATCGACCGGACGGGTCGTATCGATCACCACACAACGCTCAGGTGCCGCTCGGGCGGCGGCGAGAAATGCCTCCCTCAGGCGGGTGTGATAGTCGAGCCCCTTTGACTCGAAACGCCCCTCCCCGCCTGCGCGATGGGCAGCGCGGGCAAGGCCGATCGTCGGGTCGATGTCGAGAATGAGGGTAAGCGAGGGCCAGTGCGGGCCGATAATGCGCCGCTCGAGATCCTCGATGAGAGCAAGGTCGGCGCCCCCAGCTGCCCCCTGATAGGCACGGGTTGAATCCGCGAAGCGGTCGCAAACCACGAAGTCCCCGCGGTCTAGGGCGGGCACGATCAGCCGGCGTAGATGGTCGTCGCGGGCGGCATAGTTGAGCAGGACTTCGGTCGACGCAGACCACCGATCGGCCTCGCCGCGCACCAGCAACGAGCGGATCGCCTCCGCCCCATCCGTGCCGCCGGGTTCGCGGGTGAGAACCACCTCGCGGCCTGTTACCTCCGCAAGGCGGGCCGCCAGCCTTCGCGACTGGGTCGACTTGCCGGTGCCCTCGCCGCCTTCGAAGGTGATGAATCGATTAAGTGCCATGGATCAACGCAGCCGCTCTTCCCATCTGCGCCCTGGAGCGCGTTCCTGCCCTTGCCGCACCAAGACTTACGCTGCCGGCACGCGGCAGGTCAGCTGCCAAACATCATGAGGCTCAGAGTATCCACAGCACGGCGGAGCATGCCGTCGGCGGCCTGAACCGGGTGACCCGCATAGAGGGGGATCGCACTCACTTTCTTGCCGTCCAGGGAGAACTGGAGGGTGCCGACCCGCTGGCCGACCTTGACCGGGGCATAGAGCGGGCTCTCGTAGATGAGCTCGGCGGTCATGCGCTTGCGCTCGTCATTGGAAATCATGAGGCGCACCGGCTCATGCGCCACCATGCTCGTCCAGCTGCGGTCGCCGCCCCAGACCCGGGCGCGGCCGATCGCGGCATTGGCCTCGAACAGGGTCACGGTGCGGAAGCGGCGAAAGCCCCAGGAGAGCAGCTTGCCGGCTTCCTCCTCGCGCTCTCGGGCCGACTTCAGGCCGGAAACCACGAGGATAAGGCGGCGCCCGTTGCGTTCAGCCGAGGCCACCAGCCCATAGCCAGCCTCCTTGGTATAGCCCGTCTTGAGCCCGTCAACGCCGGCAACCACCCCCAGAAGCGGATTGCGGTTGCGCTGGGTGATCTTGTTCCAGGTGAATTCCGGATTGCCAAAATAGGTGCGGTAGTAATCCGGATATGTATGGATCAGATAGCGTGCCATTTCCGCTAGCTCCCGCACGGTGGTGCGGGTACGGGGATCAGGCAGCCCGGTCGCGTTGGTGAAGATCGACTGCGGCCAGCCGTGACGTCGAGCCGTCTCGGTCATCATCGCGGCAAAGGCCTGTTCGGATCCGGCAAGCCCTTCGGCAATGACGATGCAGGCATCATTACCGGAGACCGTCAGCGCTCCCATCAGGAGGTTGTGAAGCGAGATCTTCGAGTTGACGGCGGCGAACATGGTGGAGCCGCCGGAGGGCGCTCCGCCCTTCTTCCAGGCATTGGTGGAGACGGTGAATTCGTCATCCAGCGAAACCTCGCCGCGCTTCAGGGCATCGAAGGCGACGATGGCCGTCATGATCTTGGCCATGCTCGCCGGCGCGATCAGGGTGTCGGGATCCTTCTCATAGAGGACCTCGCCGGAGCCGGCGTCGATCAAGATTGCGTGAGGCGCAAGGGAGGTGAAGTCCGGCTTCTCGGGTTCGGCAGTCGCGGCCCGTTCGGCAGGCGCTGCGGCCGTTTCCGGTTTCGTCTGTGCCAGCCCCATCGGAACAAGCTGCAGACTGGCCAGTAACAACACGAGCGCGACCAATAGCCAACGGCCAGGCGCTGCTGTCATCTGTGTCACCCTACCCCTTACATGACCATCAACGGTCTTCCACGGACCGCTGGAAAATCACCTTTTAACCTTAATCAAGGTAGCGATTGTGCCCCGCCAAATCAATCTCGGAGGGTAGGTCGCGGGGGGCACTCGCCTAGTACGAAGCGGGCACGATCCGGGCGTCTGCGTAACCCGCCGCGCGCACATTCTGCAGGGTCGCATCGGCCGAGCGCGGATCGCTCAGCGGGCCAACGCGCACCCGGAAGAGGCGGCTGGTGGCAGTCTCGAGGGTCGAGATCTCCACGGGCCCAAGGCTCGCCAGCAGATTCCGGGCGCGCTCGGCATTCTCGGCACTCGAGAGCGCCGCTGCCTGGATGTAGTAGGCAGCGCCTCCGGCCGACTGCTGCGCTGGCTGCGGCGCTGACACGGCGGGCGCAGCGTTCGCCATGACCGGCGCCGACGGAGCGCTGAGGACCGGCCTCGGGGCAGGTTCAGCCTTGGCTACGGCGAAGGGAACCTGCGCAGGCTTGGGCTCGTGTCGACCGGGCTGAGGCGCGGGCTCTGCCCTTGCCACCATGACCGGCGCTGGCGCCGCACCACCGCCGCCACCTCGACCAGTGCGCATGTCCGCCGATGCAATCATGTATTTCATCGGCGTGCCGCGGCGGAGCTCCTCGTTCATGGCCAGGAGGTGCTCGCCCTTGTCGTTGAGGGGCGCCGGACCAACATACTGGACCCGTACCTTGGCGGTGCCCTTGTTCTTTACCTCAAGCACCTCGGCACTGCGGCGCGACAGGTCGATGATGCGATCGTTCACGAAAGGACCGCGATCATTGACGCGCACGATCAGGGACTTGCCATTGGTGAGATTGGTCACCTTCGCGTAGCTCGGCAGCGGCAAGGTAGTATGGGCCGCCGTCAGGTCGTTCATGTCGAACCATTCACCATTTGAGGTCATCCGCCGATGAAAGGCCTCGCCATACCAAGAGGCAACCCCCACCGCATCATAGTTGGGATCTTCCCGTGGCGTGAATTTCTGGCCGGCCACCTCATAGGGCTTGCCCACGTGATAGCGCCCGCCCCCCTTGGGCAGCGGCCCCTTGCCCGGATAAATCGGGCTGCCCTTGCCGGCAAAGGGATCGAGTTTCTTGGAGGCGACCTTCGGCGACGAGCAAGCACTCAGTCCGACGGCGCAGGAAATCAGGAGAACGGCAGCGAGGGGGGCAAGAAAGCGCGGTGACCGGACTTCACGCGGCTGGCGATGAGAAACCGTCCTGTTCAAATCGAATGTCCCACTCTTACGCTTTGTGCCAACCGGCATGCGCAGACGGATGGCTATCCAGCGTTCAAATTGCGCCGACTACGTAAAGGGGACGTTTATAGAGTTGGTTAAACCTTGCTTAAAAATGCGCCTTACCGGGGCTTGGCCTTGCTGCGTCCCGAGGGCTTGCCTGGCTTTGCGGCGCGGGTCGCCTTCTCAAGAGCGGCGAGCCGCTCGAGATTGCGGCGGGCGCCGGCATTCTCGGCATTGGCTGCCAATGCATAAAGACGACGCGCTTCGTTGATATCCCGCGGGACGCCCCAGCCCATCTCATACATGCCGGCGAGATTGTTCTGTGCCCAGGGGTTGCCCTGGTCCGCCGCCTGCTTGAACCAGCGGGCCGCCTGCTTGTAATTGCGGGCTATGCCATTGGCGGTGAGATACATGAGGCCGAGGCTGTTCTGAGCTTCCGGCACGCCCTGATCGGCGGCGCGACGATACCAGATCACAGCCTGCTCGGCATTCTTGTCGACGCCGATGCCGTGCTGGAGAACATAGCCCAGGCGGAACTGGGCATAGGGCTGACCGTAGCGGGCCGCCGTCTGATACATGCTGACAGCAAAGGGGATATCGGCCGGAAGACCAGGGCCGCCCTGTTCGAGCACCCGCCCCAGATGATACTGGGCATCCACATTGCCCTTGTTGGCTGCGCGCTGAAAGAGCTCGGCCGCCCGCCTCAGATCCTTGGGAACGCCATTCTCGCCCCGCTCATAGGCAAGGCCCAAGGCACAGGTTGCGACATCATCGCCGCGCTGGGAAAGAACCGAGTTTTCGCCGGCCGGGAGACCATTCTCGCATCTGGAGCCGGCAGGTTCGGCCCAAGCCCGCCCTGTGCCGGCCTGCAGGACGGCGAGCAGGCCCACAGCCACGACAAGCGGCCGGGCCAGGCGACGCGCGCCTTCCGACACGCTGCCGGCCGATGCCAGCTTCTGTCCTGCTGCGGCCTTCATGCGACCATCCTTCCTGCCGGAGGGAGACAAGGGTTCTTTGCTCCCAAGCTCATGATATCATGCGGAAGCTGATAATAAATACCCGGGAGTCCCCAGCCACATGTCCACCCCCCCTTCGCCCTCCGAGGTGCGCTATGACGGCGAGTATTACCCGTCAGGTATCACGTGGGACATGCCGCTGCGGAAAGAGACGCTGGTCGAGGTCTTCGACCGATCGGTCGAGCGCTTCCGACACCGACCCTGCACCAATTTCCTGGGCCAGGGCATGTCCTTCGGCGACATGGGCGCCCTGACCGAGCAGATCGCTGGCGGGCTGACACGCCTCGGGGTGGGCCCCACCGTACATGTGGGCCTCGTGCTGCCGAACACACCCTATTTCATCGCCTGCTTCTATGCGATCCTGAAGCTCGGCGGAACGGTGGTGAGCTTCAACCCGCTCTACACGGTGGACGAGCTCGCCCATCAGGCCAGAAATGCCGAGGTGAACATCCTGATCACCGTCGACATTGCCAGCGTCTTCGAAAAGGTGGCAGCGCTGGTCGATCAGGGCGTGATCGAGAAAGTGGTGGTCTGCCCCTTCGCGGATATCCTACCGCCGGTCAAGAAGCTGCTTTTCAACCTGTTCAAGCGCAGCGAAGTGGCGACCGTGCCAGACCATGGCGCCTTCATCGATCTTGAGACGCTGCTTGAGGGGGCCGGTGATTACGAGCGGCCCGACATCCATCCGGAGGATGTCGCGGTGCTGCAATATACCGGCGGGACGACCGGCACGCCCAAGGGAGCGATGCTCACGCACGCCAATCTCACCATCAATCTGCAGCAAGTGCGAGCGTGGTTCACCGATGTGGTGGACGGCCAGGAGAGGATGATGGGGGTTCTCCCCTTCTTCCATGTCTTCGCACTCACCGGGGTCATGAATCTCTCGATCGCCCATGGCTTCGAGATCATCCTGATGCCGCGCTTCAAGCTGGAGGACACACTCAAGTTGATCCGAGCACACCGGGTCACGCTGTTTCCCGGCGTGCCGACGATTTTCGGGGCGATCATCAACTCGAAGTCGGCCCGGCCGGAAGCCCTTTCGTCGCTCAAATACGCCATATCAGGCGGCGCACCTCTGCCGCTCGAGATCCGCAAGGGATTCGAGGCTATGACCGGATACAGCCTGGTCGAGGGCTATGGCCTCAGCGAAACCTCACCGGTCGTGACCATCAATCCGTTCTCGGGGCGGCGGCCCGACAATTCCATCGGCCTGCCGGTGCCGGGAACCCTCACCTCCATCCGCTCGCTCGATGATCCCAGCCAGCCCGTGCCCCTGGGCGAGAAGGGCGAACTGTGCGTCGCTGGTCCGCAGGTGATGAAGGGCTATTGGAAGCAGCCGGAAGAAACCGCGCGGGTCTTCATCGGCAACTATCTGCGAACCGGCGACGTAGGCTATGCCGACCGGGATGGCTTCATCTATCTGGTGGACCGGATCAAGGACATCATCATCGCCTCGGGCTTCAACATCTATCCGCGGCGCATCGAGGATGCGATCCATGCACATCCGGCAGTGGCGGAATGCACGGTCATCGGAATCAAGGATGACTACCGGGGGGAGGCGCCGAAGGCCTTCGTCAAGCTGCGCCCAGGCGCCAGACTCACCGTCGAGGAGCTGCTACATCATCTGGAGCCGCGGCTGTCGAAGATCGAGATGCCGGCAGAAATCGAGTTCCGCGACGAACTGCCGAAGACCATGATCGGCAAGCTGTCGAAGAAGGCGCTGCGGGAGGAGACCTGAGTCCTCCTTCCCGCCGGGTTTCAACTGAGCAGCTGATTGATGGCCTCGCTCAGGGCATTGCCCATGAGCGGCTTGTCCACCACACGGATGCCGATGGCATGGGCGCGGGCCCGCGCCTCGCGGTTGAGCCTGCCGGTGATGAGGATGGCCGGCTGCGAGAGCCCGGCATCGCGCAGGGTCTCGACCAGATCGAGGCCGCTCATGCCTGGCAGCTGCTGGTCAACGACCAGGCAGATGGCCCCTGAGGGAAGTCCGTCTGCGAGCATGGCTTCGGCGCTGGAATAGGCGAAGACCTCGTGCCCCTCGATGCCCAGGGAAAAGCTCAATGCGCTGAGCAGGGCTGCATCGTCCTCGACCAGGACGACCGCACTCCCACGCCCTGTTCCGCTACCGGACCGCTCGCCGGCGCCAGGATCAGATGCCGCTGATGGCAGGATCGACGGGAAGCCACTCAACGCTCATCAGTCCTTCTATGCCAGCGCATAACTGCAGGGTTTCACAAAGGGCTAGCTGGACCAGTCTGGCGTCGTCCCGGCAGCCCGTTTGTCCATTGAGGCAAACATAGCTGACAGGCAATGTCCTTGATCTCGCTCAAAAATCCCGGCTAGTGACCTGAGAGATCGACAAGCAGCGCCATGCGTACCAGCTCCGAGAGACTGGTCGCCCGCATTTTCTGCATGACATTGGCGCGATAGATTTCGACCGTGCGCGGGCTGATGCCAAGATCACCGGCGATCACCTTGTTCGGCTTGCCCTCAACCAGGCCTTCGAGCACCTCGCGCTCGCGCCCCGAGAGCTCAGCTAGGCGGCTGACGATTTCCTGGCGCTGCTGATCGCGCCGCGCGTTCTCGCGACTTTCGCCTACGCCAGCCGTTACCGCCTGGACGATCTGATCCTCGTTGAATGGTTTCTCGATGAAGTCGATGGCGCCAAGCTTCATCGCCTCCACGGCCAGGGGCACGTCGCCGTGGCCGGTGATGACGATCACCGGCGTGAGGTTACCGTTCTCGCGAAGGTGCCTGAGCAGCTCGATGCCGTTCATCTCGGGCATGCGGATATCGGTCACGATGCAGCCGCTCGTGGCGGGGTCGAAGGCCTCGAGAAAAGCCTGGGGCGAGGCATGGCATTTCACATTGAAGCCGGCCGTGGCCAGCAGGAAGCCCAGCGAGTCGCGTACGGCCTCATCGTCGTCGATGATATCGATCAGTGTGTTATCCATGGCCATTGGCCTCTTCCCTGCCAACTGATGCCAGAGTCATGCGGAACACCGTTCCCCTGCCATTCGGATTGGGTTCGGCCCAGATGCGCCCGCCATGAGCCTCGATGATCGTGCGCGATATGGAAAGTCCAACCCCCATGCCATGCTTCTTGGTGGTCTGGAAAGGCTGAAACAGCTTGGCCGCCATTTCCGGGCTGAGGCCGGTGCCGGTGTCGGAAACGCTGATCTCGACCCGGCCGCCGGGCATCGGCCGGCTGCTCACCACGAGCTCGCGCTCGGGGCTCTCGTCCATGGCTTCCAGCGCATTGCGCATGAGATTGAGCAGAACCTGCTGGATCTGCACCTTGTCCGCGAGGACGCGATCCGTATCAGGCGACAGGTCAAAGCGCACCCGGACCCCCTGTTCCTTCGCGCCAACCAAGGCCAGGGCGCTTGCCTCCTCGATCAGCTTGTTGACATTCTCCACTTGGTGATCGGTCTCGCCCCGGGTCACGAAATCGCGCAGCCGGCGGATGATCTCGCCGGCGCGAAGGGCCTGGGCGGCAGCCTTGTCCAGGGCATCGAGCACCATCTGAGTGTTCACATTGCCCTGGGAGGTCGTCACCAGCCGGTTGACCCCGCGCAGATAGTTGGAGATGGCCGAGAGCGGCTGGTTGAGTTCGTGGGCCAGGGTCGAGGCCATCTCACCCATGGCGGTGAAGCGCGACATGTGAATGAGCTCCGACTGCAGTTCCTGCAGCCGCGCCTCCGCCTCCTGACGTTCGCTCAGATCGCGCATGAAGCCGATGAAGGCGCGCTCTCCCTCGACATTGATCTCGCCCACGGCAAGTTCGATGGGAAGGGTCGCGCCATCCCGGCGCTCGCCCACCACCACGCGGCCAATGCCAATGATCCGCTTCTCCCCCGTCGTCAGGTAGCGGGCCAGATAACCGTCATGGCTCTGCTTGTAGGGCTGAGGCATGAGGATGCTGACATTGCGACCGATAACCTCATGATCGCGATAGCCGAACATGCGCTGGGCGGTAGAGCTGAAGGACTGGATGATGCCGCGCTCGTCGATAATCACCATGGCATCCGGCACCGTGTCCAAAACCGCCTGCAGACGCGCCTCGCGGGCCTGGAGAGCCTGGCGCTGGAGTTCCGCATCCAGCCTGCTTTCGCGCAGGGCGGCGCCAAACCAGGCCATGCCCAGGCCGACAATGGCAAAGATGATGATCTGTTCGTGGGAGGTCGCCAGCCATTCCCTGTAGGCCATGAGATGGAGAAGTGCCGTCAGGGCAATGATGGCAGCGATTCCCGGACCCAGACCGCCGAAAACGCTGGCCACCAGTATCGCCGGAACCAGGAGCAGCAGCGTCACCTGGGTATCGTTGGAGATGATCGTATCAAAGGCGATGGTGATCACGGCAGCCAGGGCCACGGCGATCATCGCAAAGAGATAGCGGCCAAAGGCCGATTCCTGGAAAAAGCGCAAAGGTGATGGCGCCGAATTCACCGATGCAGCTCCGCAATCATGTCCATCCGCCCGTTGTGACAAACTGGCTAAGGGATTTCCCGTAAGTGGGTTTCCCGAATTTTCTCATTGGGGAATAGCACATAAACGTGTGGGCAAGCCAACAGCTTCATCACACCGCTTGCGGCATCCCGAAACGAGAACTCCCATGTTGACCTACAGCGCCACTCCCGCCGCCGAGACGTTCGAATTCCGTCGTCCTGTCCAGGATCGTGTGCTGGATGAGCGATCGGCTCTCGCGGAGTTCCTCCCCTTCTCCGAGCAGCCGGTCAATCACGCTCGCAACAGCCAGATCTTCGCTGAAGGCGAATCCGCCGATTATGTCTATCTGCTGCGTTCCGGCGTGGTGCGCATGACCAAGATGCTGAATGATGGCCGGCGGCAGATCAGCGCCTTCCACTTCCCCGGCGACATATTCGGCTTCGAGGTTGGCCTGTTGCACAGCTATTCGGCGGAAGCGGTCACTCCGTGCAAGGTCGATATCGTCTCGCGCAGCACGCTCGAGGCATCGGCCCGCCGGACCAGCTTCGTCGCCCGCAATCTCTGGGCGCTGGCGGTGCAGGAACTCGAGAAGGCCCAGGACCACATGCTCCTGCTGGGCCGCAAGACGGCGGCGGAACGGGTATCCAGCTTCCTCCTGCACATGGCGGATCGCAAGCCGTGGTCCAATATCGTCGACATTCCGATGTCGCGTAGCGACATCGCCGATTATCTCGGTCTCACCATCGAGACCGTGTCACGCACCCTCTCCCACCTTGAGGCTCAGGGTGCGATCCAGCTGCCAAGTTCGCGACGGGTCATGATCCAGGACCGCTCGCTGCTCGAGGCCAGCGACTGCATGTAAAGTCTAACGACTGGGGGCGCAGAAAGGGCGCGCTGATTGCTCAGCGCGCCCTTTCTTGTCATCTGACGCGAGGCGTTAAGCCTGAAGGTCGGTTTCCTGACTCACATAGAGGCAATGGCACGCAGCGAGAAGACAGGACGCTTCTCGGCCTTGCTCTGCCCCATCTGGGGCGCGCCGCCCTGCTGCGCGGCTGAAGAAGAAGCCTGCATCTGCCCTGCGGCTGCTGTCATGATCATCTGGTCGGGACCGGACTGTTTCGATTGATCTACCATAGCGCCCCTCTTTTCCGTCGCCATTTTAGCCCTGCATTACTGTCAATACGAGGAAGGCAGCAATAGTTGCACCTGCGAACAAAATAACATCGAGGACCACATTCTTGCGATGCTTTCCGTCCCCCATCACCGTGCGTGCCATGGTATCACCCGATAAACTAGGAATAAGCAAGCCCGGTGTGTTTTGTGGATGGGGATTGTGTCTCTTTAATGATCAAAAATACCTGGTTTTCCAAGCTTGGTTAATAAATTGTAACAATTGGTAACAGTCTGTAACAATATATCGCGGCTCGTGATCGCAGATCACCATGGGGCCTAGCCCGGCGGCAGGAAGGCATTCCCTTCTCGCCAACCGAAGGTCCGGTATTGGGGGTAAGTCACATCACACCCTCGTGATCGCTCCCCGGCGGGAACCAAATCTGCCCAGCATGGTTCTTGGGACATCGGATCACTCGTCCTCCCCCACGGTGATCTGCGAGATCCAGGGTCCCTCCCCCCGCGAACCCGATCTCTATTTGCCCCGGTGTCCCCCCACCGGGGCTTTTTTTGCATCGGCCGAAGATGCGCCGAGCGCTGAATGAATTTGTTAAGCCGACTCAGGCATGATTTGCAGTTCACCCTCCCTCCAGCAGAGGCCATGCCCATGAGCATTACCATTGAGCCACACATGATCCAGCCGCTGATTGCGCTGGTCGCCGGCGTCCTCATCCTGCTCGTGCCGCGTCTGCTCAACTATGTGGTCGCTGTCTATCTGATTGCCATCGGCCTGCTCGGTCTCTTCCACTAACAAAAACGGGCGCAACCGAAATTGCGCCCGTGCTGCGTATCAGACCTCTGCCGCGGTCGTGTCAGCGACAGAAGACCTTGCGGCCCGAATATGTCGTGAAGTAGCCCGTGCGCGGGTTGAAGCTGCGATAGCGCGACGAGCAGTACTCGTACCAGGCCGGTGTCCAGGGCTGGAGCGCACCGCGGTAATAGGTGCGCGGCACATAGTCGTAGCCATAGTAATAGGGATAGCCCCAGGCCGCGCCAAGACCGAGCCCCAGGCCGACATAGGGTGCATAGCCCCAGCCGCCATAATAGCGGTTGCGCCAGCGGTGTCCTCCGCCATGCCATCTGCCGCCGTGCCAGCGGCCGCCACCATGCCAGCCACGACGACCGCCGCCGTGCCAACCGCCGCCACCACGACCGCCACCATGCCAGCCACGACGACCGCCGCCGCCACCGCGCCAGCGTTGCTGGATCTGCACGACGTCGAGGCCGCGGGCCACGCCGAACCCTTCTCCAACCGCCGACCCCATGACGCTCGCGGCCTTGCCCGGAACCGGGGCCAGCATGGTCAGACCAGCGATCGCCGCGCCTGCCAAGCCGAGAAAAAAGAATTTCATCGGATCCTCCTTGCCAGAGCATGCCCGCGCGACGCCACGTCACCGGCATGGTCTGATCGGCAGCACATTCCGGACTTGTCCGGAGGCGCTGTATGGTTCCTAACGCTGTACGAATGTAAAAGGCTCCGTAATGACGTCACCGCAACGGAACCGCTTCCCCGCCGGCGCTACCCATGCCATCTAGAGCCCGTGGATGGTTCGATGGGGTAGGTCCGGTGAGAAAGGTTGCGCTGTTTCTGGCGGCGGTGATGATCATGGCGGGAGCCGGCTGGTTCTTCAGCCAGCGCTCGACCCCAGCCAGCATCCAGATCCAGACGGTCACACTCACCGACGACAACGACATTCGCAGCAGCGTCTCCACCACGGGAACGCTCCGGCCGCTCATCATGGTCGAAATCGGCTCCCAGCTTTCCGGACAGATCGCCGAGATCTATGTCGACTATTCATCGCCGGTCGAGGCGGGCCAGGTCATCGCCCTGATCAATCCCGACAGCTATCGCACCCGCGTCCGCGAGGCTGAAGCGCTGGTTTCCGTCGCCGAGGCGACCATTGCCGTACAGAAGGCGAGCGTCGACCGCGCTGTGGCCAATCTCGAGCGGGCACGCAATGACCACGCCCGCGCCTCGACGCTGGCACAAAAGGGGACCACCTCGCAGGCCGCCCTCGATGTAGCGCTCAATGCCCTGCGCACCGCCGAAGCCGAGCTCGCCATGGCAAAGGCGCAGCTACTGGATGCCGAAGCCGTCTTGCTGCAGCGCCAAGCCAATCTCGATAATGCCCGCATCGACCTTGAGCGCACCCAGATCCGCTCGCCCATCAAGGGCGTCGTGCTCGAACGATTGGTCAATGTCGGCCAGACAGTTGCTGCCAGCCTGTCTGCGCCGAAGCTGTTCACCATCGCCGAGGATCTCAAGCGGATGGAGATCGACGGCCAGGTGGATGAGGCGGATATCGGCCAGGTCAAGATCGGCGATCCTGTGCGCTTCACCGTCGATGCCTATCCGGGCGAGACCTTCAAGGGCAAGGTGCAGCAGATTCGTCTGTCGCCGACCACCCTCGACAATATCGTCACCTATACGGTCGTCATCTCCACCAGCAACGAGCAGGAGCGCCTGCTGCCCGGGATGACCGCCAATATCGAAATCATCACCGGCGAGCGCTTGCATGTCCTGGCGGTGCCCAATCAGGCCTTGCGCTTCGAGCCTCAGGGACCGGCACGGAGGCTGGTTGCGCGCGATGGCGGACGCCCGGAAGACCCGCGCCCTCGACGGAGGGGTGAGGCCGGCGAAGCCCAGGTCTTCGTGCTCGAGGATGACGGCCACCTTAGCCGCCGGGAAGTCAAGCTCGGCGCCAGCGACAGCCGCATGACGGAAGTGGTGGGCGGCAATGTGAAGGCTGGCGACAGGGTTGCGACCGGCATTATGGCTCCACGGCCATGAGCGCGCCGCTGATCAGCGTCCGCCACCTGGTCAAGCTCTACCAGATGGGCGATGCCGAAGTGCATGCCATTGATGACGTGTCCCTCGACATCGAAGCAGGAGAGTATGTGGCGGTCACCGGCGCGTCCGGCTCCGGCAAGTCGACCTTCATGAACCTCCTCGGCGCACTCGACGTGCCAACCTCCGGCACGCTCATGATCGACGGCCGCAATCTTGGCGAGATGTCATCCGACGAACTCGCCCGGTTCCGCAACCGGACCATCGGCTTCGTGTTCCAGCAGTTCAACCTGCTTCGACGCACGAGCGCTCTCGACAATGTCTGCCTGCCCCTGCTCTATTCCCATGTCTCCCATGCCGAGCGCATCGAGCGTGCGCGACACTGCCTCGAGCGGGTGCATCTTTCGTCCCGCGCCCACCATTTTCCCTCGCAGCTCTCCGGCGGCCAGCAGCAGCGGGTGGCGATTGCTCGGGCGCTGGTCAGCAATCCCAAGATCCTGCTGGCGGATGAGCCAACCGGCGCCCTCGACAGCCATACTTCGGAGGAGATCATGGCGGTGTTCGAGGAGCTCAATGCCGCCGGCATCACCCTGATCATCGTCACCCATGAGCCGGATATCGCAGCCCGGGCGCGCCGCCGGCTCGTGTTCCGCGACGGCAAGCTCATCCATGACGAGACGGCCCGGCCATGACAATCATCGCCGCCATACGGGTGGCGCTCGCCGCCCTCCGCCTCAACGCCATGCGCTCGTTTCTCGCGATGCTGGGGGTCATCATCGGGGTAGGCTCGGTGATCATCATGGTGTCGATCGGTGAAGGCGCCGGTCGGGCGGTTGAGGATCAGATCCGGTCGCTCGGCACCAATGTGCTGGTCATCCGACCCGGGGCCTTCGACAGCGGCGGCCGGCGCATGGGGGCGGGAAGCGCCCCGCCCTTTTCCGAAGCCGACGTGGCGGCCATCCGCGCCGTGCCCGGCGTTGCCGCGGTATCGGGCGTGGTGACAAGCACCTATCCGGTGGTATTCGGCGCAACCAACTGGACAACGCAGATCCACGGCGTGCACGAGGACTTCCTCACCGTACGGGACTGGGCGCTGGCCAGCGGACGCATATTCACGCCCGCCGAGCAACGCAGAGCGGCCAAGGTCGCAATCCTCGGGGCAACGGTTGCCGAAAAGCTGTTCGGTGCTGCAGATCCGGTCGGGGCTGAGGTCAGAATCAAGAACGTTCCCTTCACGGTGATCGGCGTGCTCGACCGGAAGGGCCAGACAGGCTTCGGCCTGGACCAGGACGACGCCGCGCTCATTCCGGTCTCGACCATGAGACGACGGCTTGCCGGCGGCGGCCGGACCATTCCGGACCGGATCCAGACGATCATGGTGAAGCTCGATGACGGGGCCAATTCCCCAGCCGTTCAGGCCCAGATCGACCAGCTGCTGCGCGAGGGCCGCAGGCTTCAGCCCGATGGCGAAACCAATTTCATGGTGCGAGACATGACCGAAATGATCCGCACAAGGGCGGCAACCCAGTCAACACTCAGCCTGCTTCTGGGCGCAACCGCGGTCATCTCCCTGATCGTCGGCGGCATCGGCATCATGAACATCATGCTGGTGTCCGTGACCGAGCGCACCCGGGAGATCGGACTGCGGATGGCGGTCGGCGCCCGCCGATGGGACATACTGGTTCAGTTCCTGATCGAGGCGGTCACCCTGTGCCTGACTGGCGGCCTCGTTGGCGTCATGCTTGGGCTGATTGTCACGGTCGCCCTTGCGCAGCTTGGCGCCTGGCCGGTAGCGATCAACCCGATGACGATCCTCATCGCGCTGCTGTCGTCTGCCGTAAGTGGGATCATCTTCGGGCTCTATCCCGCTCGCAGGGCTTCGCAGATGAATCCGATCGACGCCCTGCGCTACGAGTAGTTGCGCCAACCGCTCAGGGCTGGCGACGGGGAAGTCTGCCGGGCTCGCCTACGGGCGTCCGGCGCGTGCGGGCCGGCAGCTGTCCCGGACGCCCCGTCACGACCCACACGATCTTGTCGCGGTTTGCGATCGGGCGACGGTCGGTCTTCTGATCCCGTTCTTCGTCCGCACGGGCGGGTAGATCCTGCCGCCTGAGGCTGGAGCCGCTCATTGCGTTCTCCTCTCCGTAAAGCCTGTCGAGCATCAACGAAATCGACACCCCCGGGCAATCAAGCCTGCCCATGATCGGGCCAGCTACGATCCGTCACCATGATCTGCGTCAATTGCAGGGGGAGCCGCTTTCCTCCCCTATAAAGTCAGGCTCCCTCTGGTCGTTCCCCGCAACCGGATGGTGCGGCGTCAGGTGCCGGGCAGCCTCGCGGCTGCCAGTTCCGACAGAAGGTCGACTTCCGCTTCCCCCTTCCAGGGGACATTCTCGACCGGCAGCCTGTCGCTGTCGATCGGGAACTGGGAAGCCACGCTCTCATCGCAGATGATGGTGGACGCACCCATGCGGCGGCCCAGCTCAATGGCCGCATCGATCAGATCATCCGCCACCCTGCCGCGGGCACGTGACCTGATGACGAAACGGTCGACAAGGGCCTGATCGCCCTCCACCCTGAGGCGGATACAACCAACCGGCGTTCCGGCGGACCAGGCCAGCAGATGCGTGGCCCCGAAATCCGTCGCGTCGATCTCTGTTGCCTCGGCCCCTTGCTTTCCCCCCAAGGATGCGCAGGTTCTGAGGTAGAATACCCGCTTCAGATCCTCCATTGTATCGACAACCGACACGGTGGTCGGCTTGTCGTCCCCCTTGCGCCGTCGCCCCGAGAGGGTGGTCTGCGGGGCGTGCGCTCCTCCACCGCTCTCCCCTCGCGGGGAAAGACGGAACAACCTGCTGCTCTCCATGTGGCCTCCTCGAGCACAGCTGGCTTACACGCCGGCTTAACCTTACCGAAGCGTTAACGAGGCCGGTAACTAATATTGGTTATTTGGTTAATCGTGGCGGTTTTCGCCCGATTCTCTGCTCGGTCAGCAGGTCGCGACGAAGGGGGGCGTCGTCGTTTTCTGAAAAGGGAAAGGTTACGCATCCCTCGTTCTCACAGCGGGCTGCGATTTCGCCATGGACATCCCGGGTCCAGCGCAGGGTGCCGCTGCAGATCGGGCAGACAATCTCTCCCCCCGGCCCCGGCTGGGATGTCGCGGCAGCGAGAGCGCGGCGCACGCGCATGGCGTTTTCCATGGCTTCAAGAAACTGCCGGGCCTGCTCCTCAAGTTCCTGAGCGGCGGGCTCGGCGTAGAATTCGCAGCTGAAACAGCCCTGGCCGCGGCGATGGCACGGGCGCTCGTCGATAGCTGCACCAAGAGAGTCGCAGCGATCGAGCACCGGGATACCCTTGCGACAGGGAACACCCATCAGGACCGAATCCCGATAATGCTTACAGACTCCCCGCTTTATGAACACTGGTGCACCCTCGATGTTAGCGTCTGGAAGCTAGTGGTCCCGTTTCCTATCGGCAACTCCGGCAGGCCGTAAACGTTAACGAAGACCAGTTGTGGTTAACGTTTCCCTAATCGAAAACCCGGCAGGCAGGGCCCAGCCCCCAATTCAGGCTCGGTTCATGCTCGCCCGCCGACACATTAGCCAGAACTTACGGGGCTGGTCTCACAGTCCATAAGGAGAGCGTGAATGAAGACGACAAACGTGCTGGCAAGCATTACGGCAGCCCTGATCCTAGGGACGAGCATTGTACCCCTTGCCCAGGCACAAAGCACCGGCAACGAAAATCAGCCAGGCCGTCAGTTGGAGGAACAGCAGAAGCGCCGTCCGGACAGGGCCAAGCGCCAGGAACAGAATTCGGGCGGAGAACAGCAGCAGAAACCGGACCGCCAGCAGCGCCCGTCTCAGGACATGCAGCAGCGGCAGGAACGCCAGAAGGAGATGCTGCAGCAGCGCCAGGAGAAGCAGCAGGAACAGCTGCAACAGCGTCAGCAACGCCAGCAGGAGATGCTGCAACAGAGGCAGCAGCGGCAGCAGGAACAGAAGCCAGAACAGCAGCGCCAGCCTGAGCGCCAGCAGGAAATGCTCCAGCAGAGGCAGCAGCGGCAGCAGGAGCAGCTGCAGCAGCGGCAACAGCGGCAGCAGCAGCAGCTCGAGCAGTCCCAGAAGCGTCGACAGGAGAAGCAGCAGGACCAGGAGCAGAAGCAGCCCCAGCGTGGCGAGCAGCAGCGTCCGCCGCGACAGACGGACCAGCAGACGCCCCGCGCGAGCGAGGGACGCAAAGAGGAAATGCGCCGCCAGCTCGAGGAGCAGCAGCAGCGCCGGCAGCAGCCGGATCAAACCCAGGACAGCCAGAAGACACAGCCGCAGCGCCCCGACCGTGGGCAACCCGGCCAGCAGGGTCAACGGCAGCAGTCTGGCGAACAGATGGGCGGCGGGGACAACCAGCCGGGCCGCGACGCCCTGAGGCGGATGCGGGAGCGCGACAATCCGGAGTTGAACCGCGAGCGCCAGCAGCGGGCGCGCGAGATCCTGAACGACAACCGGCGGGCAGACCAGCTGGATGAGCAGGAGTTGCGCCGTCGGCTGGACTATAACCGTGACGCTCTCAGGCGCCCCGACCTGAGCGATAGCGAGCGCGAGGCTCTCAGGAAGCGCCTCAATGAGGATCGCGAAGCCCTGCGCAGCCGAGTCGGACGCGGTGGCGAGGGCAAGCAGCAGCAACAGCAGCAACAGGGTGGCGGCTGGGACCGCTATGACCAGTGGCGCGGCGAGCGTAATCGCGATGAGCTCGTCAGACGCTACCAGAACGACAAGCGGCGTGCCCAGGAGCTCAATGAGCGTGACCTGCGGCGTCGGGCGAATGACATCGAGTGGCTGCTCGCCCACGGCCGGCTGTCGCCGGAGGAGGAGCGCTACTACCGTCGACTGCTGGACGAGGATCGGGATTATCTCCGCCGTCATCTGCGCCAGGAGCGTGCACAGCGCTGGGAGCGCCGGGATGAACGGCGCCGGCGTCACCGGGATGCAGTGATCTACATCCAGCCGGGCGTGGTCTTCGTGCCGCAGCCCTATATCTCGGCGGCGGAATATGACGACGACGTGATCTATGGCCAGCTGGCCGCGCCGCCGCTGGCCCCGGTGCAGCGGACCTATACCTATCAGGACATCGTCCAGCAGCCAGATGTGCGTCAGCTGATGCCGGCCATCGACCTCGATCAGATCAATTTCGGCTTCAACGAGGCATTCATCCGTCCGGAAGAGATCGAGAAGCTCGATGCCATCGGGCTGGCGATTGAGGAGATGCTGTTGGACAACCCCAACGAGGTGTTCCTCCTCGAGGGCCACACGGATGCGGTCGGATCGGACCAGGCCAATCTCGTGCTGTCGAAGCAGCGTGCCGAAGCCGTCAAGGAAGCGCTGCTCGAATTCTACAACATCCAGCCCGAGAACCTGCGGACGGTCGGCTATGGGAAGCAGTTCCTGCGAATCCCGACGCCACTGCCCGAACAGGAGAACCGCCGCGTCAGCATCCGGCGCATCACGCCGCTGATCGCTGCCCGCTGAGGGCGAACGGAAACGAAAAGGGCGCCCATTCGGCGCCCTTTTTTTGGCAGCCCGGCTGTCGCCGAACGGCGCTGGCGCCTTAGACGCGCTCGCGGGTATCGGTGAAGCGGATCTTGGGCCAGTCCTGGATCGAGCGGTTGAGATCCCAGACCGAGCGGGCAAGGAAGACCGGATGACCGTCGCGGTCCTCGGCCATGGCCGACATGTTATATTCGGTGAAGCGCTTCATCTCGGCGCTGTCGTCGCTGGCAATCCAGCGGGCCGTCTCGAAAGGCGATGCCTCGAAGCCCATGGCCACCTTGTATTCGCTCTCGCAGCGGGACTTGAGCACGTCGAGCTGTAGCTGGCCAACAACGCCAACGATCCAGTTGGCCCCGGTTATGGGCTTGAAGATCTGGGTCACGCCTTCTTCAGCCAGATCCTCAAGCGCCTTGCGCAACTGCTTTGATTTCATTGGATCGTCCAGGCGGATGCGGCGCAGGATTTCCGGCGCGAAATTGGGGATGCCGGTAAAGCGGACGTCCTCTCCCTCGGCGAGGGTGTCGCCCACGCGCAGCACGCCGTGGTTGGGAATGCCGATGATGTCGCCGGGATAGGCATCTTCCGCCAGCTCGCGCTCCTGGGCGAAGAAGAAGATCGGGCTATGGACGGCGAGCGTCTTGCCGGAGGAGACCACCCGCAGGCGCATGCCACGGCGGAATGTGCCGGAGCACAGACGCATGAAGGCGATGCGGTCGCGATGGTTCGGGTCCATGTTGGCCTGGACCTTGAAGATGAAGCCGGTGACGCGGTTTTCTTCCGGATAGACTGTCGCTGGCTCGCCCGGTTGCGGGCGCGGAGGCGGGGCGAAATCGGCCAGCGCGTCAAGCAGCGGCAGAACGCCATATTCCCTGAGCGCCGAGCCGAAATAGACCGGCGTCATGTGTCCTTCGCGATAGGACTGAAGGTCAAAGGGCTGATAGGCCTCGGTTGCCAGCGCGCAGGCATCGCGGAAGGATGCAAGCACGTCGGAGGGCACCAGCTCGTCCAGGCGCGGATCATCGGGCCCTTCGAGGTCGATCACCCTGTCATGACGCTGGCCACGACCCAGGGTCGAGGTGAGAAACCGGCGATTGGCGATGTCGTAGAGGCCGTGGAAGGCGCTGCCCATGCCGACGGGCAGAACCTGGGGCGACACGTCGAGGGCAAGCGTCTGTTCGATCTCGTCCAGCAGCTCGAAGATGTCACGCCCTTCCTGGTCAGACTTGTTGATGAAGGTGATGATCGGAATGTCGCGCAGGCGGCAGACTTCGAACAGTTTGCGGGTCTGGGACTCGATGCCCTTGGCGGCGTCGATCACCATCACCGCCGAGTCGACTGCCGTCAGGGTGCGATAGGTGTCCTCGGAAAAGTCCTCGTGACCTGGCGTATCGAGCAGGTTGAAGGTCAGGCCGTCGCGCTCGAAGGTCATGACCGAGCTGCTGACCGAGATGCCGCGCTGCTGTTCGATCGACAGCCAGTCGGACCGGGTGCGACGCTGCTCGCTGCGGGCACGCACGGCGCCAGCCGCCCGGATCGCACCGCCGGTCAAAAGCAGGCGCTCGGTGAGCGTTGTCTTGCCGGCGTCCGGATGCGAAATGATGGCGAAGGTGCGACGCGACTCGTAGGGGGCCGGTGCGGCGGTCCTGGCGCGGTTCGTGGCAGGCGTGTCGTTCATCTCGGTCAATTCGGCCCTGATGGTTGCGTAATGTAGCGGTGCGCAAGCTCATATCGGCATTCAGCCGATGGATGCAATGGCAGCGTTGTCCCGCCTCCCCTCGTGACAGGCGCCAATGGGTCATGCGATAAGGCAGGTCATGAAGATCGCCACCTATAACATCAACGGCGTCAAGGCGCGCCTGGACAACCTCGTGCAGTGGCTGCGGGAGAGCTCGCCCGACGTCTGCTGCCTGCAGGAAATCAAGTGCGAGGACCATGCCTTCCCGGCCGGCCCGATCGAGGATCTGGGCTATAACGTCGCCGTGCATGGCATGAAAGGTTTCCATGGCGTAGCCCTCATCTCCAAGACGCCGATGGAGGATGTGACACCCCGTCTCGAGGGTAATGACGAGGACAACCAGTCACGCTATCTGGAAGCGGTGATTTCAACGCCCGGCGGCGCCGTGCGCGTAGCTTCGCTCTATCTGCCCAACGGCAATCCGGTCGGCACGGAGAAATTCAGTTACAAGCTCGACTGGATGCAGCGACTGATTGCGCGGACGCGCAAGCTGCTGGCACTGGAAGAAGCCTTCGTCCTGGCCGGGGACTACAATATCATCCCCACCGAGATCGATGCGCGCCATCCCGAGCAGTGGGTGGATGACGCCCTCTTCCGCCCGGAATCCCGGGCGCTCTACCGGGAGCTCGTCAATCTGGGCCTGACCGATGGCTTCCGCGCCTGCCATCCAGAAGCCGGGCATTACAGTTTCTGGGACTATCAGGCCGGCGCATATCAGAAGAACAATGGCATCCGCATCGACCATCTGCTGCTGTCACCCCAGGCGGCGGACCGACTGCAGAGTGCCGGCATCGACAAGCATGTGCGGGGATGGGAAAGGCCGTCCGACCATGTGCCCGTGTGGGTGTCGCTTAAGGTGTGAGCCGGAAGGGTTGCGGGCGGGTCATGGTGCCCAGCGCGCGCCCTGCCCTCACAGCGCAGATCATCCCTGAGAGATTAGCTGAGCCAAATCCGTTGCTCAGCTGTCAGTTACAGCAGAAGGTTGATGCAGCTTCTCAAACCCCTCAAGCTGAATTCGTCAGGGCGTTGCGCTCTGCAGCTGGCGGGGGAACTTGGTCGCCCAGTCCTCGGCGCGGCCCATGGCATCGGCCAATTCGTCTGAGCTCACTTCGTTCATCATGTGGTCGTAACGGTCGAAGATCTCCGGATTTTCCTCGGGCTTCGCCGATTGGTGGGCAAGGATGTACCACATGAGGGCCCGGATGCGGTCCTGGCGGACAAAATCGCCATCCCAGTACATGTCGCCGAGCAGGGCCTCAGCCGGGGCGAAGCGCTTCCTGGCGGCCAGCATCAGCCAGCGCACTGCCTGATCGCGATTGGCGTTCACGCCTTCGCCGCGATAGTACATGAGCCCGAGGGCATATTGGGCCGCGGGGTGGCCATAGGTCGAAGCCAGCCGATAGATCTCGAATGCGCGGCGCGGGTTGGGCGCGAGTTCGGCCGCCTGGTCGCCCTTGCGGTAATAGTCGGCGACGTGGACCAGCGAATCAATCGCCACCCGAAGAAGCTGGGCGTCGTTCTCGTCCGGATTGAAGGCGTTGGCGACTTCCCGGTAGTACTTGAAAGCAACCGCCTTGTCGGCCTCCACCCCCTGCCCCAGCCGATACATGTGGCCTAGATACCAGGTGGCGATCAGGTCGCCGTCGTCGGAAGCTTCCTTGAGATATTTCAGGGCCTCGGTGAAGTTGCCCTTCTGGTAGGCGACGCGAGCCTGTTCGCGGCCATTGACCCAAGCCGGCGGGATGACATTGGGGCTGCTGAGCTTCGGGGACGCGGGAACAAAAGAGTAAAACTGGGAAGAAAGCTCGTTGAGGTCACCGGCAGTCGCGGTCGCGGCAGGAACGATCGTGGCAGTCGCCAGAAAAAGCGAGGCCTGCATCAGATACGCAGAACATCTGTGCGAAAGATCGCCCAATGTCGGCACACAACGCAACACAGAACTCTCCTTTAGAGCCCAAACCAGCCTTGGCTGACCTCGCCGCGATAACATTGCCGTTCACTCAGCCAAGACAACGACTTCTCAAGACCAACTCATCGGATACTGAAATTGTTTTCAGCTCCCTGAGATACAACTGGTACCCGTGTAACGCCCGCCTCGCGGCCAACGTAAGCATCGGTTCCACTGTCCTATGATGTTGGTCAATTCTGTTCTGGCCAAAATCCGAACGTGAGGACGCTAGTCCGCTTTTTAGGCAGAAAAAAGTAGTCCGCCCCTTTCATTCCCCTCCCAGGTTGAAAATCGTCCGTTCGTGCCATTTTTGCCACCCTCACCAGCACCCGCATCGCCCCTCTCCCTCGTCACCAACCGTGTCCGTCAGTTTTGGGAACGACATCACAGTGGCTGAGCAATCTGATCAGGGCGAGGAAAGGGACAAACCATTCTGGGGCTTCTCTTGGGCGGGATTGGCGAGCGCAGGCCTGCTTCTGGACCCACCTTCTCCGCAGCCCGTCGCGGGGCCGGCATCTGAAGGGTCGCGCAACATTTCCGCGGTAAGATGGCTCTCTGGGCGAACGAGGAGACGCACGATGCTCGCACGAAGGCTTGCCCTCGCCTGTGGGCTGTTCTTGGGAATAGTGGCGTCACAGGGGCCTGAATTCGGCCAGCAGTACCGGCAGCGCCTGGGCGGCGCCATCGACGAACTGAACCGGGTAGTTGCCCGCTTCGATAAGGATGCTGCCGATTCGGGATACAGCGAGGCCGATGCGCTGGCGCATATGCAGAACAGCAGCGACAGCCTGATGCGCCGTCAGGGCAAGAGCATGGAGAAAACCATCACGCGGTTCCGGTCGCTGCTTGCGCAGCAGCAGGCCTTCGATCATTCGGGCAAGTTCGGAAGACTGCTGGTGCTGCTGGAAAGAGCCGATCCAAGCCTGCTGCGCACGACTTTCCACGATTTCGAGCCGGCCGTGCCTGTCACCAGCGAAGGCTTCGTCTTCGGCGGTATCGGTTTTGTCTCCGGCTGGCTTGCTACGATGCTTGCCACCCTGCCCTTTGGCCGACGTCGACGGCGGCGAATCGAGGCTACTGCGCCGTGACCGGAGCCGCCCCTGCCCGGTCAAAGGTGATATCGGCGACGGCTCGGCCGGTGCTCATATCCGCTGCGGAGGACTGATCCGGCCCCACCTCGATGCGGACGGTGACATTGCCTGCCTTCTCGAAGGTCAGGGTGACCGGGATCATCTCACCTGCGGCAACGTCGCGGCGCAGGCCGCTGAAATACAGATAGGTGCCGCCAGGCTCGAGGACGGTCACCGTGCGGCCGGGAACCAGGAGCTTGTCGACGGCGACGAAGGCCGTGCCCTCGGCATCGTGACTGGCAAGCTCGAACTTAACGCGCTCAGCAATGGCGCTGGAGGCAGAAACGATACGGTCGTCGCGGGCGGTATTGTTGCGGATCACCATGTATCCAGCGAGAGCGTGCTGGGCGGCAGGCAGGCGATCGGCCCAGGCCTTCACCACCTCAACCCCCTTGCTCTGGCGGTCGATGCCGATGCTGATGATACTACCAACGGTCAGCGCCACTGCGACGGCAAACTTCACGGGCGTTCTCATGCGCGGCTCCCGCACGGTAGAACCGGCCGCTGCAGGCGGCAAATCCCTGCCCTCACATAATGTACACCAGCCATATGCAGCGGCCTCATAGCGTCTCAGAACGCCATGAGTATGAAGCATCGCGTTAACCGAACAATGCGACGGAACGGTGCGCGACAGCCTGCCTCATCCGGAGAATTCCGGATACGCAATCGCGGAGTTTATATTTATTCTAATCCTAAGTTACTGAAAGAAAATCGATTTTTCCTTCATAAAGTCGCTCCCGCGGTTGCACCAGCCTAATATTTCATCAATAATCCGATGCAGTTCCGGCGGCGATTAATGCCGCTCGCTCCTGCCCGCAGGCTCACCGGGCAAACAGATGGACGTCCTGATCCCTTGGAGATTGTCATGAAAGCATCCCGCTTCGCGGTTGGCGCCCTGATGATGGCCGTGGCAATGGCAACCAGCGCTCCTGCCAGCCAGGCCGAGGAAGTGAATGTCTATTCCTACCGGCAACCCTTCCTCATCCAGCCGATTCTCGACGCCTTCACCAAGGAGACCGGGATCAAGGTGAATGTGCTGTTCGATGACAAGGCGCTGATCGAGCGCATGGTCCAGGAAGGCGCCAGCAGCCCGGCAGACGTGCTGCTCACCGTCGATATCGGACGGGTGCAGGCAGCCGTGGACAGCGGTGTCGTCCAGCCAGTCGAATCGGACGTGCTGAAGGCCAACATCCCCGAAGCCTTCCGCAGCCCCAAGGGCGAATGGTTCGCACTCACCACCCGGGCGCGGGTGGTCTATGCATCCAAGGACCGGGTCAAGCAGGATGCGTTCACCTACGAGGAGCTTGCCGATCCAAAGTGGAAGGGCAAAATTTGCATCCGCTCCGGCCAGCATGTCTACAACACCGCGCTGATCGCGGCGATGATCGCCCATCATGGCGAGGAAAAGACCAGGACCTGGCTCGAGGGGCTCAAGGCCAATCTCGCCCGCAAGCCCGCCGGCGGGGATCGTGAGCAGGTCAAGGGCATCTATGCCGGGGAATGCGACATCGCGCTGGGCAATACCTATTACATGGCCAAGATGCTCACCAACGAGAAGCAGCCGGAGCAGAAGGAATGGGCTGAATCCAGCCGCATCATCTTTCCGACCTTCGAGAATGGCGGCACGCATGTGAACATCTCGGCCATGGCGCTGGCAAAGAACGCCCCCAATCGCGATGCAGCCATCAAGCTCATGGAATTCCTCGCCAGCGACAAGGCGCAGGAGCTCTATGCCCAAGCCAATGACGAATATCCGATCAAGCCTGGCATCGAGCTTGCCCCGGTAGTCGCCTCCTGGGGCAGCTTCACGCCTGATGCGCTCAGCCTCGACGAGATCGCCCAGCTGCGCGACGAGGCATCCAAGCTGGTCGATGAAGTGAATTTCGACGCCGGGCCACAGTCCTGATCGGAAAACCATGGCGCTGGAGGAGCGGCTGAGGTCGCCAAAGTCAATTTTCCCGCGGCTCAGGGCGACCGCCGCCTCCCCCCGCCTCAGCCGCGGGTCGGTGGCCTGGCCACTGGCCGCCGGCGCGATCTGCGTCATTGCCGTGATGCCGCTTGTGTCGCTCGGCTGGATCGCCCTCACCTATCCTTCCGCCAGCACCTGGTCGCATCTGCTCTCCACCGTGCTGCCGGATGCAATGCGCACGACGCTCCTGCTGCTGGCCGGCGTACTGGCCATCGTGACGATTGTCGGCACCGCCACCGCGTGGCTTGTGACCATCTACGACTTCCCGGGCAGGCGACTGTTCTCCTGGCTGCTGGCGGTACCGCTAGCGATGCCCACCTATCTGTCTGCCTTCGCCTATATCGAGATCTGGGACTATGCCGGACCGATCCAGAGCGCGCTGCGCAGCCTGTTCGGATGGCAGAGCGCGCGCGATTACTGGTTCCCCGATATCCGCACGCTGGGCGGGGCGATCTTCCTGATCGGCTTTGCCCTCTACCCCTATGTCTATCTTACGGCGCGGGCGAGTTTCGTGCGCACGCCCTCGGGCCTGCTTGATGCCAGCCGGGCGCTCGGCCATTCCCCGCGCGCGACCTTCTGGCATGTGGCGCTGCCGATCGCCCGTCCTGCCCTTGCGGCAGGTGCAGCGCTCGCCCTCATGGAATGCCTCAATGACATCGGCGCGGTGAGCGCGCTCGGCGTCAGGACACTGACGGTCACGATCTACAACACGTGGCTCGAGCGCAGCAATCTCGGCGGCGCGGCACAGATCGCCTGCCTCATGCTGGCGATGGTGCTCATTCTGCTGGGCATCGAGCGCTGGAGTCGGCGTCAGCAGCGCTATTATCAGAGCGCCCGATCAGCCCGTTCCATTGCCCGGACGCGCCTTGCGCCGAGGCATGCGGCACTGGCCATCGTCATCTGTGCTCTGCCGATTGCCATCGGGTTCGGCACCCCCGCCTTCGTGTTCACAAAAGCGGCCCTGACCCACTGGGATGCGGCGGCATCCGGCAGCTTCTGGATCCACCTGCGCAACAGCATCGGCCTGTCGACGGCCGGTGCAGCGCTCGCTGTCCTGGCCGGGCTCATGCTGGTCTATGCGCGGCACTCGACCCGGTCCTTGATGCTCGCCGCCATGACCAGGCTTGCCTCCATTGGCTATGCGGTACCTGGCACGGTTCTGGGCCTCGGCATCCTGGTGCCGCTGGCTGCACTCGACAATCTGATCGACGGCTGGATGCGTTCCGTTGCCGGGATCGCCACCGGGCTGGTGCTGACCGGCAGTGCCGCGGCCATCGTGCTCGCCTACGGCATCCGCTTCCTGGCGCTGTCGCAGGGAACGATCGAGGCCGGCTTCTCGCGGCAGTCGCCCAATCTCGATGACGCTGCCCGAAATCTGGGCCGCAGGCCGCATCAGGTGCTGTGGGAAATCCATCTGCCGCTGGTCAAGCCGGCGATCGGCGCCGCGGCGGTGCTCGTCTTCGTCGACGGGATGAAGGAACTGCCGGCAACCCTGCTGCTGCGTCCCTTCAATTTCGACACGCTCGCCACCCACGTCTATACGCTGACCACCTTCGACATGTTCGAGGAGGCCGCCCTTCCGGCACTAGCGATCGTGGTGGTCGGCTGCATTCCGGTCATCATGCTGCAGCGGCTCATCAAGAAGAAATAAGGGCCAGCCGAGAGTTCGGCCAGCCCTGCAAGATCCGCTGAACGGAGCAACCATCAGCTCTCGACGTCGTTGGCACTGTCAGCCTGGAGCTGGCTGTAGTTCTGGATGCCGATCTTCTCGAGCAGATCGAGCTGGGTTTCGAGAAAGTCGATATGGCCTTCCTCATCGGCCAGCAGCTCCTCGAACAGCTTCATCGACACATAGTCACCGGCGTCATGGCAGGCCACGCGGGCCTGACGATAGAGTTCGCGGGCGCCCTGCTCGGCCTTGAGGTCGCATTCGAGGACTTCCTTGATGTTCTGGCCGATCATGAGCGGATCGAGCTGCTGCATGTTCGGAAGACCCTCGAGGAAGATGATGCGCGTCGCCAGCTTGTCGGCGTGATGCATTTCCTCGATCGATTCCTCGCGCGCCTTCTTGGCGAGCTTGGTGAAGCCCCAGTCGTCGAGCAGACGATAATGCAACCAGTACTGATTGATGGCCGTCAGCTCAGACCTCAACGCCTTGTTGAGGAATTCGATTACGGTACGGTCACCCTTCATTGTCAGCTCCTAAGGCAGTGAGGTTCTGTTGCCGCCACAATACGACGTGTGTGGTGCAGGTCAAGTTGTTTGGAATCGTTCTAATGAATTCCCGGGAAAATCCTCATCCTGCCTTGAGGTCGCCATGTAACCTTACGGGCGAGTCGGGCGTCGCCGCCCTGCGAGACCGGTCGGGGCCACCCGTTCCGTCCCGGAAAGGTGGAATGTGCGGGAGCATCCTGCCCAAATGCCGGCCGATGCCGCAAGTAAGATCAGCACGGACAACGCGGCAGGTCAGAGAATTGTTTCAGGCACTCTCGGCATAGGGGAAGTCGACATCATCCTCGAGCACCAGCGCGACGCCCTCTTCCTCGGCGGCAGCGATCAGCTGGCTCACATGGGGAAGGCATGAACCACATTTCGGACGATAGCCGAGCGTCCGGTAAATCAGGCCAGGAGTAAGGACACGCATCGGGTCGGCGTTGCGCAAGCGCGCTATCGCCTGCCTGATCTCATACGAGGTGATGACGTTGCAGGAGCAGACATACATGACAGAGGAATTTGCCTCGCAAGGCACCCTGGTAGGTATGGACCTCAGGGCCGATAGCCGCCCCGAGCCCTCGTATTAAAGGCTCGCCCGAATTCTTGCAAGTAAGAGTTAGCAATTTGCGAATCGGTCGCACCCGGATGAGCGAGACGGTCCGCTGCCCCTTGCCCCCAGCCGGAGCGCGCTCCAGTTGGTCGCCAACATGGCGGCTTGCCGAGACCTGAACACAAGGAACACGTTCCTACTACCCTCACTTGCCCAGAAACGGCTACAAGTTGTCTATCTACTGGCAGCTCTCAGGGGTCCAAGACCGTGTCATGTCGGATCAGCGACGTGGAAGAGGTGCTGCCGATCCTGTCAATGCACGGCTGAAGCTGCCGGCGCAGCGCGTTCGAGAGGTTGGAAGCATGCGGAAGTTCCTGGGCGGGGCGGTCATCTGCCTCGCAACATTCAGCGCCCACTCCATGGCGCAGGCGGTAGAGGTCGAGAGCGTTCTCGCCACCTACGCGAATATCGCGGAAGCAGCCTATGCCGACTCAGTGCAGACCGCGCGCAAGCTGCAGGACGAGATCAACGGCTTCGTCGAGAACCCGACCGATGAAACTCTCGCCAAGGCCCGCGAGGCCTGGATCGCGGCCCGCGTGCCCTATCAGCAGACCGAGGTCTTCCGCTTCAGCAGCCCGCTCATGGCGGAGGGTGACAAGCGGGTGAATGCCTGGCCGATCAATGAAGGGCTCATCGACTATGTGGACGAGAAAGCCTATGGCGCGAAGGTCGGCGACGCGCTCAAGTCGGCAAATGTGATCGCCACGACCTCGGTCACCCTTGGCGGCGGGAAGATCGACGCCAAGGAGATCACGCCCGAACTGCTCGAGCGTCTTCAGGGAGCAGGCGATGCCGAGACGAATGTCGCCACCGGCTATCACGCGATCGAATTCCTCCTTTGGGGTCAGGACCTGAACGGGACGGGCCCGGGCGCCGGCGACCGCAAGGCCACCGACTACAGCATCGAGAACTGCACCAACCGCAACTGCGACCGTCGCGCTGACTATCTCAAGGCGGCAGCCACCACGCTGGTGACGGACCTCGAGACCATGGCCGAGGCCTGGGCCCAGGATGGCGAGGCACGCAAGAGCGTCATGACCGGCGATCCCCAGGCCGCGCTCAAGGCAATCCTAAACGGCATGGCCAGGCTCTCGAAGGAGGAGCTTGCCGAGGAGCGGCTGCGGAAGCGGCTGGGCCAGGAGGATGCCAATGGCGAATATGAAGCCTTCTCCGACAATTCGCCGGCCAGCTTCCTGAATTCGGTGCGTGGCATCGCCAATGTCTATCTCGGCACCTACAAGGCAGCCGATGGCAAGGAGGTCAAGGGCCCGAGCATCTCGGAAGTGATTGCCGAGAAGGACGCGGCTGTCGATGCCGACGTCAAGGCCAAGCTTGCGGTATCCCTCGCCTCGCTGCAGGTGATCGTCGACCGTGCCAAGAAGGGCGAGGCATTCGACCAGCTGGTGGCGAAGGACAATGCCATTGGCAATGCGATCGTGAATGCGGCGATCATCGCCCTCGACAACCAGACCAAGGCCATCGAGGCCGCGGTCAAGGCACTCGACAATCCGGTCAAGGCCGAGAGCAAGGACGCTGCCGGCGCGCCGGAAAAGACCAGCAACTGAGGACGAAACGCTGTCAGGGAACCGGACACGGTCCGGTTTCCTTGGTGAAGGCTTCGTGGTTGCGCCCGGCATCCGCCACCCCGCCGTCCGCATCCTGTGCTGCCAGTTTACAGGCCTTCTGCGATACCGTCAGTTGCAGCACATTGGTGGCGAGAGCAGCCCCAACCACTCCTTCGGTTCCGGGAGCCAACATGACGCGCTGAGGCGACATTCAATCTGACCATTGAATGTTCCCGGGCGCGCTGCTGCAAGGATTGCGAATGCTGGCTCCGCTGGCTTATGAGTGCACACGGAGCAATCTGCAGGGAGAACCTCTTGAGGGAGAGATTCGGGCTCAGATCCGGCATTGCGCTGGCCATGCTGTTGGCCCTTGCGGCCGCATCACCTGCGCCTGCGATGGCGCAGGATCCCTCACCCGTGCCATCCCAGGCGCCGGAGCCGGACAAGACTGAGCAGAAGGCGCCAGCCGCAGCGCCCGCCAATGGCCCGGGATCTACCGCCACCGCAGAGGCAGTGCCGACCCGAGTCGACATTGCCCGCAGTCTCATCGTCAGTCACGCAGCCCGGGGCTATCGCGGCTTTGCCGCCGAAAGCGCCAAGCAGGTCGGAGCCGTTGCCGAGCTCTGCGGCGCGCCGGGGGAGAAGCGGCTCGAGAATGCCCGGGCGGGCTTCCGCGCTATGGCCCTGTCCTGGCAGGCCGTTCAGCACATCCGCTTCGGCCCGGTGATGGAGGATGACCGCTTCCGGCGGATCGAGTACTGGCCAGATGGCACCGGCAAGCTCGAGACTGATCTCGCCAACCTGCTCGGCGATCCTGCCCGCATGCTGGCTGCAGCCAACTCCGTTGCCGAGCTTGGCCCCCATCTCCAGGGCCTCACCCTGCTTGAGCGCATCCTGTTCGATAGTCACTCGGCCATGCTTGCGGACGGCAACGGCGACAATGCCGCCCGCTGCAAGCTCGCTCACTCGGTTGCGCGGCACCTTGCGGGAATTGCCCGGGCAATAGCCGAGGGCTGGCAGAAGGATTATGTGAGCCAGGCTGAGACGCTTGACGAGCCTCGCGCGGCCGAGATCCTCGGACAGCTTCGGCGCAGCCTGCTCGATGAGCTTGATACGATCATAACGCTCAAGCTCGGGCTGCCGCTGGCCTCATCTCCCGAGTCGGCCCGGCCGCATCTGGCCGAACTCTGGCGCAGTGACCTGGCAGTGAGGAGCCTCACCGTAAACCTCCAGGCGCTCGGCGAAGTCTATAACGGTCAGTCCAACGGGAAGGCCATGGGGCTTGGTTTCATTGTAGAGATCAGCGAGCAGCCCGATGTGGTGGATGCAGGCAAGGCGGTGGCTGAAGAGCTCGCCGCAGCTGCCAGCATGCTTGCCGATCAACCGGGTCTGCTCGGCAACATCCTGCACTCGAAGGCCGGCTGGACCAAGGCCGATACCCTCAAGCGGAACCTTGCCACGCTGCGCGAGAGGGTGGCCTTCGCACTGGCGCAAAGCCTCGACGACGACGCAGCGTCGCAGCCATAGCTGGCGGACAGAGTGGCGAGGAAAGGAACCAGCCGGCCGCACCTCCCAGGGAGGAATAACGGCCGGCTGGTCTCATGAGCGCCAAGGATCTTCAGACGTGGTAGTCGCCTGTCGTGTCGTCCAGGTCGGGTCCGAACTCGACCACGCGTTCGTCGTCGCCTTTGTCATGGAAAAGCTCCGCCTGTCGGAACAGTGGGGTGTGCAAGGTGGATTGCTCACCGGTCTCTCTGTCCTCGCCCAGCAGCGAGCGGAGGTAGCGTCCAAAGTCGCTGTCACCCTCCTTCTCCGCCAGGGCCCGCATTTCCGCCTTGATGTCGGTCAGATGATGAATCGGCTCGGCAGGAGGGGCCGCTGAAGGCTTGCCGGCATCCGACGGCGCTGGCGCATGAACCGTTGGCACCTCGGACGTCTGCGCCCCCGGAAAGGTGATCACATTGCTCACCTCGTGGTTCGCGGGGAGCGCGGCCGTTGTCACGGGGGCCGGAGCCATCGTCTCGCGGGGAATGACGATGGCGCTGTCGTGCATCAGCATGGTTGGTACGGGCTGGACCGACGGGGCGGAGGCCAGTGTTGGCGACGGTGCATCATTGGGCAGCGGCACGGCACGCGGCACTGATGTGGCAACCTCATCCTGTCTCTCGGCCGTTTCCGGGACAGCCGGAAGGTCATGCGGGGCCGATGGTGTTTCGCGGACCTGAGCCTCCAGGGTGGATGAAGTCGCCGGCGCCGGCGTCCCCAGCGCCGATCCCGGCATGCCAAGGATAGCCATGGTCGCCGCCGTCAGGGCCACGTTGTCGGTGCGCCCTGCTTCCCGGTTAGGCCGGGCAACCTGGACATAATGGTTCTCGTCGGGAGCTGGCTCGGCGGGGGAAAGTTTGCTTTCCCCCGTCGGGTCCCTGTACAGGGCGGCCCGGAAACCGGCCAAGGCCCCGTCATAGGCTCCCTTGATGGCTGCAAGCAGTTGCATTCAATCTGCCTCCTTGATCCTGACGTTTCAGGCATCCAGGGCGAAATCGCTGCCGTGCCCGGTCCCGATCGACGGGTCGTCGAGGTCAGTCGGGACCAGCGGATCGTTGATGGGCGTCACGTCACCATTGTCCTGGCCGTCAGAGGAGTCGTCGCCACCGGTGATATGGTAGATCGCGTCTCCTACCACGATGGCACCCGCCACGCCGGCGCCAACCTTGAGGGCGGTCATCAGCTTGCTGTGGGAGGAGTCCGTACTGGCCGCCATCTGAGCCTGAAGCTGCTCGGACGCCGTGAGGTTCTCCGGGCCAGCACCCGGCTCAGCCGGGTTAACGTTCCAGCCATAGGGCACGCGGGCTTCCATATCCGTAGTAGGGCCAGAAGCGGTGCCGGTCGGTTCGAGCTGCGGATAGAGGCCATTTGCCCCCGCATCGCCATTGCCGCTCATGCCGTCACCGTCGAGCGCCAAGGGCCGGTAAGGCATCTCCTCGGTCCGGACCAAGGTGTCTACGGCACCGTCGCCATGACCCGTCTGAGTGCCGGTTTCAACCGTCAGAGGTCGGTGCGGCATGTCCTCCGTCCGGCTCAGCGTGCTTTCCACGTTCAGCGGACTGTGCGGCATGTCCTCCGTCCGGCTCAGCGTGCTTTCCACGTTCAGCGGGCTGTGCGGCATGTCCTCCGTCCGGCTCAGCGTGCTTTCCACGTTCAGCGGACTGGGGGAAAGCTCGCTGGCCGGTGACAGGGACTGCACCTCCGTCGCCCCGCCGCCATCAGCCTGCTGGCCGGGGTGAACGCTTACTTCCGATTGATAGCTGACCGTGGCACCGGCCCCGGTAACCTTGGCTGCCGATTCCGGGCTCAGATCACCGCTCATCTGCAACCTGTGCAGGGCGGCATCGAACTCTGCCGCGTTCGGTGGCGTGGTGCCGGCCTCATGGGTCTGCGTGACAGTGATGGTCGAGCTCCGCCAAACCTCGGGCTCGCCAGCGACACCGCCGCCTTGGACCGTCGAAACGCCGTTAGAGGAAAGGTCAGCCGATGACAGGCCGCCTTCGTTAAGCAGCGAAGTTGCGCCACCTGTGCCAAGGGTCGAAGGCCCTTCGTTCAGAAGCCCCGTCGCCCCGCCCGAGTTGGGCGCTGCAAGGCCTTCATTCAGAAGACCGGTGGCCGGAGCGTGAGAGGCTGGATCTGCAAGTCCCGAGCCCGGCTGCAGACCATTGTCGAGAAGCGGCGAATGCGCAGGCCCCACCCCGGCCGCCGTCTGCTTCACCCAGAATCCGCCACCGCCGGCCGGCGTGAACACCCCGCTCTCAGGGGGGGTCTCGACCTGGCGCCAGGCCGTGTTCATCGGCGCGGTGTCCGGCACATGCGGCGCAGGGGTGACATGGACGAAATTCCCGCCCGTGTTCCCTATCGGGAGCTTTGTCGTGACGGGAGCCGAGGGCGTCACCATGGGCTGGTACTGGTGAGGCATGTTCGGGACTTTTCCGATAACCATAGCTAAACTCAATAACTTGGCGCGAATGAACGGATGAAATCGCAGTCAATCTACCACACGCTATGCGTGTATTCAAATGACAACACCCCGATGCCTGCGCGAGAGGAAAATAACCTTACCGGGAGATGGGCGGCTGATCGAAGTCCCGGGGCGGAACCGCCGGGCTATGATCCAGGACGTCATCGGGACCGCGACCTTCCGCGGCTTCCACCTGGGCGCGGGCCAGTGCGGACTGCTTGACGAGACTGAGCCGCAGGATCTCGTCTGCCACACCGGAGCGGCGCGGCTTGCGGATGACGCTGCTCAAGCGCCGCTCGCCCCGGTTGAGCACCAGAATCCAGAAGCTGGTGTCGGGCGCCACCAGCAACGCGTCCTCGCGGTCCGTCCCGCGGGCAACGATCGTCGTATAAAGGGCGCGACCGCGGAATTCGCCATGAGCAAAGGCGCCAACCGGCAGGTTGGTCATGGTGACGTGGCCAGAAAGAACCTGATGACCCGAAAGGGCGGTCAGCGTCCCGCGGATCTTGAAACTGCTGCTCGCGCCCCGACAGTCGAGGCGCTGCTCAAGCCTCCCCGCCCCATCGAGCCAGCCGATCTCAAAGGAACATTCCACCCGCTGGCCGGGAACGCCCCTACCCGCGCCAAGCGTGCCGATGCCGATCCAGCGGCCGGATAACTCGCGGAGCATGTCGCGCCCGCGGAAGGACGCTGCCTCAAGTCCGGCCGAGGGAAGCGACAGAAGAAGTCCGCCCAGAACCGCGACTGACCACGAGAGGCGGGCAGAACGGCGTGCGCCACTACCCGGAGCAGGACGCGTCTTCCGTCTCCATGCGCCGGCCCGCCACTTCCCGGATCGATCCCCGCATCCCATTTTCAGCCGCCCGTGATGCCCTGCGAGCTTTCGCCTCAGGCCGTAAGCCGGCCGTTAAGACAAAGGTCGCGTTTAACAGCTGGCTGTGGCAATAAACTCCGTCCAGAGCATGAGGGCAAGGTTACATGTCGATCAAAGTCGCGTTCGTCGCCGCGGACACCGAGAGCGCACGGCGCTCGAAGCGCAAGCTCGAGAAGCGCTATGGCGAATGCCCGGTCGGCGAGGCCGACGTTATCGTTGCCCTTGGCGGCGATGGTCACATGCTGCATACCCTGCACAATTTCGTCGGCGCAGGAAAAGCCGTCTTCGGCATGAATCGCGGTACGGTCGGCTTCCTGACCAACCGCTATGACGAGGACCGACTCATCGAGCGTCTCGAGGAAGCCGAGCCCACCGAGATCCGTCCGCTGCGCATGATGGCCATCACGGCGGACGGATCCTGCCATGTTGCGCTTGCCTTCAACGACGTCTATCTGCTGCGCCAGACCCATCAGGCAGCCAAGCTGCGCATTTCCGTCGACGGCGTCATCCGGATGAAGGAGTTGGTCTGCGACGGCGCCCTGATCTCGACGCCGGCGGGGAGTACTGCCTACAACCTGTCAGCGCATGGACCTATCCTGCCGATCAACTCGCATCTCCTGGCCCTCACGCCGATCAGCGCCTTCAGGCCGCGGCGCTGGCGCGGCGCCATCCTTCCGCGCGAGGCAAAGGTGCGCTTCGATGTGCTCGAGGAGCGCAAGAGGCCGGTAAGTGCGGTTGCCGACCATGCCGAGTTCCGGGACGTGCTGCGGGTCGATGTGGAGCAGGATACGGAGCTCAGCATCACCATGCTGTTCGATCCCGGCCACAATCTCGCCGATCGGGTCCTGGCCGAGCAGTTCTCCTTTTGATTTAACCTGCTCGAACTTGATCGACGCGGCGGAACGGTCCACGGCGTTAGGATTTTCTTAATCCTATCAGGGTAAATAGTTACACAAGTGAGTTGCGTACGAGGTCACCAGTCAGTACGACCTCGAAAGGCGTAAAAGAAGGGCGCGTCGATCCGTCGGCGCGCCTTCTTTGTTTCAGTTCATCCACCAGATGGCGATATTGAGCACGGTTTCGTAGCAGACCCACAGAAGGTGCGGGCAGAGAAGCAGCGCCGCCCATTTGCTGATGCGATAGAAGCTCAGGATGGTGGCCAGAATGGCCGCGACAAGAACGCCGATGACGATCAGGCCGAGGCCCGGGCTTTGAGCGCCGAAGAACATGGCCGGCCATGCCAGGTTCAGGAGCAGCTGCATGCCGAAGACGAACAGCGCCGGAAATTTCACGCTGCGCGGTGCCTTCTGCTCCCAAACCATCCAGACCGAGAGCGCCATCAGCGCATAGAGCATCATCTGGACCGGCCAGTAGATCCAGCTCGGCAGGGCGAAGCCGGGCTTGGCGAGCGCGGCATACCAGGGCGACAGATTCGATATGACGAAGGCGCTGCCGATAGCTGCAACGGCAGAGCAGACGATGAAGGCTCCAATCAGCGCCGAATAGGATGAGCGGGCAACCGTTTCCGGAAAGGCCGGTCCCCTCTGGTAGGCTGGTCCCGGGCGACTGCCACCCGCGCTGGCCTGGCCGCTCTGACCCGGCATTCCGGTCTGCGGCTGGCCGGTTGTGTTCCAATTGTTCCCCGCATCGTCACTCATCAGACAACTCCCTGTTCTGCCGCCATGAAATCAGGCAATTGCGGGCTTGGCTATGGTGTCTTGCTGCCGCACCGGGAGCTTTCTACCTGGAAGAGGGCACGCACCCGATCGACGGTGTTTGGCATGGGGTCGGGCATGGGCGCACGCGGCTCAAAATCGACAACCTCGAGGGGGCCGATCAGCCCGTCCCGGATAAGACGGCCGGTGAAGGTTTCGACGTCACGGATGCCTGGCAATATGCCCCAGGCGGTCAATCGGCCCCGCATGCTCCCGAAGCTGCCCTCCGCCGAGATAGTGCGCCCGTCGCGGGGTACATCGAAGACCTGTACAGGTTTCCCCGACCGGCACGCCTCGGTGATCATGGAAACGCTCTCGCCGGTGACCACAAAACGGTCGGCTAGCCGGAGAATGGCCTTGTAGGGATTATCGCCGCCGGGATGCCAGAGATAGGTGTAGGCGGGCGCCGTCAGGGAATCGGCGAGCGCGTTCGCCGCCTCTTGGCCCGTGCGGGGGGAGGTCGTCACCAGAAGCGAGCCGCCCCTGCTGGTGGCCAAGGCCGAGGCGCGCCGTCCGAGTGCGCGGGCAGCCTCGGCATCGAAGAGATAGGGAGCACGGCTTCCGCCCGCGAGAACGGCAATCCAGGGCCGAGGCAGATGCGCGAAGGTGGACCGCCAGCGGTCGAGCACCTCGGGGGCGACGGCTGCGGGATCAGCGGTCAGCGGCACCGGATTGTGCAGCACGTTTGCCCGCTCCGGCAGGCCATATTGCGGCGTGGTCACCACCAGATCGAACCAGTCGAGCGGCGCACGGGGTCGACCGATATGAACAAGCCGGACGCGCCCAGGCGCCCTTGCCCTGATGGCGCGAGCAACAGGCGCCGTCCTGCGACCAACGGCAATCACCAGATCCGGCACGGAGCCGGAAAGAGCTGCCCGAGCGGACGGCGAGAGCGTCCTGAGCGATGCCTGCAGCAATATATTGGGAATGCGATAGAAGCTGTTGAATTGCAGCTGCTTTATCTCGTATGGCCAGCCCAGGGCATCGGCCAGGGCTATGGCCTGAGCCGTATCGCCCGCATGCGCACCGGCCAGCACCCAGACCTGGGGCTTCCAAACGGCCGGACGCTCATTCTCCATGGACGTTCTCCGCAGCTTCGCCCTGCGCGGGGGATCGGGTGACACTGGCGGACTGTAGCCGATCACAAGGTCATGGGGCAGCAGGGAATAATGTCAGGTCCGGCCCTTCTGGCGCAGGGGTCGCTTTCGCGGCGCCGCGTGTTCGTCGCAGCCGCCGCCACCGCGATCGAGACCCAACGATCAGAACAGGTTAAGTCTGATCGTTGGCATGTTTCTTTAACTGACCGGTCAGACACGCTGGCCCGATCCTGCACGGCCCAGCCGCCGAGACAAGCATCCCGATTGCCTGCCCTCGCCCGCGAGGGGCACGCCCCTTTCCAGCCTCGGCGCGCGTTGCATGTAAAGATGCGGACCGCGGCCCCGGCCGTTCAGAACTGCTTCTCAGGAACCCGGACCACCAGACCATCCATGTCTTCGGTGATCTTGATCTGGCAGGACAGGCGGCTGTTCTCGCGCACATCAAAGGCGAAGTCGAGCATGTCCTGCTCGATGTCATTGCGCTCGCCGACCCGATCGAACCAATCCGGATCGACGTAGACATGGCAGGTGGCGCAGGCGCAGGCGCCGCCGCAATCGGCGTCAATGCCCGGGACCATATTGCGCACCGCGGCTTCCATCAGCGTCATGCCGGGTTCGGCCTCAACAGTCTGCGCGTTGCCCGAGGGCTCGATGAAGGTGATCTTCGCCATTGGACTCTTTTCTGTGCCTCTAAACGTCTGCGGCATAAGCCGCGCAGGAGGTCCCCTAGCACAGGACCCGGTTTCCCGCAGCAAGGATATGACGGGAGGCGAATGCCAACAAGCGTTTTTGGACAATCGCTTGTTTGCTTAGCCACTTATCCCGAAGACTGCACGGCAGCGCGGATCGCGCTCAGGCCTGTTTCCAGGTCTGACAGCAGATCGGCACGTTCGGCGGTCGTCAGCTCGGCTTCCTCTGCCCTGCGCGCCAGTTCGGCCAGTGACCAGGCACCGACGGCAAGAGCCGCACCTTTCAACCTATGGGCTGCCGGCTTCCAGCCCGGCCCGTCGAGACTCCCCCTCATTTCGGCAAGTGCCCCCCTGCCCGTCTCGAGAAACAGACCCAGAACCTCGGCCTCAAGCGCCTGATCGCCGCCGGTATACTGGCGGAGATGGTCGTAATCTATTGCCATAGCCTGCCCCCTGTCCGTGGCCTGACCGACTTCGTCCGCTCACTGCAAAAGCGTCCAATTCGTTAACGGAACTTGCGGCCATTGCGCCCGCTCGCCCTCAACAACCGCCGCAAAAGGCGGCCCCTAACCCCGCCTAACACCTTGTTTTTTAAATAAATTAACCATGAATTCAATTAAACTGATCCGCCGGACCAGCCCGTGTTTGCCCCCCTTAATTCTTAAGGTATTGTAAAGAATGACACCCTAGGCAAGAACGAGGCCACGAATCCGCCCACTCACGTCAATAGCCGGCTGACGCCGTTCCGAAGGCACTCGCGAAAGCCTCAAAAATGACATGAGCCGACTGTGCAATGCAACATTTGCTGACTTTAGGACACAGGGACCCTAAATGTTGACACTCAGAGCGGGTGAATTCTGTTCAATACGACCTAGGGATGCGAAATTAGTCGCGGCGGGTGAGTCTGATCCTGTGAAGAAGCCCGTCTCTTACCATGCGTTGCGGAGAAGCTGAGTATGACCACAAACCCGATCGACCCCCGCAGACGGTCGCAGAGGCGTCTTATGAGGCGAACCGCAAATGAAACGGAGCGGTCGCGCGCGACCGTCATCGAGGAGCGGGACGAGATCGACCGTCCGCGCGGCGCCGCACCGCTTTCCGGGCGCCCCGCGAACGAGAACGAGCCGACCACCGCGGCGCTGATCAACACCCTGAAGAAGAAGCCCGCCAACGCGCCACTCTGGGGCGCGGGCATCCTTTCAATTCTGTGGGCCGTCCTGTCGATCACGACGATCTACGGCTATTTCAGCTCGCCGGCCGGGAAGAGCCTTGCGGCCTCCGCTCCCGCCCTGGCGCCGGCTACTCTCGCCATCGTTACGCTGCTGCCGATCGTCCTGATCTGGAGCATCGCCTACATGGTACGTCGCGCCCAGCACATGCGGCAGGTGTCGGAGACCCTGGTCCACACCGCCATCCGTCTGGTGCGCCCGCAGGATGTGGCGAGCGAGGAACTGTCAACGGTCACCGAGACGGTGCGCCGGGAAGTCGCCAACCTGCTGGGCAGCGTCGAGCAGGCCATCAAGCGCGCGGGTGAGCTCGAGACCCTGGTCCACAAGGAGATCGCAGCCATCGAGCGGGCCTTCGGCGGCAATGAAGAGCGCATTCGCAATCTGGTTGCGGGGCTCGAGAACCAGCGTACGGCGCTGGAAGAAGCCGTCTATGTGGTGGGCAACGAGACGGGCCCGTTGCTCGCACGTCTGGAAGACAATACCGGCGTCCTGCGCAACATCATCGAACAGGCCTCCTCGTCGCTGCAGTCGCTCGAGCATGGCCTCAAGGCGTCCACCGAGGAACTGTCCTCGACCATCGACGTGATTGCCGAGCGCGCCGGTTCCACCGGCGAACAGATCACCGCGCAGACCTCGCGTCTCGAGACGCTGGCCAGCAAGATCATGGACGACATGCGTTTCTTCTCCGGCGAGCTGTCGAAGCAGGTCGACGCGCTGTCGGTTTCGGCCATGTCGCTCAGCGAGACCAATCTCGAGATCTCGAGCGATGTCCAGCGGATGACCGAGCAGTTCTCGACCCAGCTCGAGCAGACCGTACAGAACGTCGCCCAGACCCTGCAGCGCGCGACCTCTGGCATCGAGGAGGCCAATCTCGGTCTCATCGGCCGGCTCACCAATACGGCCGACGCCGTCCATGCGCGGCTCAAGGATTCCAGCGAGGGCTTTGTCGAGGTCATCCGCAGCGTCAGCGAGGAACTGGCCCAGGCCCAGACCGAAATTGCGTCCAATGTCAGCGGCATAAGCGCAAGCCTTAAGGACGAGATGAAGAGCTCGGCGAGCGAGATCGCAGAGCTCCTGCAATCCACCAGCGCGAATGTCACCTTCCAGCTGCGCGACACGGCGCATCTGGTCACCGAACAGGTACAGCGCTCCACGGCCGATCTTTCGGAGCATTTCGACAAGTCGGCCCTCTCGGTCACAGAGCGGATGGCGAGCCTCGGCACGACCTTCCTCGACAACCTTACCCAAGCCCGTTCGGAACTGTTCGGCTACCTGGAACAGGCGGGCTCGGAAGTCACCACCCGTTTCGAGACGGTTGCCGAGAACTTCGTGCAGCAGTTCGACCACGCCAATGCAGAAATGTCCGAGCGTCTTCGGTCGACAGCGCTGGCGGTCACCGATGCGATCGACAGCACCAGCAGCGAGGTGGTCGCCCGGTTCGACAGCCGCGCGAGCGAGATCCAGACCGCGCTCGACCGCACCGGCTCGTCGCTGTTCGTCTCGCTCGATCAGACGATCAACAGCCTCGGCAACAGGCTGGACGAGGCCGGCGCCCTGTTCGAACGCATCACCAACGACGTCACCTCAAGGATCGACACCACGGGCACGACCTTCGCGCACCGGGTGGTCAATGTCAGCGAGCAGATCCTCAGCAAGATCGACGACGCGGCCAGCACCGTCACAGGCGGCCTCGATGCCGCCGGCGAGCGGATGGTCACGCAGATCAGCACCGTCGCGGCCCAGACCAACCAGGTCTTCGAGCAGCTGGGCTCGCAGATCATCGATCATGTGGAGAATGCCACCTTCACCTTCCGCGACACGTTCGGTCAGGCAGGCGAGCGGCTGTCGAGCCAGATCGACAGCGCGACCGGCGAGATCCATCGCGTGGTGGAAGGCGCCGGCGACCGACTGGCGACCCGCATCGGCGAGGTCGTTTCCCTGGTCGACGGCTCGCTGGGATCAGCGGCGGCACGTGTGTCCGAGGAACTCGGCAGCTCGACCCGCATGGTTGCCGAGACGCTCGAGCAGACCAGCCAGCAGGTCGTGGCGCAGCTCGATGCCGTTACCGGCTCGATCAACGCCAATGTGGACCAGACCGGCAGCCGCGTGATCAACGAGATCAGCACGATGATCGACGCGGTGAGCACCCAGCTGGATACGACCGGCGAGCGGGTGGTGTCGCAGATCTCGACCCTTGCCGGAACGGTTACCGAGGGGCTGCATTCCACCGGCGAACGGATCGTCGGCGAGTTCGGCGACATGGTCAGCTCGGCCAATCTTTCGCTCGAGACGGCCGGAGACCAGGTGGTCAACCGCATCAGCTCGGTCGCCAGCACGGTGGCCCGCAGCCTGCAGACGGTTGCCGCCAAGACGATCAGCGAGGTCGATCAGACGGCCAGCGCGCTGCGGCTTGATCTCGAGAATTCGGGCGAGCGGGTCAGCAATGAGCTCTCGGGCGTGGCCGGTCTCGTGGCCGAGGCGCTTGCCTCCACCAGCAACCGGGTGGTCGGCGAGCTCAGCGGCGCGATCCAGACGGTCAGCACCGATCTCGAGGGCGTCAGCGGCTCGGTCCTGTCGCGCCTCGGCAGCATGATCGAGGAGATCGGCGCCAATCTCAGCACGACGGGAAGCCGCGTGGTTGCCGATCTCGGCAATATTTCCGGCACGCTTACCCGGGACGTCAACGCGGCCAGCAGCAGCCTCATCGAGAGCGTGGCCAGCCTGTCGAGCTCGGTGTCGGCGGACATCAATTCCGCCAGCGAAGGCGCCGTCAGCCGGATCTCGGAACTGTCGCATGCCCTGCGTCAGGATCTCAGCACCGCAAGCGAGAACCTCATCGCCAATATCGGCGATCTGGTCTCGGCGTCGCGCGAGGATCTGTCCGCCACCAGCAACCAGGTGGTGGCACAGCTCAGCGATGTCTCTATGCAGATCACCAGCGCCCTGGCTTCGACCAGCAGTACGGTGATGAGCAACCTCACCGACATCTCGACGCTGGTGCAGAACGACCTGTCTGCCACCAGCACCAAGATCGTTGGCGAGGTCGGCGACGCGCTCGACAATATCAACAACGCGATCGTCGCGAAGAGCGACCAGATGATCGGCCAGATCGGCTCGATCGTCGGCGACATCAACCGCGATCTCGAGCAGACCAGCGAGCGTCTCGTCGGCCAGATCAGCGAGGCTGTCTCCATGGTCAACCAGACCGGCGAGAAGGTTGTGGGCGAAGTCGGCGGCGTCGTCACCCTGCTGGCTGACAATCTCAACTCGACGAGCGCCAAGGTGGTGAACGACGTCACCCGCCTGGTGGGCAGCGTCAGTACGGTTCTCAACGAGACCAGCCAGCGAGTGTCGGCCGATGTCGACGGCCTGGCCGAGACCTTCTCGGCCACCCTCGGTTCGGTCAGCGAGCGGGTGGTCGGCCAGATCGGCGAGGCTGGCACCGGAGTCAACGAGGCCCTGGTCAAGGCCGGCGAGCAGCTGGCCACGCAGGTTCATCTTGCCACCAACAATTTCAACCGCGCGATCCGGACGACCAACGAGGAAGTGGTCGCCCATATGGACCAGGCGGCAGGCTCGATCCGCGAAAGCATGGTCAAGCTGGGCGAGGATGTTGTCGGCAAGCTGGATACGGCGGCGCAGGACGTCACAACGCGCCTCGACACCTCGACCGAGCATTTCGACAAGGCGGCGGTGGCTGCGGCCGAGCGCATGCAGTCGACCAGCATGCTGTTCCACGATGTCATCGACAAGGCCTCGAGCCGGGTGTTCGAGGACATGGACCGGGTGGTCGACCAGGTCGCCGATCGCGTCGGAATCGTGGGCAGCGGCCTTGCCGACCGGTTCGAGCGCGCCACGGCAGACGTGTCGCACTACCTCGACCGGGCGACTGTCGCCCTCGAGACGACCGGATCGGAAATGTCCATGCGGCTCGAGGATGCCGGGGCAAAGTTCGCCGATCACCTGTCGACGGCGAATGCCTTCTTCACCACGCAGCTTGAGCGCAATGCCTCCGATCTCGACAGCAAGCTCGAGCGGATGGCATCCTCGGTCACCAGCGATCTCAGCCGGGCCATCGAGGAAATCATCAACCGTCTCGCGACCAGCGGCACGGATCTCACCGGCCAGATCGAGGGTACCAGCACCAAGCTGGCGACCGAGCTGCAGACCATCTCGGGCCAGATCCACCAGCAGCTCGAGGCGGCCAGCAGTGTGGTCGTCAACGAGTTCAGCTCGCTCAGCACCAAGCTCGCCGACGAGCTGTCGTCGCTCACCGGCCGCATGTCCGACCATGTCAACCTGCTCACGGGCCAGGTGACCACGGAGATGCTCAGCCTGACCACCTCGACCACGGAGAGCGTCACGCTCACCGCGGATCAGCTGGCCAAGCAGATCGAGGCCATGGGCGCCCGCGTCCGCGACATGCTGGAAGAGCGGGGGCGCGCGGTGATCAGCAGCTTCGAGCAGACCAGCATGACGGTCTCCAACGAAGTCAGCGACAATGGCACGGCCATCGTGGCACGCCTTGCCGACATGACCCGCCTGCTGAAGGACACCATGCAGACCTTCCACGCGGAGGTCGAAAAGGTGGTGGACGATCGCGAAGAGACCTTCGAATCGGTCATCGAGCGCCTCAGCCGCAAGACGACGGAACTCGACAGCGTGATGCGCAGCTTCACGAGCCTGGTCGAGGACTCCCTGTCAGCGGTCGAGCACCGGGCGCGCGAGGTCGGCACGCTGCTTGAAGGACAGACCAGCAAGACGGTCAGCAATTTCGACGCCGAACTGCGGCGGCTGGAAATGCAGGCCAACGAGCATATCGCCGCGGCGGCTGCGGCCCTCCAGGCCCAGTATGACAGGGCGCTCAGCTCGATGTCGGAAATCCTGTCCAATACCAGCGGCCACTTCAACGAGACCGCGCACGAGATGCGGTCGACCGCGCAGATGGTGGTCAAGGAGATCGACGCGACCCGCGCGGAAATGCGGCGCGCCATCTTCGAGCTGCCTGAGCAGACGAAGTCCAATGCCGATGCCATGCGTCAGGTCGTGGCCGACCAGCTCGCTGCCCTCACCTCCCTGTCGGAAGTGGTGAAGCGTCACGGTCGCGCGGTCGACCTGTCCGGTCCCGGGATCACCCGGCCCGAGAACGAGGGAAGCTACCGCCTGGGAAAATCTGAGGGTGCCGCTCCAAGCTCGTCGTGGCGCGCGACCGGCACCCAACAGGGCGGCATGCCGTCCACGCCCCTCCCCAGCCTTGACCTCGGTCATGGCACGACCCGGACTAAGCCCGGTCAGCCGGAAAGCCGCCCCGTCCACACGGTGGAGCGTTCCCAGGTGAGCGAAAGCTGGAACCGGGAGCCCGAGCCTGTCGCAGAGCCCTCACCGCTCAGCCATCTGCCGGAAAAGGCCCAGCAGATCTTCGGCCGCCTCTATGACATCGCGGTCGACCTGACCCGGGCTCTGGATGACGCGCCGCCGTCGGATATCTGGCGCCGGTACAAGAGCGGCGAACGCGACGTGTTCATGCGTCGCCTCTGGGCCCTGGACAGCGAGAGCCTGCGGTCGCAGATCGCCGACCGCTACCGGAACGAGCCGGCCTTCCAGACTGATGTCCGGAGCTATATGGCCGAGTTCGAATCCCTGCTGGATGCGGTGTCCAGTGCCCGCAATGGCGATGAACTGGTGGATGCCTGCCTCGCCACGGAAGCCGGACGGATCTATCTGATGCTCGGAAAGGCATCAGGTCGCATCAAAGCCTGATTTTCAGGCAGAGACACGAAGATGGGCCGCGCCACAGTAGCGCGGCCCAAGCTTTTTGCACCGTTGCGTAGCGGAAAATCCGGTGCATGCTCTTGCGAAACGGCCGGATTCGGTGTTTTAAGGCCCGTCCTGCAATCGTGCTGCCAGGACACCGGATGTCAGGAGAGTCAAATGCAGATTGCCAAGCCCTATCTCATGTTCTTGGGCGATGTTCCCGATCAGCTCGCCGCCAAGACGGCCCACGGTGTCGTTGACTGGCGCCGCGACTGGTGCGTTGGTCAGATGCGTCTCCCCGGTTGTAAAGCAGACTGCGGCCTCACCGACATGACGATCGCCGAGGCAGTCAATGCCGGCGCCAAGACCATGGTGGTCGGCGTCGTCAATGCCGGCGGCGTTCTCCCGGATCACTGGATTTCCGTCATCGTGGAAGCGCTGGCCGCCGGCCTTGACGTTGCGACCGGCCTGCACAAGCGCCTGTCCTCGATCCCGCAGATTGCGGAAGCCGCTGAGAAATATGGCCGGCAGCTCCATGATGTGCGCTTCTCGAACCAGAACTTCGCGACCGGCAAGGGAACCAAGCGCTCAGGCCTGCGTCTCCTGACGGTCGGCACCGACTGCTCGGTCGGCAAGAAGTACACCACGCTGGCGCTCGAGAAGGAAATGGTCGCCCGCGGCATCGACGCCACCTTCTGCGCCACCGGTCAGACCGGCGTGCTGATCTCGGGCCGTGGCGTTGCCATCGATGCCGTGGTTGCCGACTTCATCTCCGGCGCCGTGGAATGGATCTCGCCGGAAGCTGCTCCCGACCATTGGGATCTCATCGAAGGTCAGGGCTCGCTGTTCCATCCGTCCTTCTCGGGCGTGAGCCTCGGTCTGCTGCACGGCGCCCAGCCGGATGCCTTCGTCGTCTGCCATGAGCCGACCCGCACCAACATGCGCGGCGTGAAGCACCCGCTGCCGACGATCGGCCAGGTGATCGAGCGCACCGTTCTCGAAGGCAAGCTCACCAACGAGAACATCCGCTGCGTCGGTATCGCAGTGAACACCAAGGCCCTGAGCGAAGACGAGGCCAAGGCCTATCTCGCCCGGGTTGCGGGTGAGTATGGCCTGCCGGCAACCGACCCGATCCGCTTCGGCGTCGCGTCAATCGTCGACAACCTGCTGCTGCAGTTCCCGCGCTAATCCGGAGGTTTCCGATGCGCAAGCTCTCCATCGCTCATGAAAGCTGGCCGATTGCCGGCTCATTCACCATCTCGCGCGGCTCGAAGACGACGGCGGAAGTCGTCGTGGTCACGCTCGAGCAGGGTGGTGTCATCGGTCGCGGCGAGTGCGTTCCCTATGCGCGATATGGGGAAAGCATCGAGTCGGTCATGGCGGCGATCGAGAGCATGCGCCCGGACCTCGAGGGCGGGCTCGATGCCGAGGGCCTGCGGTCGAGCATGAAGGCGGGTGCCGCCCGCAATGCCATTGACTGCGCCCTGTGGGATCTCTTGGCAAAGCGCTCGGGCAAGCGGGTTTTTGAGCTCGCCGGCCTGAGCGAAATGAAGCCGCTGGTCACCGCCTATACGCTCAGCCTGCAGAGCCCCGAGGAAATGGGCGCCCAGGCGGCCCGCTATGCGGATCGCCCGCTGCTCAAGCTGAAGCTTGGAACGGCCGACGGCGACATCGCCCGCCTGCAGGCCGTGCGCCGGAATGCGCCCAATGTCCGGCTCATCGTGGACGCCAATGAAGGCTGGCAGCCCTCGCAGTTGCCCGAGCTGTTCAATGCCTGCGCCGATCTCGGCGTGGAGCTGATCGAGCAGCCTCTCCCGGCCGGCAAGGACGAGGCGCTCGCCGATGTCGAACGCAAGGTCAATGTCTGCGCAGACGAATCGGTACATGGCCTCGACACGATCGACGGGCTCGTCGGCAAGTATGACGTGGTGAACATCAAGCTGGACAAGACCGGCGGCCTCACCGAGGCACTGCTGCTGGCGGATGCCGCAGCGGCCAAGGGGCTCGGCATCATGGTCGGCTGCATGCTGGGCACCTCGCTTGCCATGGCACCGGCCATGATCGTGGCCCAGCGGGCCAGCGTCGTCGATCTCGACGGGCCGCTTCTGCTGGCACGTGACCGCGATCCGGGCATCACCTTCCGCAACAGCATCATGGAACCGCCCCCGGCGGAACTCTGGGGTTGATCAGCGATCCCAGCCAGCTCTTCGGACATGGCGCGGTCCTCTCCGCGCCATTTTCGTTTTGGGCCCCAACCCAGAGTAAATCTTGCCGGAAAATCAGCCGGCGCAAGCCTGCTTCAATGCTTCCTCAACCATTCTTGCCAATAGTTCACCCGATAACGTGGCCGCGAGCGGGATGTGTGGCGGCATTCGTCCGGGTGGGGGCAGTTCTCGATGAGTGAAGGCCGGAGACTTACACCGGTTCGTGAAGAAGAATACGAGTTGATCGAGCAGGCGGTGATGGAGACCAGCCGGGGTCGCTGGTTCCTCGCCGAATATGCCCGACGCAACCGTGCGGCCGATACCCGCATCCTGCTTGACGCCATCAAGCGGCTGGAGCGCATCGTCAGTGCTCAGACCGTCGAGTTCGTCCCCACGCTCGATTCGACCAATGCCGTCCTCAAGATGCGTAGCCTCATGCAGGAGGCCGCCTCCGACGTGGCCGCCATCCTGTCCCAGCTCGATGACGAGGAAGACCGCCTGGCTGCGCGCAACGATCCCCTGCGGGCGATCGATCGGGTGCTGAAGAAGCAGGCGCACCAGCTCGAGGAGATGGTGGCGACCTTGCGGGCAGTCCATGACGAGGTTGCCCTCTCCAGCACATCAGGATCGGCCCGGCGCAACCTGGCGGATGCCGTTTCGCGCATCGCTGCATTGGCCAGGAACCATGAAAGCGTCGAACAGGCGGTGCGGCGGGGCATCACCTTCCTTGGGGTGCTCGACCAGATGCTGGCCAAGGAACAGTTTACGGCACGACGGAAGGGCACGCCTTCCCACCATGAGGCGGCAACAGCGGCCGAGATGACTGACAATGCTCGGGCGGTGTCCAGCCAGGCGGGCGCCGACGAGGCCGCCGAGGCCCCCCCTGCCCCGGCGGCCGAGGCAACCCAGCCCGTCGCCGCGACCGACCTTTTGCCCGAAGGCCGGATCGTCATCGTGAAGGCACCGAAGGACAAGCCGCTCGCGCTCCTCCCCGGTTTTGAGGATGAGGCTGCCCATCCGGACGACGTGCCGCAATCGGCCTGATCAGGCAGCTAGCGCCGCGCAATAGCCAGCACGGTCGACATTGCCGCCCGAGACAACCACGACCACGGTGGTGTCGGGCTCCGGCTCAAGCCGTCGCTTGATCACGGCCGCCAGCGCCACCGCGCCACCAGGCTCGGCCACCAGCTTGAAGTGCTCAAAGGCGAAGGCTATGGCGGCCTGGGTCTCGGCGTCGGTTGCGGCATGACCACCGGCGAGTAGGCTGCGGTTGATGGCGAAGGTGAGCTCACCAGGTTGGCGGGCGAGAAGGGCGTCACAGATCGAGCCACTGGTGGCCGCATTGGCCACGCGCTCGCCGCGGGCCAGTGAACGGGCATGATCGTCGAACCCGGCGGGTTCGGCACACCAGACCTTTGCATTTGGCATGAGCTCGGCTGTGGCCAGGGCGATGCCGGCAATGAGGCCGCCACCGCTCGCCGGGGCGATCACGTGATCGACGGCAAGCCCTGCTTCCTTGGCCTGTTCGGCAATTTCGAGGCCTACCGTGCCCTGGCCAGCAATGATGTCGGGATCGTCATAGGGTGGCACGATGACGGCGCCATTCTCGGCGGCGATGGCCCGGGCAATGGCCTCGCGGTCCTCGGTATCGCGGTTGAAGGTCACGATGCGCGCGCCGAACCCCTCGACATTGCGCATCTTGATCCTAGGCGATTCCTCGGGCATCACGATGACCGCCGGCAGGCCGCGCAGAGCGGCCGCTGCGGCAACACCCTGCGCATGGTTGCCCGACGAATAGGCGACAACACCGCCCGGCGTTTGCTTGGGGTCGATCTGCGCGATCCGGTTATAGGCGCCGCGAAACTTGAAGGAGCCGGTGCGCTGCAAGGGCTCGGCCTTGATGCGCAGGCGGAAACCGAGCTCCCTGTCCAGCTGGTGATTGGCAAGCAGCGGCGTGCGCACCGCATGGCCGGCAATGCGTCCAGCGGCAGTGCGAATGTCTGCAAATGTTGGCAAGTTCACGTCAGCCATCAACCCGTCCCTTCCGACACGAAACCCTGCGCAAGGATTGCCCGGTTCTTGAAGGCCGAGCAACCGCTCCCATATAGAAATCTGCGCATCATGGAGGGTCATCAATGACGTTGACGCAAACCCAGGGCCGTCGGTGGACGCCGCTCAGCATCGCCACGCTCGTGCTTGGCTTTGTCATCTGGTGGCCGCTCGGCTTCGCCATCCTCGCCTATATCCTGTGGGGCGGCCACATGGACAGCGACCTCAAGAGACTGTGGAACCGGATCAACGGCAAGTCCGAGACGGTGCAGCCCTTCACGTCGCCAACCTGGTCGAGCCAGTACAGTGGCACCATGAACAGCTCCGGCAATGCCGTCTTTGACCGGTACAAGGAAGAGACGCTGCGGCGGCTCGAGGAAGAGCAGCAGGCCTTCAACGACTATGTGAACAAGCTGCGCGCCGCCCGGGACCAGGAGGAGTTCGACCGGTTCATGGAGGAAAGACGCCGCCAGACCGGGAGCACCTCCAGCGCCAACGCCGCGTAATATCTCGATGACTGATCAGAGCCCGTGCCCGTCACGGGCTCTTTCCATGATGTCCTCCCTGCTGCACCCTGCTGCCAATCAGCTCTGCCCGTCGTATCAGTATACAAGGCGGATGCTGGCTCGCCTCCGGTCTCGGCATCTTGCGCCCATCGGCGCCTGACCGGCCCTGGGGCCAAGGTTCAATCGCAAGGATCTCCGCACCATGTCCAATTCCGGCTCCGGCACCTCCTCCTTCCGCAAGGACCGCATTTCCCGGCCGATCCTGAAGAAGGTCCGGGCCATGCTGCCGACCATGTCGGACACCGAGCGGGAAGCGCTTGAATCCGGCACGGTCTGGTGGGATGCGGAGCTGATGAGCGGCAAGCCCGATTTCGACCGGCTGCTTGCCATTCCCGAAAAGCCGCTGACGCCGGAGGAGCAGGCCTTCCTTGACGGCCCCGTCGAGACCCTGTGCCGGATGATCGATGACTGGCAGATCTGCTTTGTCGAGCGGGAAGTGCCGGACGAGATCTGGCAGTTCATCAAGGAACACAGGTTCCTGGGCATGATCATCCCGAAGGAGTATGGCGGCCTCGGCTTTTCGGCTGCCGCCCATTCCGCGGTGCTGATGAAGCTTGCCTCCCGGTCGGCTTCGGCCGCCGTCTCGGTGATCGTACCCAATTCGTTGGGGCCCGGTGAACTCCTCCTGCATTACGGCACCCAGCAGCAGAAGGACTACTATCTGCCGCGGCTGGCCGATGGCCGCGAAATCCCCGCCTTCGGGCTCACCAGCGTGGAGGCCGGATCGGATGCCGCCGCCATGGTTGACACCGGCGTCGTATGCTACGGCGACTGGAAGGGGGAGCGTGTGCTCGGCATGCGGCTCAACTGGGGCAAGAGATACATTTCGCTGGGGCCGGTCTGCACGGTGTTGGGCCTTGCCTTCAAGCTCACGGACCCGGACCACCTGCTGGGGCCACAGGTCGATCGCGGCATCACGCTCGCGCTTGTGCCGACGGATACGCCCGGGGTCGAGATCGGGCGGCGACATCTTCCGGCGATGCAGGTCTTCGCCAACGGCCCCAATTGGGGCCGCGACGTGTTCCTGCCGCTCGATGCCATCATTGGCGGTGAAGAGCGTATCGGCCAGGGCTGGCGCATGCTGACGGCGGCGCTGGCGGCCGGTCGTGGCATCTCGCTGCCGTCGCTATCGGTTGCGGGCATGAAGCTGTGCGCCCAGAGCGCCAGCGCCTATGCCCGCGTCCGCGAGCAGTTCAACCTGCCGGTGGGGAAGTTCGAGGGCATCCAGGAGGTGCTCGCACGGATCGGCGGCCTCACCTACAAGATCGACGCCGCCAGGCGCCTTACCCTGGCCGGGCTCGACCTCGGCGAAAAGCCGGCCGTCATTTCCGGCATCCTCAAGTATCACGCCACCGAGTCGCTGCGGCAGGTGGTGAACGATGCCATGGACATCCACGGCGGCCGCGGCATCTGCGACGGGCCGAACAACTATCTCGGCAATCTGCATCGCGCCGTTCCCATCGGCATCACGGTTGAAGGCGCCAATATCCTCACCCGCTCGCTGATCATCTTCGGGCAGGGCGCGATCCGCTGCCATCCCTATATCCTCGACGAGATGGCAGCGGCCCATGATCCCGATGAGGAGCGCGGCCTCGCGAGGTTCGACGAAGTGCTGTTCGCCCATCTCGGCCATACCAGCCGCAACATGCTCCGCGCCTTCCTGCGCAGCTGGAGCCTGGCGAAAGTCGGTCCCTCGCCGGTTCATGACGAAACGGCCCCCTATTATCGCGGCATCGCACGGATGTCGGCCGTGCTGGCGGTCGTCACGGACGTGATGCTCGCCTCACTCGGCGGCGCGCTCAAGCGCAAGGAAATGCTCTCGGCGCGCCTGGGGGACATCCTGTC
>Ga0182743_1000207_pt1 | contig 92400 bp, 76 predicted proteins | sample eDN3rd30CKraftOP_FD_128522 | JGI IMG/M metagenome (GOLD analysis project Ga0182743, IMG submission 128522) | Enriched Organic Plus compost microbial communities from Emeryville, California, USA - eDNA 3rd pass 30_C Kraft OP (version 2) (version 2) ...
ATTGTACTTGATCAATGTAAAGATAGCCAACCAAACGGAGGATGCGAGAGGAAGGGGGGCACGCTTGGCGTGCCGCGCTATCCCTCCCCGGCATAAATGTCGGGGTCTCTCGCGCAGAACGATAAAAAAATTGCCGGCATTGAGTCCCTGACCCTCTACCGGCAATTTAATCATGCAAAATACTCGGTTTCCGGGAGCCGCTTACGCTTTCCACGCCAAAGCATGGGAAGGCTCAGCCCGAACTCCTCAAGCCGCGATCAGACGCGCTTGATTTTCTCCAGCATCTTGAAAACACCCCTGGGGGAGTTGACGAACAGACGCTTGAATGCCTTGCCCAGGCAACGGCGCTCGAGTGTATTGCGACGCACACGTTTACGTTCAGCCATGAGATATCTCCATTCAGAAGACAGCTATAGTACTTCATTTCGACACCGAACCGCTAGTGAGCTAGTTTCATGAAACAAACGATCGACCTGTTTGGCGCACGACAAAACAACCTCAAGAACCTGGATATCAGCATCAAGACAGGGGAATTGACGGTCATTACCGGCGTATCGGGATCCGGCAAAAGCTCCCTGGCGTTTGACACCCTCTACGCCGAAGGTCAGCGCCGCTATGTAGAAACATTCTCCCCGTATGCCCGGCAGTTCCTGGACAGGATGGACAAACCCCAGGTAGACCGGATCGAAGGCATCCTGCCTGCGATTGCGATCGATCAGACCAATCCGGTACGCAATTCCCGCAGCACTGTCGGGACGATGACCGAAATCAACGACCACCTGAAACTGCTCTTTGCACGTGCGGCCACTTTGTTTTGCAGATGTTGCTCCAGACCCGTCCAGAAGGACAATCCGCAAACCATCCTGCAACACCTGAGGCAAAGGACCGAACCTCTGGGCGATCCGCGCCTGGTAGTGACGTTCCGGATCCAGGTGCCCTCAAACTTCTCGGCCGAAGAAATCACTTCCTTCCTGCAGGCCCAAGGTTATACCCGGGTGCACGGCAGCGATCTGGATGGCATTGCACAATTCCTTGATGTTGTCCAGGACCGCTTCAGGCTTGGTAATGCCGAGAACGCGCGCGTCATGGAAGCACTGGAAAACGCGCTGCGCATGGGCCAGGGCGTCTTGAGCGTGCATGTGCTTGATGACGAAGGCAAGGATCAGGCTGTCTGGCGATTTAGCAACAAGCTGCACTGCGCGGACTGCAACATCACCTACTCTACCCCGGTCCCCAGCAGCTTTTCTTTCAACTCGCCGATTGGGGCATGTTCGACTTGCCGGGGATTCGGCCGCGTCATCGGGATCGACCTGGGGCTGGTTATCCCGGACGACAGCAAATCGCTGGCTGATGGCGCCATCAAACCGTGGCAGACACCCAGCTTCAAGGAATGCCAGGACGACCTCGTCAAATACGCCAAGCGACTGGGCGTTAGCCTGAACACGCCATGGAAAGACATGCCTGAGGAGCACAGGCGCTGGGTTCTGGAAGGCGATCCGGCGTTTCGGGGCGACAACAAAGCTTGGACAACCCAGTGGTATGGTGTCAACCGTTTCTTTGACTGGCTTGAAACCCGGTCTTACAAGATGCATGTGCGGGTACTGCTCTCCAAGTACCGCAGCTACACCACCTGCCCTGACTGCCACGGCGCGCGCCTGAAACCCGACTCCCTGCTCTGGCGGATAGGGCGCGATCCTGATCAGCCCAAGACTGTAGAAAACACCTGCAACATCCATGACCTGATGCGCATGCCGCTTTGCGGGCTGCTTGACTGGTTCAGCAAACTCAGGTTTGCCGACCATGTCATGGACAGCGCCATGGAACTGGTGCTCAAGGAAATACGGGTAAGGCTGCAATTCCTGTGTGATGTCGGGCTGGGCTACCTGACACTGGACCGTCAGAGCCGGACCCTCTCGGGTGGTGAAGTACAGCGCATCAACCTGACAACTGCGCTGGGCACCTCGCTGGTGAACACCCTTTTCGTACTGGACGAACCCTCCATCGGCCTGCATCCTCGCGACATGCACCGTATCGTCCAGGCCATGCACCGCCTGCGCGATGCGGGCAACACCCTTGTTGTCGTGGAGCACGATCCGCAGGTCATGGTTGCTGCCGACCGGATCATTGACATGGGCCCGGGGCCTGGCGAACGTGGCGGCCAGATTGTTTTTGACGGTACACCGGAGCAGTTGCGCAAGGCCAATACGATTACCGGCAAGTACATGAGCGGCCAGTTGCGCATCCAGGCGCCACGCCCTCTGCCTGTGACTGCCAGCACGCCCAGGCTGCTGCTTGAGGGGGCACAGGCGCACAACCTCAAGAATATCGATGTCCACATCCCGCTGGGCCGGTTGGTCTGCATCACAGGCGTTTCTGGATCTGGCAAGTCAACACTTGTGGAAAACGTGCTGTACCCGGCATTGCTCAAGCATTTCGGACGTCCCACCGAAGCCCCGGGCGCCTACCGCAGCCTGCTCGGTGCCGAGCAGATTGCCGATGTGGTCATGGTAGACCAGTCACCTATCGGCAAAACGGCCAGGTCCAACCCGGCAAGCTATGTAGGCGCATTCGACGCCATCCGCAAGCTCTTTGCCCAGGCGCCTCTAGCCCGGGAACGCCAATACACGGCTGGCACATTCAGCTTCAACAGCGGCGATGGCCGTTGCCCGACATGCTCAGGTACAGGTTTCGAACATGTCGAGATGCAGTTCCTGTCCGATGTCTACCTGCGCTGCCCGGATTGCAATGGCAAACGTTTCCGACCTGAAATCTGTGAAGTCAGGATCGAACATCTGAACAAGAGCGCTTCGATCGATGAGGTCCTGGACATGACCGTGAGCCAGGCGCTTGAATTTTTCAAGGGGCTCAAACAAGTGCAAATGTCGCTGGCACCGTTGGCCGATGTTGGGCTGGAGTATGTCAAGCTCGGCCAACCCATCCCAACCCTCTCAGGGGGCGAGGCACAACGGCTCAAGCTTGCAGGCTTTCTGGCAGAAGCTTCACACAAGACCAGCAAGCAACCCCTGGCCAGCAAAGGCACACTGTTCCTGTTTGATGAGCCAACGACCGGCTTGCACTTTGATGATGTTGCCAAGCTCATGCAGGCTTTCCGCAAGCTCCTGGCTGCAGGACACTCATTGCTGGTCATTGAGCATAACCTGGACGTCATTGCAGCCAGCGACTGGATTCTTGACCTGGGACCTGAAGGTGGTGATGCCGGCGGACAACTGGTCGCACAGGGGACACCTGCAGACATCATGCAATGCGACGCTTCTCATACCGGCCAGGCCTTGAAGCAATATCAGGAAGAAACCATCTCGGCCGGATCGTCTGCAACCACTGATGATGACCACCAGGGATCCCCCCTGCAGAACATTGTGCGCAAGAGGGTTTCCGCTAGCACCAGCATCGAGATCCTGCATGCCCGGGAACACAACCTGCGCAATATCAGTGTCAGCATCCCCCATGGCAAATTCACAGTCATCACCGGGGTCTCTGGCTCAGGCAAATCCACCCTGGCGTTTGACATCCTGTTCAACGAAGGCCAACGGCGCTACCTTGAATCCATCAACGCTTATGCCAGGGCCATCGTGCAACCCGCAGGAAAACCTGATGTCGATGCCATCTACGGCATCGCACCTACAGTGGCCATTGAACAAAGAACCAGCAGGGGTGGGCGCAAGTCAACTGTGGCCACCATGACCGAAATCCACCATTTCCTGCGCCTTCTGTACATGAAGCTAGGCACGCAATACTGCCCGGATTGCAACACCAAGGTCGAGCCTCAGACGGCAGAACAGATCTTTGCTCAGTTGATACGTGACTACTCGGGCAAAAAACTGACTGTCCTGGCCCCGCTGGTCACCGCTCGCAAGGGCTATTACACCGACCTGGCCAAATGGGCACAGGGCAAAGGCTATCAACAACTGCGTGTCGATGGGCAATTCATCCCGGTAGATCCATGGCCAAGGCTCGACCGCTACAAGGAACACACGATCGAGTTGCCGGTTGCTGAGTTGAAAGTCGACAAATCGAAGGAAGCAGAACTGAAGCTTGCCATTGACACGGCTTTGCACCATGGGCAAGGCGTGCTCAGCGTGCTTGTCCACGACAGAGGTGCATCCGCACAAGCGCTGACTGCCCAGTTCTCCACCAAGCGTGCATGCCCAGGGTGCGGTCGCAGTTTTCCTGAACCCGACCCAAGGATGTTCTCCTACAACTCCAAGCATGGCTGGTGTCAGAGTTGCTTTGGCACAGGGTTGCTTCTCAGGGGATTCGACGAAGAACAGACGGGCGAGGAAACCATCTGGAATGACTGGCAGCAAGAGGAGCCCCAAGTTTGCGATGCCTGCCATGGCACCCGGCTAAACCCTGTGGCCAGGGCTGTGCGATGGCAAGACCGGTCGATCACGGACATTGCAGCCCTGTCCGTGCGCGAAGCCCAGATTTTCTTTGCCGGGGTCGGTCTCAAAGGCCGTGAAGCACAGATTGCCAGGGACATCCTGAAGGAAATCAGGTCCAGGCTTGACTTCATGCAGGAGGTCGGCCTGGGCTACCTGGCGCTGGACCGTTCCGCCCCCACGCTGTCCGGCGGGGAAGCACAACGCATCAGGCTGGCAGCCCAGTTGGGTTCCAACCTGCAGGGTGTGTGCTACGTGCTGGATGAACCGACCATCGGCCTGCATCCCCGCGACAACCGTATCTTGCTCAATGCGCTCGGCCGCCTACAGGGTAATGGCAACACCCTGGTCGTGGTAGAACATGATGACGACACCATTTCCAGGGCCGAGCACATCATCGATATCGGACCCGGCGCGGGAACCCGCGGTGGCAGGGTTGTGGCCACCGGTACCTTGGACGATATCAAGGCAAGCGAAGCTTCAGTGACAGGCAAATACCTGCGCGACCCCATGCGACATCCCCTGCAGCCACGACGCAAAGTGGATGACAAGACCGGATGGCTCAGGATCAGGCAGGCCAACCTGCACAACCTGCGTAACATTGATGCCGACATTCCACTAGGGCGCCTGACCGTGGTTACCGGTGTCTCCGGCTCGGGTAAATCCACACTGGCCCGAGAGGTACTGCTGCACAACCTGGTCAAAGTTCTTGCGGAAAGAGAAACCAGTCAATGGACTGGTTGCCAGCAAATTGAGGGCTGGCAGGAGTTGGACCGGGTCCTTGAGGTCGACCAGACGCCAATTGGCAAGACACCCCGTTCATGCCCTGCGACCTATGTTGGCTTCTGGGACGACATCCGCAAGCAGTTTGCCGACACCCAGCAGGCGCGCATGCGTGGCTGGAGTGCCAGCAGGTTTTCTTTCAACTCTGGCGATGGCCGCTGCCCGGTCTGCGAAGGGCAAGGCATGCGCACCATCGAGATGAGTTTCCTGCCTGATGTCAAAGTGCCATGCGATGCTTGCGGCAGTGCCAGGTTCAACGAAGACACGCTGGGTGTTCAACTCAGGGGCAAGTCTGTCGGTGAAGTGCTGGCTATGGAGGTCGACGATGCGATCGAATTCTTTGCAGCCCATCCTAAGGTCCGTCACCCCTTGCAATTGATGCAAGATGTCGGCCTGGGCTACCTGACCCTGGGCCAACCCTCGCCAACCCTATCAGGAGGCGAAGCCCAGCGCATCAAGCTGGTCACGGAACTGGCCAAGGCACGGCTCTGGCAGCAAGGCAAGAAGGTCGTGCGTGCCAGCAAAATCCCGAAGACACTGTATGTGCTGGACGAACCTACAGTCGGGCTTTCCATGGCCGACGTTGAGAAGCTGATCCACGTCCTGCACCGCCTGGTTCAAGCCGGTCATACGGTAGTTGTCATTGAACACAACCTCGACATCATTGCCGAAGCGGACTGGATACTTGACCTTGGGCCGGAAGGTGGAACCGAAGGTGGCCGCCTGGTCGCGCAGGGTTCACCTGAGACACTGGTGCGCAAGTTTGCCAAATCGCATACTGCGGCAGCACTCAAACCGGTACTGGGGGCGGGCAAGTGATTTGCTGGTTTGATGATCGCACCAGTGGCACACGCATCGCACTGGACCAGTTGGTTGAGCGCATTGGCATCGACAGCCCGCAAAAGGTCGAGCCAGCAATCAGACGCATCTGCCAAGCGCAGGAGAAAGGGTTCTGGGTTGCCCTGGTCATCGAGTATGAGCTGGCGCACTGGCTTGAACCGGCATTGTCAGGCTGCGACCATCCGCACCACGGTGAAAGGCTGACAGCCTGGGTGTTTCGCAATGCACGGACTCAGGCCATCCCGCAAGGCACAAGGCCTGACCCGTGTACCGCTCGCATCTCCCATGCCCGAAGCACCTTGCCCAAGCCTGACTACATTGCCATGATCGATGAAATCCGGGAACTCATCGCCAATGGCGAGGTGTACCAGATCAACGCGACCTTCGCACTGGAAATCACTGCACAAGGCCAGCCCCGTGATCTCTATGAGCAACTCGCAGGCCAGAGCACAGCCAGATACTGCGCCTACATTGATGACACCACGGCCAACAGAAAGATCCTGTCGTTTTCTCCTGAACTTTTTGTACGCCGCCAGGGCAATCTGCTGACCACTAAACCCATGAAAGGCACCGCACCCCGCTTTCCACAGGATCGCGAGAAAGACCAGGACATGGCCCGACAATTGACCTCCAGCATCAAGGACCGCGCAGAAAACCTGATGATCGTCGACCTGCTGCGCAATGACCTTGGTAGGATCGCCCGTCCAGGCACGGTCAAAGTCGATCCGCTGTTTGAGCTTGAGGCTTACCCGACAGTCTGGACCATGACCTCCACCATCAGCGCCGAGCTTGAAGAGTCGTGCAGCTTCCTCGATATCCTGCGTGCGTTGTTTCCGTGCGGCTCTGTTACCGGCGCACCCAAAATCGCTGCCATGAAACATATCCGCAGACTTGAAACAAGACCTCGCGGCGTCTATTGTGGCAGTATCGGATGGTTGGCGCCTGGCGGTGACTTTTCCTTGAATGTTGCCATCCGTACACTCGTCCTGGACAATCAGTCAAAGGGAATCTACAACGTGGGTGGTGGCATTGTCCATGACTCGGATCCCGAGCGCGAATGGCAGGAGTGTTTCTGGAAATCTCGGATACTCGGTGTGGATTGTGAAACCTGATCTTATAGAGACCATGCTTGCCAACGATCTGGGCCAGATCGAGCTCTGGAACTTGCACATGGCACGCCTGGGCAGGTCTGCCAGGGCGCTGGGCTACCCCTTCCCCGGGATCGCCCCCATTGCCATCGAAGTGGGCCATGCCATCGGTATGGCGCGGATGCAGCAACAGCAACCGCAATGGCGAGTGCGGCTGCTGCTCAGCCCCCAGGGCAACATTGCCGTGACGGCCACTGGCTTGCCGCCCTTGCAAGGCTTGCCCAAGGTCATTGTGGCAAGCTCTCGCCTTGACAGCCAAGAATTCTGGCTACGCCACAAGTCCACCCACCGACCATGGTATGAAAAGGCTACGAAATGGCTGGCTGATCACCCTGACTACTTTGATGTCCTCTACATCAATGAGCGCGGCGAACTCTGCGAAGGCAGCCGTAGCAACATCTATGTCCCTGACCAAGGCCTGTGGCTGACTCCCGCCCTCAACTGCGGCCTGCTTCCTGGCGTCTGGCGTACCAAGCTACTGGATTCGAAGCAGATCACCGAGTCTGTGATTCCCGCTACAACACTCCAGCACGGTGGACAGATCCGTTTGTCCAATGGCTTGCGCGGCTGGTTCGATGTCGTGGTTGACTTGAAAACAAGGCTGAACTGACATGTTTCCTGCCATCCTGGGAATTGGCCAAATCTGCTCTTGGGGAACGCTGTTCTACAGCTTTCCCCTGATCGTGATCGAGATGGAAAAGTCTTTGGGATGGAGCAAGGCCGACCTCTATGCAGGTGCCACCCTTGGACTGATAGCCACAGCATTCATGAGCTATCCAGTCGGTGTGGGCATCGACCGGGGTTTCGGCAAATGGATCATGTCTGCTGCATCGTTTCTGGCAGCCTTGCTGCTTGCCTGGTGGTCGGTCACACAAAGCATGCCCTCCTATTACATCATCTGTACCCTGCTGGGCGCATTGCAAGCTTGCGTCTTTTATGAAGCGGCTTTTGCCGTGCTTGCCAGGCGGGTCGGTGCTGCCAACGCGCGTCCTGGGCTCACCCAAATCACCCTCTGGGCAGGATTTGCGTCAACCGTGTTCGTGCCTGTCACCGGAACGCTGATCGCGCTCTTTGAGTGGCGGACAACGCTCTTGATCCTGGGGCTGTTCAACCTTGTCTACGGCATGATCTACCTCAAGGTGCTGGATCCAGCCAAAGACCATGACCACGCACAGGACGTCTGCGCCAAGGCCGAGCAGATCAAACGCAACAAAGAAATTGTCCGCAACAATCTCAGGTCTGCACCATTCTGGTTCCTGCTTGTCTCACTGACGGCCTTTGCCGGCGCATTTTCTGGTTTTACCTATCACCTGTACCCGATCCTGCAAGGCAAAGGACTGAGCGATGGTGATGTGATCTTTGCAATCTCGCTGCTTGGACCGGCACAGGTTGCTGGACGGTTTGTCATTTCGCTTTTTGCCCGTGACATGCCACTGCGTCTTCTCGGTTCGGTCATGGTCGGCATGTTACCTATCACTTTCGCCCTGCTTTATCCCTTGCAGCTTGGGATTGGTTATGTGGTTGCTGTCATCTGCCTGTACGGCCTGGTCAACGGCATTTTCACGATTGTCAGAAGCTTTGCCGTGCCCGACATGCTCAGCCCCCATGCCTACGGCGCTTTGAACGGCCTCATCACGCTGACGGCAAACCTGGCACGCGCCATCACACCATTGGCGGCAGCCTGGATCTGGCAAATCAACGATTCCTACCAACCTGTGATCCTGGCCATCATTTCCCTGAGTCTGGCATCCATGCTGACTTTCTGGGCAGCCGCCTGGACATCACGCCCTTCAGCCCGATCCATTTCCCGTTAAAGCGCACGTAGAATGGATAGAATGGCGACATGTTGAACACACCAACTCCAGAGATCTCCCGGCCATTGCTTGCCGTTGCCCTGATCATCAAGAACGAGGCAGACAACCTCGGGGAATGCCTGCAAAGCTGCCAACAGCTTGCCGATGAAATCGTGATTGTCGACTCCGGAAGCACGGACGGCTGCCTGGACATCGCGAGAAGCTTTGCCCGCGTCAGGATCATTGAGCATCATGACTGGCAAGGCTATGGCAAACAGCGCAGGATTGCACAGCGCCATGTCCAGGCCCGATGGGTTCTCTGGATCGATGCTGATGAGCGAGTAACACCCAAACTGGCATCATCGATCCGCGAGGCAATCACCCGGCCGGATGAACAGGATCAGACGGTGTTGTACCGCGTCAACCGCCTGTCCTGGGTGTTCGGCAAGTTCATAAGGCACAGCGGCTGGTATCCCGACCGTGTCATCAGACTCTACCGGACAGACCAGACCAGCTATTCCGAAGATGCTGTGCATGAACATGTCGAAGTGCCTGCAGACGCAGTCATCAAGGATCTCGAAGGAGACCTGTTGCACTTTACGTACAAGGACCTTCATCACTACCTGGTCAAGTCGGCCTATTACGCCAAACTCTGGGCTGACCAGCGCCAGTCTGCAGGCAAAAAATCCAGCATCAGCCAAGGCATCGTCCATGCCATAGGATGTTTTCTCAAAATGTACATTTTCAAGGCCGGTTTCCTGGATGGCAAACAGGGGCTTTTGCTGGCGCTGCTCTCAGCACACTCCACATTTGCCAAGTATGCAGACCTCTGGATACGTCACCAGCCCAAGCCCTGACCCGATGCGCGACAGGCCTCGCCGTTTAGGGCGAAAAAATCGTAAGTCGCCAGGCACCTAGGTCTGGTAAAGCTGCCCCAGCCAGTTGGCGATATGGTTCGCCACACCAGGCAGATCAAGGTCATCAAATGTGTTCTCACCTTTGTCTTCTGATGCCTGAAATGGCAAATGGCGCCCTGGCGAATTCAGTGGCTGCCAGCGCAACGACGTTGCCGAGCGGCGTGCCGGAAAGAAGCCTACAGTCGGGACATCCAGGGCACCCGCGATATGCAAAGGCCCAGTGCTGCCTGCCATGAACGCGCCTGCATTGGACAGTGCAGCCACCAGACCGCGCAACCCCTGTTCAGGTGCAAGCAACGCAACCCGCACGCCCTCTTCGTTCAATCGTTGCTGCAATGCCTGCACTGCATTGAATTCAGCGGGTCCTGCCGTCAATACCACTTCCCAGCCCGGTAAAAGGCCTCGAAGCTGCGCCACCAGCACCTCGTATTGCCGGGACGACAGGTTGACCGCTGATCCTCCTGACCCAGGATGCACCATGAGCCACTGCGCCTGGATGTCCAGCCCCAGGTCTTGCGCAACCTGATGCCTTGCCGCTTGCCTTCTGGCCGAATCCACGACCAGATAAGGAGGGCGAACATCGGGAATGGTGCATCCAAAATGTTTCAGGCAATGCACCGCCAGATCCAAGTTGTAAGCCCATTCCGGCTTTTCAGACCGGGAGCGACGCTGCACCAACCGATGGGTATACAGGATTTGTGCCAGCTTGGTGGCTGGTGCCAACCTGTATGGAATTCCAACATGCCTGAGAATGACAGCATTGCGCCAGTTGGAGAACAGTGCAATCGCTGCATCGAAACGATGCGCCATGATCTGGTTGGCCAAAGCCTGCTGCTGGGCAAACAAGGCTTTGGGACCGGGATCGATCAGGACATTCGTGACCCATCGGCATTCCCGGGCCAGTTCGGCCGTATATTCCGGCACCAGCACAGACACCTCGAATGCACCTGACTCGGCCAAAGCCGCCATGGCAGGCCAAGCCAGCATGAAATCACCAATCTTGTCGTTTCTTACGACCAGTATTTTTTTCATGTGCGCAGCTTTTCCAGGATTGTCCTGAACCGGATTCTACGTTGACTTGCCGATCATTGCTTGCCTACGTCGCGGCCCCAGAGACAGATACTGTTGCGGCCCGATTTCTTGGCCTGATAGAGCGCACTGTCTGCTTGTTGAAGGAGCTCTTGGATGTCGTTGCTGTCAAGCGCAGTCAACCCGACACTGACCGTAATTCCAACGACCTCACCTTCATGCTCAACCAGATGGTCCTGTATGCTGCACCTGATACGCTCTGCCACCTGCAAACCGTACTCCATGGGCGTGTCTGGCAGGAAAATAGCAAACTCCTCACCCCCCAACCTGGCAGCACAATCCGATGCACGGACATTCTCGCGCAGAACCTGTGCCATTTGCCTGAGCACCCTGTCGCCGGCCAGGTGGCCATGGGTGTCGTTGACGCGCTTGAAATGGTCAATGTCCAGCAACATGAGCACGCCCCGAGACAAGGTGTTTTCATCCTGCTTGTGCAGATGGCGCTCAAAAACCTCCGTAAACCAGCGCCTGTTCGGCAGTCCGGTCAATCCATCCGTTGTTGCCCAGCGGTTGAGCTGGTTCTCACGCAACTTTCTGTCCGTGATATCCCACACGAACCAGACCGTACCAAGATGATCATCGGCCTGCTTCACATCAATGTGATCAATCTCGAGGTACAGGCTGTTGTCGTCCTGGACCTGCAGTTTCTGACCAGGGTGGCTGCAAGGATAATCCAGTGACTCATAGTGCCATCTGGTACGCGTCTTGCCGATCAGATCCTCAAGACCATCGCGGCTAATGCCCGTCAGTGCCCATGGCTCAATGACACAATTCATCAATGCACACCAGCGTTCATTCGCAAATACGATGCGTTGCTGATGGTCTTCGATCAGGACCCCGGCCGGAAACCGTTCCAAGAGCACATGCAAGCGCTGCCGTTCTGCCCTTAAAGCCTGGTCTGCTTCACGTCTTGCCGTAATGTCAATCAGCGTCCAGATGACCGGGCTTGATGTATCCGTCGGATCCTGAAGCACACCTTGCATGTCAAACCAGCGAATCTGGCCATCGACTGTCTTCATCTGGACATCGATACGGTAAGACCCAAGCTGAGAAAGCAGGTCATAGGCCTGGCCGACCTGTTCGAATTGCTCCTTGTCAACGAACAGGTTGGCGATATCGAACAACTTGAATGGGCATCCCTGCGGCACAAACAACTGTTTGTAGCCGTCATTGGCATCAATGACCTGACGGTCATGGCTCATCTTGACGATGGCTGCAGGGCTGCGGTCAAGCAATGCCTGACGCAATTGGGATTCAGCCACATGCTGCGAAATGTCCGACAGGATCCCAACCGTTCGCGCAGGGCTACCGTGCTCATCCCATTCGACCACACGCGCCCTGGCCTGTACCCAAAGCCATTGGCCATCATGGGTCTTGAGCCGGAAATCCATCCAGAGAACTTCCCGGGCATGCTGGACCATCATTTCATCCAACTCCACCCCAAGTCTTTCCCTGTCTTGCGGATGCAACAGGCCAAGTATTGACTTCAAGCTTGGGGTTTTCCAGTAGTCATCGGCATAGCCCAGCATTTCCCTGATCCTGTCATCGCACTGGGCAACCTTGCTCCTATGGTTGTAGGACCATAAGCCGTCATGCACCGCCTGCAGCGTCAGCCGCAACTGAGCCTCATTGTCCTTGAGTGCTTGCAGCACTTCAATCTCCGCCGTGACATCCTGAAGGTGGCCGTACCACATGATGGAGCCGTCTTCCAGAAGATTTGGCTTGCTGTGCCCTGCAATCCAACGGTACTCACCATTTTTCTGCAAGATGCGCACCTGTTCTTGCCACTCTGACATGCTCTTGGCCGAGCTCTCTATGCTCTTGATGACACGTGAGAAATCCAGCGGCGACAATCTGCTCAATATCGAACTGGCGTCATTCCTGATGTCCTCAAGGTCAACCCCGAACATCTGCTCCATACCCGGGCTGGCAAATGGAAAACTGTATTGCCCTTGGGGATCGCGTCTGAACTGAAACACGGCGCCTGGAACCTCTGCCACCAGCTTGCTCAATTGCTGCCGCACCTCTGACTCAGCCAGTTGTGCCAGTTTGCGCTGGGTGATGTCCTGCTTGATCCCTACCATCCGCAGCGCCTTGCCATGCGCATCACGCTCAAGAACCTGACCAAAGTCGGCTATCCAGCGTTCTGAACCATCTGCCTGCAAGACCCTGTATTCCTTGTTGAACGATTCTGTCTGATGTCTCAGGCATGCGTCCCACGCAGCCATCACCGCCTTGGCATCGTCCGGGTGAATCTTGTTTACCCAATCGGCCAGCGTAAGTGAGTTACCCGAATATTCATAGCCGAACATTCTGGCCCATTCCTGGTCCACACTCATCTGATCATTCGCAATGTCCCAATCCCAGACGGCCAGTTGTCCCACCTTGATGGCAAACTCGAGCCGTTGCTGGACCTGCTGAAGTTGTGATGAGTGCCTGCTACGCAACCACCACAACCTTGTCATGACAGCCAAGGCCAGTATCAGCAATGTGCTGCTGATGACATTCTATAAAACGCTCCTGTCAATGGCCTGCTCCACCGTCGACAGTGCCTTGTCTTCCCCATAACCCACCGAGACCACGAAAGGATAGTCATTGCCACGCCACCATGCATATTGCCGTTTCACACCATCTTCCGGGGAATGAACCTGGTACTTGCCATTTGTCTTTTGTTGATGGGCGACAAATTCACTTTCGAAAGAGACCTTGGTTCCGAGGATGGAGTCCTGTTGCGCTGAGTGCGCCAGATAGGTTCCATCTTCCCGGGTGATGAATGCCACATCATCAGGCTCAGAAAAAATGGTCTTCAGTGCCTCAGACAAATGATCGGCAGACACTCCCAGAATCAGCATCCCCTGAAATGCATTGTCACGCCACATGCCCCGTGTGAACTGGATAGTCCACTGACCCGATAGACGACTTCTGATCGGCATGCCAAAAAAGAAAACCGAACTCCCAGCCCGAGAGTGAAACTGGAAGTGTTCTCTGTCGCTTAATGAAACCGGCGGTTTGGTTTCGAGCTCGAAAAGATCATCGCCTAGCCTGGAATAATCGACCAGACCGTTCGCATCAGTTACCACGATCTGCGCCAGGGCATCGGGCGAGAGTGACTGCATCGCCGTCGTGACACTGCGGTCAAACAGTGCTTCGTTGCCCTCCATCCAGACCGTACTCAGTTGCTGAGAAAAATAGTCAAGCTTCCTGAAAAGGGTATTGGCCTGTAGTGCAAGCGCATGAGCTGACTGGCTGGCAAGCCGTGTGTTGGTGGCCCTGACTTCATTGCGCATGCTCTCATAACCAACCACCAGTTGTACCCAGTAAGCGGCAAGGCTTGCCAAAAGCACCACTGTTACCAATACCGGTACCCATGTCGACTTGCGCTGGCTTTTGCTAACCATATTTCCTGATGCAACCTTTGACCAGCGCTGCATCAGGTGTCAAAGCTACTTGCACAACTATCTGATGACTGATCACTTGACTCTGCTTCAAACAATCGCTTCAACCTGACAAAACCAGGTTGCCTCGTTTTCATACCACACCCATCATGAATACGGCAGTTTTCTCGTGCTTTTTAGCCCCTCACGTTACGTAAGCAACTTATGCGTGCTAATCACGCTGATGGTACCGTCGATAACAAACTGGACACCCATACAAACCAGCAAGAACCCCATTATCCTTGATATGGCATTCACACCGTCCTCGCCTATGAATGCAACAATTTTGTCGGCTGACTGCAGGCAGACATAGAACAACAACCCCAGTAGCAGCGCAATGACGACAGGGACAACCCAAAGGACCCAATGTTCATAATGGTGTTCTGCTGCCTTTATCCTTGAAGCTGCGCTCATGATCATGGCGATCGTCCCGGGTCCCGCGGTACCAGGCATGGCCAATGGAACAAAAGCAATGTTGGGTGCCTTTGTATGAACGGCATCCTGAGCAGCAAGACTTGCTTCAGGAATATCGGCTACCGGTTCGGATGGAAATAGCATCCTGAACCCGATATAAGCCACGATCAGCCCACCGGCAATCCTCATCCCTGGCAAGGATATGGAAAAGGCCGAAAGAATATAGCTGCCACCATAGTAGGTTACAAGCATGATGGCAATTACGTAGATGGTCGCCTGGCGCACCTGCCTTGAGCGCTCATAATGTGAAAGCCCTGATCCGAGCGACAACAGCAACGACATCGAAGTCAACGGGTTTGCCAACGGCAGCATCAGCATCAACCCCATGCTCAGCAGATGAAAAAACTGGTCAATTCCTTCCACCACCCTCTCCGTTCATTTCCTGGATCAACTGATCACTTTGATTGACTTGACTTCGATTCCCTTGAGTTTGTCAACATCGAAGTCCAGTATGCCCTTGATCTCAACATCCGTCCTCTCTGTCACAACCCTTCCCTGAAACACATCCCGGTCGATCTCAACGACAATCTTGCCTGTGCTATCGGCAAAGATATATCGATCATCCGAGAGCCTGTTGAGAAGACGACCACGCATGACGACCTTCTGGTCGTCATGGCCATTTTCTTTGATCCACCTGACTGACTTGATCGGGTTCTGTGGCAAAACCTGCTGGAAAAAATCGCTAGAGACATCCGGGCCACGATACTGAGCCATGGCAGCACTGGCAGTGAAAGTCAGGCATGCTGTCACGCAGGCAGTTGTGAGTGTTTTGATTGATCTTGTCATGTGCGCCTCCGGTAAATCCCTTTTACACAAAAGTCGCAACTCATGTGTTTGGTAACTGCCCACCAGCGCTATCTTACGCGGGTTCTCTCAAATTCTCTTACAGCGACTTTTGTACCTGTTGTTTCGCAACAACCCACATCTTGAAGCAATGACTGTGCCAATCCTTGTCGACCAAATCCATGCCATGTCGCCCGAGAGCAATCTAAGAACGCACAAGCGTATGCAATTGACCGGACATATGTGCTTGCAACTCAATAACCGCCCGTTTGATCCTGGTCGGTCATTCCGTGCATCAAGAACCTGTTGCCCATAAAGCTTGAAGGAAAATACCTGGAAACGCCCAATAAAAAAGGCCTACAGAAACTCTGTAGGCCCTTTCAATCTGGTCGGGGCGGCGGGATTCGAACTCGCGACCCTCTGCTCCCAAAGCAGATGCGCTACCAGGCTGCGCTACGCCCCGAAGACGCAAATCATAACAGAAATTTCGACTACTTGTTTTGCAACTGTTGCAACAACTCGTCATGCATGATCAAAGGTGCGCGCTTGCTCTTGACCTTGACATAGCTGCCATCACTTTGCTGGATCCATGCCCGCACATTGTCACGCATGGCCAGCGTAAACGCCTCGTTGATCACCCTGCGCTTAAGCGCCGGATTCAACACTGGGAAAGCCAGCTCGACCCGACGGAAAAAGTTACGATCCATCCAATCAGCGGAAGAGAGATAAACCTTTTCCTTTCCGTTGGCATAGAAATAGAACACCCTGGAGTGCTCAAGGAATCGGCCTATGATGGAACGCACCTTGATGTTCTCCGACAAACCGGGAACACCCGGCCGCAAGGCACATGCACCACGAACGATCAGATCTATCCGCACGCCGGCCTGGCTGGCCTGATAAAGCTCTGAGATCACCTGTGGCTCAAGTAGCGAGTTCATCTTGGCTCGGATGATCGCACGTTTACCTGCGCGCGCAGCCTGAGCCTCAGCACGGATCATCTCAATGATTGCACCGTGCATGGTGAAAGGTGACTGCAACAAAAGGTTCAGTTCCCTGCGCGCTCCCAGGCCGGTCAATTGCGCAAAGACCTTGTCCATGTCCTCGCACATGGCCTGGTTGGCCGTCATCAACCCGAAATCCGTGTACAGCCTGGCCGTCTTGGAATGATAGTTGCCTGTACCCAAGTGTCCGTAGCGCTTGATCTGGCCATTTTCCCGCCGCAGGATCAGGAGCATCTTGGCATGGGTCTTGTGGCCAACAACACCATAGGAGACATGGGCACCGACCTCCTCAAGCCGCGCGGCCCAATTGATGTTGGTCTGCTCGTCAAACCTCGCCATGAGTTCGACAACGACTGTGACTTCCTTCCCAGCCCTGGCTGCAGCAAGCAACAGTTGCATCAGTTCCGAATCCTCGCCTGTTCGGTAGATGGTCTGCTTGATGGCCACCACATTCGGATCTGTTGCAGCTGCCGTCAACAAGTCGATCACTGGCTTGAAAGACTGGTACGGATGGTGCAGCAATTGATCGCCCTTGGACAGCAAGTCAAAAATCGCACCATCCCTGGTAGACAAACCTGCAAATGCTCTTGGGATTGCTCCACGTACCTCCGGGAACCTGAGGTCAGGACGGTCGACATCGTCACAGATCTGCATCAGTCGAGCAAAGTTGGCCGGACCCAAGACCCTGTAGGTATCTTCCTTGGTCAGGTTGAACTCTTTCTGCAGCAACTCCTCGATCTCGGGCGGTGTCGATGCGTCGATTTCCAGCCGTACTGCTGAACCAAAATTCCTTTGTGACAACTCTCCCTGCAAAGCGATGCGCAGATTGGTCACTTCCTCCTCATCCACGAACAAGTCGCTGTTTCTCGTAACACGCCACTGATAGACCCCTTCGGTCTTCATACCCGGGAAAAGCTCTCCGGCAAAGGCACGGATCAAGGACGTCAGGAGGATATAGCCATGCGGCAGCCCGGAAATCTCAGGCGGCATGCGCACCACCCTGGGCAAGGCCCTGGGTGCTTGAACGACTGCCACGGATGCTTTACGACCAAAAGCATCCTTGCCTGACAAAGGCATGATGAAGTTCAGGCTCTTGTTATAGACCTTGGGGAAAGGATGCGCAGGATCGAGCCCAAACGGAGTGAGTAGCGGCATCATGTTCTGCACAAACAGCCTGTGCGCCCATTTCAACTGTTCTTCATTCCATTCATGGGCGTGGTGCAGATAGACACCCTCTTCGCGCAGGCGTGGCAGGACCTCGTCGTTGAAAGTGCTGTAAAGGGAATCAACCAGAGCGTGGACACTTTTCTGGACAAGTTCAAAAACCTGCCCCGGGGTCAACCCATCGGGCCCACGCATCGTAGGATGCATCCGGATCTGTTCCTTAAGACTGGAGACACGGATCTCGAAGAACTCATCCAGGTTCGAACCCACAATGCACAGGAATCGCAGTCTCTCAAGAAGCGGCACATCCGGATCCTTGGCCATGGCCAGGACCCGCTCATTGAATTGAAGCAGTGAAAGTTCCCTGTTCAGAAACTCACTGGAGGACGCTTGTGTTTCTACCTGTTGCATATGAGTCTTGTGCGTGTCTGAAACCATATGGAGCCCGATTCATGTTCATTCAATTAATCTTTACTACAGTCTAACGAGCGAAAGAAGCGAGTCAATCTTTAAATCACAGCAAATGACCTGATTCAAGAAGAAAATACATATTCTTTCACCTCAACCCCTATAATCAACTGGTACCAAAACCAGGCATTCTTATGGAACACCTTCTGGCCGCCGTTGACATCGGCTCGAACAGTTTTAGACTTTCAATTGGTCGCGTACAAGACACTGATGGCATCAGGCAGATCTATCAGATCGATCGCATGAAGGAAACGGTGCGCTTGGCCGCCGGACTGGATCAGAACAAGATCCTGAGCGAAGAAGCAATCCAGCGCGCCATCGAGGTTCTGCAGCGGTTTGGCGAAAGGCTCAAGAGTTTTCATCCTGATCGGGTCAGAGCTGTCGCCACCAATACCTTCCGTGTTGCACGCAATACGCCCGAGTTCCTTCCGAGGGCTGAAGCTGCCCTGGGGTTCCCGATCGAGGTGATTGCCGGACGCGAGGAAGCGCGCCTGATTTACATTGGCGTGAGCCACACCTTGCCATACTCCGACGAGAATCGCCTGGTCATCGACATTGGTGGTGGCTCCACGGAAGTCATCATTGGCAGAAACACCGAGCCACTGCTCATGAGTTCCCTCTACATGGGATGTGTGAGCTATAGCCGCAGGTTTTTCCCTGACGGGCTTATTGACGAAAACCGCATGCGCATGGCAATCACGGCAGCTCGTCGTGAAATCGAAGTCATCACCAAACCCTACAGAAAGCTCGGCTGGCAATCCAGCTACGGCTCCTCGGGTACAGCCAAGGCTCTGTATGCGATTCTCACCGAGGGGGGCTACAGCAACGCGATCACTCTGGACGGACTTTCAAAACTTCGCCAGAAACTGATCAAGGACGGGCGCGTCATCGCCAGCGAACTGCCTGGCATCAAGCTCGGTCGTGTTGATGTCCTGCCAGGTGGCCTTGCCATCATGCATGCATTCTTCGAAGAGCTTGGCATCGAAAGCATGCTCACCGGCGATGGCGCCCTGCGCCTTGGCGTGCTTGTCGATCTGGCAGGTCGTGAAGAGTTGAAAGATCACCGCGATGAAACGGTCAAGACCTTCATGAAGCGCTATCACGTCGATACCCGCCAGGCAGCCCGTGTCAAGCGTACAGCTCTGAGTCTCTTTGACAGTATTTTCCCGGACTTGCCGCCAAATGACGAACTGCGCCGTAGCCTGGGCTGGGCAGCCAGCCTGCATGAAGCCGGCATGTCAATTTCACAGGCTGGCTATCACAAGCATGGCGCCTACATTCTCACCCATGCCGACATGCCTGGATTCTCAAAAGCCGATCAGTCCACCCTGGCCACGCTTGTCATGGCGCATACAGGCAAACTGAACAAGGTCGAATCCTCTGTCAAGAGCCGTGAGCAATGGATCTGCATCCTCTGCCTGAGACTGGCTGTCCTGTTGTGCCGGCGACGTGAAGACTTCAATCGCCTGGCCTTGGCCGTGCAGGTCCAAGGGCACACAATCACCGTCAAAGTTGAACAAGCCTGGCTGGAACAGCACCCATTGACTGACTATTCCCTGCATGGGGAAGAAGAAGAATGGGCAAAAGTTGGATTCAAGTTCGTGCTGATCCCGGTTTGAGATCAATCACCAGGATGGATCCGGTCATGGCCTGATACCCAACCATGACCGGCGGGTGAAGTTCAAGACAAGCTGTCAGCCAGCTTTCTGGCACAATCATTGGCCAGCGCCTGGTCAGCCGCTTCCACCATCAGGCGCAACTTGGGCTCAGTGCCTGATGCCCGTATCAAGATCCTTCCGGAATCCCCAAGCAACTTCTCAACATCAGCCGTTGCTTTTTTAAGCCCTTGATGAGACTTCCAGTCCAGACCCGGTTCGATCGGAACATTGATCAGCACCTGAGGCAACATGCTGAGGTCGGAAATCCATTCAGACAAGCTGCACTGGTACCGGCGCAAGGCACTGAGCACCTGCAGGCTGGCAATGATCCCATCGCCAGTCGAGTGGCAGTCCAGGCACAACAGGTGACCAGAGCTTTCACCGCCGTATTTCCAGCCATTTGCAGTCAGTTTTTCCATGACATAGCGGTCACCGACAGCAGCCCTCTCAAACGGAATACCACGTGCCTTTAACGCAAGTTCAAACCCGAGATTGGTCATGAGAGTACCAACCACTCCGTTTACAGACTCGCGCATGGCCCGCTCGCGCACGATCGCATAGAGCAGTTCGTCACCGTTGTAGATCCGGCCGGAAGAATCCACCATCTGCAATCGGTCTGCGTCTCCATCCAGCGCGATCCCGAAGTCCGCACCATTGGCCTGCACTGTTGTTGCCAGGTTCTCTGGATACAAGGCACCCACGCCGCGGTTGATGTTGAAGCCATCTGGCTCAACCCCTACCGCATAGACCGTTGCACCCAGTTCCTCATAGACGTGCGGGGCAATATGATAGGCAGCGCCATTGGCGGCATCGACAACCAGCTTAAGCCCATCAAGATCCAGATCTGAGCTGAAAGTACTTTTGCAAAACTCGATGTATCTGCCTGCAGCATCATCAATCCGGCGTGCACGGCCGAGTTTTTCTGAGGGCACGCATTCCATGGGTTCATCGATTGCGCTCTCAATCTGCTCCTCAACGGAATCCGGCAGCTTGGTACCATGTCCGGAAAAGAACTTGATCCCGTTGTCCTGGTAGGGGTTGTGCGATGCGCTGATCACCACACCTGCAGACAATCTCCAGGCTCTCGTCAGATACGCAACTGCCGGCGTTGGCAAAGGTCCGACCAAAAGCACATCCACTCCAGCCGATGCAAACCCTGCCTCGAGCGCAGCCTCAAGCATATAGCCACTGATCCTGGTGTCCTTTCCAATGAGTACTGCAGGTCGACCTGAACCTACGTGCGAACGGCACAAGACGCGGCCGGCAGCATAACCAAGCCTCAATGCAAATTGCGGATTGATGACATCGCCGCCAACTGTGCCGCGCACGCCATCAGTTCCGAAATACTTCCTCCCCATCATCTCTCCCATTCTTTGGTCTGGACAGCACGCCAAACCTTCAAGGCATCTACGGTCTGGGCAACGTCATGGACCCTGACCACATGAGCACCACGGGCCACGGCAGCCAGGGCAGCAGCCAGACTGCCAGCCAGACGCTGGTCAACACTGCGACCGGTGACAGCACCAATCATCGACTTCCTGGACGCACCAATCAACACAGGAAAGCCCAAATCAACCAGCGCTTGCAACCCATCAAGCAGCTCGTAATTATGCTTGACTGACTTTCCGAAACCAAACCCCGGATCCAGGCAGATCCGCTCCCTTTCAATCCCCATTGACATGAGTTGCTGTGCAGAGACCTCAAGCTCCTGCACAACATCCTGCACAACATCGTCATAATGGGGTTGTTGCTGCATGGTCCTGGGCTCGCCTTGCATGTGCATGACGCACAACCCACATGAACTGTGGCTCGCGACCACCCGGCGTGACTCAGCGCTCCTGAAGCCAGCAATGTCATTGATGATGTCAGCACCTGCATCAAGGACAGCCTGCATCACCTCAGGCTTACAAGTGTCAACTGACAATGGCACATTGCGGCTACGCAGGGCTTCGACCACTGGCAGTACCCTGGAGAGCTCCTGATCGGCAGACACGGGATCTGCCCCAGGCCGTGTTGACTCACCGCCGATGTCCAGGATGTCCGCGCCCTGAGAAATAAGCTCATCAGCATGGGTCAAAGCGGCATCCACAGCTGTGTATTTGCCACCATCAGAAAAAGAATCGGGGGTGACATTAAGCACCCCCATCACGGCCACTTTGTCCAACTCCAAGGCAAAGCGACCACACTTCCAGACTATTGCTGCCATATTCCTGCTTAGACTGCTGGAGCCGAATTCTCATCTCCGCTGGCTCTTGGCGCACCAGCAGAAGGCGTATTGGTCGTCGAATCCACCGGTGGTGCTGGCACCTTGGGTGGCCTTGGCGGACGACCTTCCATGATGTCGGCGATCTGGTCTGAGTCAATGGTTTCCCATTCGAGCAAAGCCTGCGCCATCGCTTCGACCTTGTCGCGATTCTCCTCAAGGATCTTGCGGGCAACCGCATACTGCTCGTCAATGATGCGACGAATCTCAGCATCCACCTTCTGCATCGTAGCCTCTGACATATGGGTGGTCTTGGTCACGCTGCGGCCAAGGAACACTTCGCCTTCGTTCTCGGCATAAACCATGGGACCCAGAACCTCTGACATCCCATAGCGGGTCACGATATCACGGGCAATGGCAGTTGCACGTTCAAAGTCGTTGGAGGCACCCGTGGTCATCTGGTTCATGAAGATCTCTTCTGCGATCCTGCCACCAAACAATACCGAGATCGTCGACAGCAAACGTGTCTTGTCCATGCTGTAGCGATCGCTTTCAGGCAACTGCATGGTCACGCCCAATGCGCGGCCACGTGGAATGATGGTGACCTTGTGCACTGGATCGGTCTTGGGCAGCAGGTAGGCCACTACGGCGTGACCAGACTCGTGATAGGCCGTGTTGCGACGCTCTTCTTCTGGCATGACCAGCGAACGGCGCTCGGCGCCCATGATGATCTTGTCTTTGGCACGCTCGAAGTCTGACATGTCAACCAGACGTCCGTTGCGGCGTGCAGCAAAAAGCGCTGCCTCATTGACGAGGTTGGCCAGATCTGCGCCAGAAAAGCCTGGCGTACCCCTGGCAAGAACCATTGGGTCGACATTAGGTGCAATGGGCACCTTGCGCATATGGACCTTGAGGATCTGCTCACGTCCGCGGATGTCAGGCAACGGCACCACGACCTGGCGGTCAAAACGACCTGGGCGCAAGAGCGCAGGATCCAGGACATCAGGACGGTTGGTTGCGGCAATCACGATGACGCCCTGTCCCGATTCAAAGCCATCCATTTCCACCAGAAGCTGGTTCAGGGTCTGTTCACGTTCATCGTTGCCGCCACCCAGGCCGGCACCACGCTGTCGACCTACAGCATCAATCTCGTCAATGAAGATGATGCAAGGAGCATGCTTCTTGGCGGTCTCGAACATGTCGCGAACCCGTGCAGCACCCACACCGACAAACATTTCAACAAAGTCAGAACCGGAAATGCTGAAAAATGGTACCTTGGCCTCACCAGCAATCGCCTTGGCGAGCAAGGTCTTGCCGGTACCAGGCGACCCCACCATCAGAACGCCGCGTGGAATATGGCCGCCGAGCTTCTGGAACTTTGAGGGGTCACGCAGGAAGTCCACCAGTTCCTGCACTTCTTCCTTGGCCTCGTCGCAACCTGCGACATCGGCAAATGTAATGTTGTTGCTGTTCTCATCCAGCATGCGCGCACGAGACTTGCCAAAGCTGAACGCACCGCCTTTGCCCCCGCCCTGCATCTGCCGCATGAAAAATATCCAGACCGCAATCAGCAAGAGCATCGGGAACCATGAAACAAAGATGCTCATGAGCAAGGACGGTTCTTCACGAGCCGAACCTGACACCTGAACCCCGTACTTCATCAGGTCAGAAACCATCCACAGGTCGCCCGGCGAGGTAATCGTATATGGTGCACCTGATTCTGGCGTTACCCGCAGCACGTCCCCCTGCACGTCAACTTTGCGGATCTTTCCGTCGCGTGCATCATCCATGAACTGCGTATAGCTCACAGCATTCTGTGTAGATGGACGGCCGTCAAACTGCTTGAACACAGTAAACAAGACCAGCGCGATAACCATCCAGATGGCAATTTTTGAGAACGAATTGTTCACGTTCCTATCTCCTGCTCGACACGCCTTTTGATTCGAGTGTCAGCCTTCGTAATTTGCTTTCGTCAATACTTCATTCTAACCGTTTTGGCAAGGATTACGGCTTGACACCCCTAAAATAATTCAGGCTAAGCCGACCTGCCGCCATTCTTGAGCCCCCGGGCCACCAGAAATGTCTCGGCCGACTTGTCCCTGGAGGCCTTCGGCTTGCGTTCGACCACTCGCTTGAACTCCTTCTTAAGGTCCTGAACTATCTGCGAAAACCCGCTACCGTGAAATGCCTTCATGATCAAGGCACCATCAGGCTTCAAGTGTGAGACAGCAAACTCCCTGGCAAGTTCGCACACATGCTGAATACGTGCAGCATCTGCACTTGCCACACCAGAAAGATTGGGTGCCATGTCAGAAATCACAAGATCCACCGCACGGCCACCAACAGTTTCTGACAATTGCGCAAGCACAGACTCCTCCCGGAAGTCGCCCTGGATGAAATGAACATCGGCAACGGGCTCCATGGGCAGCATGTCCAGCGCAATGACGGTACCACGGATCTTGCCGTCAGGCCCGAGCAGCCTTTCACGCGCAACCTGAGACCAACTGCCCGGGGCTGAACCAAGATCAACCACAACATCGCCTGGCTTGAGCAGTTTTTCCTGATCTAGAATCTCGATAAGCTTGAAGGCGGCACGTGCACGATAGCCGCGCTGTTGCGCCAACTTGACATAGGGATCATTAATGTGCTGATTCAGCCATTCTTTTGAGAATTTTTTCTTTGCCATCCCTTACAATTCATCCATGAATACCACTACTCTTACCAGCCACGCAAGAAGCGCACTGCGCTCGGCCGCACATTCGCTCAAGCCCATTGTACTTATTGGTGACCAGGGCTTGACAGATTCCGTCCTCAAGGAAATTGACATTGCCTTGAAGGCGCACGAACTTATCAAGATCCGTGCCAGCGGCCAAGACCGGGAAGAAAGGGACGCGATCCTGCAGCAGATCTGCACCGCCCTGGGCTGTGAACCCGTCCACCATATCGGAAAAACGCTAATCGTATACCGGCTGGGCGAACAAGCTCACTATGTTGAGCAGACCGGCGAGAAAAAACCTGCCGAGTCACGCAAAAAAGACGCCGTACACATTCCGAAGAAACTGGCCGCCGCCGGTGTCACTTCTTTAAAGTCTCGTGCCAAGAAACGTAGCGGCACCAAAACTGAGGCGACGACGACAAGTAAGAGCGGCGTACGGGCCTTTTCTGCTGAGCGCAACCCTCGCCCATCGACTCATGCTGCCCGCAAGTCCAGGAAGACAGCGGCACGAACCATCCACAAAAGCACGCTAAGCCTGAGGGCAGGTGCACGCCGCAGCAGCAAATAAGACTACTGAAAAAATTACAAAACCTCCGCCAGAAGGCGGAGACCGTGAGCGTTACTCGTAGCGCAGCCCGACAATCTCGTACTCTTTTACACCTGCGGGCGTTTGCACTTCAACCACATCGCCCTCGCGACGGCCGATCAGTGCACGAGCAACCGGACTTGAAACCGAAATCAGGTTCTGTCGGATGTCGGCTTCAACATCCCCAACAATCTGGTAGGTGACACGACTGCCCGTATCAAGATCCTCGATTTCAACGGTTGCGCCAAACACGACTGCACCATCCGCATTGAGTTCGGCGGGATTGATGATCTGCGCATTCGACAGCGTACTTTCAAGCTCCATGATACGAGCTTCCACAAAGCCCTGGCGCTCGCGAGCAGCATCATATTCCGCATTTTCCGACAGATCGCCCTGAGCACGAGCTTCTGCAATTGCATCGATCACGGCTGGACGCTCAACAGTCTTGAGCCGGTGCAACTCTTCGGCCAACCGCTTGGCACCACTGACAGTAATTGGAATAGCTGACATGGCAATAAGTCCTAGAAACCAAAAAACCAAAACAAAACCCCGGTCGCCAAATGTACCGGGGCCGACTGAATTCTGTATTTAAGTTGTATTGTGAGCAAATCAACCTGTGTTGGCAAGTTTTTTAGAATGAAGATCTGCCATCATGGTTTTGCTGTCCAGATAATACCCCATAAATCAGAATCTTCCAAACTTCCCGGTGCTCTGGTTTGCGCTTCAATTTGACCGATGAGAAAATTTTGCGCTGCATCAAATTCTGTCTTATTCCTTTTATTTATGTAGCAATCACTCAAATACAATAATGCCGAACAGACGTGTGTCAGCTTTGATCTAATGCAGGTTTACACCTGGTAATTTGTTAACTTCCACATATTATTCCTGACGGATGCATCCCAGACGGAAGCACAACCTTGGATAACGAATGAGTGCCTTTAATCGCGAGAAAGTCCTGAGTGTTCGCCACTGGACTGATAGATTGTTTTCATTCACTACCACACGTGACCCATCGCTGCGTTTCAGCAATGGCCATTTCACGATGATCGGTCTTGAAGTCAATGGCAAACCGCTGCTGCGCGCCTACAGTATCGTAAGTGCCAACTACGAAGAACACCTGGAGTTCCTGAGCATCAAGGTACAAGACGGCCCCCTGACATCACGCTTGCAACACATCCAGCCAGGTGACGAGGTGATTGTCGGACGCAAGCCGACAGGCACGTTGCTGATCGACTATCTCCTGCCGGGCAAAAGGCTTTACCTGCTCAGTTCCGGAACTGGGCTTGCACCGTTCCTGAGCATCATCCGTGATCCAGCGACCTATGAAAAGTTCAATCAGGTCGTCCTGGTGCACAGCGTCAGGGAAGTCGCTGAGCTTGCCTATCACGAGGAAATCACCCAGCTTTGGCCCAAGCATGAATTCCTGGGGGAAATGATCAGCAAGCAGTTGTTCTACTATCCCACCGTCACGCGTGAGCCGTTCCGCAACCAAGGTCGCATCACGGAACTGATGGAATCTGGAAAACTTTTCTCTGACCTTGGTTTGCCAGTATTGAATCCTGAGATCGACCGTGCCATGATTTGCGGCAGCCCGGCCATGCTCAGGGACCTTAAGGCAATGCTTGAGCAACGCGGCTTCAAGGAAGGCAACACATCGACACCGGGCGATTTTGTGATCGAACGTGCATTTGTCGACCAGTAAAATTCTTTCATGAGCTCCCCTGTGCCCCAGAAAACCCGCAAGCAGCGCCCGCGCAAGTCCGCTTCTGGCCTGAGCACCCGCGACAGCATCCTGCTTGCAGCAATCAAGGTGTTTTCCAAATACGGCATGGTAGGGGGCAGTGTCGACAAGATATCCAAGGCCGCAAAATCACACGACCGGATGATCTACTACTACTTCGGCAACAAAGAAGGTTTGTTTGTTGCCGTGCTGGAGGAAATCTACCGTCGTTTCATTGAAGCCGAAACCCGCATAGAGTTGGTACCCGACGATCCTGTGGCCAGCCTGTGCAGGGTCGTCTGTTTCATTGTCCATTATTTCAGGGACAATCCGGAGTTCGTCACAATTCTCAATAGCGAAAACCTGCAGCGTGGCAAGCATGTCATCAACTCTACCAAGACCCGGCAGTTCTCCATCTCCGGTGTCGGTGTCGTTGGCGCTGCCCTCAAACAAGGCCAGCAAGCCGGCCTGTTCCGTGAAGACATCAGCGCACGCGACCTGTACATGATGATTTCATCGCTGGCCTACTTCTACCAATCCAATCGCTTTACCCTGTCTGCATATCTGGGTGAGCAACTCGAGGCTGACGAGACCTTTGCCCGTTGGGAGAGGTTTGTCACTGACGCAGTCTTTCGCACTGTGCTAAAAGATCCCTCTCAAGCAGAAGCTGCCATAAAGCAGTTGTACAAGTAACTTCCCAAAAGACTTCTTATCCTGGTCAAATCAAGACCAGGTAGAACAGGCATGTAAGAAAAATGACAGAATTTCTATTTATCCGGCACGGCGAAACACCTTGGAACGTAGAAAGGCGCGTCCAGGGATGGCAAGATATTTCACTCAATGACAACGGCCGTAACCAGGCACAAGCACTTGCTGAGTTCCTTGAGCAGCAGCGCCTGCAAAAAGTTGAACCTCTGCATGCCCTCTACAGCAGTGACCTGGCCCGCGCCCGGGAAACCGCACAGATCCTGGACCAGAAACTGAAGCTTGGCTTGAAATGTCTGGACGGCATCAGGGAACGCCGTTACGGTGTCCTGGAAGGCCTGCTGTTTACCAAGCTGCACGAACAAAACCCGCAAGCTGCAAAAGTCTGGGCTGCCCGCGACCCTGACGGGATCATTGAAGGAGCCGAGACGCTCAGACAGTTCCGTGAGCGAGTGGTCAACACCATCAACGAGCTTGCCAATCAACACCCAGAACAGAAAGTTCTCATCGTGACCCACGGTGGGGTACTGGACATCGTTTGGCGCGAAGCCAATGGCATCGCCCTGCAGGACCCGCAGAAAGCCAAACTGCTTAACGCCAGCATCAATAGGGTCTGTGTCGAAGACGGTCAATGGAGCCTGATCAAATGGGCCGACACCGGTCACCTGGAATCACAGTCTGACAACGATGTCACAGTCTGAAATCAGATTCGCAAGCATGCTGCCTGCAGCATGCAGACATGCATATCCGTAGATCAAAAACAGTCTTCTTTATGGTGTGCGTCTTGGCTTGCGTGGCGCATTGCGCGCCAGCAGGTCATAAACCGCATTGGGTAGCAAGGCCATGATCCTGGAGACAATCGCCATCTGCCAAGGGATCACCGCGTAGCTTCGCTTGTGCGCAACAGCCCTGACAAACCGCTTGGCAAACTGCGGTGCCGTCAACAAGAAAGGCATGGCGTAAGGATTATGCGCTGTCATTTCTGTCTGGACATAACCTGGTGCGATGGTGACGACAGAAATGCCATAGTGACTCAACTCAAGGCGCAAGCTCTCACAATACGTCCTGACAGCTGATTTAGAAGCACTGTAGGCACCCGCCCCAGGCAAACCGCGTACGCCCGCCACGCTCGAAATGCCAACCAGCGTTCCTGTCCTGTTTGCCTTCATGCGCTCAATGAATGGCTCAAAGGTTGCCACCATGGCCATGACGTTGATCGCAAAGATCTCGCTGAACACCGCAAAATCCTCGCTTTCTTCCGTCAGAGTCCCGGCGCTCACACCGGCATTTGCGATCACGATGTCGACTTTGCCGACTGTCTGCTGGAACCTTTGTGCTGCATCATGCAAGGCCTGCCGGTCACGGACATCCAGAGGATAAATCTGATGCCCCTGCCCTGGCAGTTCCTTCAGGAGTTGATGCAGGCGGTCTTCACGTCTAGCGACAAGCCCGAGGACATGACCTTGGCGGGCATACTCCAAAGCCAATGCCCGCCCGATACCACTGCTTGCCCCGGTGATGAAGACCGCCATTTCGCCTGGCAGCCAGTTACTGGCTGCTCAACTGGGCGTGCAGGCCCTGCAGCGAATACACCTGCAGACCCTGTCCATTGCGGATGTACTGCATGCCCTCAACAGCTGCCCAAGCACCTGCAATCGTGGTGTAGTACGTCACACCCGACGCCAAGGACTGGGTCCTGATGGCACGCGAATCCGAAATGGCATTGCGACGCTCTTCAACCGTGTTGATCACCAGGACAATCTCGCCATTCTTGAGCATGTCAACAATGTGCGGACGACCTTCTGTGACCTTGTTGACCACGGACACCGGGATACCGGCTTCGGCAATAGCATTTGCCGTACCCCGGGTGGCAACGATCTTGAAGCCGAGCTCGTGCAAGCCCCTTGCCACATCGATGGCTCTGGGCTTGTCCTGATCCTTCACGCTCAGGAACACGGTACCCGAAGCGGGCAGCTTGACGCTTGCAGCCATCTGCGACTTCACAAACGCTTCGCCAAAGCTGCGGCCAACACCCATCACTTCGCCGGTCGACTTCATTTCAGGACCGAGGATTGTGTCCACGCCTGGGAACTTGACGAAGGGGAACACCGCTTCCTTGACGCAGTAATAAACCGGAACAACCTCTTGTCCGACACCCTGCTGCTCGAAGCTGATGCCCGCCATGGCTCTGGCCGCAATCTTGGCCAACGGCTGCCCTGTGGCTTTCGACACAAACGGTACGGTACGTGATGCGCGCGGGTTCACCTCCAGAACGTAGACATCTTCGTTCTGTACAGCAAACTGCACGTTCATCAGACCATTGACGTTGAGTGCCTTGGCCAGAAGAGCTGTCTGACGCTTGATCTCATCAATGATCGCAACAGGCAGTGAATACGGTGGCAGGCAGCATGCCGAGTCACCGGAGTGCACGCCAGCTTGCTCGATGTGCTCCATGACGCCACCGATGAAGACTTTCTGGCCATCGCTCAGGCAGTCAACATCGACTTCGATAGCATTGTTCAGGAAACGATCCAAGAGCACCGGCGAATCGTTGCTTACCTTGACTGCCTCACGCATGTAGCGTTCGAGGTCAACCTGCTCATGGACGATTTCCATGGCACGACCGCCCAGAACGTAACTCGGGCGAACAACCAGCGGGTATCCGATCTCTTGAGCATGGGCCAGGGCCTCTGCCTCGGTCCTTGCGGTGCGGTTGGCTGGCTGACGCAGGCCGAGCTTGTTCAAGAGTTTCTGGAACCTCTCACGATCCTCGGCAACGTCGATGGAATCCGGGCTGGTTCCAATGATTGGCACACCATTGGCTTCCAGAGCACGAGCCAGTTTCAGCGGTGTCTGACCACCGTACTGAACGATGATACCGACAGGCTTCTCTTTGTGGACGATCTCCAGGACGTCCTCCAGCGTCAGCGGCTCAAAGTAAAGACGGTCTGACGTGTCATAGTCGGTCGAGACGGTTTCCGGGTTGCAGTTGACCATGATGGTCTCGAAACCGTCTTCACGCAGGGCCATGGCCGCATGAACGCAGCAATAGTCGAACTCGATACCTTGCCCGATGCGGTTCGGCCCACCACCCAGAACGATGATCTTCTTGCGGTCTGTCGGATCGGCTTCGCACTCTTCTTCGTAGGTTGAATACAAGTAGGCGGTGTTGGTACCGAATTCGGCAGCGCACGTATCCACCCGCTTGTAGACAGGACGGATGTTGTACTGATGGCGCAGCTTACGGACCTCGCTCTCGGTCGTATCCAGCAAGAATGCCAGTCTGCGATCCGAAAAGCCCTTGCGTTTGAGCTCCCACAGTGTGTCGCGGTCAATGTCCGACAGTGTGCGCTGCTCAAGTGCCAACTCAATGTCGACGATTTCCTTGATCTGTGCCAGGAACCACGGGTCGATACGGGTCAACTGGTGCACTTCTTCAAGTGTAAAGCCTTGGGCAAATGCGTCACCCACATACCAGATACGCTCAGGCCCTGGCTCTGCAAGCTCGACCTGAATGACCTGGCGATCGATCGTCTTCTGGTTAAGACCGTCAACGCCGACCTCAAGACCGCGGAATGCCTTTTGCAGAGACTCCTGGAAAGTGCGGCCGATGGCCATCACCTCACCGACAGACTTCATCTGGGTGGTCAGGCGTGCATCGGCTTGTGGGAATTTTTCAAAGGCAAATCGTGGCACCTTGGTCACGACATAGTCGATCGTCGGCTCAAAAGAGGCAGGGGTTGCACCGCCCGTAATTTCGTTGAGCAGTTCATCCAGGGTGTAGCCCACGGCAAGGCGCGCAGCGACTTTGGCAATCGGGAAACCCGTTGCCTTTGATGCCAGTGCAGAAGACCTCGATACACGCGGATTCATCTCGATGACGATCATGCGACCGTTCTCGGGATTGACCGCAAACTGGACGTTGGAACCACCTGTGTCAACACCAATCTCACGCAGCACTGCGATCGACGCATCGCGCATGATCTGGTATTCCTTGTCGGTCAGGGTCTGTGCCGGAGCGACTGTGATCGAGTCACCAGTATGCACACCCATCGGATCAAGGTTTTCGATGGAGCAGACAATGATGCAGTTGTCATTGCGATCGCGCACGACCTCCATCTCGAATTCTTTCCAGCCCAGCAGTGACTCTTCGATCAGCAGCTCGCTGGTCGGTGAGGCTTCAAGTCCCCTGCGGCAGATGGTTTCGAATTCTTCAGCGTTATAGGCAATGCCACCGCCAGTGCCGCCAAGCGTAAAGCTCGGGCGGATGACCACGGGGAACCCGCTACCACCCGTCTCGTCAGCGATGCGGCGCTGCACTTCCCAGGCTTCATCCATGCTGTGGGCGATACCGGACTTGGCCGACTCCAGCCCAATGGATGTCATGGCGCTTTTGAACTTCTGACGGTCCTCAGCCTTTTCAATGGCTTTGGCATTGGCGCCAATCATTTCAACGCCATACTTTGCCAGCACGCCATGGCGCTCAAGATCCAGAGCGCAGTTCAAGGCAGTTTGCCCACCCATGGTAGGCAACAACGCATCGGGACGCTCCTTTTCAATGATCTTCTCAACAGCTTCCCAAGTGATCGGCTCAATATAAGTCGCATCAGCCGTCTCTGGATCGGTCATGATCGTGGCAGGGTTACTGTTGACCAGAATGGTCCTGTAACCCTCGGCTTTCAGCGCCTTGCAGGCTTGTGCACCTGAATAGTCGAATTCGCAGGCCTGACCGATGATGATCGGGCCTGCTCCGATGATGAGGATGCTTTTTATGTCTGTACGTTTGGGCATGATGTCTCTTACTTGGTCTGGCTGGCCATCAGGCCCAGGAACTTGTCGAACAATCCGACAATGTCGTGTGGGCCAGGGCTGGCTTCTGGGTGTCCCTGGAAGCAGAATGCCGGACGGTCTGTCAATTCAAAACCTTGCAGCGTGCCATCGAACAGGGAAACGTGGGTCACCCTTGCGTTGGCGGGCAAGGTCTGCGCATCCACGGCAAATCCGTGGTTCTGCGACGTGATGTAGACACGCCCTGTCGCCAGCTCCTGCACGGGATGGTTGGAACCGTGGTGGCCTGTCTTCATCTTGACTGTCTTGGCACCTACGGCCAGACCCATGATCTGGTGACCCAGGCAGATCCCGAAAACCGGGATCTTTTTGTCCAGGAAAGCACGGGTAGCCTCAATCGCATAGTCACAAGTCGCTGGATCGCCAGGCCCGTTGGACAGGAAAACGCCATCCGGATTGAGAGACAGCACCTGCTCGGCCGTGGTCTGGGCAGGAACCACCGTGATACGGCAGCCACGCTCAGCCAGAAGTCGCAGGATGTTGTATTTCACACCGAAGTCATAAGCCACGACATGAGGACCATCACCACTGCCCTGGCCGTAGCCTTTGCCAAGCCTCCAGACGGACTCTTTCCACTCGGTATTGGAGGCAGTGCTCACAATCTTGGCCAGATCCTGGCCAGCCATGCCTGGAAACTCCCGTGCCAGCTCAAGCGCACGCTGCGCTTCTTTGCCGGTGATAATGCAACCGCCCAATGCACCCTTTTCACGCAGGATGCGTGTCAGCTTGCGGGTATCGATTCCTGCAATTCCGACAATGGACTGGGATTTTAGGTACTCTGGCAACGACATGGTTGCCCTGAAGTTGGACACACGCAATGAACAGTCACGGATCACCAAGCCTGCCACGTGGATCATTGAAGACTCGACGTCTTCGAGGTTGATCCCTGTGTTTCCGATGTGAGGATAGGTCAGTGTGACGATCTGGCCGCGATAGCTCGGATCTGTCAGAATTTCCTGATAGCCTGTCATGGCTGTGTTGAAAACAACCTCGGCTACGGTATGCCCATCTGCGCCGATCGATCGACCCTCAAAGATGGTTCCGTCTGCCAAGGCTAGAATTGCTGGAGACTGCTTTTGGGAGTCTCCGGGAAAAATGGATGGCAGCACGCTTTGACCCCGGTTTCAATTTCAACATTTAAACCTTGTAAGTATAACCGCCGATGGACAATCTGCTCGAATCTCTCAAACGTTTTACTACGGTAGTTGCTGACACAGGCGATTTTGAAAGCATGAAACGCTTTCAGCCCACGGATGCCACTACAAACCCCTCCCTGATCCTCAAGGCTGTCAGGCAACCCAGCTACCAGCACCTGCTGGAGAACTGCATCAAACAGTTCGGCGACCGTGACATCGCCGAGTTGACTGACAGACTGCTGGTGTCATTCGGGGTCGAAATCCTCAAGATCGTTCCTGGCCGCGTATCGACTGAAGTCGATGCCAGGCTTTCCTTCGACACTGCGGCCACCGTCGAGCGCGCGCGCAGCATCATCCGTCTTTATGAGGAACAGGGCATCGCAAGGCAGCGCGTGCTGATCAAGATTGCATCGACCTGGGAAGGCATTCAGGCAGCACGCATCCTTCAGGCCGAGGGCATTGGCTGCAACCTCACCCTGCTGTTCTCACTGGTCCAGGCCGTTGCTGCCGCTGATGCCGGTGTCACACTGATTTCCCCGTTCGTCGGCCGGATCTACGACTGGCACAAGAAAGCTGCAGGCTCCCAATGGGATGAACAAGCCAACTCCGGCATCCATGACCCTGGCGTTCAGTCCGTTTCCCGCATCTACGCATACTTCAAAACTCATGGCATCAAGACCGAAATCATGGGTGCCAGCTTCAGGAACATCGGACAGATCCTGGCACTGGCCGGATGCGACCTGCTGACCATCAGCCCCGATCTCCTTGCTCAGTTAGAGCAGTCACAAGGTGAGTTGCAACCCAGATTGAACGCTGAGTTTGCAAAAAGCAACGCTCCGCAAAAACTTGAGCTCAGTGAATCACGCTTTCGTTTCTTGCTCAACGAAGATGCGATGGCAACAGAAAAACTGGCCGAAGGCATCCGCGTTTTCGTCAAAGATGCCATTGAACTTGAGGGTCTGCTCAAACGCTGAACATGCTGCGCCCGAAGTGTCGCCGTGCAGCCCGTCTTGTCCATGGGCGGCACGGCTTGAATACCTACCAATATCCCAGCACCTTCCACCACATCCCGCCAATCAGGATCCAGATCAGCAGGTTCACAACGCTGGTCACAAAGCCCACTGTCCACCATTCACCCAATGTCGTGTAGCCCGAGCCAAAAATGATCGGTGCAGTCCCCGTACCGTAATGGGTTAACGACATCATCAAGGACGACGAATAGGCCAGAATCAGACCTAGCAGCAAGGGAGGTGCACCCAGGGTGACCCCTGCTGCAAAGAAAGCTGCGAACATGGCCGTGATGTGTGCAGTCGTACTGGCAAAGAAATAATGCGAATACACGTAAAACAGCACCAGAATCAACGAACCTGCAACCCAACTCAAGCCCATGCTGTCAATGGATTCGCCAACAGTTGTAGCAACCCATGACACAAGACCTAACTTCCCGAGATAGCTTGCCATCATGACCAAAGCAGAAAACCAGACTACGGTATCCCAGGCGCCCTTGCTTTTAAGCACATCGTCCCAACTCAGCACACCCGTCAGAAGCAAGATGGCCAAGCCTATGAATGCCGCTGTCGTTGGAGCCACTTCAAAAGCATCGCCAAAAATCATTGCCGGAACACCCGCCCACAAGAACAGCAACAGGATGAACACGCCCAACGTGATTTTTTCTGGCAAGGATAGTGGTCCAAGCTTGGCCATTTCACCTTTGGCAAACTGCGGTGCGTCTGGTGTTTGCTTGATCTCGGGTGCATAAATCATGTAGACGACCAGCGGCATCAAGATGAGCGACACCATCGCAGGCACAAATGCAGCAACCGCCCACATCGTCCAAGTCAGTTGAAATGTCTGATCCGTCCCATCGTACAGAAGAGCAACAATCAGCGGGTTGGGCGCTGTTGCCGTAATGAACATGGCTGAAGTTATGGGATTGGTGTTGTAGTTCACCAAGGCCAGGTAGCGACCGATCTTTTCTGTCGAACCTCGCTCAGGCTTGGAGCCGAAGCTGTCGGCAATCGAACGCATGACCGGGTGGACGATGCCCCCGCCACGAGCGGTATTGCTTGGTGTCACGGGTGCCAGAATGGTTTCCGTAAACACCAGTGCATAGGCAATCCCTATGGTTCTGCGACCAAAAAGTGAAATCAGATAGTAGCCAATCCTGGCACCCAACCCTGTCTTGTTCAGACTGATCGAGACCATGATGGAAATCCCGATCAGCCAGATCAGCTCATTAGAAAAACCACTGAGTGCATCGGCAAGCGCGCCCTTCGGGTTGCCTGGATTGGTCACGCCGGTCAGAGCCACCAGGGCAATGGCCACTATGGACACCGCCCCTATCGGCATGGCTTTGCCTATGATGGCAGCGATCGTGCCGACAAACAATGCCAGCAACTGCCAGGCATCAGGATTGACACCTTCAGGTACGGGTATCACAAACCAGATCACCAACGTAATCGCCACGGCCACCAATGCTGACACTGGCTTAACAGGTTCCAACTGACTGGTCATCAAACTCTCCTTCTCTTTGGCACTGATCACCAGCAGTTGGCTGTTTGACCACTGACAACAAGCGTGCTACGGAAGATGAAAAGCACAACGCTCACAGCACAGACTTTTTGTAATCCTATGACTGCGGGATCAAAAATCACAAACCGGCAATATGATGCAACTGTTTACACTGGCCCAAAGCCATGTCAGATGGCTAATATAATTTTAGCAAGCGAGCCAACAAACAAGATCAGGCAGGTTTCCTTTCTGCCATCGCCCAGGCGACTGTTGCCGCATCGATGTATTCCAATTCGCTGCCCGCGGGAACACCACGGGCCAATCTGCTCACGGGGATGCCCTTGGATCTGAGCAGTTCGCCAAGATAATGAGCCGTGGTTTCCCCTTCAGCGGTGAAACTGGTTGCCAGAATCACTTCCCGCAACCTAGCATCACTGACCCTTTCAAGAAACTTGCGGGTGTTGATCTCCTGTGCTCCCTGGCCTTCAAGTGGAGCAATCCGCCCCATCAAGACGTAATAGAGGCCACTGTAGTGATGCGTGGCCTCTATGGTATTCAGGTCAGAGACCGACTCTACGACACACAGGAGTCCAGGATCCCTGGATGTGTCAGCACAGACCGCGCAAACCTGAGTCTGGCTGAAGCTGTTGCATTGTTCACAATGAACCAGTGACTGCAATGCATTCTCGATGGCCTGACTCAACTGCCTGGCACCTTGCGGGTCCTGCTGTAGCAGGTGATAAGCCATGCGCCTTGCTGTACGCACACCAACACCTGGCAGGGCCCGCAATGCCTTGATCAGGTCTGCCAGTGGTTGTGGTTCAGGCAGTTGTGCAGCCATATCAGAATGGCAGCTTCATTCCGGGAGGCAAGGGCAACCCGGCTGTAACGGCTGACATTTTCTCCTGCGCCGTAGCTTCGGCTTTACGCAGTGCATCGTTGAATGCGGCAGCCACCAGGTCCTCGAGCATATCTTTCTCTTCCTGCAACAAGCTGGGATCAATCTCTACTCGTCTGACATCATGGCGGCAAGTCATGGTGACTTTGACCAGACCTCCAGCCGCGACGCCTTCGACAGTAATCTCAGCAAGTGCTTCCTGCGCCTTGCGAAGATTTTCCTGCATCTGCTGTGCCTGGCGCATCAGGCCAGCCATTTGACCTTTCATCATGATAGCGATTCCTTAACTTTTTGTTTGATTTTCAAGTAACTACGAACGCACAGATCCCGGCACGATACGCGCCCCCATCTCATTCATCAGTGTTTTGACAAACGGATCCTGCTCCAGGATTTGCTGGGCTCGCTCAATTTGCTGCTGTGCCTGCTGGTCTGCCAATTGCTGGGCCGACATATGAGAGCCAAGATCACCAACCTCGATCCTCAGGTCCACGTCCTGCCCCAGCAGATCGCAACAAGCTTGCTTCAGGCGCTGGACATGCGGACCCTGCGCCAGCGCTGAGGCACCTACTCGCAACACAATACCGTCTTGCGATGCAGTCACACAAACCGATTGCATCGCAAGCTGTCGTGCCATGCCAGTCACAGCAAGCCCGGCAGCTATCTGCGGCCAATCCCTGACCAGGGATTGTAATGACTGTTTTGGAGTTGGCTGCTGATCTAACCCAGATGGGTCCTGCCCTGTGGCCCCTGATTCCTCGACATCCTGATCCGAGTAACCACTGGAAATGTATTCTTGCAGCTTTTCTGGCGACGGTTCGCCATCAAACATGACATCCTGATCCAATGCAGGATCGGGCACATCCTCCCAAGGAGGCACAATGTCATCCACTTGCTGACCTGAGACTGATGATAAGTCTCCGGTTGGCTCTACCTGAGTTTCATCGCTCGCAACGGATTGCAAAGGCGTGCCGTCATTCTGTTCATGGGCAGCCAATGCGGCATTGTCCTGAGGGTTCTGCAAGTCATGCGACGCGCTTTTGTCAACGCCATCAGCGGGTTCCTGGCTCCCTGACGCTACCTCAGCATGGCTGGTAGCAACCTGGCTCATGGATAAAGGCTGGGAGTCCTCTTGTGCAGATTCAGCTTGCGACACCACCTGGGAAAATTTCAGGCTTTTTTTTTGATCCGGTGCCAATGAGTCGACAAAACCCAGCATCCGCAAACAAACCATGATGAAACCAGCATATTCATCTGGTGCCAGCGTCAATTCCTGCCTACTGTGCACAGCAACGGTATAGAACAACTGCACCAGGTCTGGCGGCATCTGTCCGGCCAACTCCTGCAACACTCCCTGCAGCATTTCATCTTCCAGTTCGCACGAACCCACTCTCTGCAGGATGGCAATTTTTGAGAGCATGACAGCCAGATCTGACAAGGCCGACCTCAATGACAGCCCCCGTTCGGACAGGCTTGAGGCAATCTTGACCACCCCTTGTGCATCGCCCAGGCATAGCATTTGCAACAGTTGCACCAGCAGCGTCTGGTCGACTGTACCCAACATGCTGCGCACGGCAGAAACCGTCAGGTCACCGGCACTGTAGGCAATTGCCTGGTCTGTCAGCGACAGGGCATCGCGCATTGAGCCTGCAGCTGCCTGGCCAATCAGCCTGAGTGCTGCAGGCTCGAACTTCACTTTCTCTTGCTCCAGCACGTATGCAAGGTGATTGGCGATGGCATCGGGCGCCATTTGCTTGAGGTTGAACTGCAGGCAACGGCTCAGAACCGTCGGCAGGATTTTCTGCGGATCTGTTGTTGCGAGAATGAACTTGACATGAGGCGGTGGCTCTTCGAGCGTCTTGAGCATGGCATTGAATGCATGCCCAGTCAGCATGTGCACCTCGTCGATCATGTAGATCTTGAAGCGTGCTGCTGTCGGTGCATACACAGCCTGCTCAAGTAGCTGTGTCATTTCCTCAACACCGCGGTTGGATGCGGCATCAAGCTCAACGTAATCCACAAACCGACCGGCATCAATCTGCACACATGCAGTGCACTGACCGCAAGGTTTTGCGGTGATGCCTTTTTCACAATTCAGGGATTTGGCAAGGATGCGCGACAGCGTGGTCTTACCGACGCCTCGGGTACCTGTGAAAAGCCATGCGTGATGCAGTCGCTGCGTCGTAAGTGCGTGAGTAAGCGCTCTGACGACATGTTCCTGACCCACCAGACTCTCAAAATCGCGCGGTCGCCACTTTCGGGCAAGAACCAAATAACTCATAAGGCCTTTTACTGGGCTGGCAACTGCAAAGGAGGCGAGCCTTACTCCGGCACTGATTCGAACACGGCTATGGCTGCTTCGTTCCCGACCTGACCAGGTTCACCGCTGAACCATGCGGAGGGGCCCGCCAGTGCACATTCTAACAGGCTTGGAGCAATCTTCCTTGCATTCACTCAAAATTCATTTCAACCCAGAGATCTTCCAGTGGGAAATAAAGGGCAGCACGGGCCGTTCTGTCATCCAGCGACTGCAACTGTTCCACATAACGCTGCATCTGAGCACGATACCGGTTTTGCATGCGCTGGACAAAAGCGGATCTATCTTCCCCAGGCATGACCCTGGACGTCTTGTAGTCGACCACCAGCCACTCGTTGCCCTGATCCAGTGCGAGATCCAACACGGACACCACCTCATCGGAATCCACCAACGACCATTCAACCCTTGCCGAAGACTGCGACAATAGCCATTGCCCACGCTCGGTTGACAGCATGGCCTTGATTCCCTGCTCGACCTGAGTGGTGGCTTGCGGCCTCAAGCTGGCAGGCACGCCAACTCGCAGAAGTTGACGATTGATGGTCTGAGCATCTGGCACTTGCCTTGATCCTGTGCTTAAAAAATGCGCAAACCATGCGTGCAGCAAAGTGCCTATCTGACGCTCAGCATGGTCGCTCTCATTCCAGAGCACAGCCTGACCAGCTGTGTTCGGCGTCAAATGACCACACGGCACAGGATCGGCACGCCGCAACATCGCTGGAGCCACCCACTGCGGCTGCGTCTCCTGTCCGGGGGGTTGCTGCGGCTGCTGAGCCAGTTTCTCCTGTGCCGCATCGATTGCCTGGGCAGGGCAAAATTGCCAGATTCTGGACAACATGGATCTATCGGCTGGAACCTTGATGGCACCCTTTTGCTCATCCCACTGGACCTGAGCCACCAGATGCAACTCCTGACGTGCCCGGGTCGCAGCCACATAAAGAAGCCTGTCAGCCTCATGTGCCTGACGAACCTGTTCCCTGCTGCTCAGATATTTTGAAATGGGATCCTGTTCTTCCTGCTGGCTGGGCTTGACAGGGCCAAACAGTACCCTTTCACCCATTTGTTCAATGCTGACCAAAGGAGCACGGTCTGGGGGAGGTTTTCTTTCCAGCCCCATCAGAATCACGGACTCAAACTCAAGGCCCTTGGCCTTGTGCATGGTCATCACCTCAATGGCCCTGCTGCCTCTGACGAACGGCTTGGCAAACAACTGTCCCAGCCTTGACTCCAGCAACTCCACATCAAGCGTACTGTGTTTAGCAACGGTTTCAACCAACTCAAAAAAGGACTGTGCATCCTCCAGGTCGCTGTCCTCGTCCACTAGCCTGTGGCCCTCAAGGTCACGCCACAACGTCTCCAACCTGGCCGCAAAAGGAAGGCGCCCATCATCCTGCAATGCTGCAAGCAGGCGAGGCGCCACCGCCAGCAACCGCTGGCGATCGCCCTCCGGGAGCGTGCAATGCTCTAGCTGCTGTGCAAACCACTGCTGCAACACATAAGGGACGGTCTGCTCTGGAAATTTCCAGAGCAATGCATGCAACGTAGCCAGTGTCACGCCACACCAAGGTGCACGCAACACTGCGATCCAGGCGGCCCGGTCCCCAGGATGCGAGATGGCCCTGGCCAAAGCAAGCAAATCCTTGACCACAGTACGCTCTGACAGCGACTCAAGTTCAACCGCTCTGACGGGCAACCCTGATTGGCGCAATGCCAGCGTGACATCTCCCAGATGCGAGCGCGACCTCACGAGTATCGCCACAGGTTTTTCCGAGTCGGTATAGGTAGACCAGGACTGGTGGACAATTTTCATCACTGTTTCCTGGACTTCCTGCCCGCTGGGCAAAAGATGCCAGTAAACAGCTTGCGTCTGTGAACATGGATGCCATGCGACAGAATGGCTATAGCTGATGGCTCCCATTTCCATGGAATCACGCTCTGGCATGACCTGCTCGAACACTCGGTTGACCCATTGCACAATCGAGCCGCTGGAGCGGAAATTCTCCTGTAGCACCAAAGGCTGCAGCCTGACCGGGCCAAGCCCCTTGTCACGCACCTGCAGGAAGATCCCGACTTCTGCCTTGCGAAACCTGTAGATGGACTGCATGGGATCGCCAACCACAAACACAGTCCGGCCATCGCCTTGCTGCCATCCTGATACCAGGGTACTGAGCAGCTTCAACTGCGACATGCTGGTATCCTGGAACTCATCAATCAGCAAATGCTGAATCTGCTGATCCAGTTTCAAGAGCAAGTCACTTGGGTCGTCTGCGCGCCCCAGCGCGTCTTCTGCCCTTTGAGCAACCTCAATGAAATCCACCTGCGCATTACGGGCAAACTCCAGTTGCAACATCGCAGCTGCCATCACCAGAACCTGTGCCTGGGCGCGCAGGATTGCCTTTTGTTGCTGTGACAACTCAGGCGACGGAATCGAGTTGACCGCATCCAACCTGACGCACCACTGAGGTCTATCCTGACTGGTTGCGAAACTTCCCAGCCACTCGGTCAGTGCTATTTTCTGAGGAGTGTTCGGACCGCAACCCTGAGACTTGGTCAGGGTCTTGCGCAATTCGCCTTTGCTTGTCAGCAGAAGCTGTGCCAAGCCTTTCCATAGCGGCAGCGTATCCGGATCAGCCCCCAAATCCTCTGGGGCAATCCAGTTCTGCAGGGCCGCGATAGCATGATCTTTTGAAGTCTCGGCAACAGAGCAAGCCGCTGCCCTGGCTGGCTCAGCAAGCTGGTATCGCCATCCAGGCGGCATGCTTGCGATGAGCTCTTCCAGTTCCTGCCTGATGGTGTCTTTCAGGTTCTGTTCGATCAGATCAACTGCCTGTTCGTCCAGATACAAGCCCCCAATCAAGGAAAGCCACTGGTCCCTGCGCCCGAGCATGAGTGCCACCGCATCCACTGCGGCCTGAACGTCAAGGTCAAGGTGCTTGAGCAGGGTTTCCACCGCTGGCACTTCATCGGTCATTTCCAGTACTTTGCTGGCAGCTGCCTTGTAAAGCTGGTAAGGATCCTCGCTGATGGAGGGCATACCACCCAAGGCACTGAACCACGGCATGGACTTCACCAAGGACGCACAAAAGGCATCGATCGTCTGGATACGTAGCCGGCTTGGCTGCTCAAGCAAGCGCCACCCCATTCGCCGGTCTTGATCCAGGGCGGCACGAGCCAATTCCCATGCCCTACGGTCATGACCATCCTCCGGCTGCTCTGTCTGCATCGCCTTGCGTAGCTTTTCCAGCACGCGGGACTGCATTTCTGCCGCAGCTTTGCGGGTAAAGGTCATGGCAACGATCTGTTCTGGCCTGCTGACATGCGCGAGTAACGCGATGATCCGGTCCGTCAGCAAGGTCGTCTTGCCAGAGCCAGCCGGCGCTTGCACGATGTATGACTGCCTTGGGTCAACCGCCTGCTCCCGGGCCGCCTGGTCTGCCGGAAACCTCTCACTCATCGTCAGGCTCCTCATGCAATCTCAGCAGGTCACGGATGTCGCAATAATCCAGGTCTTTCAGCCGATAGCTCACGTTTTGCGCACAACCCTCGGTAAAGTCCTTGGCAAGCTGCTCCAGAGCGCCGCCCCATTGCTGCAGTTGCTGATGCCAGGCATCCTCAGGCATCGTCTGTTTGTCTTTGATACCGGGAATTTCCACTGCCTCGCACGTCAACCCGGAAAACGCCAGTTTGCGGGGGTTGAGCTGCGCCCACGCAACAGCTGCTGGCCACTGGTTCTTGTTCTGGTTGATCGCCTTGGAATAGGCAATCATCTGCAAGTCCACTGGCAACGGCCGCATCCAGTCCCTCAATGGGCTGGGAACTGACATGCCGGTCTTGTAGTCGACCAGTATCAAGCGGCCTGCCTCGTCATGATCAACACGGTCAATCACCATCTTGAGTGAAAGCCGGTCAAAGCGCAGGTAGTACTGCTGTTCGATCTCCACGACCTCAAAAAAAGCACGCTTGTTTTCCATTTCAAGCCATTGGCGTACCAGATCAATGGCACGCTGCTCTTCAAGTCTTGCGAGCGGTCTTGGCCAAGACTGCAAATGCAATTGCGCTGCCATCTGGACGATATCGGACAGCCACGCATCAAAACCTGACTGCGACATCTTCTGCGCCAGCCTGTCCTTGTTCTTGACCTCCTGCCATATCCTGCGCATGACATCATGCAGAAAACTGCCTCGTAGCGCCTTGGATGGCAAACGGGCATGTGCAGGCAGACTGCGAACATGAAGCCTGTGCCTCAGGAATGCCCACATGGGATTGCGAGACTGCGTGTCCAGTACATCGATCCCGCCGGAGACTTTTTCATCTTCAGACAACGCAACAGCAGGGCCGTCCTGCCACTCTTGTTTGGGGAGCCTGCAAACTGTGGCAAGCTCAACCTGATCATCAATCTCTGCCCAGGCAATGGGCTGCAGGAAGGGCGACGGACGCAGTTCCTGCTGGTCATCCATGGATGACCAGCTAAAAACGATATCCCTCCCCAGCAAGCACAACTCCTGGAACATTCTGCTTGCCCACTGGAATTCCCTCTCTGCATTGGACCGGGGTGCCTGCGCCGCTTCCAGCGCTGGTAGCGGCAACAAGGGATTGGGTTTGAGAGGAGCGGGCAAGACCGTGTCCGTCAGGCCCATGATCCACACGCCATCCCAATGCCCACCTTCGGCTTCAAGCAGGCCTAGCACATCCAGCCTGGATCGCGGATCACGCTGGGGTTGGAATGGCATTTGACCGGCCAGTTGCACAAGCCTGTCATACGCATCTGACCAACTGGCCTCTGGTAACATCTCGTCCAGCATGGCCAGTTGCTGCAGCAAGCCATCAACAGCATTGACCGCCTGAAACTGAGCCGAAGTCCTTGCTTGGGCGCCTGGATAACCAAGAGCGGCCATGGTCTTGCGCATCAACTCTGCCCATTGTTCCCAGCGCAGTTTCTGCCCATGCTCCAGCCCTACCCAGATTTTCTCGACCCTTTCCCAGGCAGCATGCAATTGCGGCAATTCCACCAGTACCTTGCGCCAGGCGTCAAGGTCAACGCTCAGTTGCTGGTAGCGCCGCCACTTCACATCCACACGCACCCTGGCATCCTTTTCCTGCTCATCAGCAATGCAATGCCCGGCCACCAGTGCCTTGCCAGCTGTTTCAGCCGTCACCATACCGTCAAGCAGTAATCGTGCACTGAGGTCAAGCCACAACATCATCGCACTGGCTGCCGGCCACTGTGCCAACGCAGGTGCTACCGCTACGTTGTAGGGTTGGCCCAGCCTGGTCTCAAGCAATCGCCGAGCTTTTGGAGCTTGCTGCTGCAAATCAGGCACGACTATGGCATAGCGTCTTGACGGATACTGCTGCAACTGTTCGCGAATCCAGTCGATGGCCAGTTCCCATTCCGTCTTTTGATCCGGGACACACACCTTGCCCACACGTGCCTGCCCCAGGGAAGTCTGCGCAACAAAATGACGGATCTCTGCTCCCTGACACTTGCAGGCAAGCATCAGCGCCGCCAAGGCTGGCGACTGACTGACAAAGCCCGCAAAAACAATCATCTGCGGCAACTGCAGTCTGCCGTCCTTGATCCAGCGAGCGATCTTGGGCAAGAGCCTTGTCCTGTCCACGGCGGACAGATCCTCAAGACGTTGCTCATACTCGTTCTGCCACTGTGAGAACTGTTGGTATTCCGGTGTTTCCCATGAGGGATCCACCTTGACTTGCCAGTGCAGCGAAAGCTCATCGGCCTGCTGTGCCAAACCAGCAAGCTGTTGCACATCAATCAATCCATGCAACTGGTCACCGTTGTAACCAGACTGGATGATGTCAGCCCATAGGATTCGGCTTTGCAACGGCGTGAGCACCAGGTCTGGATCCGGTTCTGAATTGTGTCTTTCCAAAGAAAAAGTCTGCTCGAAAGCAACCTGCGACAGCCATGAGTTCAGTGGCAGAATTGCTGGCAGTTCTGAGGTTTTCTTGCCTGCTGACCTTGCGTACTGCGACGTCAGGGTCCGGCTTAACCGGTTGTTGACTGTCAGGACAAGGATTTGCCCTGCAGGCTGCTGAAGTATCTCTTCAAGGGAAATGGCGGCACTGATGACTTCATCCATGCCCTACCCTCTAAAAGCCGCACATGGTCGTGATGGTTTCCCAGTTCAGGCTTATACCGGGCATCAAGTAGCCAATGAAACCAAGCGCCATTACAGTCAGAACCACAAACCAAAGCAAACCCTTGAAGATCCGGCGTCGCAATGGCAGACCAGATTGGGGGGAATGTGTCAGGCTGGTCATCGCACACTCCTTCAGGTAGCCTGCATCTGCGCAGGCAAGTTCAGCGGTTTTTCCTTGATCGGCAAACACAGCGCTCCGGCAATCAGAGCCAAGGCAATACCAAGCCACCATACAGCATCATAGCTGCCTGTGACAGCCTGTACCTTACCACCAAGCCAGACTCCGATGAAGCTGCCGATCTGGTGCCCCAGAAACGCTATACCTGAAAGTGTTGCTGCAAAGCGAAGACCGTAGATCTGACCGATCAGACCGAGCGTAAGCGGAACAGTGCCCAACCAGAAAGCCCCCATCCAGGCAGCAAAGACATACACCACCCATGGTGAAATCGGCATGAGCATGAGCCAGATCATGCCGACCGAGCGCATGGAATAGACCAACGCCAGCAGATTCTTCTTGCTGTAAATGCCGCCCAGTTTTCCTGACCAGTATGAGCCGACAACGTTGAAAAGACCGATCAATGCCAGCGCCACAGCACCAGTCGATGCATTCAGGCCCGCATCAACCACAAAAGCCGGAAGGTGCAAGGTTATGAATGCCGTATGAAACCCGCACACGAAGTAGCTCATGAACAGGAAATGAAAGCTCGGATGCCGGAAAGCCTGCATGATCGCAGCGCCCATGCTCAATTCAGAGCCCGCCCCAGACTGCGAGGGCTTGCCTCTCAGGTACCAGGCCAGTGGTACTGCCGTGGCAAGAAACGCCGACAACCACCAGAAGGCACCTGTCCAGTCAAAAGTGTCGATCAACAACTGGCCTGTCGGAACCACCAGGAACTGCCCGAGCGAACCACCCGCGCTGACAATGCCCATCACGGTACTGCGCTGCTGAGGTGGCACTGAGCGTGCCACGACTGGCAGGATGACAGCAAATGTAGTACCAGCCTGACCCAGACCGATCAGTACGCCGGACGTCAGGTAAAGTCCAATCTCGGAGCTCGCAAAACGGGTCCCGATCAACCCAAGCGCGTACAAGGAAGCAGAAATGGCGATGGCCCTACCAGATCCCAGGCGATCAGCCACCATGCCCATGCCGATTGCTGCCATCCCCCATACCAGGTTCTGGATGGCAAACGCCATGGAAAAGACCTCCCGGGACCAGCCATGATGCAAACCCATGGGTTGCATGAACAGACCGAACGTCGCTCTCGCCCCCATTGCCAGCAACACGATGAATGTGCCGACAACCACCGGCGCCAGGCGCATGCCTGTCGTAGACTGATTCTGCGAAGTCATGAACGATCCAAAGAAGGCGTGAGGTTTGATGAACGAACGCCAGTCCTGCCGGCTGTTCCAACCTGCCAGCCCAAACCCTCCTGGACATTCGCATTATTCTGGCGCCGCCGGCACGAATCGAACGTGCGACTCCCTTCTTAGGAGGAAGGTACTCTATCCACTGAGTTACGGCGGCGTCGTTTTTTAATAAGTTTAACAAGACGCGCAATTTTATGCTCGCGGATGATGTTGTGCATGCAATTTCTTCAATCTCTCGCGGGCAACATGGGTATAAATCTGCGTTGTCGAAATGTCGGCATGGCCCAGCAGAAGCTGTACGACGCGCAAATCCGCACCATGATTCAAGAGGTGCGTTGCAAAGGCATGGCGCAGCACATGCGGCGACAGATGCGCTTTGATGCCCGCAATAACAGCGTACTTCCTGATGATCTGCCAGAACGCCTGCCTGGTCATGGCACCTGCCCGTGAACTGATGAAAAGCGCATTGCTCTGGCGCTTGCCAAGCAGTTGCGTCCTGGCTTCTGACATGTAACGCTGCACCCAGTGCTGCGCTTCGGCACCAAGCGGCACCAACCGATCCTTGCCGCCCTTGCCTTGCACCACCCTGACCACACCATCGTTCAGGCTGACATCAAGCACTCCAAGGTTCACCAGTTCGGAAACCCGCAGGCCACAGGCGTACAGCACCTCAAGCATTGCTTTGTCACGCAAGCCATATGCCGTATTAAGTGGCGGTGCCTGCAACAAGGCCTCAACCTGCTCCTCGGTCAAGGTCTTGGGTATGCGCAAAGGCTGTTTTGCTGTCGGCACCTCAAGGCACGGGTCATGCTGCAGCATTCCCTGACGGCGTGCCCAGAGATAGTATCGGCGCAGACTGGCCAGGCGGCGATTGGCCGTGCTAGGCCTGGTCGACGCATACTCCTGGGCAAGCCAACCCTGGACATCGAATCCTTGCGCCTCGTTCAGGCTATGCTTGCCATGCTCGGCAAGCCACTTCGCAAAAAGACAAAGGTCACGCTGGTAAGCATCACGAGTGAGCACCGACAAACCATCCTCAAGCCAAAGTGCCTCGACAAATCGCCGCACCTCATCCGGAACCAGCTTCTTTTGAGTATCCGAATTTGACATCTTCATCCTTCCAGCCAGCCACCACGGCCATGCGTCACAATATCAGGTTGCCGCCACTGCCTGGCATCCAACATCAAGAAAAACTCTGATCGACAACCCTGGTCGCGCAACAACATGCACATCACCTGGCTAATTCTGCCTGATTTTCTGGTTATCCTGCTTGGATGGCTGCTGTACAACCGTTTCGGATTCAGCCGCAGTTTCTTTAGCGAACTGGAAAAACTGATCTTCTATGTTCTGTTTCCGATCCTGCTTTTCCAATCCATCCTGAAGGCTCCATTGTCAGCCGACTCAGCCCTGGAAATCACGATTGCCTCATATTCTGTTGCCATATTCGGCTATTTTCTGTCGCAACTTGCCGGCCGTATCTCCAAAGCAACACCCCTGGCACTTGCATCAGTGACCCAGTGCGCGTTCGGTTTCAACTCATACATCGGCCTGGCAGTCGCCAAAGGCATCGCTGGAACACAAGGTCAGTCACTCATGGCCGTCATCGTCGGCATCTCCGTTCCTGTTGTAAACACACTGTCGATCTATCCCCTTGCACGGCACCAGCAAGCCCATGTGCTGGGCGCCATTGTCCGCAATCCCTTTGTCATTGCCACAGTCCTAGGGCTTGCCGGCAATGTTGCCGGGTTGCAGCTTCCTGGCCCAATCGACAGCACCTTGTCCAGGCTGGGATCGGCAGCCATCGCGCTTGGTATCCTTTGTATCGGACCAAGCCTGAACTGGCAGGCAAGCCGCTCCAACGAAACCTTGATTGCTTCCATGGTTATCATCAAGCTGGTTCTGTTGCCTGCTTTTGCACTTGCCATTTCCATGTTGCTTGGCCTGGATCAAACCACCAGGCTGATCCTGGTCCTGTTTGCAGGCCTGCCATGTGCCAGCACAGGTTATGTTTTGGCCATGCGCATGGGCGGCGATGGTCGGATTGTCAGCCTGATCATTTCAATAGGAACGCTGGCCTGCGCCTTTACCATTGCCCTCTGGATGAACTGGCTGACCTGATCAAGTGCCAGGGTCAATCCCGCCAAGACAGTTGCCTGACTTTTTTCCTGCCATGAGTGTTGCAAAATGACAACGGACAAGATTGATTTTTTTCTGGAAAACGAAGCTGCCACTGAACAGCTTGCCAAGTCACTTGCCGACATTATCTTGCCGCAATGCCCCGCTGACTCACAATACCAGGGTGTTTCGGCCGCTACTTTGCACTTGAGCGGCGATCTTGGAGCAGGGAAAACGGCCTTTGCGCGGGCCTTTCTCAGGCACTGTGGGGTCACTGGACGTATCAAAAGTCCAACATTTGCTCTCATAGAACCTTATAATGTTTCTAGGATAAACTTTTATCACATTGATTTTTATAGATTTAGTGATCCAAGAGAGTGGGCAGATGCGGGTTTTCGAGACTTGTACCAACCCGATTCAATACTCTTGATTGAATGGCCAGAGAAAGCTGCTGGTGTTCTGCCCGAGCCGGATATCCATATCCAGCTGACCGTACAAGGAGACTCCAGGATGGCACAGCTGGATGCAAGGACTGCACGAGGAACAAAATGGCTAGACATCCTGAAAACAAAATGCCCGCGGTTGTAACGCGTCGCAGACTGCTGCAGGCTGCTGGTGCAATCCTCTGCTTGCCTGTCTTTCCCAAGATGGCCCATGCAGCCAGCGTGCTGGCTGTCAGGACTTGGCCGGCCGAAGAATACACACGTGTCACGCTTGAGCTTGATAGCGAGCTCAAGGCCGAGCATTTCACGCTCGACAACCCGCATCGCATGGTCATTGATATCGAAGGGCTGAGCATGAACCCAGCCCTGGAAAAACTGGTGCGTGACATCAAGCCGAACGACCCCTACATCAGCAGCCTGCGCGTAGCGCAGAACAGGCCTGAGGTGGTGCGCATGGTCATCGACCTGAAGCAGCCAATCGCACCACAGGTCTTTACCCTCAAACCGATCGGCGACTATCAATACCGGCTTGTCATCGACCTGTACCCCACGGTGGCCCAGGACCCGATCCTGGCATTGCTCAAGCAAAGCCCGGACAGCAAAATCGAAGGTGATGATCCGCTGGCTGAAATCATCCAGGGCCTGCAGCAGGCACCAGCTGGCAACGCCCCCCCTGCCGCGGTTGTTGCAGCACCGGCACCTGCACCGAACAAACCGGCAACCAAGGACACCCCTGCAGTGGCAAGCGTCTCTCCTGCCACCAAGGCAACCGTGCCGAAGCAAACCCGTGCGGCAACCCCCTCGAGCCAGCCCCGCTCACGCCAGCGCACATTGACCGTTGCCATTGATGCCGGTCACGGCGGTGAAGACCCGGGAGCAGTCGGAAAAGGCGGCACCCGTGAAAAGGATGTGGTACTGGCCATTGCCAAGCTCGTGAAGTCCAGGATCGACGCGACGCCAGGTATGCGCGGCTACCTGACGCGCGACGGCGATTACTTCGTTCCCCTGCACATCCGTGTGGACAAGGCCAGGCGCGTCAAGGCCGACCTTTTCATCTCGATACACGCCGATGCCTTTGTCCGGCCGACCGCCGGTGGAAGCTCAGCCTACGTCCTGTCCGAGCGCGGCGCGACCAGTACAGCAGCACGCTGGCTGGCCCAGAAAGAAAACTCTGCCGACCTGATCGGCGGCGTCAACCTGGGCGCCACCAACAAGAACGTGGCAGCGATCCTGATTGACCTTTCGACCTCTGCACAGATCAAGGACTCAAAGAAAGTCGCCCACGAACTGCTCAAGCAGCTTGAAACCGTCTACCGTCTGCACAAACCGCATGTCGAGCAGGCTGGTTTTGCAGTACTGCGTGCCCCTGACATACCTTCCGTGCTGGTCGAGACGGCCTTCATCAGCAACCCGAAAGAAGAACAACTCTTGCGTGATCCCAAGCACCAGGATCGATTTGCCCAGGCTATTTACAAAGGCATTGCGCGGTTCTTCGAAGACAACCCGCACATCGCTCAAGCCGGCTAAGCCCGATCCTCTCCCCATCGTCTGGCAAACACCGGGCCCACCATGGTACGCATGGTGGGCAGTCGACGTTGTTAACCCTACAATCACACGGTTGGGGAGATGATTTGAATGAACAGTACTTCTCGTCGTATCGCATTGCTTGACGACCGCCTGATCAGCCAGATTGCAGCGGGTGAAGTGATCGAGCGCCCTGCCTCGGTCCTTAAGGAACTCATGGAGAACGCCATTGATGCGGGAGCCAGGAGTATTGATGTCCGGCTTGAGGCCGGTGGCATCCGTCGCATCGCCGTCATCGATGACGGTCATGGCATCGAGCCCGAGGACATGCCGCTGGCGCTGACACGCCATGCCACCAGCAAAATCCGCAGCCTGAGCGACCTTGAGCAAGTTGCATCCATGGGCTTTCGGGGTGAAGCCCTGGCTTCCATTGCCTCAGTGGCCCGGCTGACCCTTATCTCCCGCACTGAAAGCTCTGCCCATGCCTGGCAACTCGGTCCTGAAGGAACCATTGAGCCTGCATCAGGACCACCTGGCACTTGTGTCGATGTTCGAGGCCTTTTTGATGATGTTCCGGCCAGGCGCAAGTTCCTGCGTTCAGAAAGCACCGAACTGGCTCACTGTCTGGAGACCCTGAACCGGATTGCATTGTCCAACCCGGATATCGCATTCCGTGTGTTCCATAACGACCGAGCCTTACGGCACTGGCCGTGCGCCACAGTCATGCAACGCATCCGGGATGTCCTTGGCGACGAGTTTGCCGATGCCTGCCTGAGCGTGGGATCTGGCACGGCCTTGCTCGAACTCAGCGGTGTCGTGACACGCCCTACGGCCGCCAAAGCCAGGGCTGACCGGCAATATCTTTTTGTCAACGGCCGCCATGTCCGCGACCGTACGGTCTCGCATGCCATCCGTGCCGCATATGCCGATGTCCTGCACGGTGACCGTCAGCCTGCCTATGTGCTGTTTCTCAACATTGAGCCCGGACTGGTCGATGTCAATGTCCACCCGGCAAAGCACGAGGTGCGGTTTCGTGACAGCTCAGCGGTTCACCGACTGGTATTTCAAGCCGTAAGCCAGGCGATCGCCCAAGGGCAGCAGGCCGAAGCTGCCGACACAGATGCACCGCTCTTGCCTGCAACCGGTGATATTGCATCAAGCGGGTTGTCAAACCAGCCCTTTCCGACACCACAGGCTCCAGTTGCGACACCTCAACCTCGGGCAACCCCAAGGCAGAACTGGCTGGATCTGGCACCTTCAGGCCGATGGGATGAACCTGCAATGAAAGCCTGGCAGGCAGCACACAAGCCGCTTTCCGAACCCGTCCCTTTCACCGCCGACCCTTCGCAGCCTCTGGGGGAGCCAGCACAACCACGAGAAGAACAGCAGGATCAAGTCTGGCCCTTGGGCAGGGCACTAGCCCAAGTCCATGGAATCTACATCCTTTCCCAGACTACGGATGGCTTGATCCTGATCGACATGCATGCTGCGCATGAGCGTGTTGTGTATGAACGACTGAAGCAATCGCTGGACAACAAGTCTGTCGCACGCCAAGGACTTCTGGTGCCTCTTGTTGTCAGCGCAACGGAACTTGAAGTTGCCACGGCTCAGAACCACCACAAGGACTTGCTTGCCATGGGTTTTGAGATTTCACCTGCCGGGCCACAGTCGCTCGCAGTCAGGGCCGTTCCTGCCTTGCTGGCACAGGGCGACCTGGAATCTCTCGTGCATGCAGTCCTGCGCGATATACAGCAAATCGGCATCACCGCTCTGCTCACCGAAAAACGCAATGAACTGCTGGCCACCATGGCATGCCATGGCGCCGTGCGCGCCAACAGACAACTGACCATTCCAGAGATGAATGCATTGCTGCGCCAGATGGAGCAGACAGAGCGCGCCGACCAGTGCAACCATGGCCGACCAACCTGGATCCACTGGAAGCTGAGCGACCTGGATCGGCTTTTCCTGCGCGGACAATGACATCCTCTCCTGCCTGAGACACAGGAACTCCTACAGTGCTCAACAAAAAATCCAGTGGACTGCGCACGCTCCATCACTGGCCTGGATGCCAAGACTTTGCGCACTAACTGGTAAACTGGACGCCATGGACAAGGTGAAGCAAAACGATATTGTCTGGTGCATTGCCGGACCGACTGCAAGTGGCAAAAGCGCACTGGTCGACGCTATCTCGAGGTACCTGCCCATTGAAGTCATCAATGTCGATTCCGCCACCATCTACAGGGGAATGGACATCGGCACAGCCAAACCTGATCACCAAGAGCGCAGCCGCATCACGCACCATCTGCTGGACATTCTGGATCCTGCCCAGACGTATTCAGTTGCAAGGTTCTGCCATGATGTGCAAGGTTTGATCCAGGAGATCCGCAACCGCCAGCACATTCCGCTCCTTGTCGGCGGAACCATGATGTACATCAACGCATTGCGTCAGGGTCTGGACAACCTGCCGACGACCGATCCTGCCATCAGGTCCCAGATCGACGAACAGGCGCAAGCCATCGGCTGGCCGGCCATGCATCAGGAGCTTGCCAAGGTCGACCCCGACACAGCCTCAAGGCTTTCTCCCAACGACAGCCAACGCATCGGTCGTGCTCTTCTGGTCTACCGCATGACGGGCACGCCTTTGTCCCGGATGTTCGGGCGCGATCAGCTCTACGCACCTGTGCCCGGGCTTCGCCTGATCAGCCTTGAACCATCGGAGCGCAAGCAGTTGCACGCCCGAATCGAAAAACGTTTTGATGCCATGCTCGAGCTCGGTTTGCTGCAGGAGGTACAAGCACTCTACGACCGGGGGGACCTCAGTCCCGACTTGCCATCGATCCGTTGCGTTGGATACCGTCAGATGTGGGAAGTGATTGCAGGCAGGCAGTCCCTGGACCAAGCACGCGAGAAAGCCATCGCTGCGACAAGGCAGTTGGCCAAGCGCCAATTGACATGGTTGAGATCCATGAACGACAGGATTGTGCTAGACAGCCTGGATCCGGCCCTGGAAGAAAAAGTCCGCCAGATCCTGCTGGGCTGATGCCGGGCGCCAGCCTTGCATGGCTGGCTTGCGGCAATATCGACATCAAAGCTCAGATGACGACAGTACGGTGAGCATTCTCGTCTGCCTTGACAATCTCGCCCAGAACGCTGACCGTCTCACCCTGCTCCTGCAGAAAGCTGCGGATGCTTGCGGCCTGATCGGCCGGGACGATGACCACCAGGCCAATACCGCAGTTAAATACCCGGTACATTTCCTGCTGCTCAATGCCTCCCTCGCGCTTGAGCCAGTCAAACAGCGCAGGAATCTGCCATGCGCCGGCATGCAATTGCGCCTGCAGACCTTTTGCCAGCACGCGTGGCACGTTCTCCAGCAATCCGCCGCCGGTAATGTGTGCCATACCCTTGATGGCTGAACCAAACTTGGCAATGGCTGCTAGCATGGGTTTGACATAGATCCGGGTCGGTGCCATCACCACCTCGGACAACGGTTTGCCTGCGAAGTCATCATCTGCACGCATGCCGGTCCTTTCCAAGACTTTGCGCAGCAGCGAATAGCCGTTGGAATGTGCGCCGCTTGATGCCAGCCCCAGCACCACGTCACCTGGCTGGATGCTGCCGCCGTCGATAATGGCCGACTTCTCCACGGCACCAACGGCAAACCCTGCCAGGTCATACTCGCCTTCCGGGTACATTCCAGGCATTTCAGCCGTTTCGCCGCCAATCAGTGCGCAACCTGCAATTTCACAACCACGGGCAATCCCGCCTACAACCTGTGCAGCGACATCAACCGAGAGCTTACCGCACGCAAAGTAGTCCAGGAAGAACAATGGCTCAGCACCTTGCACCAGGATATCGTTGACGCTCATGGCGACCAAGTCGATGCCAACAGTGTCATGAACCTGCCATTCAAACGCCAGGCGCAGCTTGGTGCCGACACCATCGGTACCGGAAACAAGCACGGGCTCCTTGTAGCGCTTCGGGATCTCGAACAGGCCACCAAATCCGCCGATCCCGGACAGCACACCCTCGCGCATGGTCCGGGCTGCCATCGGTTTGATTCTGTCCACCAGGGCATCACCAGCATCGATATCGACGCCGGCATCACGATAAGTCAAAGGCTGTTTGGAGTCAGTCATAGTAAAGGACCATGCATGTTATGTGACAATGTCGGAAATTCCCGTTGATGGTCGTGATTTTACGCCGACTGATGAAACAACTGCTTCTTGACATTGTTACGCCCCCTGCACCGAGCTTTGACAACATGGTTGCAGGCGAAAATATTGCAGCTATCCAGGCTGCCCGCTCCCTTGTTCCAGGACAAACCATGTATGTCTGGGGCCAGGACGGTTGCGGCCGCAGCCATCTGCTGCAGGCCTTCTGTGCCCAGAATGACGGACGCTACCTGAACGCTCGTCATGATTCGGCACAGCTGCATGCGCTGGTCGAGGATTTTCCGCAAGAGCTGGGACCTCGCAGCATCGCCGTTGACGACATCCACCTTGCCAGCGATGAAACGCTGGGCCTGGTGTTCCGGCTGTACAATCTGTGGCGCGAGCGAGGCAGCTCTGCCAATGGCTTTGCCCTCATGGTGTCCGGTAACCGGCCGCCACTGCAGATGCAATGCCGTGAGGACTTACGTTCACGCCTTGGCTGGGGTCCGGTTTTCCGTTTGATGCCTTTGTCCGATGAGCAAAAAATGGCTGCCCTGATACGCTTTGCCCAGCAGCAATCCATCCCACTGGGTACTGATGTCATCAAATGGATGCTCACCCATGGTTCGCGAGACATCCGCGTCCTGTTTGACTGGATAACCGCTCTGGACCATTATGCGCTGACCACCCATAGGACCATCAGCTTGCCGCTGCTCAAAACCATGCTTGCCGACAGGAACGGCCAGGAAAGTTCATGAATTCTCGAAGACTTGCATTGTTTGATCTGGACCATACGCTATTACCACTGGACAGCGACTACCAGTGGGCAGATTTCATGGCCCGCACAGGCCGGGCCGGTGACCCTGATGTAGCCAGGGCACGCAATGAAGAGCTGATGCTGCTCTATAACGAAGGGAAGTTAACCGCCCAGGAATCGGCTGAATTCATGCTTGGCCTGCTCTCCCCCCATAGGCCGCAGGACTTGGCGTTATGGCACGAAGAGTTTATGCTGGAAGTCATCCGTCCTGCCATTACCACCCAGGCACTTGAGCTGGTTGATGAACATTTGCGCAATGGCGACTTGTGTGCCATTGTGACAGCCACGAACACGTTTGTAACGGCGCCGATTGCACGTGCGTTTGGGGTACCGACGCTGATCGGGACCGAGCCCGAGGTTGTGGCTGGTCGCTACACAGGAAAGATCTTCGGAGTTCCAAGCTTTCGGGAAGGGAAAATCACCCGGGTGAACCAGTGGCTTGCATCATTGGGATTGACCATGGGCGACTTCGAGCAAGTGTACTTTTACAGCGACTCCATCAATGACCTGCCGTTGCTGGAAATCGTCAGCCATCCTGTTGCCACCAACCCGAGCAACAGCCTCAGGCAGATAGCCACTGAAAAGCAGTGGACCATCCTGGACTTGTTTCATCAAACAGCCGACCAGAAATCCTGATGATTACAGAAACAATTAAAGGGTTTGTTAAAAAACTGATCAACCCCGGCAACAAGCCGGGGCGCAAGCAACCACGGCGGTACCCCCGTCAGGAACACAATATCGACCGACAGCTTGTCTCGCGCCATGCCATCAAGGTTTGTGAAGTCTTGCAACAAAAAGGCTTTGAAGCCTTTATCGTCGGTGGTGCGGTACGTGACCTGATCCTTGGCCTGGAGCCAAAGGACTTCGATGTCGCCACCAATGCCACCCCGGAACAGGTCAAGTCGCTGTTCAGACGCGCTCGCATCATCGGCAGAAGGTTCCAGTTGGTGCATGTGGTCTTTGGCCAGGAAATCATCGAGACATCCACCTTCCGAGCACCGGCCGGTCCCAATGAGCTGACAGACGACCACGGCAGGATCTTGCGCGACAACGTCTTCGGAACACAAGAGCAAGATGCAGCAAGGCGAGATTTCACGATCAATGCGCTCTACTACGATCCGATTACAGAAGCCGTCATCGATTTTCACACAGGAGTCCAGGACCTGAGGGATCGTGTCATCCGCATGATTGGCGAACCCAGCCACCGCTATCGCGAAGACCCGGTCCGAATGCTTCGGGCAGTCCGCTTTGCAGTCAAGCTCAAGGCCACAATTGAACCCCGTACGCAACAGCCCATCGCAAAGCTTGCCTACCTCATCGAGAACGTCCCGTCATCACGGGTCTTTGACGAGATGTACAAGCTGCTGACATGCGGCCATGCCATGGAGTGCCTGCGCCAGTTGCGAGAAAACGGTCTGCACAGCGGCCTGATGCCTTTGCTGGACGTGGTGCTGGAAGACCCCGATGGTCGGCAATTCATCGAACTCGCCCTGGAACGCACAGACAAGCGTGTGCGGTTGGGCAAATCGGTCAGCCCAAGCTTTCTCTTTGCTGCGTTGCTCTGGCCTCAGGTCAGAACCCGCTGGCAGCGGCGATTCCAAGCCGGCGACCACAGCATTCCGGCACTCATTGCCGCAGCTGACGATGTCCTGAACGAGCAAGGTGAAAAACTGGCCATCAACCGCCGTTTCACTTCGGACATGCGGGAAATCTGGTTCATGCAACCCAGGTTTGAACGCCGACTGCCACGCAGCATTTTCCGGATGGCTGAGCAACCCCGGTTCAGGGCTGCCGTTGATTTCCTGCAGCTTCGCGCAGCATGTTCAGAGTTTGACAGCGTGCAAGCACAATGGTGGATGGATTTCGCTGATGCCGGCGACGCCGACAAGGCACGCATGATCGACGAGCTTGTGCAACAGCGCTCAGGTGAAAAAACTGGGACTTCACCCAAACGCCGTCGCAGGCGCAAGCGTCCAAACGCCAAACCCAACGCTTCCAGCCCCCAGTCCGAGTAATGGACAATCCAACACCTAACCTTGGCGACAGCCAGCAACCGCGTTCTACGGCCGTTGCCCTGCTCGGGCTTGGAGCCAATCTGGGCAATGCGGCACAAACCCTGCAACAGGCCTTTGTTGCCATCCGCGCACTGGACAACGTCCTCAACCCGCAACTGGCGTCCCTGTACGTGAGCGCACCGGTCGATGCGCCAGGGCCCCACTACTGCAACAGTGCAGTCATGCTGCGCACGACGCTCTCGCCACTGGCCCTGCTAGACCAGATCCAGGCCATAGAACAAGCATTTGGCCGTACGCGCAGCTTTCGCAATGCCCCCCGGACACTGGACATCGACCTGCTCTGGTATGACGGCCTTGAAATCGAAACCCCCAGGCTGACATTGCCTCATCCACGGATGCACCAGCGCGCATTCGTGCTGATGCCGATCATTGAACTGAAAGGATCAAACTTCCTGATACATGGCGAAACCGCTGAGCACTGGCTCTCCCTATGCCGTGACCAAGAGTGTTACCGAACCGGCTGGCCGGTTTCTTGAATACCATTTTGCAAACCTAAGTGTTCGAACAAGTCACCTCAAAAAGAGAAAAGGCAGCCCGAAAGCTGCCTTTTTGATGTCCTCAAAAATCTCAGATCACACCATCTTCTGCCATCTTCTGGATCTGATCCTGGCTCAACCCCACCTCTGCAAGGATCTGCTGGGTATGCTGGCCGACATCCGGCACTGCATCCATGCGAGGCTTGAACTCCGAGTTGGTTCCCGGTGGCACCAAGGCCGGCAAGGCTCCAACGGGGCTCTGGATCGTGGTCCAGCGGTTCCTGGCCTTCAACTGAGGATGCTCCCAGACATCCTTCATCTCGTTGACCCTTGCGTTGGCAATCTGAGCATTCTCCAGTCGCTCAATCACCTGATCCATGGTCAGGTTCGAGAACGCTTGCGTAATCATTGCCGTCAGTGCTGCACGGTTGGCCACACGCTTGGAGTTCGATGAGTAGTTCTCATCGTCAGCCAGTTCCGGCTTGAGGATCACCTTCTCGCAGAAAACACGCCACTCACGTTCATTCTGCAGCCCCAGCATCACGGTGGTTCCATCGCCCACAGGGAAAGGACCATACGGGAAAATAGTGGCATGCGCAGCACCTGCCCTGGGTGGTGGCGCTGCACCTTCAAACGCGTAGTACAAGGGGAAACTCATCCACTCAACCATACTTTCGAGCATGGAGACATCCAGATGGCTGCCCTTGCCAGTCTTACCCCTGAGCAGCAGTGCATTCAGGATTCCGGTATAGGCGTACATACCAGCTGCAATATCAGAAATTGAGCAGCCTGCCTTGGCTGGCGACTCGGGCGTACCTGTGACAGAAATGAAGCCGCTTTCGCTCTGGATAAGAAGGTCGTATGCCTTCTTGGTCTCGTAGGGGCCGCCAATGCCATAACCCGTGATGTCACAGACAATAAGCTGCGGATATTTTTCATGGAGTGCTTCGAAAGAAAGCCCCATGCGTGCCGCTGCACCAGGCGCCAGGTTCTGCACCAGCACATCCGCCTTGGCCAGCAACGAATGCATGACTTGCTGTGCACGCGCATCCTTCAGGTCAAGGGTCAGGCTTTCCTTGGAGCGGTTGGTCCAGACAAAGTGTGAGGCCATCCCGCGCACGCGCTCGTCGTACTTGCGCGCAAAGTCACCTACCTTGGGTCGTTCCACCTTGATCACACGAGCGCCCATATCCGCCAGTTGCCTCGTGCAAAATGGAGCGGCAATTGCGTGTTCCAGACTGATGACAGTGATGCCATCCAAAGGTCTTGCATTCGATGTCATTTCTCAAACCTCAATTCTGCTTGATGTGCCAAAGTTCCATCCTGTGCGGCCCAGAGTTGAGCTACACCTTCCTGATCGATACGTCCCTCTACCGCAAATGGGTTGGGGCTGATCAGAGGACGCAGCCCACGGAAGGACAGATTTGTAAGACGCGCCTGAGGATTTGCCTTGCGGAATGCCTTGACCATGCTGGTTGCTATCAATGGACCGTGCACCACCAGGCCTGGATAGCCCTCTTCCTCTGTGACATAAGGATAGTCGTAGTGGATGCGGTGACCATTGAAAGTCACTGCGGAGTAACGGAACAGCAAAGGTGCAGTGGGATGAACTGTCTCGCTCCACTGCGCCTCGGGAGCCGGCTCGGTACCCTGGAGCTTCGGAGGACTCGGGCTACGGTAAACAATGTCCTGCTCTTCAAAGATGACCCGTTTGCCAGACTGGAAGACCTCGTGTGTCACAGTCACGAACAGCAATGAACCGGTCTTGCCCTGCTTCTCTGTGATCTTGGAGACGGTCGAGACTTTCTTGGCCTGGACACCTACGAGCAGCGCATCCTCAAATGTGACCCGGCCGCCAGCCCACATCCTGTTGCGGCCTTCGGCCGGTGGCAGGAAACCACCGGTCGCAGGATGTCCATCCTTTCCAAGACCTGGCATGGGCACGGCCTCCAGGAAATAGCACCAGTGCCACAGCGCAGGCAATGGCTCGCCTTTGCCAGGGGCCGGCTCATTCAAGGTGGCAGCGATCCGGGCGGCATGGCTCGGATCGATCGCATCCTCGATGGTCTGTGACTTTCCTATCCAGTCCTCAAGTCTGGCTTCACTCATCTATGTTTCCTCATGCTACATCTAGTAACTGAGCCCTTTGCTGGTGGAAGATCGAATCCCCCAGCAGGAACTCCACAAAAGTCAATCGCTTGAAGAAGTCCCCAACCTCAAGCTCATAAGTCATGCCCATGCCTCCGTGCAGTTGCACTGCCTGCTCACCGACAAATCGCGCAGACTTCGACACCAGGTTCTTGGCCATGGAAACACGCTTGCCACGCAACGGCCCCTCTTCATCGGACAAGGCCAAGGCTGCCACGTACGTGTGCGAAACGGCCATTTCCTGCTCAATCAGCATGTCTGCCAAGCGATGCTGCAGTGCCTGGAAGTTGATCAACGGCTGGCCAAACTGCTTACGGGTCTTGAGATACTCTGTGGTGATCTCAATGAGCCGTTTCATGGCGCCACCAGCATGGGCACACAATGCCGTAATGGCGTAGTCCATCCCTTTGGCAAATATTTCTTCGGCTGCCTTGCCCTTGGCAATGAGGCTTGATGCATCCAACTGCACATCGGTGAATGTGACATTGCCACTGCGCGCAAGATCGAATGTCGGGAAGTCCTCGATCGCGACACCTGGCGCACCTGTCGGAACCAGGAACAACGCCTGTTCACCTGCCAGCACAGCATTGACAATCATGGCATCAGCACCTGCCGCATGCCACACATGACGCTTGGCGCCTTTGAGGACATAGCCGCCATTGCTGGTTGCAGCCTGTGTAACCACAGCCTTGGTCGAGTAGCGCTCGCCGGCTTCCTGCCATGCTACCGTCACAATCTGACTTCCTTCAGCCATGGCTGAGAGCCACTTGCTGCCCGTGTCCTGATTGGCCGAGTCTGCCAGCATCACTGTTGCCATCACTGCGCTCGGAATCACCGGTTCTGCAACTAGCCCATAACCCAGTTCCAGATGGACAGCCAGCATGGTGGCCGGTGTTTCACCAAAACCGCCCAGTTCCTGAGGCACAAGCAAGCCTGTCACGCCCAGTTCTGCCAGTTGCTTCCATGCCTGACGGTCAAGCTTGCCCGCCTCGAACCTTGCGCGTCTCTTTTCGAATGCCCATGTATCAGCCATCACCCTGCGCAGGCTGTCGGTCAACATCCGTTGTTCTTCTGAATATGCGAAATCCATAGTCTTACCCTGTCTCACCCTTTTGTTATCTGATATGTGCCGTAACGCATGGTGCTTGCGGCTCAAACGCCAATGATGTGCTTGACGATGATGCCTTTCTGCACCTCGGACGTGCCGCCATAAATGGTGGTCTTGCGCAGGTCAAAGTAGGTTGCCGACGATCCCACATCAAACTCACCGCCAGGACCGTGGAAATCATTCTCGGCACGCATCCAGGCCGGATCAAAGGGCCATGACTCCAAAGCTGCAATCTCCATCTGCAGGCGAGCCAGCTCCTGCTGCAGCTCCGATCCCCTGATCTTCAGGATGGAAGCCTGCGGGCCAGGACCTGCGGTGCTGTCTGCAGCCACGCGCAGCAACAGCATCTCCAAGCCCAGCACCTGAGCCTCGATCTGGTTGATGCGGTCGATCATGCGTTGGTCCATGCTCATGGACTTGCCACTCGCCATGGCAGCCTTGGCCATTTGCTTGAGGATCATCAACTCGCGATGGCAGTGGCCGATACCAGCAATACCGGTCCTTTCATGGCCGAGCAGGTACTTGGCGTAAGTCCAGCCCTGGTTTTCTTCACCAACCAGGTTCTCGACCGGCGCCTCGACGTTTTCCAGCCAGACCTCGTTGATCTCGGTACCACCATCCAGCGTCTTGATCGGCCGAACAGTCACACCGGGCTGGCGCATGTCGATCAGGATCATGGAAATGCCTCGCTGGGGCTTGGCATCAGGGTCGGTTCTGGTCAGACAGAACATGTGATCCGCATAGTGAGCCTGCGTGGTCCAGGTCTTCTGGCCATTGATGATGTATTTGTTGCCGACACGCTCGGCACGAGTTTTAAGCGAGGCCAGATCCGAGCCGGAACCAGGCTCTGAGTACCCTTGGCACCACCAGTCATCCATGTTGATGATGCGTGGCAAGTAATGGGCCTTCTGGGCTTCGGAACCAAATTTCATGAGAACAGGCCCGATCATGGTCAGCCCGAAGGAGACCAGCCTTGGTGCGCCAAGCTTGAAGGACTCGATTTCAAAGATCAGCCTTTGCACCGGTGACCAGCCCGTACCACCGTACTCCTTGGGCCAGCTAGGCGCACCCCAGCCATGCGCGGCAAGGATGCGGTGCCACCGAACATAGTCGTCCTTGTAGAGCCGTTGGTGGTGCAATTGCTTTTCGCGGATGTCACCCGGCAGGTTCTTGGCTACAAATTCGCGCACTTCCTCACGGAAGGCTTGCTCTTGTTCTGTCCATCTCAGATCCATTGTTTCCTCACTCTCGTCCTTTTTCACAAGACTGTAACAAGATCAGGCAATTAGCCGGAATCTCTTATTTTGGAACTACGCTTTCGATGTCTGCTAAGCTGACTCGACAACAAGCATTTCTTACTGTTGAAATACCAGACTATCCAAATGCTGGAATGCTCACCTATCCAAATTCGAATAGCATTTGACTTGTTTTAATGATTACCATAACAGGCTAACGTGTAAAACAACACCTTAAACTAGGGAGAAATCAGAATGAGTGGAATGATGGAAGGCAAAGTGGTGGTCGTCACTGGCGCTGGTGGCGGCATTGGACGTGAAATCGCCCTGGCCATGGCCAAGGCTGGTGCCAAGGTGGTTGTGAATGATATCGGTGCAGCACTGACTGGCGAAGGCCACGAAGCAGGCCCGGCCCAGAAAGTTGTCAACGAAATCATCGCAGCCGGCGGTGTTGCCGTACCAAACACCGATAGCGTTGCCACCCGCGCTACCGCAAACGCCATTATCGAAACTGCCATCCAGCATTTCGGTCGGATTGACGCTGTGGTCAACAACGCCGGTAACCTGCGTGACCGTATGTTCCACAAAATGAGCGACGAAGAGTGGAGCCAGGTGATCGATGTTCACCTGAACGGTACCTTCTACGTCAGCCGTGCAGCCGCCAACTACTTCCGTGAGCAGGAATCCGGCGCCTTCGTGCACATGACTTCGACCTCGGGCCTGATCGGTAACTTCGGCCAGGCAAACTACTCGGCTGCCAAGCTGGGTATCGCCGCCCTGTCCAAGTCGATCGCTCTGGACATGAGCCGCTACAACGTGCGCTCCAACTGTATCGCTCCCTTCGCATGGAGCCGCATGACCAGCTCAATTCCGGCCAATACCCCTGAAGAAAAAGCCCGTGTGGCCAAGCTGATGACCATGGAAGCTGCCAAGATCGCCCCGATGGCCGTATTCCTGGCCAGCGAAGCAGCCAAAGGTGTCAACGGTCAGATCTTCGGCGTTCGTGCCAATGAAATCATGCTCTTTAGCCAACCACGCCCAATCCGCTCAGTCCACATGAGCACCGGCTGGACACCGGAGCTGATCGCTGAAATCGCCGAGCCCGCTCTGCGCCACAACTTCTTCCCGCTTGAGCGCTCGCCAGAAGTCATCGATTGGGATCCAATCTAAGCAATCAGGAGTTAGTCATGACCGAACCTCGTCGTGCACCGCTGGAAGGTGTACGCATTCTGGATTTATCACGCGTCCTGGCAGGTCCCTTTTGTGCCCAGACACTTGCGGACCTAGGGGCTGACGTTATCAAGGTAGAACGCCCTGGTACGGGTGATGACACCCGTGCCTGGGGACCTCCCTACCTGAAGGACGAACAGGGCAAGGAGACCACAGAGTCTGCGTACTACCTCAGCGCCAACCGGAACAAGCGGTCGATCGCGATCGACCTGTCCACCCCGCAAGGCGCTGCCACAGTTCGCAAGATTGCCAGTCAGTGCGATGTGCTGATCGAGAATTTCAAAGTAGGTGGCCTCAAGCAGTATGGGCTTGACTACGACAGCCTGAAGGATGAAATGCCCAGGCTGATCTACTGCTCGATCACGGGGTTTGGTCAGACAGGGCCTTTCGCCCCTCGCCCAGGGTACGACTTCATGATCCAGGGCATGGGTGGCCTGATGAGTCTGACCGGCGAAAGAGACGACCTGCCTGGAGGTGGCCCGCAAAAGGCTGGTGTCGCGGTCAGTGACATCATTACCGGCCTGTATTCCGCCATCGCCATTTTGGGGGCGTTGCATGAACGCAACCGCAGCGGACTTGGCCAGCATATCGACATGGCGTTGCTGGACTGCCATATTGCCATGCTTGCCAACCAACCTCTGAACTACATGACCACTGGCGTTGCTCCCAAACGGGCCGGCAATGCACACCAGAACGTGGTTCCTTACCAGGTCTTCAAGTCTTCGGACGGGCACCTGATTGTCGCAGTTGGCAATGACTCGCAGTTCCGTTCTTTCTGCAGTGTCATCAACCGACCCGACCTGGCTACAGACGAGCGTTATGTCACAAACAGCCAGCGCGTCAAGAACCGTGACACCTTGATCCCGCTTCTGGAAAGCATCATGTTGACCCGCAAGCGTGACGAATGGATCGATGCCCTGGAAAAGGTAGGTGTGCCTTGCGGCCCCATCCAGTCTCTGGATCAGGTGTTTGCTCATCCGCAAGTCAAAGCCCGTGAGATCTGGCGCGAAATCCCGCACCCGGCCGCAGGAAAAACACCCACAACGGCCAGCCCGATCCGTTACTCGGCAACACCTGTCCAGTATCGCCGTCACCCGCCGATGCTGGGCGAGCATACCGAGGAAATCCTGCGCGAGTTCGGGATCAAGCTCGATTAAACAAAATCATCCGTACTCGTGCGCTTTGGAACTGCATTGAAGATGTTCAATTGAAACCCTCCCCGGCCTAAAGGTCGGGGAGGGCTTTAACAGGTTTCAACATTACGTCACTCTTGAGTCACCACAGGAATCCCGGCGATCTTGGCGGACCATTCCCTTGGACCGGTCTCATGCACTGACGTACCACGTGCATCCACGGCCACGGTAACCGGCATGTCAACCACGTCAAACTCATAGATGGCTTCCATACCGAGGTCTTCAAATGCCAGCACCCTGGCATTCTTGATGGCTTTGGACACCAGGTATGCGGCACCACCGACAGCCATCAGGTAAGCCGACTGATGCTTGCGGATGGCCTCAATGGCGACAGGGCCGCGCTCAGCCTTACCGACCATGGCAATCAGGCCAGTCTGGGCCAGCATCATTTCGGTGAACTTGTCCATCCTGGTCGATGTGGTCGGGCCTGCAGGTCCTACCACTTCGTCACGCACTGGATCGACCGGACCAACGTAGTAGATGACGCGGTTGGTAAAGTCGACAGGCAGCTTCTCGCCCTTGGCCAGCATGTCCTGGATGCGCTTGTGGGCAGCATCACGACCCGTCAGCATCTTGCCAGACAGCAGCAGTGTCTGGCCAGGCTTCCAGCTGGCGACCTCTTCGCGCGTCAGGTTGTTCAGGTCAACACTCTTGGATGCCTTGTAGTCAGGCGCCCAGTTAACATCGGGCCAGTCTGACAGCGATGGCGGTTCAAGCCTTGCCGGACCAGATCCATCAAGCACGAAGTGAACGTGCCTTGTCGCTGCACAGTTAGGAATCATGGCAACGGGCTTGGATGCCGCATGGGTCGGGAATGTCTTGATCTTGACATCGAGCACCGTAGTCAGACCTCCCAGGCCCTGGGCACCGATTCCCAGCGCATTGACCTTCTCATAGATTTCAATGCGCAGTTCCTCAAGTTTGTTGCGCGGTCCGCGCTCAAGAAGTTCTGACATGTCCAGATCTTCCATCAGCGCCTGCTTGGCCAGCAACACGGCTTTTTCTGCCGTGCCGCCTACACCGATTCCAAGCATGCCTGGCGGGCACCAACCGGCACCCATGGTCGGTACGGTCTTGAGCACCCAGTCGACAATCGAGTCGCTCGGGTTGAGCATGACCATCTTCGACTTGTTCTCCGAGCCACCGCCTTTGGCGGCAACCTGGACGTCGATGGTATCGCCCTGCACGAGTTCCACGTTCACGATACAGGGTGTGTTGTCGCGAGTATTCTTGCGATCGAAGATAGGATCAGCCAGGACCGATGCACGCAGCGGGTTGTCCGGGTTCAGGTAGCCACGACGCACACCTTCATCACAGATATCCTGCAGGTCGCGTTTGCCATCAATCCTCACGCCCATGCCGATCTTGAGAAACACGTTGACGATGCCAGTGTCCTGGCAGATTGGGCGGCGTCCCTCGGCACACATCTTCGAGTTGGTCAAGATCTGTGCCATGGCATCCTTGGCAGCAGGGTTCTGCTCGCGCTCATAGGCCTTGGCCAGATGCCTGATGTAGTCAGCCGGGTGGTAGTAGCTGATGAACTGCACTGCGTCTGCAATCGATTCGATCAGATCTTCTTCTTTGATCGTCACTGTCATGATGACTTCCTCTGAGAGATTTAATGCGGCTTGCTTGCCCCAATCATAGCCGCCCCAGGCGATATTCTACGTTTCTACCTACCTTTCCACTGGGGCTTACGCTTTTCTGCAAACGCCAAGGCACCCTCGCGCGCATCCTCAGATTCAAGAATCTGCTTCAGCAAAGGCCGCTGACGCTCGAACATCTCCTGCTGGCTCCAGTCCATCCCGACCGTCATGATGTGCTTGGCCATCTGGACGGCCAACGGGCCGTTCTCAGCAATCCGTTGGGCCAGGAGTAACGCATCGTGCATGGCCTGACCTGGTTCGCTCAGGTGGTTAACCAGACCAAGGTCATAGGCTCGCTGGGCATCAATGCTGTCGCCAGTGAGCACAATTTCCATCGCCACCTGGTAGGGGATGCGCCTGGGCAGGCGCAACATGCCACCAGAACCCGGAATCAGCCCACGCTTGGTCTCCGGCAATCCAAAAACTGCATTCCTGCCCGCGACCACCAGATCGCAGGCCAACACCATCTCAAAGCCACCAGCCAACGCAAACCCTTCGACCGCTGCAATCAGTGGCTTTGCTGGTGGCTTTTCATTCAACCCACCAAACCCACGCCCCTCGGGCGACGGCCTCTGCCGGGTCTTGGCAAACTCTTTCAGGTCCATTCCAGCACTGAACATAGTCTGTGTTCCAGTCAAGATACCGATCCGAAGCAAGGGATCTGCATCCAACCGGTCAAACGCTTCTGCCATTTCCAGGGCGCAATCGTAGTTGATCGCATTACGCGCTTCAGGACGGTTGATCCTGACAATCAAGACTTCGCCTTCTGCATCCACACTGATGTATTTCGCCATGAGCATGTCTCCTGTGATTTTTGTTGTGATGCAAACACTTTCTTCATCATAGGTTAGTGCGGGTGCTTGCGGGGGCACATCCGGCATTACACGGTAAAATGCTCGGCATCCATTGCCTGGGATCGCATACCGCACATCCAGGCTACAACCAACAAGACTAGGCTCTCATGCTTTCATTTCAGCAAATCATCCTGAAGCTGCAAGAATACTGGGACCGTCAAGGCTGTGCCCTGCTGCAACCCTATGACATGGAAGTCGGTGCCGGCACGTCCCACACGGCGACTTTTCTTCGTGCCATCGGTCCGGAGCCCTGGCGGGCTGCTTATGTACAGCCATCACGCCGTCCAAAAGATGGTCGCTACGGAGAAAACCCGAACCGCCTGCAACACTACTACCAGTACCAAGTGGTGCTGAAACCGGCGCCACCAGACATTCTCGACCTGTACATTGGCTCTCTTGAAGCGATCGGCATCAACCCACGTGAGCATGACATCCGATTCGTCGAAGACGACTGGGAAAACCCGACCCTTGGAGCCTGGGGACTGGGCTGGGAAGTCTGGCTCAACGGCATGGAAGTCACGCAGTTCACGTATTTCCAGCAAGTGGGGGGCCTGGATTGCAACCCGACGACTGGTGAGATCACCTACGGTCTTGAGCGTCTGGCCATGTACCTGCAAGATGTGCAAAGTGTCTATGACCTTGTCTGGACCACACACAACGGCAAGATCCTCACCTATGGCGACGTCTTTCACCAGAATGAAGTCGAGCAATCACGCTACAACTTCGAGCACTCGGATGCCAAGGTGCTGTTCCAGCACTTCAATGACTACGAGGCCCAGGCCAAGCGCCTGATGCAAGAGGACGTCAAGCTTGCATTGCCAGCCTATGAGGCAACCCTGAAAGCAGCTCACACATTCAACCTGCTCGATGCCCGGGGTGCCATCAGCGTGACAGAGCGGGCTGCTTACATCGGACGCATTCGCAACCTTTCCCGCTCGGTTGCCCAAGCCTACTACGATTCCCGAGAAGCCCTGGGCTTTCCCATGCTCAAGTCCAGTGAGGGACAGCGTTAATGAGTACATCATCCATGCCCAATCCAACCGTTGCATCTCTTCTGATTGAGCTGCTGACCGAAGAACTGCCCCCCAAAGCACTCAAGCGGCTCAGTGACGCCTTTGCTGGCAATGTCGCCAAGGCACTCGCCGACCGACAGCTCCTTGCGCCAGCCAGTGAAACAGTACCTTTTGCAACACCAAGGCGCCTGGCTGTGCTGATCACGCAGGTCCGCGACCAAGCACCGGAACAATCCTTCACCGAGAAGCTCATGCCGGTCAAGATTGGCCTGGATGCCAATGGCCAGCCGACTCCGGCCCTCTTGAAGAAGCTCTCTGCCAAAGGCCTGCAGCACCTCAGTGTTGCTGACCTGGTTCAGGTCGACGATGGCAAGCAGGTTAACCTGGTCGCACAGGGAACAGCGCCAGGAGCAAAGCTCGATGAAGTGCTCGGCACCATCGTTCAGGAATCCCTGGCCAACCTGCCGATACCCAAGGTCATGCGCTACCAGCTTGCCGATGGTGTCACCAGCGTGAACTTCGTCCGCCCGGCACATGCCCTGATCTGCCTGCACGGAGAACGGGTGATTCCGATTTCTGCACTGGGTCTGCCATCCGGACGCCAGACTCTGGGTCACCGCTTTCTGGGCGATGGCCCCGTGACGGTTGCGGCGGCCGACCAGTATGAAACCGTACTGTCTGAACATGGCAAGGTCGTTCCCAGCTTCGAAAAACGCAAGGCAATGATCGAGACAGAACTGCTCAGGCAAGCCGAAGAACTCGGTGCCACACTGGGTGATGATCCTGCCGTAGCAGCATTGCTTGACGAAGTGACGGCTCTGGTCGAGATTCCGGCTGTCTATGTCGGTGAGTTTGAGCCGCGGTTTCTGGCCGTGCCCCAGGAATGCCTGATCCTGACCATGCGGCTGAACCAGAAATACTTCCCGCTGTTCGACAAAAACAGTGGCAAGTTGACTCATAAGTTCCTGATCGTGAGCAACATGCCCATCAGCAATCCGCAAGCCATCATCGAAGGCAACCAGCGTGTTGTCCGTCCAAGACTTGCAGATGCAGAGTTCTTCTATACTACCGACTGCAAGACGCAACTGGCCAGCCGTGTCGACGACCTGCAGCAAATCGTCTATCACAACAAACTCGGCACTCAACGTGAGCGCGTCAACCGGCTGGTGCAGATCAGTGGCTGGATCGCAGGAAAACTCAAGGCCAATACCGAATTGTGCGAACGTGCCGCACTGCTGGCCAAGGCCGACCTGACAACACAGATGGTGGGCGAGTTTCCAGAACTGCAAGGCATCATGGGTGGCTATTACGCCGCTGTCGATGGCGAGCCTGCCGAAGTGGCCAAGGCCATTGCCTCCCAGTACCTTATCCGCTGGACTGAACCTGTGACGCCGGCCAACCTGCCAGCTGTCATCCTGTTCATGGCAGACCGTGCCGAGACCCTGATCGGAATCTGGGGTATCGGCCTGGCCCCCACTGGCGAGCGTGATCCGTTCGGGCTGCGCCGTGCTGCACTGGGACTGATCAGTGCCTATGAGCAACTTCAGGCCTCAGGATATCTGCCTCTGGATGCAGAACCTGTCCTACCCCTTGAAGACTTGCTGCAGGCCGCACGCCAGACATTTGGACCGCAGCAGGAGCTGCTTGCCGACACTGTCCAGGAAGTCAACGTTTTTGTGCGCGAGCGCTACCGCAACCAATTGACAGGATCTCATGACCGCGCCGCTGTCGATGCCGTGTTCGAGGTCAAACCCGCGCTTGAGCAGATCGTGGCGCGGATCGAAGCCACCAGTGTCTTCATGCAAAGCGATGCTGTACAAAGCCTGGCCGCAGCCAACAAGCGTATTGGCAACATCCTGAAGAAAAATCCGGTGCAGCAAGCAAAGGTTGACCCCGGACTTCTGGCCGAAGACGCAGAAAAAGCGCTTGCCGAGCAGATCCAGGCTATCGAGCCTGTGGTTGCCGAACATATGCGTCATGCCCGTTATGCACTGGCCTTGCAAAGCCTCTCGGATCTGAAGGCGCCTGTCGACCGCTTCTTTGACGATGTCATGGTCATGGCCGAAGATCCTCAGGTGCGCAACAACCGCTTGGCACTGCTGGCCCAATTGCATGTCATGATGAACCAAGTGGCCGACATTTCCAGGTTGTCAACGTGAAACTGATCATTCTGGACCGCGACGGAGTCATCAACTTCGACAGCAAGGAGTTCGTCAAGCATCCTGACGAATGGATTCCGATCCCTGGCAGCCTGGAAGCCATTGCCAGGCTGCACCAGGCGGGTTGGAAAGTCGTGGTGGCCAGCAACCAGTCAGGTCTGGCCAGGGGATATTTTGATGCGATGACACTGAATGCCATGCACCAGAAGTGCCGTCAGATGCTCAACACACTGGGTGGTGCCATCGACGCCTTCTTCGTGTGCCCGCATGGCCCCGAAGACAACTGCACCTGCAGAAAGCCCTTGCCCGGCCTGTTCGAAGCCATTGGTAAACGTTTTGACAAACCCCTGACCGGGGTTCCCGCGGTCGGTGACTCACTGCGTGACCTCCAGGCCAGTGCGGCCGCTGGCTGTGACCCCTGGCTGGTCATGACCGGAAATGGTTTGCGCTACAAGGACAGCCCGGATCTGCCCCCCAACACCAGGCAAGCAGAAAACCTTGCTGCCGTGGTTGATGAACTGTTAACCAAGCAGAAAACGTAAATGGCCTGGATACGCGCACTCCTTTTTTACCTGGTCCTGACGGTCACCGTCATTCCCTATGCATTTTTCACACTGCTGTGCGCACCGTTGCCGTTGCACTGGCGCTATCGGCTGACCATGGGTTGGCCTAAGATGGCAGTCTGGGCATTGCGCATCATCTGCGGTGTGCGCTGGAAAACCAAGGGCTGGGAGAACTTCCCGGATGGTCCTGCTGTGATCCTGTCCAAGCATCAATCCGCCTGGGAAACCTTGTTCCTGCCAAGCTACCTTCCTCGAGAGGCCTGCTTTGTCTACAAGCGCGAATTGCACCGCATTCCCTTTTTCGGCTGGGGCCTGGCGTTGCTGCGCATGATCCCCATCGACCGATCCAAAGGCAGGGAAGCCTTTGAGCAGGTGGTGCAATCCGGGCAGAAGCGCCTGGACGAAGGCCGCTGGCCGATCCTGTTTCCCGAAGGTACCCGGGTACCGCCTGGGCAGAAGGGACGATTCAAGATGGGCGGCGCATTGCTTGCACACCGTACTGGAGTTCCGGTGGTACCGATCGCGCTGAATGCGGGCGAATTCTGGCCCAAACGCTCTTTTATCAAGCACCCCGGTACGATCACAGTCTCTGTCGGGCCACCGATCTCCCCGGAAGGACTGACACCGGAGGAGCTCAATGACAAAGTCTATGTATGGATCGAGGAAGAAATGAAACGGATTTCTTCCGTTGGTTCATCTCAAAAGCGCAGGTCATGAGCCAGCAACTGTCACTGGATTTTGGAAACCCGGGTCGTCTCGAACCTGGGATCTCCAGAACTGTTGGCGTTGCCTTACAGGTTCGAGAAATCAAGCATGAAGGCGTCCTCGTACGTTACCAGCTCAACCGTTCGCGAAGACGCTCCATCGGCCTGTCGATCACGGAATCCGGATTGAGGATCACGGCACCGCATTGGGTTGGCATCAACCAGATTGAAGAAGTCATCCGCAAGAAGTTTCCCTGGATACAACGCAAGATCCAGGAAGTGCAAGCCAGGCATGAAAGGCTTTTGCTCTCGGATGCAGCCTGGCACCTGGGCGGCCGGATCCCCTACCTTGGAATCCCGCTGGTACTGGAGGCAGCCACTCCGGAAATGACTGGCATTACACAGCCAGTCTGGTTTGAAGGTGATCCCTCACAACCAAAGCCCGGCCAACGCCTGTGGCTGACATTGCCACCCGAGGCGCAACCAGAACAGATACGTGAGATGGCCCAGGTCTGGCTGCAGGCACGGGCTCGCCAATGGTTTGATGAGAGGCTCAAGATGTTTGCCGCCAGTTGTGGGCTCGCACCGACCAGCTGGCGTCTGTCAAGCGCACGAGGACGCTGGGGTTCATGCAACAGCCATGGCAAAATCACCTTGAACTGGAAGCTCATCCATTTTGAGCCGGCAGCCATTGACTACGTGATTGCCCATGAGCTGGCACACCTGCGTGAACTCAATCACAGCGATGCCTTCTGGCGGGTTCTCAAGGGCATTTATCCGAACTACCTGGAAGGCCACCGTATCCTCAAATCCCACACCCCGGGTGAACTGCCGAACATCTGACCCTGTGCCAGAGGGTCACCCATGCCGTGGACATCGACATGAGGGCTTAGCCTGCTTTGCCACGCTCTTGGATGGCACGCCCTACACTACTCCGCTCAACAATTTCACACGACACGCAGATCGGTTGCGCAAGGCGCAACAATCCATGAACAACAAGGTCTTGTTTGACATCATCCCCGGTTTAAAAGCCGGGCAAGATATCAGCTACGGGTATCCATACCAGATTGATAGCCAATACATGCGTGCCAGCACCACGGCGGTATGATTGTCTTTTCACTTGTATTGCTTAGGAGTTTTCACAGATGCGCATTCTTCACACCATGATCCGCGTAGGTAACCTGGAGCGTTCGCTTGACTTTTACACCAACGTTCTCGGCATGCGCCTGTTGCGCAAGCAGGATTACCCGGGAGGGCGCTTCACACTCGCGTTCGTGGGTTACCAGGATGAATCGGACGGCGCGGTGATTGAACTGACCCATAACTGGGACACCCCTGCATATGATCTGGGCAACGGCTACGGTCATATTGCCATCGAAGTCGAAGATGCCGCCAAAGCCTGTGACCTGGTTCGCAACAAGGGCGGTAAGGTCACACGAGAAGCAGGTCCGATGAAACATGGCACCACTGTGATCGCTTTTGTGGAAGATCCGGACGGTTACAAAATTGAATTCATCGAACGTAAGAAGTAAAAGACCTGCGTCAGGCTCCTGATCCATGCTGAACCTCCTCTGGCTAGGCTTTTTTCTGGTCGGTGCAATCTCAGCGACCGTGCAGTGGCTGTGGCTTGGCGATGCCGAAGTCATGTCCCGCGTGGTCAACAGCCTGTTCAGCATGGCCAGGGTCTCGGTTGACATTGTCTTGGTGATGTTTGGCACCCTGACCTTGTGGTTGGGATTGCTCAATATCGCTCAGAGGGCGGGTCTGATTGAATCCTTGGCCAGGATTCTCGGGCCGCTGTTTGCCCGCCTGATGCCGGAAGTACCGCGCGGCCATCCCAGCCTGGGTCTGATCACCATGAACTTTGCAGCCAATGCGCTGGGTCTGGACAACGCGGCTACGCCGGTCGGACTGAAAGCCATGCGGGAACTGCAGACCTTGAACCCGCATCCAGAAACAGCAACCAACGCGCAAATCCTGTTTCTGGTGCTCAACGCGTCGTCACTGACCATTCTGCCAGTCACGATTTTCATGTATAGGCTGCAACAAGGCGCTGCCGAGCCGGCGCTGGTCTTTTTGCCCATTTTGCTGGCAACCAGCGCATCCACCCTGGCTGGCTTTCTTGCGGTGGCCTGGATGCAACGACTGCGTATTGTCGACCCCGTGGTCCTTGCCTGGATGGCAGCTGTTGCCTTGTTGGTTTGCACAATTCTGGCTGCTGCCGCCAGCCTGGGAGCTGCGGCGCTGACCCATGTATCTGCGCTGGCCGGGAACCTGGCACTGACAGGATTCATCGTCCTGTTCCTGGCAGTCGGCGCCTGGCGCAAAATCCCCGTCTATGAGGCCTTTGTAACTGGTGCCAAGGAAGGGTTTGACATCGCAAAGGATCTGCTTCCCTACCTGGTGGCCATGTTATGCGCCATCGGTTTTTTCCGGGCTTCCGGAGCACTGGACTTCCTGCTTGATGGCATCAGAACCATTTTTGTCTGGATAGGAACTGACACCCGGTTTGTCGATGCCTTGCCCACAGCACTGATCAAACCGTTTTCTGGCAGCGCAGCGCGTGCCATGTTGATTGAGACCATGCAACACCATGGCGTTGACAGCCTTCCCGCACTGATCGCTGCCACAGTTCAGGGCAGTACCGAAACCACCTTTTATGTCCTGGCAGTCTACTTTGGCGCCGTGGGCATTTCTCGCGCCAGGCATGCCGTTGGCTGCGCGCTGATCGCTGATCTTGCAGGCATCTTGGCATCCATCATTGTGTGCTACCTGTTTTTTGCAAACGGACTGCCCTCATGAAAGTTGTCATCGCCCCCGATTCATTCAAGGAGAGCTTGAGTGCGCGCCACGTCGCCGAAGCCATTGCGGCAGGCCTGATCACAAGTGACCCAGCAGTACAGGCTGTGGCACTGCCCATGGCCGATGGCGGAGAAGGGACACTTGAAGCCATCATTCAAGGTGCTTCAGGCAGGTTTTTCACGGCATCGGTGGTCGATGCCCTGGGTCGCCCCTGCCAAGCCCGGTGGGGCTGGCTTGAGCCCGAGACAGCCGTCATCGAGATGGCCAGTGCAGCCGGTCTGGAACAGATTGCACCTGCAGACAGGGACATCATGCGTGCCAGCACCCGGGGTGTTGGCCAGCTGGTCAGGCATGCGCTGGACCATGGCGCAAAAAGGATCATCCTGACCGCTGGTGGCTCAGCCACCAACGATGCAGGTGCAGGTATGCTCGTGGAACTGGGGCTGAAACTGTTGGACCAGGATGGCCGGCATCTGTCACCCCACCCCCAGGATCTGCAGCGACTTGCCCGCCTGGATGACAGTTCGCTGGATGCGCGCGTCCATGATGTGCAATGGGTCATCGCGACCGATGTCGACAATCCGCTATGCGGTCCTCAAGGAGCATCGGCTGTGTTCGGCCCGCAGAAAGGCGCCTCATCTGCGCAGGTCGAAATGCTCGACGACATTCTGTGCAAGTTTGCGAAACTGAGCGAACAGATCCTGGGGCAGAAATTCAAGGACATGGCTGGTGCGGGTGCCGGCGGAGGCTTTGGATTTGCGGCCCTGGCATGGCTGGGGGCACACATTGAACCAGGGGCACAAATGGTGGCCAAGCTCATCAGACTCGAATCACACATCAAGGACTGCGACCTTGTCATCACTGGCGAAGGCCGCATGGATGGCCAGACTCTCCATGGCAAAGCCCCCATGCTGGTCATGCAGATCGCAAAGCGACATGGCAAACCTGTCGTCGCGATTGCGGGATCACTGGGCGATGGGTATCAGGCGCTCTATGCGCATGGTCTGACTGCAGCATTCAGTCTCGTCTCAGGGCCCATGTCGCTTCAAGATGCCTGTGTCAATGCGGGCAATCTGCTGAAGCAGCGTGCAGTGGACATCATGCGATTGATCAGGCTTTCCCCAGGCGTTCAGAAAGCGCATCAGCGATCCTGACAAATCCCTGTACCGAAACCTGCTCTGCACGATCCGTCGGTGCAACACCGACATCATCCCAAGGGACCAGGGATGCCCAATCTCCCAGACATCTCCTGAGCATTTTTCTTCTCTGCGCAAACGCCCGCTGGACCAGTTCAGCAAAAAGGCTCTCGTCCCTGGCTCTCAACCTGTCCTCAGGCCATGGCACCATCCTGACGACTGAAGATACAACCTTGGGAGCAGGATCAAAGGCTTCTGGCGGCACATCAAACAACTTATGCATGCGGTATCGATACTGCAGCATGACGGACAGACGGCTATAGGCTGCACTGTCGACGTCTGCCACCATGCGCTCGACCACTTCCCGCTGCAACATGAAATGTTGGTCCAGCACCTGATCAGCAGCCTGCAGGAATGTAAACAGCAAGGGCGTTGAAATGTTGTATGGAAGGTTTCCGACCAATCTCAAGTCCCTGCCCAACGTCCTGAAGTCGACCTTGAGCGCATCCTGCTCTATGACGGTCAACTTTTCAGGAGAATACTGCCCTCGCAACCGGGCCGCGAGATCACGATCAATCTCTACGACCACAAGATGTTTCAGCCGTGACAGCAGGGGTGCTGTCAGGGCCGAAAGACCGGGCCCAATCTCGACCATATGGTCGTCTGGTTGGGGGTCTATCGCCCTGACAATGGCCTCAATCACTGAAGGATCCTTCAGGAAGTTCTGGCCAAATCGAGCTCTTGCCTGGTGCCGAGTCACTACTGCTGCCTGAACAAACGGTTGTCAATATAGGTCTGGTTGCGCATCTGCTGCAGCCATGTGTCGAACACAGCGGCGGCACGACGCTCGAACAGAGCCTGCCTTGCATAGTTGCGCTTGACCTGCTCGGCCATATCCTGGGTACGGCGCTCATGCACCTTGATGATGTGCCACCCGAACGGTGACTTGATAGGTTCGCTGACTTCACCCGGTGACAGCTTGTTCATGGCCTCTTCAAACGAAGGCACTGTCTCGCCAGGATTCAGCCACCCCAGGTCGCCGCCCTGTGGAGCCGAAGCATCTTCGGACATGACCCTGGCGACATCTTCGAAGGGCTCGCCACCTTGCACAATGCGTGAACGCGCCACTTCAAGCTTCTGCCTGGCCTGATCGTCGTTCACCACTGTACTTGTCTTGATCAGGATATGGCTGGCGTGTGTCTGCTGAACCATGACCGGACCATCCGGAACGCCTAGCTGTGTGACTGGTTTGGGTTGAGGTTTTGGTTTGGGTGGCTCTGGTGCCTTGCCACCAGCCCTGCGCACCACTTTCAGAATATGAAAGCCCGCAGGGCTCTGGAACACTCGACTGATCTGCCCCGGCTGGAGGCTGCTGGCGTTACGCACAAAGAGTGCTGGCCAACCGTCGGCCGGGCGGATACCCAACTCGCCGCCACGGACCGCCTCCGGTCCTTCGGAATATTGCATGGCCATGTCTTCGAATGATGCTCCCTTGCGCAAGCGGGCATAAATGTCATCGATGCGCTTGCGGATTTCAGCGACTTTCTCATCACTGGCTCCCTCAGGAACGGCAATGAAGATCTGCGCAAGTTGCAGGATCAGCGGAGGCGCTGGCTGAGGCTTGGGCTTGGGTGGTTCTGGCGGAGGCGGTGGCGGGGGAGGCTCCAGTCCACTCGCTTTACGTGCTGCTTGCTCTTTCAGAAAGGCATCAACCTCAGAATCCGAAATCCGCACGGACTGCTCAGCCACAGCCATACGCACACGGTCAAACAGAATGTCCCTGGCCAAGCGCTCACGGTAGTCATTCCAGTTCAGTCCCATGGCCTTGATCTGCGCCTGTACCTGGGCAACACTGACACCGTTGCGCGAAGCAATGATCTTGATCGCCTCATCCACATCCTTGTCCGTGACACGGATGCCCATCATCTTGGCTTCCTGCTCAATGAGCTTTTCTGTAATCAACGTCTCCAGCGCCTGAAGTTCCAGCCTGGGGTTCTCGGGTACTTTGATATTCTGCGCCTTCAACTCCGATTTGATCCGGTCAACCTGCTGATTGACTTGCTTGACCGTAATCACTTCCTTGCCCACAATGGCGGCAATCCCATCGACTGGCGTCAAAGCCCTCTGTGGCACTTGCACTGACCCTGATCGCAAGCCCTGTGCAGAAGCAACACTTGCTGCCACCATACAGATCAGAACCAACAAACTGACAACCGCATTGCGTACAGTCAACATCATTCGTACCTTTCAAACTTGCCGACTTGGGTAATATTCGGCGCAATATTCTGATAGCCTGGAATGCTTCGACCGAGAATTCCCATCGGATCCTGGCCAATACCGCCCAGGCCGGACAGCTCCAACTGGAAGAAAATGGCATTGTTAACTGAATTAGGATCAACAGCATAACGCTGATAGATCACTCGTGCAGCCCAACAACAGTCGGACTTGTATTCCAGTCCTGCAATCGCCTGGGTCACCCTGGGATACGCTTCTCGTGTGGGGTCGTTCAGCAACGAATAGTCAACCCGTCCGACCGTATAAAGATTCTTGGTCAGAGGCCATTGGAAAGCCAGGCTGACTTGATCCTGTCCCTGTGGTTGGTAGGCACCCGTTGGCTGAGTCTGGAAACGATAGGTCAATGAAACACTGGTCGCGCGTTTAGGTGACCAACGTGCTGAGATCAATGCACGGTCCCATCGCTTCATATACGGGTTGTACTGCAGATCCAACCTCGTTGATAGCGTGTCTGTGAGCGCTGAAGCAAGGCTCACCAGAAAGTCAGAACGTACCCCATCGCGCGGCGTCTCACCAGGCAAAGTCACCTGCTGGTCGACAAAGTAATAGCGCTGCCCAACTGCAACACTGGCCCACTCCGCCCCGGAGTTGTAATCCAGCCAGCGAGACGTCAGTGCCATGGTGAGTTGGTTGGCATTGGCAATCCGGTCCCAGCCGCCCGTGTAAATGTTTTCCTGGAACGCCTGCGAGAAACTGAAGTCGGCCAGAGTGGTGTCATAAACGGGCAATGCCGACTGATCCCGGTAGGGCACCCTCAGGTAGTAGATCCGGGGCTCCAATGTCTGGATGGCAGCCTTACCAAAATAGCTAGCATCCCTTTCAAAAGTCATACCCGCATCCACTGACATGATCGGCAAAGCCCGGCTAGCACCGGTAACCTGCTGCCCATTCATGTACAGGTTGTACCAGTCAGTTTCATAGCGTGTCAGGTGCATCCCAACCTTGGGCGTGACATACCAACCTGGACGAACAATCGGATACGCTACCGTGGTATACGACACAAAGCGCTGCCCATTGGGTCCGAGCCTGACGCCATCCAGAGGCCCAAGGCTGAACCATGTCGCACTATTGCGCATCTGTACATCAAAGCCGTTCCAATCGAAATGCTCCCCGTTCAGCGTCAATTCTGGCAGCTTGTTGTACTGCGGCCTGACATCTGCCAGTGTCTGATATGTCGCAACGCTGACGTTAGCCCGCCAGTATTTGTTGGCCCAGCCCACATTCCCCACCCGGGGCTGGTAGCTTGTGAATGCCTGATTCTGTTCCATGACGGTAAAGTCGCGGAAATAATCCTTGTCAGAAACCGCATTCAAATCCCAGTTGCTATAAAAGCCATACCCCAGGTTCTGCCGATGCTGCCATGAATAAGCCCAGCGATGCTCACCGGTCTGCGCGTCGTGGTTAAGGTAGGTACCTGCAATCTGGCCATCGAAGCTTGGCTGCAGATAGCGGAACTCGGCACCCAACTGCGTACCTCGCTTGCTCATGGGACGCAGTGTCAACGTAGCATCGTAGTTGGGTGCGATGTTGATGTAGTACGGCAGGGCAACATCAAAACCTGTACGGCTGGTGATGCCAACTCTGGGTGGAAGGAACCCTGACTTGCGCTCCGGCCTGATCGGAAAACTCAGGTAGGGCGAAGCCAACAGCGGAACATCCTTGAAATAGAGCACGCCGTTGCGCGCCACGCCTTCGTTCTCGTCAAAATACAGATCCAGGGTGCTCGCTTCTAGACGCCACGCAGGCTCAGGACAAGGACAACCTGAATAGGTCACGTCCGTGAGCGTCATCTCGTCACGGTTCTTGATATCGGCTTTGGACGCCACGCCCGCACCGCCGTTTTCCAGCCAGAAGTTAGGATGTTCGACTTGCCCCGCACTGGTCTGCATGTTGTATTTCATGGTCGGCCCGACAACAGTGTTGCCGTCCTGGACAAGCCTGGCGTTGCCATGGGCAGTCAGTACCTGGGTGTTCTTATCGTAGTGAAGGTAGTTACCGCGGATGATCGCATCGGCACGCCTGGCGGATGCGGCACCTTCCATGGTCAGGTTTTGCTGCGCAGGAGACTCCATCCTTTGAGCCTCAAGATACACTGGCAAAGTATCAGGATCCACCCCCACGGGGCGCAGTCCTGACGATTCACGCAGCCCCGTAATGATGAACGCCCTGCCCTGAGCGTTGTCATTGCTGTCAGGTTTAGCGCTTTGCGCATGCGCCAGCGAGCCGACTCCATGGAGCGTCGCCAGAAACATGAGTCCAGTCAGCGGCAGCAATTTCAAACGTGGCACAAGCGAACAAACATCCTGTAGTAATCAAAATGAGAAAGACCACTGCCACCTAGCCAGCTGCAGTCGCACTATTATAGAGAGGTTGAAGTTTTGTTTGAGCAAATACCAAAACTTATGGCCTCTCCCTCACCAAGCACAAGAAATACCGAACTTGCCACCTGGCTTGCCAGTGTTCCAAAGGACCTGGGCATCGACATCCAGACACTGACCCCGGCCTCCAGCGACGCCAGTTTCAGGCGCTACTACCGGGTCATGGCGTCACCGGGCACCCTGATCGTCATGGATGCCCCGCCTCCTTTTGAAGACTGCCGGCCATTTATCGATGTTGCACAACGCCTTTTGGCAGTCGGTCTCAATGTACCGCAGATTCTTGCCAGCAACACTGACAAAGGCTTCCTGCTCCTGACTGACCTGGGCCGTCAGACATATTATGACCGGATACAGCAAGGCATGGGTGAGGCAGAGCTGCAGCAGCGCTACCGAAGCACACTTGATGCACTGGTCAGCCTGCAGAAGGCTGAAACGAATGGTTTGGCAGATTTTGATGAGCATCGCCTCTTGATGGAGCTGCAGATCTTCATCGAGTGGTATCTCAACGTGCACCATGAGGTCCAGCTGTCAGACAACGAAGCACAGTCACTGCAGGACATCTTTGCCTTGCTGGCACGCCATGTTGCCAGCGAACCGCATGTGCTGGTACATCGGGATTTTCATAGTCCGAACCTGATGATCTGTGAGTCAGATCCTGCCGGCCCCCCAGGAGTCATCGACTTCCAGGATGCTGTCAATGGCGCCATAAGCTATGACATCGCCTCTCTGGTGTTCGATGCCAGAACCACCTGGGAAGAGGCACAGCAACTGGACTGGGCCATCCGCTATTGGGAAAAGGCACGCAAGGCCGGTCTTCCAGTTCCAGAGGACTTCGCCCAGTTCCACATGCAATATGAATGGACAGGCCTGCAGCGCAACCTGCGTATCCTGGGTGTCTTTGCACGACTCAACCACCGGGATGGCAAAGCTCATTATCTTGACCACATCCCTCGTGTGCTCACTTATGTGCGTCAGGTCGCCCAACGCTACAAGCCGTTCTTCCCACTGCTTCGTCTGCTTGACAGGATCGAAGGCATAGAGCACAAGGCAGCCTACACTTTCTAAGCAACCATGCGAGCAATGATTCTTGCAGCGGGTCGCGGCCAGCGCATGCGCCCCCTGACCGACCATACCCCAAAACCGCTTTTGAGCGTAGGCGGTACGCCTTTGATCGAATGGCACCTGCGAAGGTTGGCGCAATCAGGCTTTGAAGAAGTTGTTGTCAACAACGCCTGGTTGGGGCAACAGATCCAGGACTGCCTGGGCGATGGCAGCCGCTGGGGTCTGTCCTTAAGGCACAGCCCTGAGCCAGATGCCCTTGAGACAGCAGGTGGCATCGCCAACGCCTTACGCTGGCTTGGAGACGATCCCTTCCTGGTGGTCAACGGCGACATCTGGACAGATTGGGACTTCAGATTAGCGCAGCAGGCATGCAAGAAGCTTGCTGACGACTCTAAGCTCCTGGCCTGGCTCGTCATGGTACCCAACCCTGCCCAGCATCCGCAAGGCGACTTTGTGCTGACGCAGGATGGGACAGTACATGAGCCAGGACTTGCCAGCCATCCCCTTGATCTGGCAACCTATACCTTCAGCGGCATCGGCATTTACAAGCCGGCACTGTTTGAGTCCATCGCGCCTGGAACCGCGGCCCCTCTGGCACCTTTGCTGCGCCAGGCTATGCGGCATAACCAGGTGGCGGGCTCACTGCATCTGGGTCAATGGTACGACATCGGTACGCCAGAGCGGCTGGCCGAACTTGACACAAGGCTTTCGCGCTTGAGCAACGGCAGTTAATTGCAACGAGCTGTCACAAACGCATGACCTCGCTGCGTTCAGGCGTTATCCTAGGCAGTTACTGAAAATTCTAACCATGGCTACTCGCCGCATTTTTGCGGCAAGTTCCTCTACACCTTGGAACATGCCCAAGGTGTAGCAGCAAAACAGACAGGAAGTTGAATATGGGAATTTTTGGGAGATCACGTAACCAGGTCTTCAGACCGTCTCCTTACGATAACAAGCGTCGCACCCGCAGGTTGCCACGCTGGTTCATTCTCCTGACCATGGGCATTGTTTTTGGTGCCGGGGGCGTACTGATACTGCAGGCAAGCTATGGCCCAAAACGCCTGACCATACAGGAATCGCAGAAGCTGACCGACGACCTGGCCGCGCTGACCCTGGAAAAGCAACAGTTGCAGTCCTCACTTTCTGAGGCAGAACGCACGCTGAACACCGAACGCGAACAGGCCAAGCAACAGATTGCCAAACTGGAGTCCGACCTTCAGAAACTGAACGCCCGCTTGAAACCTCTGAACGATGAGGTTTCACTCTTTACCAATGTCCTGGCCTCAAACATCAAGTTTGACCCGATTGGCATTGCGGCAGCCACCTTCCAGCAAGTGAAAGGACAGGACACACTGAAGTACCACATCCTGCTCCTTCAAGAAAACGACAAGAAACCTACCTACGCAGGCCGGATTGAAGTCACTTTTGAGGGACGCTACCCGAATGGTCGTGCGGGAGCAGTCACAGCCCTGGTGCTGCCATTTAACCTGGACTATTACGAGCACATGGTCGGACAGGTCGACATGCCCAAAGGCTTCACCGCATCACGTGCCACGCTCAGGGTATACCGCGCCGATGGCCAGAAGGCTCTGACCTACAGGACCTACAGCGTTCAATGATTTGTTTATTCCTGCCTGGGCAAACATCACTGCCCAGGCTCGGAAAATCCGACCCGTTGCGCGACAAGTCCCACCGTCTGAGAGCGCTCACGACGTAGCCGCCCTGGTGCTTGGAATGCAGCGTCTGCTACGACCCGATGTACTGGTGCACGATGGAGATTGGCACGCCTGCGCAAAAGGATGAATATCAGGACAGCATTCTCAACATCCCAAAATCCACAGCTTCAGTCGAAGGTTATTACTGCCATGCTGCGCAGCAGATCGCTTGTTATCTGCGTTTCGATTATGCTTAGGCGCAGTTGCAATCACTACAAGGTAATGGAGAAATGATGGAGCCAGCCAACCAAAGCCCTGCCTTCAGGATCGAGCATGACCTGCTGGGCGATCGTGAAGTCCCGGCCGATGCCTACTACGGAGTGCATACCTTGCGCGCCATTGAGAACTTTCCGATCACAGGTCAGCCCATCGGCAAAATCCCCGACCTGGTCAATGCACTTGCGGAGATCAAGATTGCCTCTGCCCTGGCCAACCGCGACCTGGGTTTGCTTGACTTCAGGCGTTGCGATTTCATTGTCCAGGCTTGCCGTGAAATTCTGGATGGCAAACTGCATGACCATTTCATGGTGGATGTCATCCAAGGTGGAGCCGGCACATCCACCAACATGAACGCCAACGAAGTCATTGCCAACCGTGCCCTGGAGTTGATGGGCTACGATAAAGGCCAGTACCAGTACCTGCATCCGAACGAACACGTCAACATGAGCCAATCGACCAACGACGTGTATCCAACCGCGTTAAAAATTGCCACCTACCGTGGTTGCCAGCGGTTGATGGAGCAGATGGGTTCGCTCAAGGCTGCTTTTGAAAGAAAAGCAGAGGAATTCAAGGACGTCCTCAAGGTAGGCAGGACGCAACTTCAGGATGCCGTGCCGATGACCCTGGGACAAGAATTCCGCACCTATGCCATCATGCTTGGCGAAGATATCGACCGACTTCATGAAGCGATGTCGCTTATCTGCGAGATCAACCTTGGCGCCACAGCCATCGGCACAGGAATCAACACCCACCCCGACTATGCACGCAGTGTGCGCGACCACCTCGCAGAAATCACCGGTCTGCCGCTCATGACAGCACATAACCTGATTGAAGCCACACAGGACGTGGGCGCATTTGTTCAGCTCTCAGGTGTGCTCAAGCGGGTCGCCGTCAAGGTTTCCAAGATCTGCCACGACCTGCGCCTGCTCTCAAGCGGCCCGCGCGCAGGCATCGGTGAGATCACACTGCCTGCCAAACAGGCCGGATCAAGCATCATGCCTGGCAAGGTCAACCCCGTCATCCCCGAAGTGGTCAACCAGGTTGCCTATGAAGTCATTGGCAACGACGTGACCATCAGCTTTGCTGCCGAAGCCGGACAACTGCAGCTCAACGCTTTCGAGCCGATCATCGCCTACTCGATGTTCCGCAGCATCAAGCACATGACCAATGCCATGCATACGCTGGAAGTCAACTGTGTCGATGGCATCGTGGCCAACCTGGATACGCTCAAGTCGCATATGGACAAGTCAATCGTCCTGGTGACCGCACTCAATCCCTATATCGGCTACCAGAATGCCACGAGCGTGGCCAAGGAAGCGTTGCACACGGGTAAGCGCGTCTATGACATCGTGCTGGAAAGAGGCTTGCTCGACAAGGACAAGCTTGACGCCATCCTGCGCCCAGAAGCGCTGACATCACCCAGGTTGCCGCTGCTTTAAAACAAGAGGCTCCGTCTTTGAGCCGCACCCAAAAGTTGGATTAATGTCCAACTTTTGAGGTGCACTTCATTGACGGTGCCTTTTACCTTGATCCTATTTCTGGCTGTCCTTGTATCGCTGCAGGTTCTCTGCATTGGGCGGATATAACCCGGGCAAGCTCGCTCCCTGCTCGACTTGCGAGACAATCCATGCCTCAAGCCTTTCCTGTTCCTGCGCCAAGGGTACGATTTCCTGCAACAAAGCCGATGGGATAACCACAGCACCGTCGTCATCGGCCACAATCACGTCGCCTGGCATGACCGCCACGCCACCACAACCGATCGGTGTCTGCCAGTCAATGAAAGTCAAACCGGCCACCGATGGGGGAGCCGCTCCACCCTGACACCAGATCGGTAACCCAGTCTTGAGCACACCGGCAAGGTCGCGCATGACACCATCAGTAACGACTGCGCAAACCTCCCTGTAGGCAATCCGTGCCGCAAGAATGTCGCCAAAGATACCGGCATCGGTCACACCCCGGGCATCAACAACAGCCACGCAACCCTTGGGCATGGCCTCGATAGCCGCCCTTGAAGAAGTCGGTGAACTCCAGGACTCGGGTGTTGCCAAGTCTTCACGTGCTGGCACGAAACGCATGGTAAAGGCTCGCCCGATCACCCGTGGCTGCCCGGTCCTGATCGGCCTGGCTCCACGGATCCAGACGTTCCTGAGCCCTTTCTTGAGCAACAGAGTTGTCAAGGTGGCCGTCGACACGCCAGACAACGCGGCAATGGTTTCCTCTGGCAAAGTCATGTCAATTTGCTGTGTCATTCGAGCAATCCTTTGGGTTGAAGATGCAAAAAATTTATTGCCAGCAGCGATGTTCTGTTTTCTGGCAATCGTTGTGTTCAGCCAAGCTGAGCCAGCTTCTTTTCTTGGCGCTGGACCAGCCATTCAATATCGGCTATGTCCTGAGCAGACAACACGGGCCCAGGACGGCGCACTTTCGAGGAGGCGATCACGCCACGCATGGCCATCAAGTGCTTACGCACGGCCAGCCCAATCCCGGGTTGCTGCTCATAGCGCGCCAAAGGCAAGTACGCGTCAAAGACATCAAACGCCCTTTGCACGTCACCCGCAAAAAACGCCCGGCAGACCTCGACCATCATTTCCGGATAGGCAAACCCAGTCATTGCGCCATCGGCGCCACGCACCAACTCCTCGGGCAAAAAAAGCCCGCCTCCATTGCCAGTCAATATGGAAAACGCCTGCAACTTGCCTTCTTTCTGAGCCTTGCGAATGGCGCTCAGCTTGTTCAGCCCCGGGCAGTCTTCGTGCTTGAGCATGAGGCAGTTGGGTGAATCCGCCATGATCTGCATAAGCAGTGAAGTCGACATCTGCACGCCGGTAAAGACAGGATGATCCTGCAGCACCCATGGAATGTCGCCCAGGGTCTCGTTGACCATGCCAAAGTAGTTCCTGAGCTGCTCATCCGTACGCAAACCCGAGGCTGGAGCCACCATCACGGCATCGGCCCCCATGTCCACGACCTTCTGGCTCAATGCCTTCATGGCTGCAAAACCTGGCGCTGAAGCACCGACCACGATCGGTACGGCGCCGTTGACACGCTTGAGCACCCTCTGCACAAAGGTGGCGGATTCTTCTGCTGTCAGCTTCGGCGCCTCACCCATGACCCCCAGAAGCGTCATGCCATCGACGCCCGACTCCAAGTAGAAATCCACCATCTTGTCGGTACTTTCCAAGTCAAGTTCACCGTTGTCCTTAAAGGGTGTCACGGCAATGATGTACACCCCTCGTGTTGACCGGTCCAGTTTTGCTTTACCAGGTATTGCCTTGTTCATTTGTCATCCTTGATTGACAAAGATTGCAGGATTCTCTGGGCAAGCCTGTGTCCTGAAACATACGCCTGCTCCACCCTGCTGTGAGACAGTGCGTCGCAGCAGACTCCCAGAAAAAGCGTATCGTCCCAAAGATTGTCGGTCAACAGTGCTTGCGGTTTGTCAGCGCGACGTGCATGAGGCCAGTACTGCACATGCAGAATGTCCACGGTCATGGCGTCATTCATGCGCATTATCTCGTGCACAAAATGCTTCACCATGAGGTCCGCAACGTGTTCCTCGCTTTCGTGAGCATGCTGCCTGCTCCAGTATGCATCAGCATGAAGCACCCAATAGGAAAATCCTGGATGTGATCGCACTCCGGGCTTGCTGTCCTGCCTAGCCCACCAACTGATCGGGCCATCCTTCAGTATCTGTGCATCCCATGCGAAGTCCAGCGGCAATGAGCGCAGAAGCACTGTCCAGCAAGGCAGCATGTCGATCTGGGTCAGCATCTGTTCCCACTGCGGGACATGCCCAGCAATGAGCCGTGCAGCACTTTGCGGTGCAGTAGCCAGTACCACTGCATCAAAGATCCCAGGCAATGACTCTGCAGTTGTATGCAGTGACCAACCCTGGTCCACCCTGGAGATTCGTTCTATTGATGTACCCGTGAATACGGTCAACCCGTGTGTCAAGTGCTCTGCCAGGCACGTCATGGCCGGTACGCCGACAAGCCAGGGATCAGCAACAGGCTCAGGCATCCTGGGCTGCCATTGTGCCAGTACACCGGCCTGTTCCCAGATGTCAGCCTGTTGCTGCAATTCAGTTGTGCGAACCGTCATGAACTGTGCGCCGGTATCCAGGACAGCATCGCTATCTTGCCAGCACGCCAGGCGACCGCCCACCCTGCCCTCTGACTCAAACACCGTGACTTCCAGAGCAGCAGCTTGCAACCGCCTGGCACAGGCCAGTCCACTTAAGCCTGCGCCAATCACCGCCACATGCCTGTTGGCTGTACGACGGTGTTTCAACATATTAGATCTGCAGGTTGGCGATCACTGCCTTGCCGACTTCCGATGTCCCGAGTGACCCACCCAGGTCACGGGTCACCTTGCCTTGGGCAATGGTGTCGACCATGGCTTGTTCAATCTTGCGACCAAGCTCAATGTATTTCTCATTGCGTTCTTTCTGGCCGTACCAGCTCATCAGCATGGCTGCCGACCACACCTGACTCATCGGGTTAGCCACATTCAAACCGGCCAATGGGGGCGCTGAACCGTGGGCAGCCTGCGACATGCCGAAGTTGTCACCGACGTTGATCGACCCTGCCATCCCAAGGCTGCCGGAAAGCTCAGCAGTCAGGTCTGAAAGGATATCGCCGAACATGTTCGTGGTCACGATCACATCAAAACGTTCCGGCTCACGAACGACCAGAGCCATCATGGCATCGACGATCACATCGTCGACCTGGACTTCAGGGTATTGCTTGCCAACCTCACGGCAGATGTTGATGAACATGCCATCGCCCAGTTTCAGGACATTGCCCTTGTGCACGATCGTGACCTTGCGGCGCCGTGTCATGGCCAGCTCAAATGCGGCTTTAGCGATACGCTCGCAGCACTTGCGGGTGATACGGCGCATCGATACAACGACGTCTTCGGTGACCTGGATCTCAGAATTACCTTGGTACATGTTGCGGTCAGCGTAAAAGCCTTCCGTGTTCTCACGGGCGACCACCAGGTCAAAGGGCTTGCTACGTACGGGCACGCCATCGAAAGTGCGAGCCGGCCGGATGTTGGCATAGAGGTCAAAATGCTTGCGGAAAAATGCCGATGGATTGACCTGCTTGGGATCCTTGCCGTCAAGGTCGTGTGTGGTCATGGGCCCGAGCATCAGAGCATCGGCAGACTCCACTGCGGCCACCACTTTCTCATGCACTGTATGACCATAGGCCTCTAGGCCAGCGTGGCCGGCCTTTTCATGGATCAACTCGATCCCAAGCCCCATTCTCGATGCTGCAGTCTCGAGTACCTCGGTTGCCACGGCAACGGTCTCCGGGCCAATCCCATCCCCAGGAATCACGACAAGTCTCATTTCGACCTCTAGTAGTTGTTTAATCAAAATCAACGAAACTTCTGTATCAGTCCAGTAACATACCAAAGGTGACAACCCTGCGTGAACAACATTTGCAGCTTCTGCCACCACCACGCCGGAAACAAGACAGTCTGCAAACGGGCATGCTTCGTGACTCAGGTATGCCATTAACTTTCCTGTACAGCTGATGATTGACCCCTTTACCAAACTACCCGGCTTCAAGAAGTCCCCTGCCGGGCTTGAGAGAAAGATCCTGCGGTTGATTCCCAAGGTCTTCGTGGCGGGGACTGCCTTGATCGCCCTGCCATCACTGGTCACGCGTCTCTGGAACATGGACCAGGCCCCTTGGCTCATCCACAAGCTCATCACGACAGTGGACATCTACGCCTTCGGACTGCTGACCGTCCTGTGGACAGCGCTGTTTACGGTTGGTGTCGGTGCAGTCACGGTCATGGTCATGAAGGGTCCGGCCTATGTCGCCGACGCCTATCCTCTGCCAGATGCGGACAAGCCGGCCAAGGTCGACCCAGAAAATCCCAATCCATGACACGACTCCCAGAAAACCTATCCAACGCGTTATCCTTGGACACAGGATCAATCACTTGGATACGCAACGCATGGGAAACTTAAGACCTGACCTGACTCTTGAACAGCTCAATGCCAGGATCGGAGAGAACTTGCCCGGATACCTGGGGATCCAGATCACCGGTTTCGCCGAAGGCGAGATGCGCAGCCGCATGGAACTCAAGCCTGTGCACTTTGCACCCAACACCTACCTGCATGCGGGCAGCGTAGTCACGCTGGCCGACACGACAGCAGGATTTGGCACGTACACACACCTGCCAACCGGATCGATCGGCTTCACCACGATTGAACTGAAATCGAATTTCCTGGGCACCTTGCGCCAAGGTGCCATCATGTGCGTCTCAAGGGCTCAGCATCTTGGGCGCAACACACAAGTCTGGGACGCGGAAGTGTTTGATGAGGCTTCGGGCCGCAAGTTGGCACTTTTCCGGTGCACCCAGATGATTCTCTGGCCCAAGGAGTAACTGCCATGACCGGCACAGTACGCATCGACATGGTCTCGGATATCGCCTGCCCCTGGTGTGCCATTGGCATCACCACGCTGGAAAGTGCCATCCATGCCCTGCAGGGATCCCTCCATGTCGAGGTCCACCTGCAGCCTTTCGAACTCAATCCAGGCATGGGGCCGGGTGGCGAAGATGTCATCGCCCACCTGTCAGGCAAATATGGCATCTCGCACGAACAGGTCCTGGAAAACCAGCAAAGGATCTATCAGCGTGGCCGCGAAGTCGGGTTTGAGTTTCATCCAGAAGGTAGAAAACGCGTCTACAACACGTTCAACTGCCACCGACTGATTCACTGGGCCCAAGTGGAGTGTGGCCTTGAGCAAGCCTTTGCTCTGAAGAAAGCATTGTTTGCGGCCTACTTCACCCATGCCGCGGATATGGACCAAAGCGAGACCTTGCTCAATGCTGTGGAAAACGCAGGCCTGGACAAGGACCGCGCTGCCCAGATCCTGGCAAGTGACGAATTTGCCAGCAATGTGCGTGAAGCAGAAAACCACTGGCGACAGATCGGCATCCAGAGCGTGCCTGCGTTCATCCTGAATGGCCGTTACCTTGTCTCAGGAGCGCAGCCTCAGGAGAACCTGGTGGCTGCCATCCGTCAGGCACACCAGATGGCAGCGCAGCAGCAAGACAAATAGAACCTTGCACTGCCCTTTATCAATAAGAGGGGGGAGACAAACCCATGGTAGTAACCACTTCACTCAAAGTACAACCCATTTCTGGCACCATTGGTGCCATCGTGACCGGCGTCGATCTGAAACGTGACCGAAGCCCCGACCTGATTGCAGAACTACGGAGCATCTGGCTCGAATATGGCGTGATTTTTTTCAGGGATCAGCACTTGGAACCGAATGAGTTCATGGCACTGGCCGAATGCTTTGGCGAGCCTATTGAGTATCCCTTTGTCAAAGGGATTGATGGCTATCCCAAGATCATCCCGGTATTGAAGCTGCCCCATGAGAAGCACAATTTCGGGGGGGTCTGGCATACGGACACGGCCTACCTGCAAGAGCCACCAATGGCCACCATGCTGATTGCGCGTGAGATTCCACCTCAAGGTGGAGACACCCTCTTTGCCAGCGGCTATGCTGCCTATGAAGCGCTGTCAGATGGTCTGAAGCAAACCCTGGCCAACCTCAAGGCCATCAACTCCTCAGCCAAGGCTGAAGTCACCAAAACCCGGGAAGACCGGATTGCAGACCGTGCCACCGACAAGGCCAACGAAACCCTGATCAGCGAACACCCTGCGGTACGCGTTCACCCTGAAACCGGACGCAAAGCGCTGTATGTGAATTTTGCGCACACGGTTAGGTTTGCCGGCTGGACCGAAGAAGAAAGCGCACCGCTGCTGAACTACCTGTTTGCACACCAGGTCAAGCCTGAATTTACCTGCCGCTTTGCATGGGAACCTGGCTCAATCGCATTCTGGGACAACAGGTGCGTATTGCACAACCCTATCAACGACTACCACGGTTACAAGCGGTTGCTGCACCGTATCACCCTCAAAGGGGATGTCCCAAGGTAGAAACCAGGTCTCCAACCACGCGAGCATACGTGTCTAGTCAATACCCATGCAGTCTCAGTCCAATCAAATCGGCCAGCAGGCACCAGAGATAAGGGCTTTAACAGCTTGAACAGTATCTGCGCAAAACTATGCTAAACTATCCATTATGGAGAGATTGGTTGGCATCGGGGTCGCGGCGTCAGCGCTGGGCGTGTCGATCACAACCCTGCGCCGCTGGGAGGCGTCAGGTAGGTTGGTCGCTGAGCACAC
>Ga0182743_1000209_pt1 | contig 89121 bp, 84 predicted proteins | sample eDN3rd30CKraftOP_FD_128522 | JGI IMG/M metagenome (GOLD analysis project Ga0182743, IMG submission 128522) | Enriched Organic Plus compost microbial communities from Emeryville, California, USA - eDNA 3rd pass 30_C Kraft OP (version 2) (version 2) ...
GTCCAAGTTCGACAACCTGTACGGCTGCCGCGAATCGCTGGTCGACGGCATCAAGCGCGCCACCGACGTGATGGTGGCCGGCAAGATCGCCGTGGTGGCCGGCTACGGCGACGTGGGCAAGGGTTGCGCCCAGGCGCTGGCCGCGCTGCGCGCCCAGGTGTGGGTCACTGAAATCGATCCGATCTGCGCGCTGCAGGCCGCCATGGAAGGCTACAAGGTCGTCACCATGGAAGAAGCCGCGCCCCATGCCGACATCTTCGTCACGGCCACCGGCAATTACCACGTCATTACCCGCGAACACATGCAGGCCATGAAAGACCAGGCCATCGTGTGCAACATCGGCCACTTCGACAATGAAATCGACGTGGCCGCGCTGGACGACTGCCAGTGGGAAGAAATCAAGCCGCAGGTCGACCACGTGGTATTCCCCGACGGCAAGCGCATCATCCTGCTGGCCAAGGGCCGGCTGGTGAACCTGGGCTGCGCCACCGGCCACCCGTCGTTCGTGATGTCCTCGTCGTTCGCCAACCAGACCATCGCGCAGATCGAGCTGTACACCCGCAACGAGGCCTACACGCGCGGCCAGGTCTATGTGCTGCCCAAGCACCTGGACGAGAAAGTGGCGCGCCTGCACCTGAAGAAACTGGGCGCCAAGCTGACCTCGCTGCGCCAGGACCAGGCCGACTACATCAATGTGCCCGTCGAAGGTCCGTACAAGCCTGACCACTACCGCTACTGATCCTGTAGCACAATAAGAGCGGCCGCGCGCGATGCGCGGCCGCCCTCGCCAGCCCGCTGGCACCTTACCGGAGATCGCAATGACCCTGATACTCGTCTGGATCTTGAATGCCGTGGCCCTGCTGGCCGTGGCCTACCTGCTGCCCGGTATCACCGTGGCCAGTTTCGGTTCGGCGCTGATTGCCGCGTTGGTGCTGGGCCTGCTGAACATGCTGGTCAAGCCGGTGCTGGTGCTGCTGACGCTGCCCATCACTATTGTCACGCTGGGGCTCTTCCTTATCGTGCTCAATGCGCTGTTGTTCTGGCTGGCCGGCTCGATCCTGCGCGGCTTCCAGGTCGGCGGATTCTGGTGGGCCGTGGCGGGCGCCATCCTGTACAGCATTATTTCCGGCCTGCTTTCGCGCCTGATTCCCTGATTCTTCCTACCCGATGACCGCAACTTCCACTCCCGCCCTGAGCCTGGAGTTCTTTCCCCCGCGCGACATCGCCGCCCAAGAACGGTTGGTGCGCGCGGCCAAGCAGATGCTGGCCATCCAGCCGCGCTACGTCAGCGTCACGTTCGGCGCGGGCGGCTCTACCCGCGCCGGCACGGCCGACACGGTGCGCATGCTGCAGAACCTGGGCTGCGATGCCGCCCCGCACCTGTCGTGCATCGGCGCCACGCGCGAAAACCTGCGCGATATCCTGTCGGCCTATCGCGAGCAGGGCGTGCGGCGCCTGGTGGCGTTGCGCGGCGACCTGCCCTCGGGCATGGGCGGCGACGCCGGCGAACTGCGCTACGCGGCCGACCTGGTGGCGTTCATCCGCGCTGAAACGGGCGACGCGTTCCACATCGAAGTCGCGGCCTACCCGGAAATGCACCCGCAGGCCGCCAGCCCGGCGGCCGACCTGAACCACTTCGTGGCCAAGGTCAACGCCGGCGCCGACGCGGCTATCACCCAGTATTTCTTCAACGCCGACGCTTACTTCGACTTCGTCGACCGCGCCCAGGCAAAGGGAGTGTCCATCCCCATCGTGCCGGGCATCATGCCCATTACCAACCATTCGCAATTGGTGCGGTTTTCGGAAATGTGCGGCGCTGAGATCCCGCGCTGGATTCGCCTGCGGCTGGCCGAGTTCGGCGACGACAAGGCTTCCATCCGCGCCTTCGGCGTCGACGTGGTGGGCGCACTGTGCCAGACCCTGCTCGACAATGGCGCGCCGGGGCTGCATTTCTATACGCTGAACCACGCCGAGGCGCCGCTGGCGATCTGGCGCGAACTCGATCTGGGGTAATGCCTGGCAGGTGTCTGACTCCCGCAGGGTGTCAGACGCCGTACTATTGAGACAGCCTCTGCCCACTTCGGTGTCTGGCACCTGCGGAGCCAGGCACCTGAGTATTCAACTGGCCTGCGAGCGTCCCGGGTCTTGCGCCAGCACTTGCAGCGGCGCGGGGTCGGCGGTGTTGCCGCCGGGCGTCAGCCGGTGCGGCTGGTGCAGGCGGCCGGCCGCGGCCAGCGAGCCGGTGGCCTGGGCTTCGGTCCAGCTGGGGTCGGCAATTTCGCCGAACACCTGGCGCAGCCGTTCGCCCCAGGTCTTGCGGATCATGCGGAAGTACTCATTGTCTTCGTCGATGTGGGCGAAGTGCGTCACGCGCAGCGCGCCGCTCTCGTACACCAGCATGTCCAGCGGCAGGCCCACCGAAATATTCGAGCGCAGGGTCGAATCCATGGAAATCAGCGCGCATTTCGCGGCTTCGTCCAGCGAGGTATCGGGGCGCAGGACGCGGTCGAGGATGGGCTTGCCGTACTTGGCTTCGCCGATCTGCACGTAGGGCACGTCGGGGCTCGATTCGATGAAATTGCCGGCCGAATAAATCTGGAACAGCCGGCCGCGCTCGGCGCCGATCTGCCCGCCGAAGATCAGGTTGATATTGAAGTCGACGCCATGCTCGCTCAACGCCTCGGCGTCGCGGTCGTGCACGCGGCGCACGGCCTCGCCGACGCGGCGCGCGGCCTCGTACATGTCGGGCGCGGACCACAGCGAATCGGGGCTGTCGCTGTCGAGCTGGGCCAGCAGGTTCACCACGGCCTGGCTGATGGCCAGGTTGCCCGAGGTGAGCAGCACCATGACGCGGTCGCCGGGCTGTTCGAACACATTGAGCTTGCGGGCAACGCTGACCTGGTCGACGCCCGCGTTGGTGCGCGAATCGGACAGGAAAACCAGGCCCGCGTCCAGGCAGGCGGCAACACAGTAAGTCATGGTCGTAGGGTGAAAAACGGCTGGCGTATTGTAGGGGTAGTCGGCCCGGTTTGCCGGCGTGCGCGGCCTGACCTGGCCCTATTTATTGCTGGGCGGCGGCCTGCACGTGCACTGATACCGTCATTGACTCTTCGCCCCCTCCGTGGCGCACGCCGCGCACCGGCGAGGCCGAATCGTAATCGCGCGCCACGGCCAGCCGGCAATGGCAGTCCGATGCGAACTGGCGGTTGGTGATGTCGATGCTGGTCCAGCCGTCGGGCAGCCAGACGTCGGCCCAGGCATGGCTGGCGGCGTGTTCGGCTTCAGTGTACAGGTAGCCGCTGACATAGCGGGCGGGCACGCCCAGGCCGCGCACGCAGGCCAGGAACAGGTGGGCGTGGTCCTGGCACACGCCGTGGCCCAGGGCCAGCACCTGGCTGGCGGCCGTGGTCACGTCGGTGGTGCCCGGCTCGTAGGCCACGCGGTCGCAGATGGCGCCGGCCAGCGCCAGCGCGTCGGCCGGGGTGCGCAGGCCGTCGGGCAAGGTGGCGCGGGCGAAATCGAGGATGACCTCGTCGGCCTGGGTCAGCGGCGTCTGCACGCAATAGGCATGCACCGGCAGGCGATTGTCTTCGGGGCGCAGCCGGCCGTCGGACAGGGGGGCGATGTCGACCTGGCCGGTGACGCACAACTCGATACTGTCGTGCGGCCGCGTCAGGGTGAGCATGTGCGTGATGTTGCCATAGGCGTCCACCTGCTGTTCCAGCGGGCCGGGCGCGTCGATGCGCCAGCGCAGCGTGCGCTGGTGCTCGTCCTGGCGCGGGGTCAGGCGCAGGGTCTGGATACTGTAGCCAACCGGCGTCGTATAGCGGTATTGCGTGACATGCCTGATGAGATGCTTCATGCGGGTCTCCGGGGACTTCAGGCGGCCAGCGGCACCAGGAAGTCCTGGCTGATGCGGTTGCCCAGGTCGTTGATGCGGTCCAGGAAGCGTTCCAGGTAGCGGTGCAGGCCGCCGCGCAGAATGTCTTCGACGCGGCCGTAGCGCAGTTCGGCGTGCAACAGCCCGGCGCGCCTTTCGGTTTCGGCCGAGCGCTGGTTCGACACGCGCTCCAGGTCGCCTGTCAGCGCCTGCACGGAGGCCAGCAGCGAGCGCGGCATGTCGGGCCGCAGAATCAGCAGTTCGGCCACGCGGTCGGGCGTGATCACGTCGCGGTATACCTTGCGATAAATCTCCAGCCCCGACACCGAGCTCAACAGCGCCGCCCAGCGGTAGAACTCGCTGGCGCGCGCCGCCGTGTCGACATCGGCTTCGTGGAACTTCACGTCGAGCAGGCGCGCCGTGTTGTCGGCGCGTTCCAGGTGCATGCCCAACCGCAGGAAGTGCAGGGCCTCGTCTTCGAGCATGGTGCCGATGGTGACGCCGCGCGCCAGGTGGGCGCGGAATTTCACCCATTCGAAGAACTTGCCGGGACTGCGTTCGGGCAGTTGGTCTTGCAAGTGCCGTTGAAGCTCCAGCCAGGTGGCGTTGTAGGTTTCCCAGACTTCGGTGGTCAGGCTGCCACGCACGGCGCGGGCGTTTTCGCGGGCAGCGCGCAGGCAGGCGTAGATGGACGACGGGTTGGCGGGCTCGCGCACCATGTAGTGCAGTACGTCGAGCGGCGTAACGGCGGGGTAGCGCGCGTCGTAGCCATGCTGCAGTTCGGATATGTGCAGCACGGCGCGCCACAGGCCATCGCGCGTGGCGGCGTCCTGGGGCATCAGCGACATCTGCAGGTTCACGTCCAGCATGCGCGCGGTGTTTTCGGCTCGCTCGATGTAGCGGCACATCCAGAACAGGTTGTCGGCGGTACGGCTCAGCATGATCAGTCTCCCAGTACCCAGGTGTCTTTGGTGCCGCCGCCCTGGCTGCTGTTGACCACCAGCGAGCCTTCGATCAGCGCCACCCGGCACAGGCCGCCCGGCACGGTGCGAATTTCCTTGCCGCACAGCACATAGGGCCGCAGGTCGACGTGGCGCGGCGCCACGCCCGACTCGACATAGGTCGGCACGGTCGACAGCGCCAGCGTGGGCTGGGCGATGTAGTTGGCCGGCCGGCTGCGCACGCGTTCTTTGAAGGCCTCGACCTGCGCGCGCGTCGAAGACGGCCCCACCAGCATGCCGTAGCCGCCCGCGCCGTGCACCTCTTTCACCACCAGCTCGTGCATGTGGGCCAGCACGTGCGACAGCTCGTCGGGCCGCGAGCAACGCCACGTGGGCACATTGGCCAGAATGGGCTCTTCCTGCAGATAGAAGCGGATCATGTCGGGCACGTATTGATACGTGGACTTGTCGTCGGCGATGCCGGTGCCGATGGCATTGGCCAGGGTGACGCGCCCGGCCCGGTACACCGACAGCAGTCCGGGCACGCCCAGGGCAGAATCGGCGCGAAAGCTGAGCGGGTCCAGGAAGTCGTCATCGACGCGGCGGTAGATCACGTCGACCCGGCGCGGGCCCCGCGTGGTGCGCATGTATACGTTGTTCTGCTCGACGAACAAGTCCTGGCCCTCGACCAGCTCCACGCCCATCTGCTGGGCCAGAAAGGCGTGCTCGAAATATGCCGAGTTGTACATGCCCGGCGTCAGCACCACCACGGTAGGGTCGTCGGTGCTGCGCGGCGCCACTTCGCGCAGATTGTCCAGCAGCAGGTCGGGATAGTGCGCCACCGGCCTGACATTGACGCGGCCGAACGCCTCGGACATCAGCCGCATCGACATCTTGCGGTTTTCCAGCATGTACGACACGCCAGAAGGCACGCGCAGGTTGTCTTCCAGCACGTAGAACTCGCCGGCGCCCGCCCGCACGATGTCCACCCCGGCGATGTGGCAGTAGATGTCTTCGGCCACGTCTACATCCTGCATCTCGGGACGGTACTGCGCATTCAGGAAAACCTGTTCGGCCGGCACCACGCCGGCCCGCACGATGTCATGGCCATGGTAGATGTCGTGGATGAACATGTTCAGCGCGCGCACGCGCTGCTTCAAGCCGGCGTCCAGGCGCTGCCATTCGTCGGCGGGAATGATGCGCGGGATGAGGTCGAAGGGAATCAGTCGTTCGGTGCCGGCCTCGTCGCCAGCCACCGAGAAGGTGATGCCGACACGCCGGAAGCTCAGGTCGGCCTCGATTTGCCGCGCCGCCATCGCGTCGGCGGATTGCTGCGACAGCCATTGCGAGAACGCCTGGTAATGCGGCCGCACCTCGCCACGGGCGTCAAGCATTTCGTCATACGCCGCGATGGGCGCAGGCTGGGGATGCTGCATGGCTCCTCCTGTGTACGATCCGGGCCTGCCGCGTGATCCGGATGGAGCCTGCGGCCCGAAGCGGGGGCGCGGGCTGCATGCGTCGTACAGTCTTCAGGCAGCCCCTGTGCCGGCCCGGACGGGCGCAAGGATTACCTGCCCGGGCCTGAAACCGTTGTAGCAGAAGGGCTGCGAAGCAGGTAGCAGGGATGCCCCTAGGCGGCACCGCCCAAGGCGCGCTTCAGCGCAGTGTGTCGGCCCATCCCAGGCCGTCCCAGGTGTCTGACTCCGAAGGTGTCAGACACCGTGGGGTGCCACGGCTGCCGCTATAGTGCGGTGTCAGGCACCTGCGGAGGCAGCCCCTGTGCCGGCCCGGACGGGCGCAAGAATTGCCTGCCCGGGCCTGAAACCGTTGTAGCAGAAGGGCTGCGAAGCAGGTAGCAGGGATGCCCCTAGGCGGCACCGCCCAGGGGCGCGCTTCAGCGCAATATGTACGATCCGATCGTGCTGCCCGAAGGCGCGCCGGGTCCGAGCAGGGGCGGCTCGGGTACCCAGCCGTCAGGAGTGAGCACCGCGTCGAGCTGCACGTCATGCTCGGCCGGCTGGTAGTCGGTGTCGATCAGGCCTTCGTTCCAGGAAATGCCGATGGCGGTGAAATCGTGGCCCGACTGGCGCAGCGCGGCCAGCGTGCGGTCGTAATAGCCGCCGCCATAGCCGAGGCGGTCCGCCTGCAGGGTATAGCCCAACGTGGGAACCAGGATGACGTCGGGGCGCAGTGCGGGGCGGTCGGCCATGGGCTCTTGCACGTTATAAGGGCCGGGGCTCAGCGCATCGCCGGGTGCCCAGGCGCGGAATTCGAGCGGCGCGGCGGCTTCGCGGATGGCGGGCAGGGCCACGGCAATGCCGGCTTGCGCCCATTGTTCGAGCAGGGGGCGCAAGTCGGGCTCGTGCTCCAGCGGCCAGAAGGCCGCCACCGAGGCCGGGGCGCGGTGGCCGCGCTTGGCGGCCTGCTCGCGCGCGGCGTTCAGCCAAGTGTACAAGCGGCCGCGCATAAGCAGGCCGCCACGGCTGCGCTGCGCCTCGGGCAGTGCAGCGCGGGCTTGTCGCAATCGCGCGCGTAGCGCGACTGCGTTATTCTGTGCGGAATTTGGAATGTTCATGCGGGTCGGCAATGCGTCAGTGGCTTGAATCGGGACGTTATCAGAAATCGGCGCAGGCCGAGCCACGCAGGCGCCGCTGGCTGCCCATGCTGGCGTTGTTTACGGCGGCTTGCACGTCGGTGGATGCCCAGCAGCCGCAGCAGGTAGCGCTGGCGGCGCCGGCCGAAAACGCGCGGCCCGTGATTTCGGTACCGCCGGTCAAGCTGGCCGGCTTGCCGCCCATGCCGCAGACGCCCGCCTTGCAGGCAGTGGTGGCGGCGCGCGAGGCCAATGAGCGCAAGCAGTGGTCGGTGCTGGGCATGCTGGCGCCGCAGGCGCGCGGCGACCTGTTGGGTAATTATCCGCAGTATTGGCTCTTGCGCTACCAGTTGGCGAATCCGCCAGGCAACGTGTTGCCCAAAGCCGAGGCGGCGCGTTTTCTGCAAGATTACGCCGGCACCTATCTGGCCGAACGCCTGCGTGGCAGCTGGATTCTCGCCGCCGCGCGCAGCGGCGACTTCGAAACCGTGCGCGAACTCGGCGACCTGCCCGGCGCCAGCCCGCAAATCCAGTGCGCCATGCTCGAAGCGCGCCACATGACCGGCCAGCGGGCCACCGCCCGGCAGGCGCTGGAGGTCTTTTCGCCCGGTAAATATTGCTGGAATCTGTACGACCAACTGGTGGCCGACGGCGTCCTGGGCTGGAACGACATCCAGCCGCAGCTGCGCGCCGCCATCGAAACCAACCGCACGGGCGACGCACGGCAGTTTGCCAGTTACATCTTCGAGCCAAGCGACCAGAAAGCCTTCGACGCTCTGCTGAAAAGCCCCATGAAGTGGCTGACGCGGCGCGACCACAAGCTGGTGGGCCGCAACGAAAAAGAGCTGGCTACCGTGGCGCTGGCCCGGCTGGCCCGCGAAGATCTCGACGTTGCCGATTCATACTTGCGCCGCCAGTGGGCCAACAGCCTGCCCAAGTCGGATCTGGCCTGGGTGCGCAGCCAATACGCGCTCATCGCCGCCCTGAACCTCGACAGCCGGGCCGACGACTGGTACCGCGAGGCCGGCCTGATCGAGCTTACCGACTACAACGGGGCCTGGCGCGTGCGCTCCGCCCTGCGTCAGCCCAAGATCGACTGGCGCTGGGTCATCGCCGCCATCGAGCGCATGCCCAAGGCCCAGCAGGCCGAAGAAGTGTGGGTCTACTGGAAGGCGCGCGGCCTTGCCGCGCGCGGACACGACGCGCAGGCGCGCGAGGCCTATGCCAGCATCGCCAGCGAATACAACTTCTATGGGCAGTTGGCGGCCGAAGAGCTGGGCCGCCGGATCACCGTGCCGCCGCGCCCCGCCCCGGTGACCGACCAGGAAATGAACGAAGCCCGCGCCAACGCCGGCCTGCAGCGCGCCGTGCATTTGTTCCGGCTGGGCTGGCGTTCCGAGGCTGTGGGCGAATGGAATTTCGCGCTGCGCGGCATGTCCGACCGCCAATTGCTGGCAGCCGCAGAACTGGCGCGCGCCGAAGACATCTACGATCGTGTCGTCAACACCTCGGAGCGCACCGAAAGCATCGTGGATTTTTCGCAGCGCTACATTGCCCCCTTCGAGGGCCGCGTCACCGCCCAGGCCAATGCGATCTCGCTCGACCCCGCGTGGGTGTACGGCCTGATCCGCCAGGAGTCGCGCTTCGTGACCGACGCGCGCTCGCACGTGGGCGCCTCGGGCCTGATGCAGCTGATGCCGGCCACCGCCAAGTGGGTGGCGCGCAAGATCGGCATGGCCGATTTTTCGCCATCCAGCGTCAACGATTTCGACACCAACACCATCCTGGGCACCAATTACCTGAACATCGTGCTTACCGGCCTGGACGGCTCGCAGGTGCTGGCCAGCGCCGGCTACAACGCCGGGCCGGGGCGGCCGCGCAACTGGCGCGCGACCCTGTCGCATCCGGTCGAAGGCGCGATTTTCGCCGAGACCATCCCGTTCACTGAAACCCGCCTGTACGTCAAGCACGTGATGTCCAACGCCACCTACTATGCCGCCATGTTCTCTGGGCAGCCGCAGTCGCTGAAGGCGCGGCTTGGGCAGATTGAGCCGCCGTCGGTGCGCACCGCAGAGCTGCCGTGAGCGCGCCCGAGCCGACCACGGCCCACGATCCCGACTGCGACGGCCTGCAGGTGTATATCGTGGGCGGCGCGGTGCGCGACGCGCTGCTAGGGCAGCCCGCGGGCGACCGCGACTGGGTCGTGGTGGGCGCCACGCCCGAAGACATGGCGCGCCGCGGCTTCATTCCCGTGGGGGGCGATTTCCCGGTGTTCCTGCATCCGCGCACCAAAGAGGAATACGCCCTGGCGCGCACCGAGCGCAAGTCGGGCCGGGGCTACAAGGGCTTTACGTTCTATACCGGCGCCGACGTCACGCTGGAACAAGACCTGCTGCGGCGCGACCTCACCGTGAATGCCATCGCGCGCACGCCGCAAGGGCAGTTGCTGGACCCGCTGAACGGCGCGGCCGACATCCGCGCGCGCGTGTTGCGGCACGTGGGCGAGGCATTTGCCGAGGACCCGGTGCGCATCCTGCGGTTGGGCCGCTTCGCGGCGCGCTTCGGCGAATTCACCGTGGCCCCCGAAACCCTCGCCCTGTGCCGCCGCATGGTCGAGAACGGCGAAGTCGATGCGCTGGTGCCCGAGCGGGTCTGGAAAGAACTGTCGCGCGGGCTGATGGCGGCCGCGCCCTCGCGCATGCTCGACGTGCTGGCGCAATCGGGGGCCTTGGCGCGAGTCATGCCGCAACTGCAAGACATCGACATCGTCAGCGCCGACCTGGACCGCGCGGCCGCCGCCGGGTTGCCGTTGCCGGGCCGCTATGCCTTATTGTGCCGGCTGGCTCCGGAACGCGATGCCCTGAGCCGCCGCCTGCGCGTGCCGACGGAATGCGCCGACCAGGCGCGCCTGTTGCCGCGCGTGGTGGATCAGGCGGGCGCCGGCGACCCGCCGGCCCAGCTGGCGTTGATGGAGTCTTGCGACGCCCTGCGCAAGCCGGATCGCTACGCCGCACTGCTGCAGGCGGCGGCGGTGGTGGTTGCAGTCGACCAGCCTGCCTGGCAGCGCCGCGTGGATGCGGTGCGCGGCGTGGACGCGGGCGCCATCGCCCGCCAGTGCGCCGGCGACCCCGCCCGCATCAAGCCAGCGCTGCAGCAGGCCCGCCTGGACGCGCTGGCGGCGTTGTAACGACGGTGTTGCTGCAAAAAGCACTGCAGGGTTCAGGCGGCGCAGATGTTGGCAGGTGTCTGGCTTCGCAGGGTGGCTGACACCGTGGTGTGGGCAGGCGGTCTCAGCAGTGCGGTGTCAGGCACTCTGCGGGAGCCTGCCACCTGGTTGGGCGACGGCGTCAGACACCTGCAAAATAACGGCCCGGCCGCCGGCTTGCATCCAGCCTACAGCGACGCCAGCCGGTTTCCGCGCGTGAAGCCGCGCAGCGGCGCAGGCATGTCGCGCCCCACGGCCAGCACCTTGAATAATTCCCCCATTTCGGCCTCGCTGAGCAGCTTTTGCACCGGGGCCACCACCTGCGCGTAGTTGCGCGCGTCGGCGGGGTCATGGCGGGCCAGCAGCTCGGCCAGCCCGGCGTTCATCAGGAAACGCGCCTGCGATGTGTAGCCCAGCACTTGCAACCCCGCGCCCTGCGCGGCGTCGGCCATGGCGGTGAAATCGACGTGGGCGGTAATGTCTTGCACGCCCGGCGCGGCCAGCGGATCGGCATGGGCGTGATGGCGCAGGTGGCACATCAGCGTGCCGCCCGCGCGCTGCGGATGGTAGTACTCGCCGCGCGGGAACCCGTAGTCGAACAGCAGCGCGGCACCGCGTTCCAGCCAGCCGCCCATGGCCTGCATCCAGGCTTCGGCCTGCAAATTGATTTCGGACACGTAGCCGGGCAGGGGCGGCATGCGCGCGGCCACCGCGCGGGCCAGCGGCTCGCCGGCCGCGCGGTCCTGCCAGATGAATTCGTCCGCCGCATCCAGCGCCACGCCGCGCTCGAGCAGCACGCCGTCGTCGTTCCAGCGGAACAGCGACACCGGCATTGCGTCGAGCACTTCATTGGCCAGTACGCAGCCCGCGAAACGCTCGGGCAAGGCATCCAGCCACTGCACGCGGGCGCCATACCCGGCCAGGCGCGCCTGCTGGCGCGCCCGCAGGTCGGCCGACACTTCGATGATGCGGTATTGCGCGCTGATGCCTTGCGCGTCCAGGGCCGCCAGCACGCTGTCGGCCAACGCGCCGGTGCCGGCGCCGAACTCCAGCACGGTGCCGGTGCCGGTGGCGGCCAGGATGTCGGCCGCCTGCAGCGCCACGGTGTGGCCGAACAGCGGAGTCAGTTCGGGAGCAGTAACAAAGTCGCCCGGCGCGACGGGCAGGCCGTCGGGCGCACGCGCGGCTTCGGCGCTGGCCAGCTTGACGTTGCCGGCGGCGTAATAGCCCAGCCCGGGGGCATACAGGGCCTGGGTCATCCATTGGTCGAATGGCAGCCAGCCATCGCGCTCGGCGATGGCCTGGCGCAGGTGCGCGGCCATGCGCGCGCTGTGGCGCGCGCTATCGGGGTCGAGGGGGGGAAGCGAGGCGGCGGGGCGTTGCATGGGCGCTATTGTCCCATGCCGCCCGCGCCGCTGGTTCAGCCGCGGCGCGAGCCGCCGGGCTTGCCGTAGTGCTTGGCCGGGCCGCCGGCGCGCTGCGCGAACGGCTTGGACGTCGGCCGGAAACCGCCGGGCCGGCGCTCGGCGCCGCGGAAGTCGCCGTCGGCGCGCGCGGCGCGGGGCTGGAATTCACCACGTTGCTGGAACTCGCCACGCGGCTTGAACTCGCCGCGCGGTTGGAATTCGCCACGCCGGCCGCCGTCGCGCTGCGGGCGCGGCTCGTAGCCGGCCGTGGGGCGCGCATCGCGCTCGGCGCGCCAGTCGCCGTGCTGAGGGCGGTCGCCAAAGGCGCGGGCCGGGCGGAAATCGCGCTCGCCAGCCGGACGGGCCGGCCGTTCGTCGCGGCCGCGCCAGCTGTTTTCACGCGGCTTGAATTCGCTGCGGAAACCGCCTTCGCGCGGCTGGAATTCGCCGCGGGGAGCGCCGTCGCGCGGCTTGGATTCGTAGCCGCGCCAGCTGCCGCCTTCGCGCTGTGCATCGGCCCGGAAGCCGCGCCCTTCGCGGAACTGCGGCCGATCGCCGCCGAAGCCGCCGGGACGCTTGCCGAACGGCTTGCCGCCGCGGCCGGGGCCGCCCGTGAACGGGCGCGGCGTGCGCTTGGGCTCCAGGCCGGCGATGGTTTCGGGCGTGATGGACTGGCCGATGTAGTGTTCAATGCGGCGCACCTTGTGGCGCTCGGCGTGCGTGGCCAGCGTGTAGGCCTGGCCGTCGCGGCCGGCGCGGCCCGTGCGGCCGATACGGTGCACGTAGTCTTCGGCCTGCATGGGCAGGTCGAAGTTGACCGCGTGGCTGATGCCTTGCACGTCGATGCCGCGCGCCGCCACGTCGGTGGCCACCAGGATGCGCAGCTGGCCGCGCTGCAGCTGGGTCAGCGTGCGGGTGCGCTGGCGCTGGTTCATGTCGCCATGCAGGGCGGCGGCCGCGAAGCCCTGGTCGGCCAGGCGGTCGGCCAGGTCGTCGGCGCCGCGCTTGGTGGCGGTGAACACGATGGCCTGGTCCAGCTTGGCGTCGCGCAGTACGTGATCCAGCAATTGCATCTTGTGGCTGGCGTCGTCGGCGTACAGCAGGCTTTGCGTGATATTGGTGTGCTTTTCTTTCTGGCCCGCCATTTCGATGCGTTGCGGTTCACGCATCATGCGCGCGGCCAGCTTGGCCACGGTGCCGTCCAGCGTGGCCGAGAACAGCAGCGTCTGGCGCTCTTGGGGCAGGCGCTCGATGATGGTTTCGATGTCTTCGATGAAGCCCATGTCCAGCATGCGGTCGGCTTCGTCAAGCACCAGGGTGTGCACGGTGTTCAGTTTGACGCGACCGGCCTTCAGGTGGTCGATCAGGCGGCCGGGGGTGGCCACCAGCACGTCGACGCGGCGCGACAGCGCCTTCAGTTGCGCGCCGTAGGGCATGCCGCCCACCACGGTGGCGGTACGCAGGCCCGGCAGGTTGCGGCCGTACGAGCCCGTGGCTTCCGTGACCTGCAGGGCCAGTTCACGGGTGGGGGTCAGCACCAGCACCTGCACGCCCACGCCCTTGTTGCCAGGCTGGCCGGCAATGCGGTTGAGCGCCGGCAGCATGAAGGCGGCGGTCTTGCCGCTGCCCGTTTGCGACGACACCATCAAGTCATGGCCGGCCAGGGCCTGCGGAATGGCGGCGGCCTGGACCGGGGTAGGGGCGGAAAAACCGGCTGCTTGAACGGCCGACAGCAGGGTGGGCGCAAGACCCAGGGTTTCGAAAGACATTGCTTGTCCTTGCCGCGCAAGGCGGCACATGTGCCAGGCAAGCCGAAGGATGAGCGGCCGGATCCGGGCGACGGTTGATGGAGCATCGGGCCGACCGGATCAACCGTGCGCGCGGCGCGTCAGAGAAACGCGAGGCGAAAGGAAAGGAGGTCAGGAATCGATGGTATCCGGCATGGGGTCGGGCAGCAGACCCGACAAACTGCGTAAGCGGCCGCGTATGAAACTAACTAAGGCGCGGATTTATGCCGGAACAAATTTGTGCAGTGCCGCGATCATAACCTGAATTCCCCTTGACGTACATCCCCCTCGTTTTCTTCGGTGATCCAGTCAATAGGGGTTTTGCCTTGGTCGGCCAGCCAGGCATTGACTCGGGCGAAGTGGCCGCAGCCCAGGAAGGGCGCCGGCGGACGCCGCGCGGACAGCGGCGAGGGATGGTTGGCCATCAGCACCAGGTGGCCACTGTGGTCGGGCAGCAACACTTGTTTGGCTTGCGCATGCGCGCCCCATAGCAAAAACGCCTTGGGGGCGGGGTCGCGGGCCACCAGGCTGATCAAGGCGTCTGTCACGGCTTCCCAGCCGCGCCTGGCGTGCGACGCGGGCTGGCCGTCTTCCACGGTGAGCGAGGTATTCAGCAGCAGCACCCCCTGGCGCGTCCAGCGCGTCAAGTCGTTGCCGCGCGGCAGCGGCGTGCCGGGGAATTCCTGGGCGATCTGGCTGAAGATGTTGCGCAGGCTGGGCGGGCGCTTGCAGTCGTCGGGCACCGAAAAGGCCAAGCCCTGGGCCTGGCCCGGGCCATGATAGGGGTCCTGGCCCAGGATCACCACGCGCACGTCGGCGGGCGACAGTCCCTGCAGCGCCCGGAACGGGGTGGCCGGGTATACCACGGCGCCCTCGGCGAGCCGCTGCTCTACATGAGCGATGACGCCGGCCAGCGCCCGGGCCACGGCCGGCGCTTGCAGCGCCGCCTGCCAGGCGGGCGGCAACTGTGCGGTCTGTGCGGCCAGGGTGTTGGTCTGCAGGCGGTTGTCGTGTGGCATGGGCGGATTTTTGCATATCGGGCGCCACGCCCCTGTTGCCGGTTCCTTATGGTAGGGACGTCTTGGCAAGCCCGGCGCGCGCGCCTGAAACGGCGTGAAGTCTCTGTTACATGCGCTGCCCGCGGGCCGCGCGACAGGCCCGCCGCGCGGGAGTAAAGTTATTCGTAGCTACCCGGCCCGGGGGGCGCCCGTCTGCGCTGCACGCATGGCGCCGCCGCCGGTGGCGATTTTCAGGAAAGACACTATGAAGTCCCGATTCTGGTGTGCGGCCGTGGCCGCCGCCACCCTGACCGCCTTCAGCGGGCAGGCCTCGGCCCATGGCTATCGCCACTACCATGGCAATTACTATTCCGGCTGGTGGGTTGGGGGCGCCGCCCTGCTGGGCGCGGGCGTGGCGTTGGCGCTCAGCAGCGGTCCCCGCTACTACAGCGGCGTGTCATACGTGGCGCCGCCGGTGTACTACCCGCCCGTGCAGTACGCGGCGCCGGTCTATGCCGCGCCGCCCGTCACCTATGTGGCGCCGGCCGTAACCTATGCCGCGCCGCAGGTGGCCTCGTCCAGCCTGGACGTCATCGCGTATCCCGCCAAGGGGCAAAGCGATGCCCAGCAGGCGCGCGACCGCGCGGAATGCCGTCGCTGGGCCATCAACCAGAGCGGTTTCGACCCCGCCGGCATCAGCGAATACACCACCGCCGTTTCCACGCAGTCATACACCCGCGCCATGGGTGCGTGCTTCAAGGGGCGGGGGTATAGCATCAACTGACATGGGCAGGGCCGTCAGGCGCAACCTCAGCGGATCGGCAAGGCGTACATCAGGCCGCCCTGGGTCCATTGTGCGTTCAGCCCGCGCTTGATTTTCAGCGGGCTGCCGGCGCCGACGTTGCGCTCGAAACTCTCGCCGTAATTGCCCACCTGCTTGATGATGTTGTAGGCCCATTTTTCGTCCAGACCCATGTTGGCGCCCGCGCCCGGCGTAACGCCCAGCATGCGGCGGATGTTGGGATTGGCGCTTTGCAGCTGCTGGTCGACATTGGCCGACGTAATGCCGTATTCCTCGGCTTCGATCATGGCCGACAGCGACCAGTGCACGACATTCAGCCAGGCGTCGTCGCCTTGCCGCACGAAAGGCCCCAGCGGTTCTTTCGAGATGATCTCGGGCAGCACCAGGTAGTCGTCCGGGTTCTGCAGCTTCGAGATGCGGATCGACGCCAGGCCCGAGGCGTCGGTGCTGAACACGTCGCACCGGCCCGAGGCAAAGGCGTTGACCACTTCATTGAAGGTCTCGATCACCACGGGCTTGTAGCTGACATTGTGCGCGCGCGCCCAGTCGGCCAGCGTGTTTTCATTGGATGTGCCGGTCTGCAGGCAGATGGTGGCGCCGTTGAGTTCCGTGGCGCTTTGCACGCCCAGCGACTTGGGCACCAGGAACCCCTGGCCGTCATAGAAGTTGATGCCTGCGTGGATGATGCCCAGCGCCGTGTCGCGCTGCTGCGTGACCGTGGTGTTGCGCGTCAGCACGTCGATTTCGCCTGACTGCAACGCGGTAAAGCGTTGCTGCGAATTGAGCGGCACGATCTTGATCTTGTTGGCGTCGCCGAACACGGCGGCCGCCACGGCGCGGCAAAGATCCACGTCCAGGCCGCGCCACACGCCCTGCGCGTCGGGCGCCGAGAACCCGGCAAAACCCGTGGTGGTGCCGCAGCGCAGCTCGCCGCGCTTTTGCACGACGTCCAGCGTGGCGGCCTGCGCGCCGGCCATGGCGCCCAGCAGCAGGGTGGCGCCGATCAAGCTTCTTGCAATCTTCATGGTGTGCTTCCAATAGGTGCGGGCCAGCGGCAATGCCGGCCCGTGGCAAAACCCCGACAGATTAGCCAGCTTGCGGGGGCGCGCAAAATAACCGGACGTTTGTACGATATACGCGACAGTGGTTATTGCGAATACTCAAGAAGAAATGCAATAAGCTGCAAGGGCAGGCCTCAAGGCCGAAACTGTTGCGCGGCGCGGGTAGACTCGTTCGCGACCGTGCTCGTGTGCGGTGTCTTCTCTCTTGCCCGATACGCCATGGTCCAGATTCCCATTTCTCCGTCTTCCCTGCACCGGCCCACCGAACCGCGACAGCAGCCGCCCTCGGGCTGGGCGCTGTTCGCGTTGGGGTTCCGTCCGTTTTACCTGGGCGGCGCAGTGTTTGCCGCCCTGGCGGTGGCCATCTGGGCCGGACAATTGGCCGGGCTGTTGCCGCCGCCGGCGGGCTCTCTGGGCCTGGCGCTGGTGTGGCATGCCCACGAAATGGTGTTCGGCTTTGCGGCGGTGATCGTGGTGGGCTTCCTGTTTACGGCCGGGCGCGCCTGGACCGGCGTGGACACGCCCGCTGGCGGCACGCTGGCGGCCTTTACCGCTTTGTGGGTCGCGGGCCGGCTGGCCATGTGGGCGGCTTCGCCGCCGCTGGCGGCATTGCTCGACGGTCTGTTCCTGCCCTTGGCGGCGCTGGCGTTCACGCGTGTGCTGGCGCGCGCGGGCAATCGCCGCAACTATCCCATTGCGCTGGCCCTGTGGGTATATGGGGCCATCAACCTGGCGTATCACTTCTTCGCGTGGCAGGGCGACGCGGCGCTGGCGCTGCGCGCCTGTGTGGCCGGGCTGGCGCTGCCGGTGCTGTTCGTCACGGTGATCGGCGCGCGCGTGCTGCCCATGTTCACCACCAACGCCGTGCCCGGCTTTCGCCTGAAATCGAACCCCCGCGTTGGCAAGCCCATCGTGGCGGCCACCATCGCCGCGCTGCTGGCCTGGGTGCTGGAGGCGCCGGCCTGGCTGACGGCTCCGTTGGCGGCGCTGGCCGGCGTGCTGCTTGGCGTGCGGGTGGCGGGCTGGCGCGGCTACGCCGTGGGCAACCGGCCCATTTTGTGGATTCTGCATCTGGCCTATGCCTGGTTGCCGGCGGGTTTCCTGCTGCTGGCGGCCGGCGCGCTGGGCTGGGTAATGCCCGGAGTCGCCGAGCATGCTTTCGCCGTGGGTGTTGTGGGCACGGCCATCATCGCCATGATCACGCGTACCGCGCTGGGCCACACTGGCCGGCGGCTGGTGGCCGGGCGCGCCGAAGTCGTCGCTTACTGGCTGATCGTGGCGGCTGCCTTGCTGCGCGTGGCCGGGCCGTTGGCGTGGCCGGCCGGCTACCTGCACTGGGTGTATGGCGCGGCGCTGTGCTGGGTCATCGGCTTCGCGCTGTACGCGCTGACCTACGCGCCGCGGCTGGCGCGTCCGCGGGTCGACGGCAAGCCGGGCTGAATGCGGCTGCGGGCCATGGGGCCGGCCACACAGCGCATCGTTGAATTTGTCATCCTGCGCCCGGGCCAGGTGGCATCAAATGCCTGACTCCCGCGCAGCTGGTTTCAGACCCGGCTGTTCAATGCCACAGCAACGCGTTCATGGCTTCGACCAGCCGGTTGCGGTAGCGCGGCAGCAGTTGTTGCAGGCGTTCATTGCGCGCCTGCCAGTCGGGCGGCTCTGCGCCGGCGGCCACGCGCGGAGCCGCCCAGATGGCGTCGGGAAAATGCCGGTCGCCCCGAAAGCGCGGAATGACGTGCCAGTGCAGGTGCGGCACCATATTGCCCAGCGAGGCCAGGTTGATTTTGTCGGGCGCCAGAACGTCGCGCTGCACCTGCTCCACGGTGTACACGGCGCGCATCAGCAGATCGCGCCCGTGCGTGGACAGGCTGGTCATTTCCGGCAGGTGGCCATGCCAGATGACGCGAGTGAAGCCAGGGTAGTCGGCATCGGCCACCTCGACGACGCGCAGGTGCGCGCCGCGCCACAGCAGGGCGCCGCCGTCTTCGCGGCAGAGCGGGCAATCGGGGTCGCGCGCGCTCACAGGGTCTTCCGGTACTGGATGAAGCCGGAACGGTCGGCGATACGGTCGTAAAGCTGCATGGCGGTATGGTTGGTTTCGTGGGTCAGCCAGTACACGCGGGCCGCGTTCACGGCGCGCGCCTGGGCGTACACGTGTTCGATCAGGGCGCGGCCGTGGCCGCCGCCGCGCACGTCGGGCGCCACGAACAAGTCTTGCAGGTAGCAGTAGTCGCCCGCCGTCCAGCACGACCGGTGCAGCACCCAGTGCACCATGCCCACCGCGCGGCCGTTGTCGTAGGCCAGCGCGGCGTGCATGGGCTCGACCGGATCCAGGAAGCGTTCCCAGGTGGTGCGGGTGACGGCGTCGGAGATGTCGACGTTATAGAAGGTCTGGTAGCCCTTCCACAAAGGCAGCCAGGCGTCGAAGTTGGCGGCGGTGACGGGGCGTATGTCGGCGGGGGATTTCGCAGCGGTTTTCATGGATGTGAACGACAGGGTCAGAGAGAGTTTTCAAGCGTGTCGACGATGTGCCGCAACACCTGCACACGCGCATGGCGCTTGTCGTTGGACGGCACCACGTGCCAGGGCGCCGGGACGGAGTCGGTGTGCGCCAGCATGGCGTTGGTGGCCGCGGTGTATTCGCGCCATTTCTTGCGGTTGCGCCAGTCGTCGTCGGTGATCTTGAAATGCTTGAAAGGCGACTGCTGGCGCTGCCGGAAGCGTTCGAGCTGCACGTCTGGCGTAAGGGCCAGCCAGAACTTCAACACGATGATGCCGTGGCTGGCCAGCTGGTGCTCGAAGTCGTTGATCTCGGCATAGGCCCGCCGCCATTCGGCCGGCCGGGCCAGGCCCTCGACGCGTTCGACCAGCACCCGGCCGTACCAGGAGCGGTCGAAGATTGCGATACGCCCCAGTCGTGGCAGCCGGCGCCAGAAGCGCCACAAATAGGGCCGCGCCAATTCGTATGGCGCCGGCACGCTGATAGGGTTGATGTCGTATTGCCGGGCGTCCAGGGCGTGGGTGACGCGGCGGATGGTTCCGCCCTTGCCGGCGGCATCCTGCCCCTCGAATACCAGCACCAGGCTGCGCTGGCGGAAGGCGTCCGAGCGCACCGCCTTGGCCAGCCGCCCCTGCAGCAGGCCGAGCGCGGATTCGTAGTCGTCTTTGTCGAGCCGCGCCCGGTAGTCGATCTGGTCGAGCCGCAGGGCCGGGCGCGCCGGTTTGGGGGGCGGTCCGGCGAGCCAGGCCGCCACCCGCGGCGCGCTGCGCCGGCGCAGCGCCGCCAGCACGGCTTCGCTGCCGCGCACCGCGCGCAGGCGTTCGTCGGCGCTGGGGATGATGGTCCAGGGCGCATGCGCATCGTCGGTCAGGCTGATGGCCACGCGGCCCGCGTCGCACAGGCGGCGGTACTTCTTTTGCACCTTGCGGTCGGCCGGCGTGACCTGCCAGGCCGTTTCGGGGCTGCTCAGCAGGCGGCGGGTGCGGTCGGCCTGCGCCTGCGCCGACAGGTGGTACCACAGCTTGACGATCTGCACGCCCTCGGCGGCCAGCACCGCCTCGAAGCGGCGTATGGCCTCGGCATGCGCTTCAATGCGCCGCTGGCGCGGCTGCTTGCGGGCGGCCTCGCGCAGTAGCGGCACGTACCAGGAGCCAAACACGATGCCGGTGCGCCCCTTGGCCGGCAGCGCGTTCCAGTAGCGCCACATGGGCGGCCGTTCCAGTTCGTCGGCCTCGGGCGGCCCGAACGCCATGGTCTTGATATGGCGCGGGTCCATCCATTCGTTGAGCAGGTTGATGGCGGCCCCCTTGCCGGCCCCGTCGATGCCGGCCACGACTACCAGCAGGGCGCGGTCGGCGCGTTCCAGCCTGCTGTACTGCGCCTTGAGCAGCGCCACGCGCAGGCGCGCTTCCAGGGCCTGGTAAGCGTCCTTGGATAGTGTGGGATCGGACTGCGCTTCGTCGAACATGAGGGGTCGCGGTTCCGGGCGATGAAGGGATGGTGCGGGATATTCGCGGGAGGCGCAAGCCTGGCGAAACCGCGGCGGCGCTCAAAAAAAAGCCGACGCGCCCGCCAGAGGCGCGGCCGGTCAGTCGCCGGAAATGTCCGCCCCGTAGCGCTTGAGCCCATCCAGGTCGAGCACCCGGACCGCCCCGTACTCCACCCGCAGCAATCCCGCTTCTTCCAGCTTGCCCAGCGCCTGGTTGGCCCGCTGGCGCGATACCCGCGCCAGGTAGCCGACTTCTTCCTGGGTGATCGCCAGCCGCATCCCCATGCCGGGGTACAGCAGCGGGTTGAACAGTTCCGCCAGGCAACGCGCCACGCGCGCGTCCGGGTCGAGCAGGCGGTCGTATTCGGCCTTGCCGATGAACTGCGCCACGCGTTCGTTCAACTGGTGCAGCAGATAGCGGTTGAAGGGGATGCTGGTGTCCAGCAGCCAGTCGAAGGTGGCGGCCGGCAGCCGCGCCACCATGGAATCGCGCAGCGCGACCACGTCATATTTGCGTACTTCGCGCTTGAGCAGCGAACCCTCGCCGATCCAGCCGCCGGCCGGCACGCCCGTCAGCGACGCGACCTTGCCTTCGGCGTTGCCCACCGACACCTTCACCAGCCCGGCCAATACCCCGATCCAAGCCTGTGCGAGTTCGCCTTTGCGCTCTATGATCGTGCCAGCCTGCGCCGGTTGCACGGCGATATCCCGCTCGACGCGCGCTTGCTGCTCGTCGGTCAAGACGCGGAACCAGGCCGCGGCAAGGTGCAGGGAATCGGCTAGCTGCATCGGGAATACCCTAAATGTTCCTGGAATGTCGCAATCATGACAGTCGGTCGCAACCCAACCTTATACCTTAAGGTTGCCGTATATCGAAAATGAGCTGGTCAAGGTCGCCCCGGTGTTCATGCCGCCAGCATGAGCGCCATATGGGGCGGCCCCCGAACCGGAGGAGACAACGTGGCGCACGCACAGCCTGCAACCGGCGTTCCGCCGGCCACGCCCGGCACCTTTCCTGGCTTGCTGCTGCAGCATGCCAGCGTACGCGGGACGCGGCCCGCGATACGCGAGAAAGACCTGGGCATCTGGCAAACCCTGACCTGGAGCGAAGTCGCGCACCATGTCAGGCTGGCCGCGCATGGCCTGGCCGTTCTGGGCATCGGGCCGGGCATGCACGTCGCAGTTATCGGCGAAAACCGCCCGCGCCTGTATATCGCCATGATGGCCGCCCAGGCGCTGGGGGCGATTCCCGTGCCCCTGTACCAGGATGCCGTGGCCCAGGAAATGGTGTACGTGCTGCAAGACGCCGCCATTACCGTTGCCGTGGTCGAGGACCAGGAGCAGGTCGACAAGATGCTGGAGGTACGCGCCCAGTGCCCGGCCCTGGCCCACGTGGTGTACGACGACCCGCGCGGCATGCGCCATTACGCCGATTCCATGCTGCGTTCGTACGAGCAGCTCGAAGCCGTCGGCCGCGAGCATGCCCAGGCGCACCCCGGATTCTTCGAGCAGGCCGTGGCCGCCGTGCAGCCGCACGATGCCGCCGCCATGTTTTATACGTCGGGCACGACCGGCAAGCCCAAGGGCGTGGTGCTTACCCACCACGCCCTGATCGACCGCGCCCAGGCCATTGCCCAAATGGAGCGCCTGACCGACCAGGAAGACGTGCTGGCTTACCTGCCGCCGGCCTGGATCGGCCAGAACATGTTCTCGTACACGCAGCTGCTGGTCAGCGGCTTCACCGTGAACCACCCCGAATCGCCCGATACGGTGTCGATCGATATGCGCGATATCGGGCCTACCTACTATTTCGCGCCGCCGCGCGTGCTGGAAGGCCTGCTCACGCATGTGATGATCCGCATGGAAGACGCCGGCCGCCTCAAGCGCCTGATGTTCCGCGCCTGCATGAACCTGGCGCGCCGGGTGGGCGTGCGCATCCTCGACGGCGAGCCGGTCAGCGCCTGGGACCGCCTGCGCTACGCGCTGGGCAACGTGCTGGTCTACGGCCCGCTGCGCAACGCGCTGGGCATGAGCCGGGTGCGGGTGGCTTACACGGCGGGCGAAGCCATCGGCCCCGACCTGTTCGTGTTCTACCGGTCTATTGGCATCAACCTGAAGCAGCTGTACGGCTCTACCGAAACCTCAGTGTTCGTGTGCGTGCAGCCCGACGGCCAGGTCCGCGACGACACCGTGGGGCCGCCGGTCAGTGGCGTGGAAATCCGCGTGGCCGACAACGGCGAAATTCTGGTCAAGAGCCCGGGCCTGTTCAAAGAGTATTACCGCAACCCCGAGGCCACGGTCGAAGCGCGCGATGCCGACGGCTGGTTCCACACGGGCGATGCGGGCTACCTGGATACCGATGGCCAGCTCAAGATCATCGACCGCGCTAAAGATGTTGGCAAGCTGGCTGACGGCAGCCTGTTCGCGCCCAAATACCTTGAAAACAAGCTGAAGTTCTTTCCGCACATCAAAGAGGCCGTGGCCTTCGGCGACGGGCGCGACCACGTCTGCGCGTTTATCAATATCGACCTGGAAGCCGTGGGCAACTGGGCCGAGCGCCGCGGCCTGCCTTATGCCGGCTATACCGACCTGGCCGGCAAAGACGAGGTCTACCAGCTGGTGGGCGAGTGCATCGAACAGATCAACGCCGACCTGGCCAGCGATCCCAAGCTGTCGGCGTCGCAGATCGCGCGCTTCCTGATCCTGCATAAAGAACTGGACCCGGACGACGACGAACTGACCCGCACCCGCAAGGTGCGCCGCGCCTTCATCGCCCAGAAATACGGCGTGCTGATCGACGCGCTGTTTTCCGGTCAGGCATCGCAATATATCGAGACCGAGGTGAAGTTCGAGGATGGCCGTATCGGCAAGATATCCGCCGACTTGAAAATCCGGCCGGTCAAGACCTTTCCCCCTATTACTGCCCGGGCCGCGTAGAACATGACTTCCCCAGACCGCGACCAGCGCATCGGCAAGGTCATGCTCGACCTGCAGAACATCTCCCTGTCGTTTGGCGGGGTGAAGGCGCTGACCGATATTTCGTTCAATGTGCGCGAGCACGAAATTCGCGCCATTATCGGCCCCAACGGCGCCGGCAAAAGTTCGATGCTCAACGTCATCAACGGCGTATATACGCCGCAGCAGGGCGGCATCGAATTCGATGGCAACCGCTACACCCGCATGAACCCGCGCCGCGCCGCCGAAATGGGCATCGCGCGCACCTTCCAGAACCTGGCCCTGTTCAAGGGCATGAGCGTGCTCGACAACATCATGACCGGCCGCAACCTGCGCATGAAATGCGGGCTGCTGTCGCAGGCCCTGCGCTGGGGGCCGGCCGAGCGCGAAGAGATCCGCCATCGCGAGTTCGTCGAGAACATCATCGACTTCCTGGAAATCCAGGCTCATCGCAAGACGCCCGTGGGACGCCTGCCCTACGGCCTGCAAAAGCGCGTCGACCTTGGCCGCGCGCTGGCCATGGAGCCGCGCCTGCTGCTGCTCGATGAGCCCATGGCCGGCATGAACATCGAAGAAAAGCAGGACATGAGCCGGTTCATCCTGGACGTGAACGACGAGTTCGGCACCACCATCGTGTTGATCGAGCACGACATGGGCGTGGTGATGGACATCTCCGATCGCGTAGTGGTGCTGGATTACGGCAAGAAGATCGGCGATGGCAAGCCCGACGAGGTGCGCGCCAACGAGGCCGTCATCGAGGCCTATCTGGGCGTTTCGCATTAACAAGGCGGAAGAGACATGGGATTTTTCCTGGAAACCCTGTTTGGCGGCCTGATGAGCGGCATGCTGTATGCCCTGGTCGGCCTGGGCTTCGTGCTGATCTTCAAGGCGTCGGGCGTGTTCAACTTCGCCCAGGGCGCCATGGTGCTGGTGGCGGCGCTGTCGATGGCGCGGTTTTCCGAATGGCTGCCGGCCTGGCTGGGGTTCGAAAGCCTGCTGCTGGCCAATGTGCTGGCGTTCATCGTCAGCGCGGTGCTGATGTTCCTGCTGGCCGTGGCGGTAGAGCGCTACGTGCTGCGCCACCTGGTCAACCAGGAAGTCACCACGCTGCTGATGGCCACCTTGGGCATCAGCTACTTCCTTGACGGCCTGGGGCAGATCGCCTTCGGCAGCTCGGTCTACAGCATCGACGTGGGCATGCCCAAAGACCCGGCCTTCATCCTGGAATCGTTGTTCGAGGGCGGGGTGCTTATCAACCTTGAAGACCTGACCGCCGCCCTGGTGGCGGCGCTGCTGGTCGCCGCGCTGGCGCTGTTCTTCCAGTACACCAGTACCGGGCGGGCGCTGCGCGCGGTGGCCGACGATCACCAGGCCGCGCAATCCATCGGCATTCCGCTCAACCGCATCTGGGTCATTGTCTGGAGCGTGGCGGGGTTGGTGGCCCTGGTGGCCGGCATCATCTGGGGGTCGAAGTTCGGCGTGCAGTTCACCCTGTCCACTGCCGCGCTGCGGGCCTTGCCGGTGGTGATCCTGGGCGGGCTTACCTCGGTGCCGGGCGCCATCCTGGGCGGGTTGATCATCGGCGTGGGCGAGAAGCTGTCCGAAGTCTATCTGGGTTCGCTGGTGGGCGGCGGCATCGAAATCTGGTTCGCCTACGTGTTGGCGCTCGTGTTCCTGCTGTTCCGCCCGCAAGGGCTGTTCGGCGAGAAAATCATCGACCGGGTCTGAGGGAGCCTGACCATGTTCTATCGCGAAAACGGCCAGTTCAAGACCGGCTATCGCGCCGACCAGCAGATCTTCCCGATCCGCCAGGACCGCATCTTCATCGGCTTGCTGCTGGCCGTGGCCTTTGTGGCGGTGCCGCTGCTGGCCAGCGACTACCTGCTGCGCGCCATCCTGATTCCGTTCCTGATCCTGTCGCTGGCCGCCGTGGGCCTGAATATTCTGGTGGGCTATTGCGGCCAGATCTCGCTGGGTACGGGCGCGTTCATGGCGGTGGGCGCCTATGCGGCGTGGAATTTCGGCGTGCGCTTTCCGGGCATGCCGCTAGTGGTGCAAATTCTGCTGGGCGGCTGTTTCGCCACCCTGGTGGGAGTGCTGTTCGGCATACCCAGCCTGCGCATTCGCGGCCTGTACCTGGCCGTGGCCACGCTGGCCGCGCAGTTCTTCGTCGACTGGGCGTTCCTGCGCATCGCCTTCTTCACCAACTATTCCCCGTCGGGCAGCGTGTCGGTGCCGCCGCTCACGGCGTTCGGCCTGCCGATCGATACCTCGCTGCAGCGCTACCTGTTCGTGCTGGTGTTCGTGGTGGTGTTCGCGCTGCTGGCCAAGAACCTGGTACGCGGCGCGATCGGCCGGCAATGGATGGCCATCCGCGACATGGACGTGGCCGCCGCCGTGATCGGCATCCGGCCCATGTACGCCAAGCTCACCGCGTTCGCGGTCAGTTCGTTCATCGTCGGCGTGGCCGGCGCGCTGTGGGGCTACATCCACCTGGGTTCGTGGGAACCCCTGGCCTTCGACCTGGCGCGCTCGTTCCAGTTGCTGTTCATGGTGATCATCGGCGGGCTGGGGTCCATCATGGGCGGCTTCTTCGGCGCGGCGTTCATCGTGCTGGTGCCGGTGGCGCTGACCAACGTGCCGCACTGGCTGGGGCTGTCGCTGTCGGTGGACACCGCGGCGCACATCGAGCACATGGTGTTCGGGGCGCTGATCGTGTTCTTCCTGATCGCCGAGCCGCACGGGCTGGCCCGCCTATGGAGCATCGGCAAAGAGAAACTGCGCATCTGGCCTTTCCCGCATTGATTTCCGGCCGCCATGCCGGCACGAGCGGCACGGCGGCCATTTCGTCTACCCGGCTCCAGACCGGGCCAATCCCGGTGTCTATCACACCAAGCAGGAGGTAAATGGAGATGAAGCGTCTTAACCTGAAGTGGGCAGCGGCCATTGTGGCCGCCACCGGCGCCCTGGCCTCGGCCGCCACGCCGGCGCTGGCGGCCGAAGAGCAATTCGTTCCGCTCTTGGTGTATCGCACCGGCTCGTTCGCGCCGCTGGGCATACCGTGGGCCGACGGCAAGCTCGACTACCTGAAACTGGTCAACGCGCGCGATGGTGGCGTCAACGGCGTGAAGATCACCTACGAGGAGTGCGAAACCGCCTACGCCACCGACCGCGGCGTGGAATGCTATGAGCGCCTGAAGGGCAAGGGCGGCGGCGCATCGGGCTTCGATACGCAGTCCACCGGCATCACCTTCGCGGTTACCGACAAGGCCACGGCCGATGGCGTGTCGGTGGAGACCATGGGCTATGGCTTGTCGCAATCAGTGGATGGCAGCGTGTTCGAGTGGAATTTCCCGCTGCTGGGCACCTACTGGACCGCCGCTGACGTGATGATCCAGGACATCGCCAAAAAAGAAGGCGGCATGGACAAGCTCAAGGGCAAGAAGATCGCCCTGGTCTACCATGATTCGCCCTATGGCAAGGAGCCGATCCCGCTGCTGCAGAAACGCGCCGAGCAGGCCGGTTTCGAGTTGCTGCTGTATCCGGTGACCGCGCCCGGCGTGGAGCAGAAATCCACCTGGCTGCAGATCCGCCAGTCGCGGCCCAGCTACGTGCTGCTGTGGAGCGCCGGCATCATGACGCCCACCGCCATCCGCCAGGCCCAGGCCAGCGGCTACCCGCGGGACAAGATGTACGCGATCTGGTGGGCCGGCTCGGAAGGCGACGTCAAGGACCTGGGCACGGTCGCCAAGGGCTACAACGTGATCACCATTCACAACAGCGCGGCGCACGGCAAGGTCTATGACGATCTGAAGAAGTACGTGTACGACAAGGGCCAGGGCAGCGACGCCTCGGGCAACACCACGGTGGGCACCATTGCGCACACTCGCGGCATGATGATCTCGATGCTGCAGGTCGAGGCCATTCGCACCGCGCAGGAAAAGTACGGCAAAGGCAAGCACATGACGCCGGAACAGGTGCGCTGGGGCTTCGAGAACCTGAACATCACGCAAGAGCGCCTGAACGAGCTGGGCTTTGGCGACATCATGCGGCCGGTCAAGACCTCGTGCGACAACCACATGGGCGACGACTGGGCGCGCATTGCCCAGTGGGACGGCAAGGAGTTCAAGGTGGTGTCCGACTGGTACCAGTCGGATAAATCGGTGACCCGTCCGCTGGTGAAAGAAGCCGCGGCCAAGTACGCCAAAGAGAAGAACATCACGCCCCGCAAGTGCGAAGGCTGATGTGAACCGGCCGCTGGCGCTCCGCGCCGGCGGCCATCCGTGCAGGAACCGCCATGACCGCTGCCACCGCTGTCCAACCCGACAAGATGCTGCTCGACGTGAACGGCATCGAGGTCATCTACAACCACGTCATCCTGGTGCTGAAAGGAGTGTCGCTGCAAGTGCCCGAAGGCCGCATCGTGGCGCTGCTGGGCGCCAACGGGGCCGGCAAGACGACTACGCTGCGCGCGGTGTCGAACCTGCTCAAGGGCGAGCGCGGCGACGTCACCAAGGGTTATATCGAGTATCGCGGCGAGCGCATCGAGCGGCTGTCGCCGGCCGAACTGGTGCGGCGCGGCGTGGTGCAGGTCATGGAAGGCCGCCATTGCTTCGCCCACCTGACCATCGAAGAAAACCTGCTGACCGGCGCCTACACCCGCGACCTGAACCGCGCCGACACGGCCGAGGCGCTTGAACGCGTGTACCAGTATTTCCCGCGCCTGAAGCAGCGGCGCGCCAGCCAGGCCGGCTATACATCGGGCGGCGAGCAGCAAATGACCGCCATCGGCCGCGCGCTGATGGCCAATCCCAACATGATCCTGCTCGACGAACCGTCGATGGGGCTGGCGCCGCAGATTGTCGAGGAAATTTTCGAGATCGTGCGCGACCTGAACCAGCGCGAGCGGGTCAGCTTCCTGCTGGCCGAGCAGAACACCAATATTGCGCTGCGCTACGCCGACTACGGCTACATCCTGGAAAACGGCCGCGTCATGATGGACGGCGCGGCGGCCGACCTGGGGCGCAACGAAGACGTCAAGGAGTTCTACCTGGGCATTTCCAGCGGCGAACGCAAGAGCTTTCGCGACAACAAGTTCTACCGGCGCCGCAAGCGCTGGCTGGCCTGATTTCCACGGCCTTTATTCCGCCCACCCCGGTATCCCGAAGAGTGCGATCTCATGCCTGCGTTTTTTGATGCACTGGAAACCCGCGCGCCCGAGCAGCGCGAACGCGACCTGATGGCGGCGCTGCCCGGCGCCGTCGAACGTGCCATGGCGGGCGCCGCGGCCATCGCCGAGCAGTTGCGCGGCATCGACCCGCGCAGCGTGGCCTCGCGCCAGGCGCTGGCCGGCCTGCCGGTGTTGCGCAAGCATGAGCTGCTGGAGCGCCAGCAGCGCAGCCGCGCCGGTGCCGGCCCGGCGGGCGCCGCCAAGGCCTTCGGCGGATTCTCGACCATTGGCTGGGGCCAGGCCCTGCGCGTGTTTGCCTCGCCCGGCCCCATCTACGAACCCGAGAGCGCGCGCGCCGACTACTGGCGCTTTGCCCGCGCCTTGTACGCGGCCGGTTTTCGGCCCGGCGAGCTGGCCTACAACTGCTTTTCGTATCATTTCACGCCGGCGGGCTCCATGATGGAGACCGCGGCTCACGCGGTGGGGTGCACTGTGTTCCCGGGCGGCACCGGGCAGACCGAGCAGCAGGTGCGCGCCATTGCCGACCTCGCGCCCAGCGGCTACACGGGCACGCCCAGCTTCCTGAAGATCATCCTGGAAAAGGCGGATGAGCTCGGCGTGCAGCTGCCGTCGCTGCGCCGCGCGCTGGTCTCGGGCGAGGCGTTCCCGCCCTCGCTGCGCGACTGGCTGGCCGAGCGCGGCATCGATGGCTACCAGGCCTACGGCAGCGCCGATCTGGGCATGATCGCCTTTGAAACCGATGCGCGCGAGGGCCTGGTGGTGGGCGAGGACATCATCGTGGAAATCGTACGGCCGGGCACCGGCACGCCGGTGCCCGATGGCGAGGTTGGCGAAGTGGTGGTCACCACGCTGAACCCGGACTACCCGCTGGTGCGCTTCGGCACCGGCGACCTGTCGGCCATCATGCCGGGCGCGTCGCCATGCGGTCGCACCAATATCCGCATCAAGGGCTGGATGGGCCGCGCCGACCAGACCACCAAGGTGCGCGGCATGTTCGTGCACCCCTCACAGGTGGCCGAAGTGCTGGCGCGGCATCCTGAAATCGGCCGGGCGCGCCTGGTGGTCAGCGGCCAGACCGGCACTGACCGCATGGTATTGCAGGTCGAGGCCGCTGACCATTCCGACGCCCTGGCCGCGCGCATCGCCGAATCGGTGCGCGACATCACCAAGCTGCGCGCCGACGTGCAGTGGGCCGACACAGGCAGCCTGCCCAACGACGGCAAAGTCATCGACGACGTGCGGTCGTACGAATAGCTTTCCGGCGCCCGGAGTGGCTCAGGGCTTTCCAGGTGTCTGACTCCCGAAGGGTGTCAGACACCGTTCGATTGAGACGCCAGTTGCCAGGTTCGGTGTCAGACAGCGTTCGATTGAGACGCTGGTTGCCCGCTTCGGTGTCGGGCACCTGCGGAGCCCGACACCTGGTGGGTTTTCGGGAAGCCTGACGCCTGGCCGTCTCTCTTGCCGGCCCTGCCACCTGACTGCTGCTTCAAGCCAGGCCGTTGCAGGCCAGGCGGATTGCCAGGGCGGCCATTACGATGGCGATGGTGCCGTCCAGTATGCGCCAGGCGCGCGGGTCGGCGAAGCGGGGGGCGAACAGGCGCGAGCCTATGCCCAGCACGGCCAGCCATAGCAGGCTGGCGGTTACCGCGCCAGCGGCGAAGGCCAGGCGCGCATCGTCGAAGCCGTGCGCCAGCGACCCGACCACCATGATGTCCAGCCAGAAATGCGGGTTCAGCAAGGTGAAGCCGGCCGCGCCCAGCAGCGCCGCGCGGCGCGATGGGACGGCGTGCTGCGCGGCCTGCAGACCGCCCTGAGCCCACAGCGCGCGCCGCGCCGACTGCACCGCGTACCAGCTCAGGAACGCCACGCCGAACCACAGGATGGCGCGCGTGAGCCACGGGAACCAGCTGGCCACCGCTTGCAGACCCCACACGCTGGCGAAGATGAACACCGCGTCGATGGCCGCGCACAGCGCCAGGATGCTCAGCAAGTGCGCGCGCATCAAGCCCTGCCGCAGGATGAACGCGCTTTGCGCGCCGACGACGGCGAACAGCCCCAGGCCCGTGGCGGTGCCACTGGCCCAGGCGGTGAACAGGGCGGGAAGCGAGGCAAGCGTGTACATCGTCGGGTCTGGAAAAAACGGCGCCGCGGCAAATCGCCGCGGCCAGGTACGTATTCTGGCTTGCCCGAGGAATGAAATACAGCTAATTTTATTTAACCTGATTAAGCATTTCTAAAGACATGAAAATCGACCATGGCAACCTGCGGGCGCTGGCGGCGGTGGTGCGCGAAGGCAGCTTCGAACGCGCCGCGACGGCGCTGAACGTAACGCCGTCGGCGGTGTCGCAGCGGGTCAAGACGTTGGAGGCCCGCATGGGCCGGCTGCTGGTGCAGCGCACGGTGCCGGCCGCCGCCACGCCGGATGGCCAGGTGCTGGTGCAACTGGCCGAACAGACCGCGCTGCTGGAGCACGACGCGCTGGACCGCCTGGGCCTGGAAGGCGACACGCTGCCGCATGCCAGCCTGGCGGTGGCGGTCAACCACGACAGCCTGGAAACCTGGTTCATGGACGCCGCCCGGCTGTTCGCCGCGCGCAGCCGCGCCACCCTGGACTTGCAGTCCGAAGACCAGGACCACACGGCCACGCTGCTGCGCAATGGCTCGGTGCTGGGCGCGGTGACGGCGCTGGCCGATCCGGTGCAGGGCTGCCGCATTCATGCGCTGGGCAGCATGCGTTATGTGGCCAGCTGCACGCCCGAATTCCATGCCCGCCATTTCGCCCAAGGGGTCAACGCGCGCACGCTGGCCAGCGCGCCGGTGCTGGTGTTCAACCGCAAAGACGCGTTGCAGGCGCGGTTCGCACGCAAGGTCATGGGCGATGCGCCGTGGCAGCCGCCGGTATGGTGGCTGCCGTCCTCGCGCGCTTTTGTGCAGGCCACGCTGGACGGCCTGGGCTGGACGATGAACCCCTTGCCGCTGATCAAGCAGGAGCTCGATTCCGGGCGGCTGGTGCCGCTGCGCGCCCGCGCGGCCGAAGATGTGCCGCTTTACTGGCAGCACTGGCGAGTAAACTCGCAGGCTATGGAAGCCTTGACCCAGTCGGTCCTGGCGGCCGCCGGCGCCCTGGTCCGGCGGCGTTAACCCGCCGGGCGCGATTGCGGGCCGGCAGCATCGGAGGTGTCCTCATGAAAATCCGTCAATGGGCGCTGGCAGCTACCCTGGGCCTGTGCGCCGCCACGTCCGCCTGGGCCAACGACTACAAGGCCGGCCAGGTCGAGATCGACGACCTGTGGGTCCGCGCCACGGCGCCCGGCCAGGCCAACGGCGCCGGCTACATGGAAATCGACAACGACGCCAAGACGGCCGACCGGCTGGTGTCCGTGACTTCAAGCGCGGCAGAGCGGGTCGAACTGCATACCGTGCAAACCGAGAACGGCGTGGCGCGCATGCGCCATCTGCCCGACGGCATTCCCGTGCCGGCCGACGGCGAGGTCAAGCTGGCGCCGGGCGGCTACCACGTGATGTTCCTGAAACTGAAGCAGCCCTTCACCGAAGGCGCCGAAGTGCCGGCCACGCTGAAGTTCGAAAAAGCCGGCGAAGTGGCCGTGAAGTTCCAGGTCAAGCCCATCGGCCACAATCCGGGCATGCAGCACGGCATGCAGCATGGCATGGACATGAAGCACTGACGGGCGCATTGTCCCAGGCGTTGGCGCTCGCCGGGCATCCGGCGGGCGCTTACAACGATACTTACAGCGGCGCCTGCAAGTAAGTTCGTGCCCCGAAAATGGCGCTGCCCACCCGAACCTCGGTGGCGCCTTCTTCAATGGCGATTTCCAAATCGCCGCTCATGCCCATCGACAACCGGTCCAGCCGCACGCCGGGAATGTTTTCGTCGCGCAGCCGGTCGCGCAGTTCACGCAGCGCGCGAAAGCACGACCGCACAGCATCGGTGTCATCGGATTGCACCGCCAGCGTCATCAACCCCTGTACCCGCAGCGCCGGGCAGTCGCCCGCCACGATGCGCAGGAAGCTGGATACCGCCTGCATGTCCAGCCCATGCTTGCTGGGCTCGGGCGAGGTCTTTACCTGCACCAGCACGTCGATGGCCCGCCCCTCGGCCTGCAGCCGGCGTTGCAGCGCGTAAGCCAGGTCCAGGCGGTCGAGCGACTGCACTTCGGCGGCATGCCGCGCGGCGTCTTTGGCCTTGTTGGTCTGCAAGTGGCCGATCATGACCCATTGGATGTCCAGGTCGGCCAGCGGGCCAGCCTTCTGGCGGATTTCCTGGGTCTTGTTTTCGCCGAACCGGCGCAGGCCCAGCGCGGCCGCCTCGCGCACCGCCTCGGGCCCGAACGTCTTGCTGACGGGCAGCAGCGTCACGCTTTCCGGGGCGCGGCCGGCCCGCGCGCAGGCCGCGTCCATACGCTGCCGCACCCGGGCCACGCGCGCCGCCATAGAGTCGTCGGGGCTCATGCTTGTGGGGGAATCCATACAAAAACGCCATCATAATCGCCAGCCGCGGGCACGGCTGGCCGCAACGGCCGTCCGCGCGTTGACCGCCCTTGGGGGCAAGCATAGAATCAACTGGCATTTGCTTATATTTCAAGGTTCTATGCCGTCACGCGGCCAGGCGCCGCGCCGATGCTCCCTCCCGCCTCTCCCTTCTTGCCGGCTTCGCCTTTCATCATGTCTTTCGCCGCACCCAGCTACGCGTTCGCCACTCCCTTCCAGACTCCCGCCGCTTCGCCCATCCGTTCCCTCATGTCGTACGCCATGCGGCCGGGCAGCATATCCATGGCTGGCGGCTATCCGGCCCAGGAACTGTTCGACATCGATGGCCTGACCACCGCGTCGAACCAGGTGCTGGCGCGGCTGGGCGCCTGCCTGCAGTATTCCAACATCGACGGACAGGCCAGCCTGCGCGCCGAACTGGCCCGCCTGACCGCCGAACGCGGGCTGGCATGCGACCCTGACACCGAGCTGGCCGTCACGGGCGGTTCGCAGCAGGCGCTGGCGCTGGTCAGCCGGGTCATGCTGCAGCCCGGCGACCACGCTTTCATCGAAAGCCCGGCTTTTCCCAATTCGGTGCAGGCGTTGCGCTATACCGGCGCCACGGTGCATCCGGTGGCGTCCGGCCCGCAAGGCATCGACGTCGATGCGCTCGATGAAATGGCTGCGCGGCTCAAGCCCAAGATCGTCTGCGTGGTGGCGTCATTCTCGAACCCGTGCGGCGCCACCATCAGCCGGCAGCGCCGCCTGCGCCTGCTCGAACTGGCCGTCAAGCACCGCTTCCTGATCGTCGAAGACGACCCCTACGGCGAACTGCGCTTTTCCGGCGAACAGGTGCCGCCCATTGCCGCGCTGGCCGAGGGCGAAGCGCGCCACTGGGCCGTGTATATCTCGACCATGTCCAAGACGATGGCGCCCGCGCTGCGCATCGGCTGGCTGGTGGCTCCGGCCGAAGTGCGCCGCCGCTGCGTGGGCGCCAAGGCGGCCGACGACATGGCGTCGTCGGCCTGGATCCAGGAAGTGGTGGCGCAGTACCTGGCCAACGGCCGCTACCAGCAGCACGTGCCGCGTATCCGCGCCGCCTACGGGGCGCGCTGCGATGCGCTGGCGCAGGCGCTGCATAAGTACCTCGACGGCCGCGTCGCGTTCCGCAAGCCTGAAGGCGGCATGTTCTTCTGGGTGCGCCTGAACGGCGAGGCCGATGCCACCCGGCTGCTGCCCTACGCCATCGAACAAGGCATTGTGTACGTGCCCGGCAAGGCGTTCTACGCCGATCCGCAGCAAGCCGACCTGCACGCCATGCGCATGTCGTTCGCCACCATGAACGAAGGCCTGATCACCCAGGGCATCGAGCGCCTGGCCCGTGCGCTGGATGCTTGCGAGGCCAACGCGCCGGTGTCGGTGTCGCTGGCGGCCTGACGCCGCCCGGGCCTGGCTGGCGGGCGGGGCTTTCGGCGCGCTAGCGCTTGCGCCGGTACAGCAGCGAAATTTTCGCGAAGGCGATCTGCAATTCGCGGGTGCCGCCCTGGAACACCACTGGGCGGCCGCGCTGCGTGAACACCACCAGCCGCTTCGAGAACATCAGCGGCACGAACTTGGCGAACTGGATTTCGTGCCAGGCGACTTCGCGCCGGGTGATCCAGGTTTGGCGCAGGCCCGTTTCGTCGATGGTGGTGATGGATTTCTGCATGTGCCACGACACCAGCACCAGCCCCAGGAAGCACAGCACCACGATGGCGGTCAGCACCCCGCTGACCTGGCCGGGCGGCAGGCGGATGGCCGAAGACACGATCTGTACCCCGATGATGGCCAGGATGATCCAGGCCAGGATGCGCACCCAGTCGGGCCAGGCCTGGCCCGACAGCGGCAGCGGGCCGATTTCGCGCAGCAGCGCTTCGCGCTCGTCCGTGGAAGGGGGGTTGAAGATCGAGTTCATGGCGGACGGGTTCCCGGTGGCGCGGCTCGGGCAGAGACCGGATGGTCCTGCCTGGCGCGCATTCTACGTGGCTTTCCGCGCTCAGGCGGCGCGCTTGGCCGCCACGGCGTTGCCTGCCCGGCTGCCGCCCTTGCGATTCAGGTGGGACGACATCCATTGGCCGATGTCGACCACGGCGTCGAAGTCGATGCCGGTGTTTATGCCCAGGCCGCGCAGCATGTACAGCACGTCTTCGGTGGCTACGTTGCCGGTGGCGCCCTTGGCGTACGGGCAGCCGCCCAGGCCGGCCACCGAGGTATGGAAAATGCTGATGCCGGTTTCCAGAGCGGCCAGGATGTTGGCCAGGGCCTGGCCGTAGGTGTCGTGGAAGTGCCCCGACACCCGGCCCGGATCGACCACCTGGGTCACGGCGTTCATGACGTCGCGCACGCGCTGCGGCGTGCCCACGCCTATGGTGTCGGCGACGTCGATCTCGTCGCAGCCCAGCGCCACGTAGCGGCGCGCCACGTCCACCACCGCCTCGATGGGCACGTCGCCCTGGTACGGGCAGCCCAGCGCGCAACTGATGCTGCCGCGCAGTCGCACGCCCGCGGCGCGCGCCGCCTCGGCTACGGGCTCGAAGCGGGCGATTGATTCGGCGATGGAACAGTTGATGTTCTTTTGCGAAAACGCCTCGCTGGCCGCGCCGAAGATCACGACTTCGTCGGCCTTGGCCGCCAGCGCGCCCTCCAGGCCCTTCATGTTGGGGGTCAGCACCGAATAAATGACGCCGGGCTTGCGCTGGATGCGCGCCATAACGTCGGTGGCATCGGCCATCTGCGGCACCCACTTGGGCGACACGAACGAGGTGGCCTCGATGTTGGGAAAGCCGGCGGCGGTCAGGCGGTCGACCAGCTCTACCTTGATATCAGTGGATATCAGTTCTTTTTCGTTTTGAAGGCCGTCGCGGGGCGACACCTCGACGATCTTGACGCGGGAGGGCAGCGGCATGTCTCTTCCTGTGGTTGATGGGCGCCGCGCCGGGGCGCGCGCACGGATGTCGATAATCATAATAGTAGTCCCGCCAGGCGGCCTCGCCGCCGCCCGGCCGCTACCGCCCCGGCGGCTACTTCAGGCGCTGGAACCGCCCGCCGTCCAGCCGGGCCACACACCCAGCCAGTTCCAGTTCGAGCAACTGCGCGTTCAGCGTCGCGACATCCAGGCCGGTGCGCGCCTGCAGGGCGTCCAGGTGCAGCGGATCGTGTCCCAGGGCACGCAGCAGGGGCGTGTCGGGCTGCGTCGCCGGGGCGGGCGGCATTTCGCGGCTGGCGGCGGGCGCGCCGCCGCCGAGTTCGTCGGTGATGTCCTGGGCGGTTTCGACCAGCTTGGCGCCCTGGCGGATCAGGGCATGGCAGCCGCGTGACAGGGGCGAATGAATCGAACCCGGAATGGCGAAGACCTCGCGGCCGCTTTCGCCGGCCAGCCGGGCGGTGATCAGCGAGCCGCTCTGGCGCGCGGCCTCGACCACCAGCACGCCCCGCGCCAGTCCGGCCACCAGGCGGTTGCGGCGCGGAAAATGATGCGGCCGCGCGCCCATGCCCATAGGCAGCTCGGATATCAGGGCGCCGTGCGCGGCGATGCGATGGGCGAGTTCGCGGTGGCTGGCCGGATAGACGCGGTCGATTCCGGTGCCCATGACGGCGATGGTGCCCGCGCCCGCGGGGCCGGCCAGCAGCGCGCCTTCGTGCGCGGCCGCGTCGATGCCCAGCGCCAGGCCGCTGACCACGCACCAGCCGTGGCCGGCCAGGTGGCGCGCGAACGCGCGCGCGTTGTCGCAGCCGCCTGGCGTGGCGCTGCGCGCGCCCACGACCGCCAGGGCCGGCAGGTTCAGGCGCGCCGGATCGCCGTTTACATACAGCAGGATGGGGGGATCGGCGATGGTGAGCAGGCTTTGCGGATAGGCCGGGTCGGCCAGGGTCAATATATGGTGGCCGGGCTGCTCGACCCATTGCAGGGCCTGGTCGATCTGCGCCTGCATGTCGGAACCGGCAGGCGCGGCCAGTTGGCGCGCCAGGTCTTGCGGCACGTGGCGGGCCAGGGCGGGGGCGCCCAGGGCGTAGATCTGTTCGGGCAGGCCCAGCGCCGACAGCAGCGGATAGACGCTGGCCGGGCCCAGGCCCGGCTCTAGCGACAGGCGCAGCCAGGCGGACAGTTCGGCATGGGAATGCGTAAGCGGCATGTTGAGGCAGCGGGCCTTGCGAAGGTCCGCTAGTTTCGCATGGCCGCTGCACGGCCGCGCGCCGCGGCGCGACCAAAAAAGCGCCTTGCGGGGCCGCGTGGTAATGGCTGTATTAGCCGAAAACTATTAGAAATCAAGCTTCTAATGAATTATGATTAAGTCAACCCAGATAATTCTTTTTTGCTCGCCATGGCTTTGCTTTCCATCCTGCACTATCCCGATCCGCGCCTGCACAAGAAGGCCAAGCCGGTCGCGGTGGTGGATGACCGCATCCGCAAACTGGTGCGCGACATGGCCGACACCATGTACGACGCGCCGGGCGTCGGCCTGGCCGCTACGCAAGTCGACGTGCACGAGCGCGTGGTCGTCATCGACGTTTCCGAAGAAGGCAACGAACTGCGCGTGCTGATCAACCCCGAAATCACCTGGAAAAGCGACGAGCGGCAGACCTACGAAGAAGGCTGCCTGTCGGTGCCCGGTATTTACGATGAGGTCGAGCGGGCCGCGCGCATCCGCTATCGGGCGCTGGACGCTGACGGCAACCCCTATGAAGCCGAGGCCGAGGGTTTACTGGCAGTGTGCGTGCAGCACGAACTCGACCACCTCGACGGCAAGGTGTTCGTCGAGTACTTGTCCAGCCTGAAGCAGAACCGCATCAAGACCAAGCTGAAGAAAGCCGAGCGCGAAGCGCTGCGGGCCTGATCCCCATGCGCCTGGTTTTTGCCGGAACGCCGGAATTCGCTCGCGTCGCGCTCGACGCCCTGCTGGCCGCCGGCCACGATATTCCCCTGGTGCTGACCCAGCCCGACCGGCCCGCCGGCCGCGGCCTGAAACTGACGCCCAGCCCCGTCAAGCAGGCTGCCCTGGCGGCCGGCATCGAGGTGGCGCAGCCTCGCAGTCTGCGGCTGGACGGGCGCTACCCCGACGACGCCGCGCAGGCCCTGGCGCAACTGCGCCAGGCCGCGCCCGACGTCATGGTGGTGGCGGCCTACGGTTTGATCCTGCCGGCCTGGACCCTGGCGCTGCCGCCGCGCGGCTGCCTGAACATCCATGCCAGCCTGCTGCCGCGCTGGCGCGGCGCAGCGCCCATCCAGCGCGCCATCGAAGCCGGCGACACCCAGACCGGGGTGACCATCATGCAGATGGACGAAGGCCTGGATACGGGCGACATGTTGCTCGAACACCGCGTGCCCATCGGCGCCGCCGATACCGCCGCGCAATTGCACGATGCGCTGGCGGCCGCCGGCGGGCAGGCTATCGTGCAGGCGCTGGCGGCCTTGCAGGCTGGCAACCTGCCGGCCCGGCCCCAGCCGGCCGATGGCGTTACCTATGCCGCCAAGCTGGACAAGGCGCAAGCCGCGCTCGATTGCGCCCAGCCCGCCGCGCTGCTGGCCCGGCGCGTGCGCGCGTTCAACCCGGTGCCGGGCGCCACGCTGCGCCTGCCGGGGCTGGATGAGCCGGTCAAGGTATGGCGCGCGCAGGCGTTGGATGCGCCGGCCGCGCAGGCCCCCGGCAGCGTGTTGCGCGCCGGCCCCGAGGGCATCGACATCGCCACGGGATCGGGCGTGCTGCGCCTGCTCGAATTGCAGAAGGCCGGCGGCAAGCGCCAGCCCGTGGACGTATTCGTGCGAGGCTGGCAGCCGCCCGCGCATCCGCTCAAGAGCGAGTAAGGACGGCCGGCAGGTCGGCCACGGCCAGGATGACGTCGTCCGGATTGTGGGCGCGCAACGCATCCACATGGTTGTAGCCCCAGGCCACGGCGGCCGCGCGCACGCCGGCTTTGCGCGCGGCGTCGATGTCGCGCATTTCATCGCCCACCAAAACGCAGCGCTGCGGCGCTACCCGGTGTCGCGCCAGCAGCCGCTTCAGCTTGGCCGCCTTGCCGAACATGTCGGTGCCGCATTCGAAATCGTCGAACCATTCGGCGGCCTGCGGCCCCAGCACCCGCCGCACGTTGGCGGCCGAGTTCGAGCTCACCACGGCCAGCCGCAGGCCGCTGGCGCGCACCTGCGTCAGGGCCTCGGCCATGCCGTCGAACAGCCGCACGCTCGGGTCGACTTCGCGCATCAACTGGCGCACGTGCGTCATGATGGCCGGCATTTTCCACATGGGAATGCCCAGTATCTTCAGGATGTCGTGCGCGCTGTGGTGGCGCAGGCGGGCGCGCTCGGCCGCATCGGCCTTGCGAAAGCCGTACTTGTCGGCCACGCTGTCCAGAATGGATTCGAACCAGGGCAGGGTGTCGGCCAGCGTGCCGTCGAAATCGAATGCCGCCAGGTCGTATTTCAAGCGGTGCCGTCCGCCGGATAGGCGTCGCGATCGGCGCGGCGCACCCAGTGCATGACCGGGGCCAGCGCCTCGATGGGAGGCGCGCTGTTCACCAGGCGCTGTGCGTCCGTCCAGGGGTAGGGCAGCGCGGTCAGCCAGGCAAACACGGCCGGCGCCGTGTCGGGCGGCAGGCTGAGCATGGTCTCGATGGTGATCGTCAGCCGGCGCGCCAGGTGGGGCGAAGGCTGGAACTCCCAGTCGTAGCTGCCGCAGCCCACGCGCACCTGGCCGGTGGCCTTCTCGGTCATGCCCACGAACCAGTCACAGGTGTAGCCGGACAGCACCGCGTCTGCGCCCGGATGGGCCAGGTAAAACGTGAAGACGTTTTCGTAGGTCTGCCCGAAGGTGCGCACCAGGGCGTCGGTAATGGCCTCGCGGCCGCGCGCTTCGGGCGGGAAGGCGATGGCCTGGGTGCGCAGCGTCATCTTCAGCACTGCGTCGGCCGCGAAGGCGCGTGCCATATACAGGGGGCGGTTTTCGTCCTTGGCGCGCAGGTAGTCGCGCATCAAGGACGCCGTACTGGCTGGGGTGACCGTAGCTGTTGGCATGGCGGAAGTACCCGATAGACGAGGTTCAGTGTCAGTGTTCGCCGGGGTCGATCCATTTGGACACGGTGGGCGGCTGGTAGGCGGCATAGCGGTCCAGCAGCGCGGCGGGCTGGCTTTCCACGACCAGCATGGCGCGATGCTCGGCGCGCATGAACGATTCCTGCACGGCATGATCCAGGAACCCGGCCAGCTGGTCGTAGTAGCCGGCAATGTTCAGCAGGCCGCACGGTTTTTCGTGCATGCCCAGCTGGGCCCAGGTCCAGGTTTCGAAAATTTCTTCCAGCGTGCCCGCGCCGCCGGGCAGCGCCACGAAGCCATCGGCGCGTTCGGCCATCATGGTCTTGCGTTCGTGCATGGACTGCACCACGTGCAGCTCGGTCAGGCCGGAATGGCCGAGTTCTTTGCGCATCAGCGGCTCGGGAATAACGCCGATGACGCGGCCGCCCTCGGCCATGACGGCATCGGCCACGATGCCCATGATGCCCACGCTGGCCCCGCCGTACACCAGGCCTATATCGCGGCGCACCAGTTCACGGGCCAGTTCGCGCGCGCCGTCGGCGTAGGCAGGAATGCGGCCGCCATTGGAGCCGCAATAAACGCATATGTTCTTCAGTTTCATGGTCGGCAGATAAGAGCCAGTTACAAAGTTGCAGCGAATTTTGGCTGGGATTCAGTAACTAGTTTACGCAACTTGGGGACGCACCCCAGATAGACCAGGCAATGTTTAGACACAGCCTGGGCACGGCAGCATCGATACACTGAGTTGGCAGGCGCCTGGGGGCGTTGTTGTGTTGCCCCGCGCCACATAAACAAAGGAGCCAACAATATGCCGCAAACATCTGAATCCCAGTCCCGCCAGGGATCGTTCGACATGGACGTGACCGCGATACGCGCCCGGGCACGCCAGGACATCGAGTCCGGCGCGGTCACCGAGGGCTATCGGGCCGACCGCGAGGCCGTACTGAAGTTGCTGAATGAAGCCCTGGCTACAGAAGTGGTCTGTGTGCTGCGCTACAAGCGCCACTATTTCATGGCGCGCGGGTTGAATGCCGAGCCCGTGGCGGCCGAGTTCGCCGAGCACGCCGCCGAGGAGCTCAGCCATGCCGACCGCATTGCCGAGCGCATTGTGCAGCTGGGCGGCGAGCCCAATCTGTCGCCGGTGGGGCTGCTGGAGCGCAGCCACTCGGAGTACGTCGAAGCCAATACGCTGACCGAGATGATCAAGGAAAACCTGATCGCCGAGCGCATCGCCATCGACAGTTATCGCCAGATGGTCGACTACGTGGGCGACAAAGACCCCACGACGCGCCGCCTGCTGGAAGAGATTCTGGCCGTGGAGGAAGAGCACGCCGATGATTTGTCGGATTTCCTGGCGAGGAGTTGACGAGGGGGCGTGAGCGCAGGGCGTCCGCGCAGGCTGCCCCGCCGCCCAACGCGCCCGCGCCGCCTGGCCGGACGGCGCGGGACCCGGGTTGGCGAAAGGCGCTGGGGCGCGGGCTGTGCCGTCTGTCGGCTGGCGCGCGAAGGGGGGCGCTAGACTGCTTCGCCGTGCAGGTCGTATTCGTCGGCGGCGGTGATGCGCACGCGCGCCATGTCGCCTGGCCGCAGCGTGGCGGCGTTGCCGACATACACGCAGCCGTCGATCTCGGGCGCGTCGGCGCTGGATCGGCCCACCGCGCCGTCGGCGTTCACTTCGTCGATCAGCACGTCGATCTCGCGGCCCACGCGGGTTTGCAGGCGGGCGGCCGAGATGGCCTGCTGGTGCGCCATGAAGCGGTCCCAGCGCTCTTGCTTGACCTCGTCGGGCACGGCGCCGTCCAGTTCGTTGGCGGGCGCGCCGTTTACCGGCGAATACTGGAAACAGCCTACGCGGTCGAGCTGCGCTTCGCTCATCCAGTCGAGCAGGTACTGGAAGTCGGCCTCGGTTTCGCCCGGAAAGCCCACGATGAACGTGGAGCGCAGGGTGAGGTCGGGGCATTCTTCGCGCCAGCGCTTGATGCGCGCCAGGGTCTTGTCTTCGAAGGCCGGGCGCTTCATGGCCTTCAGGATGCGCGGGCTGGCGTGCTGGAAGGGGATATCCAGGTAGGGCAGCACCTTGCCCTGCGCCATCAGCGGGATCACCTCGTCGACGTGCGGGTACGGGTATACGTAGTGCAGGCGCGTCCAGACGCCCAGTTCGGACAAGGCCGCACAGAGCTCGGTCATGCGCGTCTTGATGGGGCGCCCGTTCCAGAAGCCGCTGCGGTATTTCAGGTCGACCCCATAGGCGCTGGTGTCTTGCGAAATTACCAACAGTTCTTTCACGCCTGCCTTGACCAGCCGTTCGGCCTCGCTCAGCACGTCGCCCACCGGCCGGCTGACCAGGTCGCCGCGCATGGACGGAATGATGCAGAAGCTGCAGCGGTGGTTGCAGCCCTCGGAAATCTTCAGGTAGGCATAGTGGCGCGGCGTCAGCTTCACGCCCTGCGGCGGCACCAGGTCGACATAGGGGTTATGGTCGGCCTTCGGCGGCGCGGCCCGGTGCACTTCGCGCACGACCTGCTCGTACTGCTGCGGGCCGGTCACGGCCAGCACGCTGGGGTGTATTTCGCGGATTACCGACTCTTCGACGCCCATGCAGCCGGTGACGATCACCTTGCCGTTCTCGGCGATGGCTTCGCCAATGGCTTCGAGCGATTCGGCCTTGGCGCTGTCGATGAAGCCGCAGGTGTTGACGACCACCACGTCGGCGTCGTCGTAGCTGGGCGTGACCTGATAGCCTTCGGTGCGCAGTTGGGTCAGGATGCGTTCGGAGTCGACCAGGGCCTTGGGACAGCCGAGTGAAATAAATCCCACTTTTGGTGGTTGAGATTTGTATGTCATTGATATTAATGAATTTTATTTGGGGCCCAGGATGGTGGCCCCAAGGGTGTGTAAAAGTTGCCCCTAGGCGACAAACAGACTACGAAATTCTACCGGTTCAACGCGACTGAGATCCGATCAAGCAAATATGCCGTGAATTTCCCTGCGGTGTGCGCCGATCTTTCCCTCTGGGCGGATGCATCCACGTCGGCATTGAAGGTGTACGTAGGCGCATTCGAGTGGCCGCGGGCTATTACCCGCATAAATTCAGGGGCGCAACGATGCCGATCACAGCTGGGGCAGTGGCCGTGAGCCGCCGTTAGTGACCGGTCGCTGCCGACCCAAAGCGGGCGTTCTCCGGCCCGCGAGACAGCGCAATTTTGAGTGGTCGAGCCCGGCGGGCTATATCGATTGCTGTCTCGTCCGTGCGGACAAAGAAGCGGCAGATTCCTTGCGTTCGCTGTAACGGTCTACCAGGTATGGCGCGACATCGCGTGTGAGAAGAGTGAACTTCATAAGTTCCTCAATGACGTCGACGAGTCGGTCATAGTAGGGCGAGGGCTTCATTCGACCGGCATCGTCGAATTCTTGGTAAGCCTTGGCGACGGATGACTGATTCGGGATGGTCAGCATGCGCATCCAACGCCCCAGCACTCGCATTTGGTTCACAGCGTTGAATGACTGCGATCCGCCTGACACCTGCGTGACCGCCAGCGTCTTGCCTTGGGTAGGGCGCACGGCACCAACTGACAGAGGGATCCAGTCGATCTGCGTCTTCATCAATCCAGTCATCGCGCCGTGCCGCTCTGGAGAGCTCCACACCATTCCTTCCGCCCATTGGACCAGCTCGTGAAGCTCTCGGACCTTTGGATGGTCTTCGCTGACGTCATCGACCAGCGGCAGCCCAGAGGGGTTGAACAGCCGGGTTTCGCCACCGAGGGCCTGGAGCAGGCGCGCGGCCTCCTCGGCGACAAAGCGACTGTAGGAACGCTCGCGCAAGGACCCGTACAGCAGCAGGAAGCGAGGCGCATGGGTAGCTCGCACGGGCGAAAACAACTCGGCCGTGCTCAGTTGTACGAGCAGTGACGGGTCAACGTTCGGCAAATCGGCGAGAACTTTAGACACGATTGCCCTCGGAGTCGATCAGGGGCTCGCCATCTTCCTTGTTGAAGGCACCACGTTGGGCCTGGGGCAGGATGTCCAGGACTGCTTCCGACGGCCGGCATAGCCGAGTGCCTAGCGGCGTCACCACGATAGGGCGATTGATCAGGATCGGATACTGGAGCATAAAGTCGATCAACTGTTCCTCAGTCCATTTCGGATCCGACAGACCCAGTTCATCGTAGGGCGTTCCCTTTTGGCGCAGCACGTCGCGCGCCGGTATACCCATAGTGGCAATCAGCTTCTTTAGCGTTTCAGCGTTGGGTGGCGATTTCAGATACTCGATAATTGTCGGCTCTGCGCCGCTATTTCGGATCAACCCGAGGACATTGCGAGATGTCCCGCAGGCAGGGTTGTGATAGATCGTGATGGAACTCATGACATCTCTCCGTTGATACAAAACTGGAATTTCAATTGGCCGTGGACCGCGCTCTCAACACCACAAGCGCGCCGAATGCGGCCGAGCCAATGCCACCGGATAGCCACAGCGCGTTGGCTCCCCAGGAGTCCAAGGCAAGGCCAAAGAGAAATGGGGAAGCCGCTTGCGCGACTCGCGCCGGCATCATTAACCAGCCCTGGCGAGCGCCATAGCCCTGAGGGCCGAACAACGCCAGGGGCAATGTGCCCTTGGCGATGGTCAGAATGCCGTTTCCCGCCCCGTGCAGAATGGCGAACACTGGAGCCATCGCAGGGCCGCCGGTCAGCAGCACCGCAACGCCGGCGGGATGCGCAAGCGCCGCCAGCCGGGCCGACAACAACGGATGAACCTGTCGCAGGAATCCGAACTCAAGCAGGCGTCCAGCCACCTGTGCGGGACCGATTAGCGCGCCTACCGCCACCGCCGCTGTGAGCGTCGCGCCTGTGGCTTCCAGCATTCGCGGCAAATGCGTTGCCATCGCGGTGCTGATGAACCACGTTGCCGCGAAGACGAAGGCAAGAAGGGCCGTGGCGTAAACCTGCTGTTTCGGCTCGGAAGCAGGCGGGGACGACTGGACGTGTGCGTTGTTGGAGGCACTTGGGATTTCTGGCTTCGAGACAGCTGCCGCCTTAGGGAGCCAGGCATTCAGCGGCAGGCCGACCACTAGATGCAAACCTGCCCATCCCAGGCAAGCGCCGCGCCAACCGAACTGCGCTTCCATCCAGGAGGATAGCGGCCAACCCACAGTGCTGGCGAACCCAGCAATCAGCGTAATCCCGGTGATGGCGCCGCGGGCATGATGACCATACAGGCGAACCAGGCTGGAGAAGGCCGCTTCGTAGAGTCCGGATCCCATCGCCGCCCCCATAACGAGCCAGGCGGCAACCATCGTCCACAGCCCTTGAGCGGCGGCAAGCATCCCCAGCCCCGACGCAAATAGCAAACTCGTGCTGACCAGGACGATTCTCCCGCCGCGACGATCGATCGCTTGTCCTGCCCAGGGACCTACCAACGCTGATGCGACCATGGCGATCGAAAAGGCCGCGTACACCGTGGGCGCGGATACACCCAGGTCGCGGGCTATCGGATCTGCCAACATCGCGGGCAAGTAGTAGGACGACGCCCAGGCTAGGGTCTGAGCGGTTCCCAGTGTGCCGACTACTCGAATCGGGGCGCCGGACACGAATCAGTTCCGCTTGGCGCCGGCGTCGTACCAGCCTTTGCTCTGATTGACGATCCGCACGACCAGCAACATCACGGGCACCTCAATAAGCACGCCCACGACAGTAGCCAGGGCAGCGCCAGACTGGAATCCGAACAGGCTGATCGCGGCGGCGACGGCAAGCTCAAAGAAGTTGGATGCACCGATAAGCGCAGATGGGCACGCAATGTTGTGCTTCTCTCCAACGCGGCGGTTGAGCCAGTACGCCAAGCCCGAGTTGAAGAACACCTGGATGAGGATCGGCACGGCCAGCATTGCGATCACCAGAGGCTGGCCGATGATGGCTTCGCCCTGGAATGCGAACAACAGCACCAGCGTCAGGAGCAGCGCCGCCATCGAGAACGGCCCGATTCGCTCCAGCGCCGCTTCAAACGCCATTTGGCCGCGGCGAAGCAGTGCGCGGCGCCAGAGCTGGGCGAGAATGACCGGAATCACGATGTACAGCCCGACTGACACCAAGAGCGTGTCCCACGGTACGGTGATAGCCGATAGACCCAGCAATAGTCCAACCACGGGCGCGAAGGCGAACACCATGATTGTGTCGTTCAGCGCCACCTGCGACAGCGTGAAAACCGGATCGCCACCGGTCAACCGGCTCCAGACGAAGACCATGGCAGTACACGGCGCCGCGGCCAGGAGAATCAGGCCGGCGATGTAGCTATCCAGTTGGTCGGCGGGCAACCAAGGGGAGAAAATCTGGCGGATGAAAAGCCACCCCAAGAAGGCCATCGAGAAAGGCTTGACGGCCCAGTTGATGAAGAGCGTCACGCCGATGCCGCGCCAATGCTGCTTGACCTGGCCTAGTGCACCGAAGTCCACCTTGAGCAGCATCGGAATGATCATCACCCAAATCAGGATTCCAACCGGCAGGTTTACCTGGGCGATTTCCAAGCGGCCAATTGTCTGGAACAACGACGGCATGAGCTGGCCCAGCGTCACGCCCAACACGATGCAAAGGAAGACCCAAAGCGTGAGGTAGCGCTCGAAAACACTCATCCTGGGGTGTTGGCGCGGAGCCGGCGCCGCCTGTGTACTGGACGACATCTGACTACTCCGGGGACTGGCCGATCCCACGCAGCTCGGTCTGGAGCGACATGGCGTCAAGGCGATCAAGCGACAAAGACAGGAATAGTTCGATACGCCGTTTGAGCATGCGTGCTGCGTCGTGGAAGGCCTTGATGCGTTCTTCTTCGCTTCCCTCATGCGCCGCAGGGTCCGGCACGCCCCAATGCGCAGTCATCGGATGGCCGGGCCACACGGGGCAAACTTCACCCGCCGCGTTGTCGCATACCGTGATGATGAAGTCCATCTTTGGGGCGTCTGGGGTAGCAAATTCATCCCAGCTCTTGCTACGGCAGCCGTACGTCGGCAACGAATACGATTCAAGGGTATTCAGTGCCAAGGGATGGACTTCGCCCTTGGGCGTGCTGCCCGCGGAGTACGCCCGGAAACGACCTGCACCGAGTCCGTTGAGCAGCCCTTCGGCCAGAATTGAACGCGCGGAATTACCCGTGCAAAGAAACAGCACGTTGAAAGGGGAGTGCGACATGGAGGTTCCTAGCAGCAGCGGGTGGAGGTGTTTGCTTTCGGGGTGCGGCAACTAGTGGGCGCTGGCGCGTTCACCGGCGGCGCACAGCAGGTCGGTGCGGTGGCCTGACTGGCTGGCGTGCCATGCGACTCGCCATAGGTCGGAATGGTGCCGAGCGTGTGAAAGTGTTCCCACGCCAACCCTTGTGGATCTGTGATCCAGTATTTCTCGCTGCGGGCGTAGCAGCAGGATGTTTCCCCCTGATCTTCGAGGACCAGGCGGGCAGTCTCAGCGCTGGACTTCAACGCCTCCAGTTCCTCGGCGCTATCGGCTTGAATCCCGAAATGGTCTACGCCTCGGCCAGCGCCGCGCGTTGATATCGCGAAATTCACTGGAGGGTCGTCAAGCATCCACTTTGCATAGTCCGACTCGACGCGAGCCGGCTTCTGGACGAACAGCTGGGAATAGAAGCCAATGTTTCTGGCCAGGTCGTCGACGTGCAAATGAACATGAAAGCGCTTCATAGGGAACTCCCGGTTAGCAGGTCGCACAGCTGGCGATGGCGGAAGCCTCGCAGGGCGCACCTTCGCAACAGTGTTCGGTGAGGTATCTGAGCAACCCATTCATTTGGGAAAAGTCGGCGCGATAGATTAGGTTGCGGCCCTGTTGCTCGACGCTCACCAAGCCGGCATGGGCTAGCTCCTTCAGGTGAAAGGACAACGCGTTCCTTGCAACGCCGAGTTGGTCCGCGAGCACGCTGGGTGTGAGGCCGAGAGGCCCTGCCACAACCAGGGCGCGGAACGTGCGTAGCCTCTGAGGATGGGCAAGGCCTGCGAGAGCAGAGATGGCTTGATCTTCATTCATTATTCAATAATACAACAAATATTGAATAACTGGCTTCGTTGTACGTTCAGTGCACCATCAAGCGTTCACCGGGAAGGCGGATGGCAGCTCTTGGCCGTGAGCCGCCGTTCGCGCCGTCCGCTCCCGCCCCCACTTCTCCGAGTTTAGATAGAGACGGCTAAGGCCAGTCCAAGGAAACCTATGGTTTACAGTTACTTAAGTAGCGAAGGGCCAGGTGGAATCAGCCCTCGCCATCCCTGCGCTCGATCTCATGGGTAATTCGTTCCTTTAGCGCCAGCAGGTCCTTGGCATGTCGCCGGGCGATTGGCGCAGTGGACTCGTCGGTAGTCAGGCTGAGATTCAGCGCCAAGGCCTGCCCGCCACGCAGTATCAGGGGCGTGGACAACGCGACCACGCCGGGCTGCCACGAGGCGGCACAGTAATCGTCGGCCACGACTTTGGCGATGGCTTTGTCGACAGCGGCTTCGATGGGTTCCCAGGTGGCGCTGCGGTAGCCGCGCCTGATGATGCTTAACAGCGCGTCGCGAATCTCCGCGTTCAAGGTGGCCAGGTAAGCGCGTCCCAGCGATGTCAGCTCGATGGGAACACGTTGGCCCGCGACGATGGACCGCAGCGTAGCCTTGCGGTTGTACCGGAAAGACTCCAGGTAGATCATTTCGGCGCGGTCCGGGGCGGCCAGGCCGACGTTGACCTTGAGCTTGATGGACAAGTCCTGCATCAGCGGAGCGGCCGCCTTGAGCACGGGCGAGGCGGCGCGCATGGCGTGTCCCAGGCTTAACACGGGCGCTGCAAGCCGGTACGCACGCGCTGCGCGATCGTGCTCAAGGAAACCGCTGGTCACCAATGTCTGCGTCAGCCGGCTGACCGTTGCGGCCGACAACCCCGTGCGTTCCGCCAGTTCGCCGTTTCCCAACAAATCGGTGCCGGGGCGGAACGCGCGCAGTATCTCCAGGCCGCGTTCCAGCGATCGGTTCTGGCTGACGCCATCGAAACGGCGGCGGGTTTCAGGGCGCGTTGCAGGCTTCGCGGAGGCTGCCATGTAATTCCATTCTGTGGAAATAGGAGCGTGTCTTCCGCCACTGTAACGCCTACTGTGTCGTTAATGCCAGCCAAGAAAAGACCTGCAACCGGAGCAGCTGGCCTTTCGATATGACGGAGCTTAGAGATGGCGGACTACGAATTCATCAAACTTCAATCCGATCAGGGCGTGGCGACGCTGACGTTGAATCGGCCGGAAAAGCGCAACGCGATCAGCGACCCGATGCGCGCCGAGCTGATCCATGCCCTGGAATCCGTTGCCCAGGATCGGGCCATCAGGGCCCTGGTCCTGACTGGAGCAGGAAAAGGGTTCTGTGCCGGCGGGGATATTTCGGGCATGCAGCGTCGCATGGATGCGCCCGCGGGCGAGGTGGCTTTCAATGGCTGGTTCCGTCAGCAGCGAGTGCACCATGCGGTCGGCCTGTTGTTCCACATGCCCAAGCCGACGATTGCTGCAGTGAATGGCGCGGCCGCCGGGCTGGGCGCGGACACCGCGCTGAGCTGCGACTTCATCGTCGCGTCCGAAAACGCGACTTTTACCTGGAGCTACATCGCGCGTGGCCTGATCCCGGATGGGGGCGGCATGTATTTCCTGCCTCGTCGAGTAGGCCTGGCGCGCGCCAAGGATCTGATCTATTCCGGCCGCAAGGTGGCGGCCGACGAGGCGCTCGCGCTGGGCATCGCCGATCGCCTGGTTCCGGCCGGCGACGAACTGCGGGCGGCGCAGGCGTGGGCGGCCGATCTGTCGGAAGGATCTCCCACCGCGCTGGCCCTGAGCAAGTCGATTCTGGATCAGAGCTCTGAACTGACTGCAGACCAGGTGTTCGCGATGGGCAGCCAGGCACAGGGTATCTGCTACACGAGCACCGAGCATCGCGACTCCGTGGCGGCGTTTCTGGCCGGGATGGCCCAAGCCAAGGGAGAAAAAAAATGACCGGGCTCGCGAAGTTGCTGCGCCCTCGAAGCGTGGCTGTGGTCGGCGCATCGGCCGATCGGGCCAAGACGTCGGGCCGGCCGGTGGGCTACTTGCGCAAGCATGGATTCCGGGGCCGGGTGTACCCGGTCAACCCCAGGGCTTCGGACATCGACGGCCTGCGTTGCTATCCCGACGTGCAGTCCCTGCCAGAGGCGCCGGACGTGGCGATTGTGTTGCTCGGCGCAGAGCGTACGCAACAGGCTGTCCGTGATCTGGCGGCTATGGGCACGGGCGCGGCAATCGTGCTGGCCAGCGGCTATTCCGAGACCGGAGAAGGCGGCGCGCGCCGCCAGCGCGAACTGCTTGAAGCGGCTGGCAGCATGCGCATTCTGGGCCCGAACACGATCGGGTTGGTCAATCTGACCGATCGCGTCATCTTGTCCGCCAGCGGTGCATTGGAGGTCGATCAGCTGCACAGCGGCGCGATCGGCCTGGTGTCGCAGAGCGGCGGCATCCTGGGCGCGTTGCTGTCGCGCGCCGTGGCGCGGGGCATCGGCTTTTCGAAGCTGATCTCCACCAGCAACGAGGTCGACCTGAACCTCGCCGACTTTGTCGACGCGCTGGCGGACGACCCGGCGACACGCGTGATCGCGCTGTACGTCGAGACCATCCGCAACCCCAGGGCATTCCGCGCGGCCGCTCGCAAGGCCGCGCTCGCAGGAAAGCCGATCGTGGCCTTCAAGATCGGACGCTCGGAGTCCGGAGCGCAAGCCGCCGCATCGCACACTGGGGCGCTGGCGGGTGCGGACGGCATGTATGACGCCCTGTTTGAAGAGGCGGGCATCATTCGCGCGCAGACCTTCTCGGATCTGCTGGATATTCCGGCCGCCTTGGCTGGCGAACGCAAGCTCCGCGGCCGCCGGGTGGCGATCCTGACATCGACGGGCGGCGCCGGCACGCTTGTCGCGGACTGCCTGGGCGTCGCGGGGTTTGCGCTGCCCGCGCCGGATGCACGCACGGGCGAAGCGCTGCGAGCGCTGCAAAAAGGCGACCATGCGGCGTTAGACCGAAATCCGATTGACGTGACGCTGGCTGGCCTGCAGCCAGACCTGCTGCGCAGCGCAATCCGCATCGTGCTGGAGGGCGACGCGTACGATGCGCTGGTCGTCATCGCGGGGTCATCCGCCGTGGCGCAGCCAGAGCTGATGGCCGGTGCGCTCAGGGATTCGCTCGCGCTGAGCGACAAACCCCTGATGGCCTATATCAGTCCGCATGCCCCCGCCGCGGCAGAGATGATCAGTCGTTTCGATATTCCGGCCTTCTACGCGCCGGAGAGCGTCAGCGCGGCGTTGTCGGCGATGTGGAAAGTGCAGGCGCGCGGCATGCATGCGGGGACGGCATTCCGGCCGCGCGCGGCGCAGGTGCCGGTGGCCTGCAACGAATACGGTTCACTCGACGAGGCCCAGGCCAAGGCCTTGTTCGCCCGCTTTGGCGTTCAAGGCGTGCGAGAGATCATCGTGCGCACCGAAGCCGAGGCGATCGAGGCCGCGCGGAAGCTGGGGCCGCGCGTGGTGCTGAAGCTCTTGTCCGGAAAAATCACGCACAAGAGCGACGTAGGCGGCGTTGCGGTCAATATTGCGGCGCAAGACATCGCCCAACGGCTGCGGCAGATGGCGCAGGACGTGCGGCGGCATACCGGTAGCGAACCCGACGCGTACCTGGTCCAGGAAATGATCTCCGGCGCGGCAGAGGTGATTGTCGGCTTGCACAAAGACCCGTTGGGCACCGCCATCTTGTTGGGCATGGGCGGCGTGGTGGCCGAACTGGTCCGCGATACCACTTTGCTGCTGTTGCCCGAGGATGGCTCGGCGTTGAGCGCGGAGCAGGTCGAGGCGGCCTTGCGGCGCCTGAAAACGTGGCCCCTGCTGGACGGATATCGCGGGCGGAAGCGTGCGGACGTTCCGGCGCTGGTCGAGGCTGTGCTGGCGTTCTCGCGCATGGCCGAGGCCTTGCAAGATCAGCTGCTGGAAGCCGAGATCAACCCGCTGTTCGTCAAACCGCTGGGGCAGGGCGCATACGCGGCTGACGGCATCGCGCTCTTGCGGGACGCGCCAACGTAATTCCAGCAGACGGAATCGATGCGGTGGCAAACGAGTTTGCCGCTCCTACACTTTTCTCATGCGCCGCACTCAGATAGGCGCCGTAAATATCAGGAGACTATTCATGAAGACTAGCCAGGTCGCGACGCGACGCATCAAGGCGCTCGGCGCCATACTGTTGACGGCGGGCGTGCTGGCGGCGCCGCAGGCAAGGGCGGCCTTCCCGGATCGGCCATTGCGGATCGTAGTGCCGTTCACACCAGGCGGCGGCACCGATACTGTTGCCCGTCAGCTGGCCAGGGAACTGACCGATGAACTTGGCCAATCGGTGGTGGTCGAGAACCGCCCGGGCGCCAGCACCATCATCGGCACCGAAACCGTCGCCAAGAGCGCGCCGGACGGCTACACCATGTTGATGTCGACCTTCGCGCACGCGGTGAATCCGGCCATACACAAGAAGCTGCCCTACGACACGGATCAGGCGTTCGCGCCGGTGGCGATGATAGGAAAGTCTCCCAATGTTCTGGTGGTGTCGCCGAAATCCCAGTTCAAGAGCGTGCAGGACATTCTCGTGTATGCGAAGGCCCATCCGGGCAAGCTGACGTTTGGGTCGTATGGCAATGGCACGTCTGCGCATTTGGCGGGCGAGCTGTTCAAGAGCCTGGGCAAGGTGGATATCCTGCACGTGCCGTACAAGGGCGCAGGCCCGGGAATCAACGACCTGATCGGCGGACAGATCGACATGATCTTCTCGACGTCGGCGAGCGTCAGCGGTCACATAAAAAGCGGCCAATTGCGGGCACTGGCGGTAACGACCAAGGATCGCTCGCCTGCCTATCCTGGCGTGCCCACGGTGGCTGAATCCGGCGAGCCGGAGTATTTCGTCGATAGCTGGTACGGCGTGTTCGTGCCGCAAGGCACGCCCAAGGCGGTAATTGATCAATTGAACGCCGCGATCAAGAAGGTGTCGAAGCAGCCGGACTTCCAAAAGGCGCTGGAGCTCGAAGGCCTGGTCGCGACGGTAGGTACACCCGAGGCGCTGGGGGAATTCGTGAAGCAGGAAGAGGTTCGTTGGGGCAAGATCGTCAAGGACGCAGGGATCACCGATAACCCCTGAGCAAAAGCCCGCCGCATTATCGGGCCATGCGGCGCTTCAGAAACTCGAACTACCCGCATCGGCGTGGTGCCGGGCCGCGCGCACTTGCGCGGCATGGCGTAGCCGGACATATAACTGTTGGTCGCGATTTCCCGCTGTCAGAGCTCCAGTTGCAAGGGCGGCCCGTCGGCCGCCGGGGCCGCGCAGCAGATCAGCGCATGGCCTTGCGGCACCGTGTATTCCGGACGCTTGGAATAAGCCACCGCGCCTTGCACGATACGCGTGCGGCAGGTGCCGCAGCTGCCGTTGCGGCAGCCGAACTCGGGCGACAGCCCGTGCTGTTCGGCCAACTCCAGCAGCGAGCCGTCGCCCGGGTTCCATTGCGCCTGCCGGGCGGACCGCCGGAAGAGTACCGGCACCGGTTCGATCGCCGGCGGCGGGGACGGGGCTTGCGGCTGCGCATCGGGCCGCTGCTGCCGTACCAGCGACGAACCGCCGAATGACTCCGCGTGAATCCGGTCGTCAGGTATGCGCAGCGCGCGCAGCGCGTCGTACAGCGATTGCATGAAGGAAGCCGGCCCGCACAGGTAGAAATCGTAGTCGTCCAGCGGCAGGTGCCTGCGCAGCACGTCGATATCGATGCGGCCGGCTTCGTCGTAGTCGCTGCCGGCCTGTGCCCCGGCCGGGTCGCTGAGCAGGCGCACGACGCGGATCGCGCCGTCGCCCTGCGTCTGCAGCGACGCGATTTCCTCGGAAAAGGCCCGCTCGCGCAGGGTGCGCGCCGCATGGAACAGCCAGGCGGGCCGCATGTGCCGCGTGCGCCGGCCTTCATAAACAATGTGGCGCAGCATGGCCAGCAGGGGCGTCACGCCGATTCCGGCCGCCAGCAGCACGGCCGGGCGCCCGGCGGCGGGTTCCATGGTGAAGGCGCCGGCCGGGGCGCGGGCTTCGATCATGTCGCCCACTTTCACCTGGTCGTGCAGGTGCTGCGAGGCCGCGCCATCGCGCTTGACGCTGATGCGGTAGCCCGGATCGGACGGCGCCACCGACAGGGTGTAGGTACGCATCACGGGCTTTGCGCGGCCGGGTATCGCCAGGCGGACGGGCAGGAACTGGCCGGCGCGGTGCCCGATGCGCCCGGCGCCGTCGACGGGTTCCAGGTGGAATGACCGCACGGTGCTGCTTTCGTCCACAATGCGCGCCACGCGGAACGGGCGCCAGTGCTCGGCCAGGTCGGTAGCGCGCCGGCGCCCGGCGGCTTCGTCCCAGTTTCCGGTCAGCAGCGAGCTGGGCGAGGCGCCCGCGTCGTGGCGAGTCCAGCGCAGCGGCAGAGCCTGCTCGCGGCGCACAATGACGTCGGGAAAGAAGCGCCAGAGCCGCTCCGCGCCCTGGAACGCGGCGATGTCGGGAGAATCCACAATGACTTCGGCGCGGCCGCTCATCTGCAGCAGCTCGCCGCTGTCGAAATCGGCAAAGGTCACGCCGGCCCTGGGGTTGACCATGAAGTTGCCCAGCGTGTTGAAGAACAGATTGCCGGAGAAATCGGGAATGGTCATGCCGCCGTCACTGTCCAGGCGCACGAAACCCGGCCTGCCGCCGCGGTGCGACACATCTACCTGGCGGGTCGCGTCGGGAAGGTCCGCATACGAGGCCACGAAGAACGAGTCTGCACGGGCGATCAGTGTCCTGGCGCGGTCGTCAAGGGCATCCAGCGCCTGCGGCGGGATGTCTGCCGGCACGGCGGGATCGCGCGTGAAGGCGACGCTGCGCTGCTGGATATAGCGTGGGCAATTGCCGAAGCTCTGTTCCACATCGATGTGGGCGATCTGGCCCAGGGCGTGGCGCAGCACACCATTCATGCGGTTGCGGCGGCGCGTGGCCAGGTCGATGCCCAGCAGCCCGATGGCGTTGCCGTCTTGCAGGCCGGCATCGGCGGGGTCGCCGGCCTCGCGGGCCAGCGCCAGCGTCATGCGGCGCGGATCGGGGCTGGCCAGAAAGCCGGGGCTGCCTGCGCGCAGCGTGGCCCACACCGCGCCATCCGGCGCCACGGCGCCGATGACCACGAAAGGCAGCTGCGCGAAAAATTCACGATGCTGATCGGGCATATAGTCGCGCACGTAGCGGCGGCCGACGTCATCCATCTTGGCCAGTGCCCCCGCCTGCGATTGCAGGGCGAGTTCGCCGGCGTGCCAGGGCGAGGGCGGCATGGCGTCAGGCCGCCAGGCCGACGGGGGTGCGCTGGAACTCCACGAACCCGGGCAGGGCCTCTACGCGGGCCAGCCATTGCCGTACGTGGGGATAGCCCTGCAAGTCGACGCAACCTTCCGGCGCGCGCGCCGTGTAGCTGTACAGCGCCACGTCGGCAATGGTGGGCTGGGGGCCGGCGATCCACGGGCCGGCGGCCAGCGCATCGTCCATGCGCTTGAGCACCACATGGGCGCGGGCAATCGCCGCCTCGGCGTCCAGGGGCGCGCCGAATACAGTCACCATCCGCGCCGCGGCCGGCCCGAAGGCGATGTCTCCGGCCGCTACCGAAAGCCAGCGCTGCACGGCCGCGGCCTGCGCGGGCGTTTCGGGCAGCCAGTCGGTCTTGCCGAATTTCTTGCTCAGATAGACCAGGATGGCGTTCGAGTCGGCCACAGCGATATCGCCATCCACCAGCACCGGCACTTGGCCGAAGGCATTGAGCTTCAGGAACTCGGGCTGTTTATGGGCGCGCCTGGCCAGGTCCACTTCGACCAGCTCGACGGGCTGGCCGATCAGCGACAAGAACAGGCGGGCGCGGTGCGCATGGCCCGAGAGCGGGTGGTGGTAGAGCTTCATGGCGGCGTCCTATGGTTGCAGGTTTGGCACGTAATGATGTGCTGAAACAATCATAGGCAGGCCGTCAGGCAAGAAAAACAGCCGGTTGCGCAAGATATTATTCTTGTTTTCACAATAATTGGCGCAGACTGCCGCAGGGCGGGTTTGACGGCGGGCCGTCAATTAAGTGACTGGTCCGCGCGCAGGCGGTCGATGGCGAGGTCCAGGAAGGCGCGCACCTTCCGCATGGCATGCCGGCCTTCGCGGTGGATGACGTGGATCGGCACCGGCGGGGGCTCGTACTCGGCCAGCACCACGCGCAGCCTGCCGTCGTGCAACTCGCTCGCCACCTGGTAAGACAGTACGCGCGCCAGGCCCAGCCCGGCGACGGCGGCGGAAATGGCCGAGTCGTTGGTCGAGGTGGCAAGCCGCGGCGCGATGCGCAGCGGCCTGGGCTCGCCCTGTTCCATGAAACGCCATTCCGGCAGCGTGTTGACGCCGGTGGTCTGGATCAGCGTGTGCCGCTGCAGATCGTCGAGGTTGCGGGGGAGGCCGTGCCGCTGCAAATAGGCGGGCGCGGCGCACACCACGCGCCGCACGCGGCCTACCAGAATGGCCTGCAGCGTAGAACTGGGCAGTTCGCCGATCCGGATGCCCACATCCACCCCTTCGTCGATGAAATTGATGTTGCGATCGACCAGCACGCAGTGGACGTCGACTTCGGGATAGCGCTGCAAGTACTCCACCACGATCGGCGTGACGTGACGCGCGCCGAACAGCACGGGCGCGGTTACCACCAGGCTGCCGCGCGGCGCGGCGTGCGTGCCGGCGGCCGCCAGGTCGGCCTCTTCGATTTCGCCCAGGATGCGCTTGCAGTTCTCGAAATAAGCGGCGCCCGTGTCGGTGGGCCGGACCACCCGCGTCGTGCGTGTCAGCAGGCGCACGCCCAGATGGGCCTCGAGCTCTGTGACGATGCGGCTGACCACCGACAGCGAAACGTCGAGCTTGCGCGCCGCGGCCGTAAAGCCGCCGCTCTCGACCACGGCGACGAAGGTCTTCATGGCGTGCAGCCGATCCACGCGCGCGCTCCGGATGATGGGGGTGCCGGCAGTATATCCAGGCCGGCCGGCGAATGGGCCGGGCAGCCCGGCCGGCTACGGCCCGCCGCGCCGGTACAGCGCCAGGGTGGCGGCCATGCCGATCAGGGCGCCGCCGCACAGGCGGTTCAGCCAGCGCAGGCCGCCGTGGTTCAGCGCGCGCATCATGCGGGCGCCGAGCAGCGCGTAGGCCAGCATGGCGGCCAGGTTCAGCACCGCCAGCACGGCGGCCAGCGCCAGGTACTGGGGCAGCAGCGCAGCGCCGGGGTCGATGAACTGCGGCAGGAAGGCCGACATGAACAGCAGCGCCTTGGGGTTGGTGATGGCCACCGCGAAGCTGCGCAGGAACAGGGTGCGCATTCCCCGGCCGCCAGCGTCGCCGCCCGGCAGGGGCGGGGCCGCGTCCGTGCGCAGCAGGCGCCAGCCCAGGTAGGCCAGGTAGGCCGCGCCGGCCCATTTCAACGCCTGGAAGGCCGCTTCCGAGGCCGCCAGCAGCACGCCCAGCCCCGATGCCACTACCGCCACCAGGATCATGTCGGCCATGACGGCGCCGGCCATGCCCCAGCCGGCCGCGCGCACGCCGTGGCGCGAGCCGTTGCTCATGGCCAGCAGCACGGTGGGGCCGGGCGTGATGATGGTGATGCCCGAGGCCAGGGCGAACAGCAGCAGCGTGGTAAGCGTCATGGCGGCGAGAGGGGAGGCCGTTTCAGGGTCGGGGCGGGTCGCGGCGGGCAAAAAAGCGCAGGAAACCTGCGGCAAGCCCGGCGCGCGAGCATGCCAGTGTGAGCCGCCGCGGCGGATTCGTCCAGTCGAGCGGCTACCATAGCGGGGTTGCTTCATTGTGTATTGCCCATGTCCCCGTCTTCTGCTTCTTCGGACCCTGCCGCCGCGCCTGCCCGGCCGGCGCTCTCGGCCGTGCTGCTGGCCGCCGCTGGCGCGCTGCGCGCCGTGGCCGACGGGCGCTCGCTTACCGACGCCCTGGCCGGCGTGGCCCCGGCCTTGCGTCCCGCCACGCAGGCGGTGTCGTTTCATGCCATGCGCCAGCTGGGCTGGGCCGCCGCCATCGGGCGCCGCCTGGTGCAGCGCTCGCCCGGCGCGCTGTTCGACGCGCTGCTGCAGGTGTCCTTGTCGCTGTTGCGGGCGCCGCAGGGCGAAGACGCATCCGCCGTGCCCGCCGGCATGCCGGTCTACGCGCCGCACACTGTGGTGAACCAGGCGGTAACGGCCGCGGCCGGCCAGCGTGCCCTGGCGGCCTACAAAGGCCTGCTCAACGCCAGCTTGCGCCGCTTTCTGCGAGAGCGCGCGGCGCTGGAAGCGGCCGTGGCCAAGCTGCCCGAAGCGCGCTGGAACCACCCCGCATGGTGGGTCGACCAGCTCGGCGCCGCCTATCCCGACCAGTGGCAAGCCATTTTGGCCGCCGCCAATGTGCCGCCTCCCTTGACCCTGCGCGTGAACACGCGGCGCGCCAGCGTCGAGCAGGTGCGCCAGGCTTTGCAGGCAGACGGCATCGCTTCCGAGCCGGTCGGCGCGGCCGGCCTGGTGCTGGCCGAGGCCCGTCCGGTGGCGCAACTGCCCGGCTTCGCCGCCGGCTGGTGGTCGGTGCAGGATGCCGCCGCGCAGCTGGCGGCGCCCTTGCTGGCGCCGCGCGACGGGCAGCGTGTGCTGGACGCCTGCGCCGCGCCGGGCGGCAAGACCGCCCATTTGCTGGAACTGGCCGACCTGGACCTGCTGGCCCTGGACGCCGATGCCGCACGCCTGGCGCGCGTAGAGCAGAACCTGGACCGCCTGGGGCTGCGCTCTGACCGCGTGGCCCTGGCCGCCGCCGACGCCGCCGACCTCGACGCCTGGTGGGATGGCCGGCCGTTCGACGCGGTGCTGGCCGACGTGCCCTGCACGGCTTCGGGCATCGTGCGCCGCCATCCCGATATCCGCTGGCTGCGCCGCGCACCTGACGTTGCCCGCACGGCCGCGCTGCAGGCCCGCATTGCCGATGCGCTGTGGCGCACCGTGGCGCCGGGCGGGCGGCTGCTGTACGTGACCTGCTCGGTATTTCCGGCCGAAGGGACCCGGCAGGCCGAGGCCTTCGCGCGCCGCCATCCCGATGCCCAGCGCCTGCAGGCGCCTGGCCAACTGCTGCCTGTTGCGGTTGGCGCAACACCGCAGGCCCAGCACGATGGCTTTTTCTACGCCTTGTTTGCCAAGCAGGCATGAATCGCCAAGAATAGCTATTGGTGCGGCCGGGTTACCAATGTCGATGATCTCTCGCTTATGTTGTGCGCTACTGCTGGCATTCCTGCTGCTTCCCCTGGGGGCGGGCGGGCAGGCACACGCCGATGAGCCGCGCTTCACCCGCATCGAACCCGTGATCCGCGACGGCAAGCTGGAAATCGACGCCGAGGTCGACTTCCAGCTCAACGACCAGCTGCGCGATGCGGCCGAGCGCGGGTTGCCCCTGTATTTCACGGCCGATGTGGTCATCAGCCGCTCGCGCTGGTGGTGGTTCGACGACACCGTGGTCGACGCCACCCTGACCTGGCGCGTGGTCTACAACGCCCTTACCCGCCAATGGCGCGCAGGCGCGGGCGAACTCACTTTTCCGGTCGCCTCGCTGGACCAGGCCATGGACCTGGTGCGCCATATCCACGGCTGGCAACTGACCGATGTTTCCGAGCTGGACTACGGGGTGTCGTATAGCGGCCAGCTGCGCCTGCGGCTCGACACCTCGCAACTGGCACGGCCGTTCCAGGTCAATGCGCTCAACAGCAGTTCGTGGTCGCTGGCCACGCCCTGGACCGACTTCTCGTTCTCGTTGGCCGAACCCCGGGACCCGTCATGAGAATCCTGCTGCGCGTGGCGCTGATCATCGGCGCGATCAGCGGCCTGGCATTGCTGGGCCTGCTGGCCTGGTCCACCGGCAACGCCTCGCGCTTCGCCCGCTATTACGACACCCTGCTGGTCCTGAACGGCGTCTTCGCGCTGGCCCTGTTCGTCTGGGTGGTGGCGCTGACCACCCGGCTGCTGCGGCAGATCCGCCGGCGCCAGTTCGGCGCGCGCCTGACGGCCCGTTTCGCGCTGGCGTTCGCCCTGATCGGCGTGGTGCCCGGGGCGTTGATCTACACCGTGTCGGTGCAGTTCATGTCGCGCTCGATCGAGTCCTGGTTCAACGTGCGGGTCGACAGCGCCCTTGAATCCGGCCTGAACCTGGGCCGCGCGGCGCTCGACTCGCTGCTGGCCGACATGGACGCCAAGGCGCGCGCCATGGCGGCCGAACTCAACAACACGGCCGACCGCGACATTCCGCTGGCCCTGACGCGGCTGCGCGAGTCCAGCGGCGTCCAGGACGTCATGGTGTTCACCGGCAGCGGCCGCCTGGTGGCGTTTTCCACCGACCAGTATGGCCAGCTGCTGCCCGAGATCCCGCCGGCCACCGTGCTGAACCAGCTGCGGCTGGGGCGCGGCTACTCGGCCGCCGAGGCCGACGACTCCAAAGTGGCGGGCGGCAAAGACCGGCTGATGCTGCGCGTGGTCATTCCGCTGAATTCGCCGGCCCGCTTCGACAGCCTGACTTCGCTGCAGTCCGAGCCGCGCTGGCTGCAGCTGCTGCAACCCGTGCCCGAACAGATCGCCGACAACGCCAACCGCGTGCAGCAAGGCTTTCGCGACTATCAAGAACTGGCCCTGTCGCGGCTGGGCCTGCGCAAGCTGTATGGCATTACCCTGACCCTGTCGCTGCTGCTGGCGGTATTTGCCGCCATTGCGGTGGCGCTGTCGCTGTCCAAGCGCCTGGTGCGGCCGCTGCTGCGGCTGGCGGCGGGCACGCAGGCGGTGGGCGTGGGCGATTACCGGCCCCTGCCCGAGCCGCCCGAGCGCGACGAAGTAGGCCAACTGACCCGCTCGTTCAACGCCATGACGCGCCAGCTCGACGAGGCGCGCCACATGGTGGAAAGCAATCGTCGCCAGCTTGAACGCTCGAATGTGTACCTGGAAAGCGTGCTGTCGAACCTGTCGTCGGGCGTACTGGTGTTCGACGAAGGCTTTCGCGTCACCACCGTCAACCAGGGCGCACAGTCTATCTTGCAAGCCGACCTGCGCTCGGTCATCGGGCGTCCGCTGGAAACCGTGGACGGCATGCTCGAATTCATCCAGATCGTGCGCCAGGCCTTTGCCCAGCACGCGGCGGTGGGGTCCGAGCGCCTGCACTGGCAACAGCAGTTCGAGATCACGCTGGCGCCGGCCGCCGATTCCGCCGAAGCGCCGCAGCCCCTGACGCTGCTGGCCCGCGGCACGCATTTGCGCGTTGATGGCCGCGGCAACGGCTACCTGGTGGTGTTCGACGACATTACCGAAGTCATTTCGGCCAACCGCACCGTGGCCTGGGGCGAAGTGGCGCGCCGGCTGGCGCACGAAATCAAGAATCCGCTCACGCCCATCCAGCTGTCGGCCGAGCGGCTGGCCATGAAGCTGGCCGACCGCCTGCAACCGGCAGACCGGCAGATGCTTGAGCGTTCCACCAACACCATCGTGAACCAGGTGGGGTCGTTGAAGCAGATGGTGGACGACTTCCGCGAATATGCCCGCACGCCGCCGGCCGTGATGCAGTCCATCGATTTCAACGCCCTGGTGGCCGACGTGCTGTCGCTATACGGCTGGGAGCCGGGCGAGAAGACCGCCTCCACCCGCCATGGCGCGCCTGCCCTGAACCTGGATGTCGAACTCGAGCCCGGCCTGCCCAATATCGAAGGCGACCCCACCCAGCTGCGCCAGGTCATTCATAACCTGCTCTCGAATGCGCGCGATGCCATCGCCGAGCAGGGCGACCAGGGGCGCGTGCGCGTCACCACCCGCCTGACCGGCGGCCCCGGCAGCGAAGACGCGCAGCCCGCGGTGCGCTTCACCGTGGCCGACAGCGGCCAGGGGTTCTCGTCGAAGGTCATGCAGCGTGCTTTTGAGCCGTATGTCACCACCAAGGCGCACGGGACTGGGTTAGGATTGGCAATTGTGCGCAAAATCATCGAAGAGCACGGTGGCAAGATCGATCTTGCCAACCGCAAAGAGGGTGGGGCGCGGGTCTCGATATTGCTGACCCGTCTGGCGTCCAGGGCTGTTGCTATGGACGCGGCTGCACAAGAAAAGGATAATGCGGCTACGCAATAGGTGGATGGTTTATGGCCAGAATTCTGGTGGTTGACGACGAAGTCGGCATTCGCGAACTTTTGTCAGAGATCCTTTACGACGAAGGGCACACGGTCGAATTGGCCGAAAACGCGGCAGAGGCCCGGGCCGCGCGCCTGCGCACGCGCCCTGACCTGGTCCTGCTCGACATCTGGATGCCTGATACCGACGGGGTCAGCCTGCTGAAGGAATGGGGCTCGCAGGGCCTGCTCGACATGCCCGTCATCATGATGAGCGGCCACGCCACCATCGACACCGCGGTCGAGGCCACGCGCATCGGCGCCATGGACTTCCTCGAAAAGCCCATCACGCTGCAGCGCCTGCTCAAGACCATCGCCGCCGGCCTGGCGCGCGGGCGCGCCCCGCATCCGGCGCCGGCCACCGCGCCGCTGGCGCCGGCCGCGCCGCCGGTGCCGCTCGAAGACGAGCTCGATCCCCCCGCCGCCGCGCTGGCCGCCATGCCGGCCGCGGCCGAAGCCGTCCCGCTGTCCAACGGCAGGCTGGGCTCCATTGCCCTCGACCAGCCCTTGCGCGAAGCGCGCGACGAATTCGAGCGCATCTACTTCGAATACCACCTGGCGCGCGAGAACCACAGCATGACGCGCGTTTCCGAGCGCACCGGCCTCGAGCGCACCCACCTGTACCGCAAGCTCAAGCAGCTGGGCATCGAATCCGCGCGCAAGCGAGGCACATGAAGATCCTCATCATGGGGGCCGGCCGCGTGGGAACCAGCGTGGCCGAAAACCTGGTGTCGGAGCAGAACGACATCACGGTCATCGACACCAACGTCGATCATCTGCGCTACCTGCAGGATCGCTTCGATCTGCGCGTGGTGCATGGCGACGGCACCCAGGTCGTCGTGCTGGAAGCCGCCGGCGCCGCCGACGCCGACCTGTTCATCGCCTGTTCGGCCTCCGACGCGGCCAACATGGTGGGATGCAAGATCGCGCGGCAGCTGTTCAACGTGCCGCGCCGCATCGCCCGCATCCGCATGCCCGATTTCGCCGAGCATCCCGAACTCATGGGCGAAGAAGGCTTCTGTATCGACGCCCTGATCAGCCCCGAGCGCAGCGTTACTACCTATCTGCACAGCCTGATCGAATTCCCCGAAGCCCTGCAGGTGGTCGAATTCGCCGACGGCCGCATCAGCGTGGTTACGGTGCGGGTCGGGCATGGCAGCCCCATGGCGCATCACCCGGTGGCACAGTTGCGCGAAGTCTGGCCCGACGTGGCCGCCCGCGTGGTCGACGTCGTGCGCGACGGCCGGCCCTTGCAGGCCAGCCGCGGCACGGTCATCGCGCCAGGCGACGAAGTCGTGCTGGTGGTCGATTCGCGCCACGCGCGCCGCGCTGTGCGGCAACTGCGCGATGCCGAGAAATCCGTGCGCCGCGTCATGATCGCCGGCGGCGGCAACATCGGGCTGCGCCTGGCGCGCCAGCTGGCCGAAGAAAACTACAGCGTGCGCATCATCGAGCGCAACGAAAAACGCTGCGAATACCTGGTGGCCGAGCTGCCCAGCAGCGTGCTGGTGCTGCACGGCAGCGGCACCGACGAAGAACTGCTCGACCGCGAGAACATCGGCGACATGGACACCTGGCTGGCCCTGACCAGCGACGACGAAGACAACATCATGTCGTCGCTGCTGGCCAAGCGCATGGGCGCGCGCAAGGTCATCGCCCTGATCAACCGCCAGGCTTATGGCGAACTGATGCAGGGCAGCCATATCGACATCGCCGTGTCGCCGTCGCAGGCCACCATGAGCGAACTGCTGCGCCACGTGCGCCGCGGCGACATCGCCGCCGTGCACCGCCTGCGCCAGGGCGTGGCCGAGGCCATCGAGGCCGTGGCGCACGGCGACCGCAGCACTTCCAAGGTGGTGGGGCGCGCGGTGGGCGACATCCGCCTGCCCAAAGGGGCCAGTATCGGCGCCCTGGCTCGCGGCGATGAAATCCTGATGCCCGACGACGACACGATCATCCAGACCGACGACCACGTCATCGTGTTCGTGCCGTCGCGCCAGATGATGCCGCGCGTCGAGAAGCTGTTCCAGGTGTCGGCGTCTTTCTTCTGAATTTGCAGATGGGTCCATCCACCATGCGCCAGACGGCCAACCAAGCTGAGCGAAACGCATGAGGCGGTTGCTGGCAACCTTTTATGTGGCCGGCCTGACCATGGTCGTCTTCGCGCTCACCATGCTGTTGCCGCTGCTGGTGGCGTATGTGGGTGACGACGCCGGGTTCACGGCGTTCCTCGACGGTTTCCTGCTGGCCTTTGGCGGCGGCGCGGCCGTGTGGCTGACAACCCGCCGGGGGCGCTGCGAGCTGCACGCGCGCGACGGTTTCCTGCTGGTGTCGGTGGTGTGGGTCAGCCTGCCGCTGCTGGCGGCCATTCCGCTGCTCATCTACTTCAACCGGGCCGGCATTCCGCTGTCGTTTACCGACGCCTACTTCGAGGCCATGTCGGGGCTTACCACCACCGGGGCCACCATACTTGTCCACCTCGACCAGTTGCCGGCTTCCATCAACCTGTGGCGCGCCACCCTGGTCTGGATAGGCGGCCTGGGCATCCTGGTGCTGGCCGTGGCCATCTTGCCGCTGCTGGGCGTGGGCGGTCATCAGGTGGTGCGCGCCGAAACCCCCGGCCCCATGAAAGACGAGCGCCTCACGCCGCGCATCGCCAGCACCGCCAAGGCCTTGTACGCGGTGTATTTCGGCCTGTCGCTGCTGTGCCTGGTGGCCTACCGCGGGGTGGGCCTGAGCTGGTTCGACGCCTGGTGCCACACGGCCACCACCATGGGCCTGGGCGGGTTTTCCACGCGCGACGAAGGCTTCGCCTATTTCAATTCGGTGTCGGTCGAAGTGGTGGCCATGATCTTCATGACGCTTGCCGGCATCAACTTCGCCACCCACTTCAGCGCGCTGCGCCAGGGCCGTCTGCGGGCCTACCTGGTGTGCCCGCAGACGATTCCCTACCTGGTCATCATGCTGGGGGCGGGGCTGGTCATTTCCGGCTATCTGTACCTGCGCGGGGTCTACGCCGATCCGTTGCAGGCCCTGCGCTTTGGCATGTTCAATACCATTTCCGTGGCCACGACCACGGGTTACGCCAACGTCGACTACGCCGCCTGGCCGCTGGTGGCGCCACTGAGTATGCTGTTGCTGTCGGGCTTCGTGACCTCTGCGGGCTCTACCGGCGGCGGCATCAAAATGGTGCGTGCGGTGCTGCTGGTCAAGCAGGCGCGCAACGAACTGGTCACCATGCTGCACCCTCATGCGGTCAGCCCCATTCGCATGGGGGGGCGCCTGGTCGACCAGCGCGTCATGGCCTCGGTGCTGGCGTTCATGGTCGTGTATGGCCTGTCGATCGGCGTGCTGACCAGCCTGATGCTGGTATCGGGGCTCGAACCCGTCACGGCCTTCTCGGCGGTCATCGCCAGCATCAACAACACCGGCCCCGGGCTGGGACCGGTGGGGCCGATGGGCAATTTCGCCGTGCTGACCGATTTCCAGACCTGGGTCTGCACCTTCGCAATGCTGATCGGCCGGCTTGAACTGTTGACCGTCATGGTGCTGTTCACGCCTATGTTCTGGCGCAAATAGGCCGCGCCGGAGCTGTCGTCACGGCTACCAAGCGTACGGTGATCTACCGAGATTTTCGGGGGGCTGCTTTTACCGCTGCCGATGGCGATCCTGATCATGCACCTGTCATGGCGGATATTCATGGACTCGTACGTGAGCAACGAGCAGTCGTCGAACTCGGGCGGGCTGTTGCGCTGGCCGGCCTTCGGCGGCGGCCAGCTGCTGTCACATTTGGTCCACCAACGCCCTCACAATATAAGGGATTACCCTATATAGGGTAATCCCGCCCCATCCCGAAGCCCTCATTTTTGGCGCTATTGCGGCGCGCATCGGCTTGGCAGCCGCGCCATTATTGAGCTGTAAGCGTTTACTCACATTGTCGTCACAGACAAAAACGCAATGCGTCTTGAAGTTGCCCACAATTGTCACGATTTCGAATCTTCCAGACATAAAGTTGCGGCTATCATGCAGACATAAGACGTCGTCAAGAGCCCCCCGGGAAGCTACCGGGCTTCAAGGCCGAACGATGCACTCCCACCAACATATCTGAAGGAGTCGGAGATGGAACAGATCCCGTTCGTTTCGTCCGCCCCCAATACGCTCGGCATCGAGCTTGAGTTGCAACTCATCAATCCGCGCAGCTTCGACCTGGCTGCCGCCGCCGACGAACTGCTGGCCCAAATGGCCAACCACCCCATTGCAGACCGGGTCAAACCCGAGATCACCCGGTCGATGATCGAATTGAATTCCTCGGTGCATGAGCACCCCGTGGGCCTGCTGGCCGAAATGCGCGAAATGCGCGACGCCCTGTGCGATGCGGCCGACGCGGTCGGCGTCTCCGTGGCTGGGGGCGGGGCGCACCCCTTCATGCGCTGGCAGGAACGCGCTATTTCCGATTCGCCCCGGTTCCAGTACCTGGCCGAGATGTACGGTTACCTGGCTCGCCAGTTCACGGTGTTCGGCCAGCACATCCACCTGGGCGTGCCTTCGGGCGACGCGGCGGTGCGCATGGTGCGCGGCCTGTCGCCCTACGTGCCGCATTTCATTGCCTTGTCGGCCTCGTCGCCCTACTACGAAGGCGTGGACACGCTGTTCTCGTGCTGCCGCCTGAATGCGGTCAGCAGCTTCCCGCTGGCCGGCCACCTGCCGGCCGACGTTACCGACTGGTACCGGTTCGAGGCGCACATTGCGCAGTTGCGCGCCAGCGGCCTCGCCGAGAGCATCAAAGACCTGTACTGGGACATCCGCCCCAAGCCCGAATTCGGCACGGTCGAAATCCGCGTGTGCGATACGCCCCTGACTGTCGAGCGCGCCTGCCAGCTGGCCGCGTTCGCGCAAGCGCTGGCCGTGCTGGTCACGCGGGAGCCCGAGCCTGCGCCTGCCGCGTGGCTGGCCTACCGCAGCAATCATTTCCAGGCGTGCCGCTTTGGCCTGCAGGGCAGTTACGTAACGCCCGACGGCCAGCGCCTGCGCCTGATCGACCATCTGCGCGGCCTGTTCCAGCGCTTGATGCCTATCGCCGACGAACTGGGCACCGGCGACATGCTGGTCGCGCTGCGCGATGAGTCGATCCGCAACGGCAACGATGCCCGCTGGCTGCGCAGCCAGTTCCACCGGCTGCGCGACCTGCCGCTGGTGGTCGAGTCGATGACGCACGCCTGGCGCGGCGAACGCGAAACCGCGGGCGCGGCGGCCGAGGTGCCGCGGCGCCGGATTCGCGCCACCTCTGAACCCGTGCACGGCGTGCAGGCGTTGGCGACGCCGGAAGCCGGCGTCACGCCCGGCTGGCGGCCCGATCGCCTGCACTGAAAACCGCCGCGCGCCCGCGGCATGGCAGGCGCCAAGCCGCCGATATGCGCCAGGCGCGTCGGGCGCGTCAAGCACATCGCATCAGGCGCATCAGGTGCGTTAGGTGCGTCAAGCGCATCGCATCAGGCGCATCAGGTGTCTGACTCCCGCAGGGTGTCAGACACCGCCGTGAGCATAGACTAGCCAGGAGTCCGCCGGACGCCGGACACCCCGATGGCCGGGCAGTCTGCCTGCTTCGGCGTCCGACACCCTGGCACAAGCCAGGCCCCTGGCCACTCTGTGCCCACCCCTTCATCCCCCCGACCGCCCGCCGATGGCGCTGACGGACAACCGGGTTTCGCCCGGCGCGCTGCGCCGCGAGGCCGCGCGCCATGCGTGGCCATAGGCGACTTCTATCGTCAGCGGGATCACGCCATCGGCATTGCGCTGCGCCTCCAGCGCGGCGCACAGGCGGTCGCGCCAGCCGCGTCCGGCCAGGCCGCGCCGGCGGTCGCGGGCGGGGTTGCCGCCCAGCGCGCGCACGTCTTCCAGCAGGCGCTGCGGGCTGCGGTACGTCAGGGTAAGGGTTTCCTGGTCCATTACGGGGTCCGCGAAGCCGCTGTCCACCAGCAGATCGCCAAAGTCATGCATGTCCACGAACGAGGGCGTGGCGGTGCGCAGGCCGGCGTCGTCAAGCGCCTGGCGCAATTCGCGCAGGGTGCCCGGCCCCAGGCACGAGAACATTGCCAGCCCTCCCACCTTGAGCACGCGCCGCCATTCGGCCAGCACCGCGTGTGGGGCGGGGTGCCAGTGCAGCGCCAGGTTGGACCACACCAGATCCAGCGATTCGGCGGCCAGGCCGGTGTCGGCCAGGTCGGCGCGCACGAAGCGCGGGCCGCGGCCTGCCCGGCCTGCCAGCTTGCCCAGCCAGCGGGCCGCGCCGCTCACGGCATGACGCTGGCGGGCGTGCGCCAGCAGCGCCTCGCTGGCGTCCAGGCCCAGGTACGCGGCGTCGGGATAGCGCTCGCGCAGCAGCGGCAGGTTGTCGCCCGCGCCGCAGCCGGCGTCCAGCAAGGCGGCTGGTTGCAGGCGGATGTACTGCAGCCGGCCCAGCATGCGGCGGGCGATCTCGCCATACAGGAATTGCGCGTCGGACAAGTCGCCGCGGCGCGCGAATTGCCGGATGACGTGCGCAGGCACCAGGGGCAGGGTGGGCGGGGATTCGGGTGAAGACTGTGACATGAAAGGCGCGCCGCCGGAAGGCAGCGCTGCAAAAGCGTGATGAGATATCGGCGGTCCGGTTTCTGGTCGAGTCGCCATGTCGCCCATTATTGCCCATTCGCTTCTTTTGTTCCCGCGGCAGGCCGCCCGCCGCCTGCTGGCAGGATTGCCCTCCGATTGTCCGCTGTGCGGCGAAACCGCCGCGGGCGGGCGGTTGTGCCCGGGGTGCGCGCAGGACATCGCGCACCGCATGCGCGACGGCAGCCCGCGTTGCGCGCGTTGCGCACTGCGGCTGCAAGCTCCGGCCGGCCGCCATTGTCCCGACTGTGGGCCCGCCGCGCCAGCCTTTGCGCGGACCATCGCGGCTTTCGATTACGAACCGCCTTACGACAGCCTGATCGGCCGTTACAAGGGCGAACGGCGCTACGGGCTGGCCACGACGCTGGCGCGACTGCTGGCCGACGCCGTGGCGTGGCAGACCGTGCCGCTGCACCCTGCCACGGTGCTGACGCCCATTCCATCCAGCCAGGCGTCGCTGCGGCGGCGCGGCTTCAACCCGGCCGCGGAGCTGGCGGCCAGCCTGGCCGCGCAACTGCATCTGCCGCTGCGGCGCGGCGTCTTGCAGCGCGTGCGCGAAGGCCCCAGGCAGGCGGCGGGCAACCGCCGGGCGCGGCGCCAGGGCGCGCAAGGCCTGTTCCATTGCATCCGGCCCATGCCGGGCTGCATCGTGGGCCTGGTCGACGACGTGATGACCACCGGCAGCACCGTCGACGCCGCCGCCCGCGCCCTGCTGCAGGCAGGCGCGACGGAAGTGACCGTGCTGGTGGCGGCCCGCACGCCGCTGCCTGACACCCCGGCGGGAATCAGGCCCCCGACATAAGACCTCTTGCACAGGCGCCAGGCTCCCGCAGGTGCCTGACACCGCCGCGATGGCCAGGCCGCCGCTACAGCTATCGCATCACGAACGGATTGCCCACCGGTGCGCCGGCATTGATGACCACGCTTTTCACCTGCTGGTATTCGCGCATGGCGTCGATGCCGCTTTCGCGGCCCAGGCCCGAATCTTTGTAGCCGCCGAACGGCATCAGGTAACTGACCAGGCGATACGTGTTGACCCACACCGTGCCCGACTGGATGCGTTCGGCCATGCGCAGCGCGCGGCCGATGTCGCGCGTCCACACACCCGCGCCCAGGCCGAAGCGCACGTCGTTGCCCAGCTTGACGGCTTCGTCTTCGTCTTTGAAGCGGATGATGGACAGCACCGGCCCGAAGACCTCTTCCTGGGCGATGCGCATGGCGTTGTCGACGTCGCCGAAGATGGTCGGCTGGATGAAGCGGCCGTCTTTCCAGGGACCTTCGCGCATGGGGGCGCCGCCCAGCAGCAGGCGCGCGCCTTCGTTGCGGGCGATGTCGATGTATTCGAGCACCTTGCGGTACTGCGGCGGCGTGGTAATGGGGCCCACCTGCGTGTCGGCCTGCATTGGATCGCCCATCTTGGCGGTGCGCGCCAGCGCCAGCAGTTTTTCGACGAAGGCGTCATAGATGCTGTCTTGCAGCAGCAGGCGCGAGCCGGCGATGCAAGTCTGGCCGGTGGCGGCAAAAATGCCGGACACCGCGCCGTTGACCGCGTCGTCCAGGTTGGCGTCCTCGAACACGATGTTCGGCGACTTGCCGCCCAGTTCGAGGCTGACGTGCTTGAAATCGCGCGAGGCCTGCTCGTTGATGAGCCGGCCAGTGGCGTCGGAGCCGGTGAACGTGATTTTGCGCACCAGTGGGTGCGTGACCAGCGGCGTGCCGACCTCGGCGCCGAAACCGGTAACGGCATTGACCACGCCCGGCGGGAAGCCGGCTTCTTCAAACAGCTTGACGAATTCCAGGGTAGAGGCCGAGGTGAATTCGGACGGTTTGAGCACCAGCGTGCAGCCGGCGGCCAGCGCCGGCGCGATTTTCCAGGCCGTGAGCAGCAGCGGTGAATTCCAGGGGGTAATGGCGGCCACCACGCCCAGCGGCTCGCGGCGCGTGTAGCCGAAGTGGCCGGGCTTGTCGATGGGCGGAACGGTGCCTTCGATCTTGTCGGCCAGGCCGCCGTAGTAATAGAACCATTGCGGCATGTACTTGAGCTGGCCCGCCATTTCCGCGTACAGCTTGCCGTTGTCGCGCACTTCGGTGCGGGCCAGCGCTTCGGCGTCGCGGGTGATCAGGTCGCCCAGGCGGTGCAGCAATTGCCCGCGCTGGCTGGGCGTATACGTGGCCCACGGGCCCTCGCGGCCGGCGCGGTGGGCTGCCTGCACGGCGCGATCTACGTCTTCGGCGTTGCTCTTGGGGATGCTGGCCCACGGCTTGCTGTCGCAGGGATTATCGGACTCGAACCACTCGCCCGAGGCCGGATCGACGTATTGGCCGTCGATGTAGAGCTGGTAGCGCTTCAAGGTATGCCTCCGTTATGGTTTTGCCGCGCAGGCGCAGGCCTGTACTGAATTGCCTATTGTGGCGCAAGGCCCCGCCCGCGCGTACGATTGCCTGGGCAATCGCGGTTCGCTTTTCTGAAAGGACGGCTTTGCGGCGGCATAAGTCCGCCCGCGTCCCTGGCACAATAGCGGTCGTCACGCGCCGCGGCCAGCGGCGCGCCAGGATGAAACCATGTTCCACGTCGTACTCGTCTGCCCCGAAATTCCGCCCAACACCGGCAACGCCATCCGCCTGTGCGCCAATACCGGCGCGCAACTGCATCTTGTGCGCCCGCTGGGTTTCGCGCTGGATGATGCGCGCCTGCGCCGCGCCGGGCTCGACTATCACGAATGGCAGCCGGTGCAGGTGCACGACACTCTTGAACAGGCGCTGGCCGCAACCGGCGCGCCGCCGGCGCACATTTATGCGCTGACCACCCGCGCCCAGCGCAACGTGGCCGAGGTGGCGTTCGGCCCGGACGACGTATTCGTGTTCGGCCGTGAAACCGCCGGCTTGTCCGACGAGCACATGGCGCTGTTCGCGCCCCAGCAATGCCTGCGCCTGCCGATGCGTGCCGGCCAGCGCAGCCTGAACCTGTCGAACGCTGTCGCCGTCACGGTGTTCGAGGCGTGGCGCCAGCACGGCTACGCCGGCGGACTGTGATGTAGCGGCGCGGCACGCTAGCGGCCGTCGTACTGGGCGGCTTCCAGCGGATACAGCGGCCGGGCGCGCTTGCGATACGGAAAGACACCGTAGTCTGATGTCGTGGCGCCCGGGCTGTCGCATTCCACCAGGCCGGCCGAAATCGGCACGAACACCGGGCGACAGTACATGCGCGACTTCAGCAGCAGGTAGCGGGCGCGGCGCGGGTCCTGCCCCACGCTTTCGAAAACGCCCAGGTCCCAGGGTTCGTGCGGGCGTTCGCACAGCACCAGGCAGGCCGCACCGGCATCGAGCACGGCCGTGCGCCCCATGTGGCACAGCATGCCGGTGTAGGTGGGACCGCTGATGCGGTACTGGCCGTCGGTGATGGCGCGCACCACTCCCTGCAGGGTGAACGGCCGGGCGGCGATGCCCAGGTGCGTCAGCGGGCGCTTGTTGCCCACCGCCACGGTCACGCGCGCGCCTTCGCCGGCCGCAATCAGTTGCTCTACTGCTTCCGGGTCGCACAGCGGGCCTGCCAGGATGCCGTCCATGCCTTGCGCCAGCGCGGCTTCCAGCACGGCGGTGGTGTCGCAGGTGCCGCCGGAATTGCAGTTGTCGCCGTGGTCCAGCAGCAGCACGGGGCGGTCCTGGCCGCGCGCCATGTCGCGCGCGCGGGCCAGCGACGCGTCCAGCGGCTCGCTGCGGTACACGAAACCGTCGCGCTCGCGCCATATCTGCGCGGCCACCTGGGCGGCGGCCCGGTCGGCGGCCGCGGCGTCGCCATCGGCAACGGCCACCACGCTGATGCAGGGCCGTTCGATGTCGGCCAGGCTGAAACCGGCCAGCACCGACACGGCCAGCAGGCCCTCGGCCTCCAGGCGGCGCGCGGTCTCGACCGCCGCCTGCATGGCGCCCTGATCGGTGGCCGATCGCAGCGTGTGGGTCATCAGCGGCAATTGACGCCAGGCCACGACGGGCCGGCGGCGGCCGTCCAGCATGTCGAACAGCAAGCGGCCCGCGTGCTCGCCGGTTTCGTACATGTCGATGTGCGGATACGTCTTGAAGCCGACGATGACGTCGGCATGGTCGATCATGGCTTGCGTGACGTTGCCGTGCAGGTCCAGCGCCACGCCAATCGGCACGCCGGGGGCCGCGGCCCGCACGCGCCGCAACAGGTCGCCTTCACCGTCGTCGCGGTGCTCGGCCACCATGGCGCCGTGCAGATCCAGCAAGATGGCGTCGCAGCCCGGCGCGGCGGCAACGATGCGGGCGCACATGGCGTCGTAGGCCTCGGCGGCCACGGGCCCGCTGGGATAGGCCCAGCCGGACACCGGCGTCGCCAGCTCGGCGCCACGCGCTTCGGCAAGATCGATGAAGGCCGCCATGGCGGTGCGCTGGCCGCGGTTGGCGCGGTAGGCATCGCCGTCGTATTGCGGCCCGTTCTCGCCGAACGCCGACAGCGGCGTGGCCACCGGCGAGAACGTGTTGGTTTCGTGGTTCAGGCGGGCAATCAGGACTTTCATGCGCAGGCTCCACGGCAAGGGCGTGCCTGTGACAGTACCAGATACCGCCTGCGATCAGGCGCTGGTGAGGCGCTGATTAGGTGTCTGACACCCTGCGGGAGTCAGACACCTGGCATCACTTGGCGCCGGGCATCACTTGGCGCCGGGCATCACTTGACGCCTGGCTTTACTTGGCGCCTGCCATCAACTGGCGTCGCGCCTGGAGCACGGCCCGGCCGGTCAGTCGAGCGACAGCCCCAGCCGTTCGATGACTTCGTTCCAGCGCGCGGTGTCTTTCTTGACGCGGTCGGTCAGCCCCTGCGGGGTGGAAGGCGCGGCGGTGAAATACTGCTTCGCCAGTTGCTGGCGCACCGCTTCGCTGCCGATGATGGCGGCCAGTTCGCGGTTCAGGCGCTCGATGACGGGGGCGGGCGTGCCGGCGGGAGCCAGGATGGCGTTCCAGGAAATCGCCTCGAAGCCCGGGTAGCCCTGCTTGTCCATGGTCGGAATGCCCGCCAGCGATTCGCTTGGCTCCAGGCTGGTAATGGCCAGCGCCTTGGCCTTGCCGCTGCGCACCTGCGGCATGGCGATGGCGGGCACCATGAAGCCGGCCTGCACGTCGCCGGCGATGATGGCGCTGATCACTTGCGGAAAGCCCGAATACGGAATGTGCGCCAGATCGATCTTGGCGTCGTTCTTGAACATTTCCATGGCCAGGTGGGCCGAGCTGCCGGGGCCGACCGAGCCATAGTTCAGGGCGCCATTGCGCTCGCGCGCCAGCTTGACGAAATCGGCCACGCTGGCCACCGGCAGGTCGCCGGGCACGGTCAGCACATTGGGGCTGGTGGCCACCAGCGTGATGGGCGCGAGGTCTTTCAGCGGGTCGTAGCCCAGCGTTTTCTTGTACAGCGTGGGTGCGGTCACCAGCGGGCCGTTGATGGTGTAGACCAGGGTGTAGCCGTCGGGCGCGCTCTTGGCCACCATGCGCGTGCCGATATTGCCGCCGGCGCCCGGCTTGTTGTCGATGACCACCGGCTGTCCCAGCGCTTCGGCCAGCGGCTCGGCAATCGTGCGCGCCAGCAGGTCGGGCGACGAGCCAGGCGGAAACGGAACCACCATGTGGATGGCCCGTTCTGGCCATTCGGCATGGGCCGCGGCAGGCAGCAGCGAGACGGCGGCCAGCGCCAGGGCAAGGCGGCGTAGCAGCGCGCCGGCCCGCGAGGGGCGGACGGAGAACATAGCGAAGGCTCCTTTGAGGGTCTTGTTTGTATGGGGGGCTGGGTATCTGCAGTCAGGCCGGCGCGCGGCGCTTCGGGGAATCATTCTTCTCGCGCCTCGCGCGCCAGCAGGGCGGACACCGCCGTCATCGGGGCCACGCCGTCGAACAGCACCGCGCATACGGCCTCGGTGATGGGCAGCTCGACGTTCAGGCTGCGGGCGCGCTGCAGGGCCGCGCGGGCGCAGCGCACGCCTTCGGCGGTGATGCCGCTGGCCAGGATATCGCTCAGTTTGCGGCCGGCGCCGATTTCCAGGCCCACGCGCCGGTTGCGTGAAAGGTCGCCGGTGGCCGTCAGCACCAGGTCGCCCAGGCCGGTCAGGCCCGCGAAGGTTTCGGCCTGCGCGCCCAGCGCGACGCCGAAACGGGTCATTTCCGCCAGGCCGCGGGTGATCAGCGCCGCCCGGGCATTGGTGCCCAGCGCCAGGCCGTCGGCAATGCCGCAGGCCACGGCGATGACGTTCTTCAGCGCTCCGCCCACTTCCACGCCGGCCACATCGGTGCTGGCGTAGACGCGCACGGCCGCGCCGTGCAGGGCGCGGGTGGCGCCTTCGCGCACGGCGTCATGGCTGCTGGCAATGGTAAGCGCTACCGGCAGGCCCTGAGCGACTTCGCGGGCGAACGAGGGGCCCGACAGTACGCCGCCGCGGGCATGCGGCATGGCAAGCGCGTCGGCCACGATTTCGTGGGGCAGGCGCGCTGTGTCGGCTTCGAAGCCTTTGCAGGTCCAGATGACAGGCGCCTGGGCCAGCCCCAGGCCAGGCAGGCGCGCGGCCAGTTCCAGGCAAGTTGCATGCAGCCCGGCCACCGGCACGCCCAGGATGATCAGGGCATGCCCGGGGGCGGCCGCCAGCGGCGCCAGGGCGGCGGACAGATCGCTCGTGATGGCCAGGGCGTCGGGCAGGCGGCTACCCGGCAGGTAACGGGCGTTCTCGCGGGTGTCGGCCATGGCGTTCGCCTGGGCGGCGTCGCGCGCCCATAGAACGGTGCGATGGCGGCGGCTGGCCACGGCGGCCAGCGCCGTGCCCCAACTGCCCGCGCCCAGAACGGCGACGCTCAGGGGGGCGGGCGGTCGGCTCATGGGAGGCGGGCTTATTGGCGGGTGGTGCCGGGCGGCAGGATGATGCCGGAGTCCGAGCCGTTATTGTTGCCGCCCTGCTGCTGGGCCAGTTCGGCCAGGCGCTGTTCGTACAGGGCCTGGAAGTTCACTTCGGCCAGGTGCAGCGCCGGCAGCGACGTGCGCGTGATGGCGTCGGCCACGTTGGCGCGCAGGTAGGGGTACAGCATGGTGGGGCACACAATGCCCAGTAGCGCGTCCATTTGCTCGGCCGGGATGTTGGCCAGCTCGAAAATGCCCGCCTGCGTGCCTTCGACCAGGTACAGCACCTTGTCGTTGATGCGGGTCGTGACGGTGGCGGTGACAGTGGATTCGAACACCGTCTCGGCCAGGCGCTGGCCGCCCACGTTGATGCTGACTTCGACTTGCGGCTGCTCTTGTTCCAGGAACACGTGCGGCGCGTTGGGCATTTCCAGCGACAGGTCTTTCAGGTAGACGCGCTGCAGATTGAACGACGGCGCGTCGCCGCCTGCTTGCTGGGTGTTTTGGTCCTGTTCAGCCATGAGAATTTCCGGGTAGGGGTGGGCAAAAGAAATAAGCTTGCGCGGCGATCAGCCGTTGAGCAGCGGCGCCAGGCCGCCGGCGCGATCCAGCGCCATCAGGTCGTCGCAGCCGCCGATGTGCCGTTCGCCGATGAAAATCTGCGGCACGGTGCGGCGGCCCGTGCGTTCGATCATGATGTCGCGCTGGGCCGGGTCCTGGTCGATGCGGATGATTTCCAGGTCGGTGACGCCGCGCTGCTTCAGCAGAGCCTGGGCTCGCGCGCAGTAAGGACAATAATCCTTCGAATACATCACAACTTTGTCCATATCGGGCTCCGGGTCAGGATTTCTGGGTAACGGGCAGGTTGGCCGACGACCAGGCGCGCATGCCGCCTTCCATGACGGACACGTCGGCGAACCCCTGCGAACGCAGGCGGCTGGCCACGCGGCCGGCATCGCGGCCAGTTTCGCACACCAGCACCAGCGGCTTGTTCTTCGGCAGCGAACCGGCTTTCTGCTCGACTTCGGCTGCCGGCATATTGCGTGCCTGGGCGATGTGGCCGGCGCGGAATTGCTCGGCCGGGCGCACGTCGACCCACACGGCCTGGCGCTGGTTGATCATCTGGATGGCTTCCGCGGTGCTGATGCCCGAGCCGCTGCGGCCTTTGCGCAGGGCGGGCACGGCCAGCATGATGCCCGAGACCAGGGCCACGGCAACGATGAAGATGTTGTTTTTGTCTACCAAGAATTGCAGAAGATCCACGGAGGTTCCTGAACTGAAGTGCGGCGGGCGGCAACGGTTACGCAACCCGCCTGGAAACGGCGGCCCGGCTTGGGTCGGCGGACGGCGCCAACCGCCTGCCGGGGTGAAAACCAGGGGCAAAATCGCTCAATTATAAAATGAGCCCATTCGTCAACTTCAAACCCGCCCGCGCGCGGCTGAAAACCATGTACAAACTCGTTCTGATGCGTCACGGCGAAAGCCAGTGGAACCTGGAAAACCGCTTCACGGGCTGGACCGACGTGGACCTGACCGAAACCGGTCGCGAACAGGCCCGCAAGGCCGGCGAGCTGCTCAAGAAAGAGGGTTACCAGTTCGACCTGGCCTATACCTCGGTGCTCAAGCGCGCCATCCGCACGCTGTGGATCGCGTTGGACGCCATGGAGGCCATGTATACCCCGGTGGGCATCAGCTGGCGCCTGAACGAGCGCCATTACGGCAACCTGCAGGGCCTGAACAAGGCCGAGACGGCCGCCAAGTACGGCGACGAACAAGTGCTGATCTGGCGCCGCGCCTACGCCATCGCGCCCGAGCCCCTGCCGCTGGACGACGAGCGCCATCCGCGTTTCGACAGCCGCTACGCCAAGATTCCGGCCGACCAGCTGCCGGCCACCGAGTGCCTGCAGGACACCGTGGCCCGGGTGCTGCCGTACTGGAACGATTCGATCGCACCGGCCATCCGCGCCGGCCGCCGGGTGCTGGTGGCCGCGCACGGCAACAGCCTGCGCGCCCTGATCAAGCACCTGGACAATATCTCGGACGACGACATCGTGGGCCTGAATATCCCCACCGGCCAGCCGCTGGTGTACGAGCTTGACGAGGCGCTGCGCCCGATCCGCCATTATTATCTGGGCGATGCCGCTGAAATCGAAGCCGCCATGGCGGCGGTCGCGGCCCAGGGCAAGGCTAAAAAGGACTGATTCATGCGGTTTGCGGCGGGTTTGCTGTTAATGGCGGCGGTGGCGGCGGCGCCCTGGCCGGCCATGGCGGCGTCTTCGGACCTGGCCGACCGCCAGTCCGAGGCCGCCAGGCAGCAAGCCGCGCTGCGCGACCGCATTGGCGCCCTGCAGAAAGAAATCGACGACCGTGAAGCCGCCCGCAAAGAGGCGGCCGACGCCCTGAAAGAATCAGAGTCGGCAATCTCCCGCATCAATCGCCGGCTGCGCGAGCTGGCCGACGACAATCGCCGCGCCGAGGCCGAGCTGGCCAGCCTGAACCGCCAGGTCGAGGCCCAGCAGCACGCCCTGCAGCAGCGCCGCGCCCAGCTGGCCGACCAGCTGCGCACGCAGTACACCAGCGGCCTGTCGCCCTGGACGGCGCTGCTGTCCGGCGACGACCCTCAGCAATTGGGACGCAACCTGGGCTACCTGGGCTACGTGTCGCGGGCGCGGGCCCAGGCCGTGCAGGCCTTGCGGCACGACATCGACCGCCTGGCGCAGTTGCAGGGCCAGGCCGATGCGCGCCGCGCCGACATCCAGGCCATGGCGGCCGAGGCCGCCGACCAGAAAACCCAGCTGGTGGCCCAGCAGAAAGAGCGCGCCACGCTGCTGGCGCGCCTGGAAGGGCAGATCGCCGCGCAGCGCGCCGAGGCCCGCCAGCTGGGCCGCGACGACAACCGCCTGTCCCATCTTATCGACGACCTCGAAAAAGCCATCGCCGAGCAGGCCGAGGCCGCGCGCCGCGCCGAAGAGGCCCGCCGCCGCGCCGAGGCCGTGAAGCGGGCCCAGGAAGCGCGCCTGGCCGAAGAAGCCCGCCGCAAGGCCGAAGCCGAGCGCCGCGCCGAGGCGGCGCGCCAGGCGCGCCGCAGCGAAGAAGCGCGCGACGCGGCGCGGGCGCGCGAGCAGGTCGAGGCCGCCGCCGCGCGCGAGCGCGACCAACAGCGTGAGCAACAGCGCGGCCCCGTGGCGCTGGCCGACCCCGACGCCGCAGGGCTCAGGCCGGCCGGGCCGGGATCGGGCCGCATCGTGCCGCCGCAGCGCCCGGCCGCCTCGCCAGACCGCGCCGACCAGGCTGCCGACGACGACAGCGCCGACGACGAGTCCTCCCGCCAGCCGTCCCGCCAGCAGGCCGCGCCTGCGCCAGGCGGCGGCAACGGGCTGCGCCACGGCCTGCCGGCGCCGGTGCGTGGTACGGTACAGGGGCGTTTCGGGGTCGACCGCCCCGACGGCGGCGTCTGGCGCGGCATCGTACTGCGCGCCGCGGCGGGTACGCCGGTCAAGGCCGTGGCGCCGGGCACGGTGGTCTATGCCAACTGGCTGCGAGGCTTCGGCAACCTGATCATCGTCGACCACGGCAAGCAATACCTGACCGTATACGCTTACAACCAGAGCCTGCTCAAGCAGGTCGGAGACCCCGTCGCCGCGGGCGACGCCATCGCCACGGTGGGCGCCACCGGCGGGCAGGTGGAATCGGGCCTATACTTTGAAATTCGCTATCGTGGCGCTCCGGTGGACCCGGCCCAGTGGCTGGCCCTATAACCCGGTATCAAAATCAGGAAGTGTGCATGGGCACTCGCAAGTTTCGCGGTTTCGGTTTGGTTGCCATCGGCGTGGTGGCGGGCATCTTGCTCAGCGTAGGTGTCACGGCACTGGCGCAGCGCGGCAGCCCGCTGCCGCTCGATGAACTCAGGCAGCTCAGCAACGTATTCGCCGCTATCAAGAACAACTACGTCGAGGCGGTCGACGACAAAACCCTGATCAACAATGCCATTTCGGGCATGGTGTCCAACCTGGACCCCCATTCCGCCTACCTGGATGCCGACGCGTTCCGCGAAATGCAGACCACCACGCAGGGCGAATTCGGCGGCCTGGGCATCGAGGTCGGCGCCGAAGACGGCTTCGTCAAGGTCATCTCGCCCATCGAAGACACGCCCGCCGCGCGCGCTGGCGTGCTGGCCGGCGACCTCATCATCAAGATCGACGACACGCCCACCAAGGGCATGTCGCTGAGCGAAGCGGTCAAGCTCATGCGCGGCGCCCCCAAGACGCCGATCACCCTGACCATCATGCGTGCCGACAACCCGCAGCCGGTCGTGGTGCACATCGTGCGCGACATCATCAAGGTGCGCAGCGTGCGCAGCAAGATGCTCGACAACGGCGTGGCCTACGTGCGCATCGCGCAATTCCAGGAAAAAACCGGCTCCGACCTGGCCCGCCAGCTCAAAGAGCTGGGCGCCAAGGGCGAACCCAAGAGCCTGGTGCTCGACCTGCGCAACGACCCGGGCGGCTTGCTGACCAGCGCCATCGGCGTGGCCGCGGCGTTCCTGCCGCCTGACGTGCTGGTGGTGTCCACCGACGGCCGCACGCCCGATTCGCGCCACAAGTACCTGGCCACGCCGGCCGAATACGCGCGCGGCGAAGGCAACTACCTGTCGGGCCTGCCCGGCTGGGTCAAGAAGGTGCCCATGGTCGTGCTGGTCAATGTGGGCTCGGCCTCGGCCTCTGAAATCGTGGCGGGCGCGCTGCAAGACCACAAGCGCGCCAAGGTGCTGGGCAACCGCACGTTCGGCAAGGGCTCGGTGCAGATCATCCTGCCGCTCAGTCAGGACACCGGCGTCAAGCTCACCACGTCGCGCTATTTCACGCCCAGTGGCCGCTCCATCCAGGCCACCGGCATCGAGCCCGACTACGTCGTGGCCGACACGGCCGAGGGCGACCTGTTCCGCCTGCCGCGCGAAGCCGACCTGCAGCGCCACCTGGCCAACAACCAGAGCGACGAAATCAAGTCGTCGCCCGACGCTCCAGACACCCCCGTTCCGGCCAAGATGTTCGAGTTCGGCGGCAAAGACGACTTCCAGCTGCAGCAGGCCCTGAACCTGCTGGCCGGCAAGCCGGTGCAGAAGGGCAGCGCCCGGGCCCAGGCCCGGGCCTCGGCCAAGCCGGGTACCGGCACCCCCGAACGCCTGACGATCACGCCGTCCGGAGTCCAGCCCGCCAAGCAAAAATGAACGACCAGCAGTTGCTGCGCTATGCGCGGCACATTTTGCTCGATGAGCTGGGCATCGAAGGCCAGGAGAAATTCCTGGCCGGCAAGGTCCTCATCGTAGGCGCGGGCGGACTGGGTTCGCCCGCAGCGCTGTACCTGGCCACCGCAGGGGTCGGCGACATCACCCTGGCCGACGACGACATCGTCGAACTCAGCAATTTGCAGCGCCAGATCCTGCACGTAGACGCCAGCGTCGGCCGGCCCAAGGCCGAATCCGGCCGCGACACGCTGGCAGCCTACAACCCTGAAACCCGCGTCACGCCGCGCGTCGAGCGCCTCGATGGCCAGCGCCTGGACGACGCCGTGGGCGCCGCCGACCTGGTGCTCGACTGCACCGACAACTTCGCCACGCGCCACGCCATCAACCGCGCCTGCGTGCGTCACCGCAAGCCGCTCGTGTCGGGGGCGGCCATCCGCTTCGACGGACAGGTCAGCGTGTACGACCTGCGCCGCGACGACGCCCCCTGCTATCACTGCCTGTTTCCCGAAGCCGACGAGGTCGAAGAGGCCAATTGCGCCACCATGGGCGTGTTCGCGCCGCTGGTGGGCATTATCGGCGCCATGCAGGCGGCCGAAGCCCTGAAGCTGCTGGCCGGCATCGGCGAAAGCCTGTCGGGCCGGCTGCTGTGGCTGGACGTGCGCACCATGCAGTGGCGCAGCGTCAATGTGCAGCGCGACCCGGAATGCGCGGTGTGCGGGCATCGTGGGCACGGTTCGGCTACCGCAATTTCAGTGTAGCGTGGCCTGACCTGACCTGACCTGACCTGGCCTGGCCTGGCATGCCTGCCGCGGCGGGTTTGTTATTTAAAGCGATTTCTTATATAAATTGTAAATAAAAATTCCTCAAAACTACATTTTAATTCGCCGCTGATTGTCGCCATAAACATAAATGAAGGCCGGATCGGCCTGATAAGGGGAGACCGTGGTAGCGATACACGATAGCGATATACGCACGATTGTCGACCAGCTATACGGTTCGATGCTGGACGATGCACTGTTGTCCGACGCCTTGCAAAGCATCAGTACCGCGCTGGGCCAGCGGCGTGCCATGCTGCTCAGTTGGACGGGCGGTATCAGCGATTTGCCCGATATCGCTGCTACCTGCTCAGTGGGTGGCCATACGTTCGATAGTTTCTTGGCCGACTATGGCGCTTACTACCACCAATTGGATCCAATGAAGTTCAAATGGGACTCGGTGCATCAAGGCGATTGGGCGCACGAAGACCACCATGCCAATGCGCGCTTGTGGTCTCGCAGTGAGTTTCACCAGGATTTCGCGCTCCGCCAGGGCGTGTCGAGTTGGTCGGTGCTGAAGGTTCTGGACAATCAATGGCCTCAGGCACACCCCGGCTGGGCGCTATCGATCCTGTGCGAGACCGGCGATCCTGCCTTGGATTACGCGGTGTTGCAGCAGGTAAATGAGCAGATCACTCCGCACTTGCAGCGAACGTTGTCCATGCGCACGACTTTGGCGAATTTGCGTCGCATGGCTCATGTGGGCCGTACGGCGCTGGATCGCTGCGGCTATCCGATATGGATTGTCGACAAACAGGCGAGAGTGTTTTTCGCCAATACCGCGGCCGACAAACATATGCGCCGGGCCTTGCCCGCGCTTTCGGTGCGGGCCGGCCGGCTGGCGCCGCGCGATGCGAGCATCGCGAAAGACTGGAATGAGTTGGTGGCCTTGTCCGTGCCGGCCGCGCAAGCTCGGGCCGCGGGTATGCGCCTGCATTGCGCAGACGGAACCTCCACCGTGTTGCAATGCTTGGCTCTGCCGGCGTCGGCCACTGCCGACATGGCGGAAGGTGCGTCCTTGCGCATGGTCATTCTGAACGACCAATCGCGGCCTCCCCAGGCAGGCGAGCTGCTGATACACCTGTACGGCCTGACCGCCGCCGAAGTCCGCGTCGGCCAGTTTTTGCTGCTGGACTTGACGGTCGCCGAAATCGCTGAGCGCTGTTGCATCACGGCCGAGACGGTCCGCAGTCATCTCAAGGCCGTGCTGCGCAAGACCGGTTGCCGGCGCCAGGCCGAAGTGGTGCGCTTGCTGCTCAGTCTGGAAACGTTCGGCGCTCGTTGAATCAGGTTTTCCAGCAGCGGCCCATTAATTGGGTGATCGTGCGCACGATCAGGCTGCTCCAGCGGAAAGAGATGAAGGCGCAGACTGCCGAAGCATGCACGGCCGGGCCCTGGGCACCGAACAGCGCAGTACCGGATCACGAGCGACGTTCGAAGGCGTCATATATCTTCGGATAGTCGCCGGCCGCGCAGATTCCTTCAAAATCATTGCCTGTCCACTTGATAGGTATGGGCGAGAAAGAAAAGTTGTTTTTCGCGGCTCCCGACTTGCACGCGTAAAACTTGACTGGCACGCCTTCCCAGGCCATCGTGTTCCCATACACGGAATTTGTCGCTTTCCCAGGCTTGACGTTCCTGAATATCGCGTGGTTTCCCGAGTCGGTCTGACACGTTCCATTTGCATACCCGCTTGTCGTCGGCATGGCGCAAACAAACACGTTGATGGCAAAGGCGCAATTGTTGTTGACACCCAAACGGTCTTTAAATGGGCTGAAACTTACGCATTCGTTTGCAATCTGCCCAAGATAGATATGCGGCTCAAGACCCGCCAGCCTGCTGGTGTCTGCATTGCCGCCCGGAGAGGCCGATACTGAAGAATGGGAGCCCGTACTTGCATAAGCCCCGCTGTTTGCGGTGCTTGCGAATCCCGAGCTCACTATCTGCAGAGCACCTGCAGTGTCTCCCGCCTCAGCCTGATAGCCTCCTTTCATCACGGTCGACACACCTGTTTCGGGGTCGGCTGTACCCCCAAGCGTAAAGATATCGGCAAGAAGCGAGACGGCCACGCCGATCGTGCTGGTATAGATTCCCCATCCATACTCCCCTTTTTCGAACTGGTCTCCCGCTGTGTCGATAGTATTCATCGTGTTGCATCCGGTCATCATGACCAGGCTTGAGATGGCCAGCCATTTGATGCCGCGGGTACGGCGCATGGATGGCAACGGCTTTTTCCAATGGGGCGTTGGCAGTTTGTTCACATCGAGCCTTAGGCTTTGTTTGGGATCGATGTGCATTTAGTCATAGCCGCCGCGGCCCCGCATCCCCCATATGGGTGACAATATCCTGTGGCCCGGTCGCGGCGATAGAATCGTGCAGGCATGCAAGGCAATCCCTCCCTTTCAGGCCGGCCCATGACCCCAATTTCTCCAAGTATCGAGCCTACGCGGACCGCTTTGCTGGTCATGCATTATCAAACCGACATCCTGGCCCTGTTCCCGTCGGCGGCTCCAACTCTGCTGGCTAACACCCGCCAACTCTGCGACGCGGCGCGCGGCAAGGGCGTCGGGGTCTATTTCGCCAAGATTCACTTCAGCCCCGGCTACCCGGAAGTCAGTCCGCGCAACAAGAACGGCCAGGGCATGAAGCAGCTGGGGCTTTTCGTTAATGACCAGGTGTCGCCGCAGCTGGGCCGGCGGCCCGACGAGCCGATTGTCATGGCGCACCGGGCCAGCGTATTTTTCGATACCGGTCTCATGCCGCAGCTTGCCGCGCGGGGAATCGATACGCTGATCATGGCGGGCATTGCCTCGACCGGGGTGGTGCTGTCATCGGTGGCGCATGCCAGCGACGCGGATTTCCGCCTGTTTACCGTCAAGGATTGCTGCTACGACCCGGACCCCGTGGTGCACGAGCATCTGTTCTCGACCGCATTCGAGTCGCGCACGACGGTGCTGTCGCTGGCCGAGGCCCTGTCGCTGCTGGCCTAGGGCCACAGGGGGCACCTGGGGGCAGGCTCGCCATGAAAGTTTTCATATAACCTGAAAACCACCGTACAATACCCGGATGCTAACCAAGTCGCTCACCCTGACCGAGCAGGTCGCCGGCAAGCTGGCTTCCGACATTACCGCCGGCGTGTATCCGGTGGGCGGCAAGCTGCCCACCGGCAAGGCCCTGGCGCAACTGTACGGCGTCAGCGCGGCGGTCATCCGCGAGGCCACCGAGCGCCTGCGGGCCCAGGGGCTGGTAGAAAGCCGCCAGGGCGCCGGCTGCACCGTGGTGTCGCGTACCGCCAGCCCGGGCTTCCAGGTGCCCGGCCGCGCCACGCTCGACCGGGCCCAGCTGGCCAGCGTGTACGAACTGCGCATGGAACTCGAAGGCGGGGCCGCGGCCCTGGCCGCCGCCCGGCGCAGCGAGGCCGACCTGGCCTGCATGGCCGCCTGCCTGGCGGCGCTCGAAAGCCCCCTCAGCCACGCCGACGACCAGGGCGTCGAGCAGGACATCGGCTTCCATGGCGCCATCGCCGTGGCCACCCACAACACTTACTACCAGCAGTTGCTGCAGTATCTGAATCTGCAAGTGCGTGCGGCCGTGCGCATTGCGCGGGAAAATACCCAACAGCATCAGGCCGATTTGGTGGTCGACGTGCACCAGGAACACGTCGCCCTGTACCAGGCCATTGCCGCGCGCGACCCGCAGCGCGCCCGCGCCGCCGCCGTGCTGCACCTGCAGCGCGCCGCCGCCCGCCTGCGGCTCGATTTCTCTTCGTTCGATTCCAAGCCTACGCCATGAACCCGTCAGATTTCTCACAGCGCCTGGTGCAGGCGCTGGGCCCCGATACCGTCCTGACCGCGCCCGACGACATCGCCCCCTGGCTGTCCGACTGGCGCGGCCTGTACAACGGCCAGGCCCAGGCGGTGGTGCGGCCGCGCCGCACGGAAGACGTGGCCCAGTGCCTGGCGCTGTGCCAGCAGGCCGGTGTGCCGGTGGTGCCGCGCGGCGGCAATACCGGCATGTGCGGCGGCGCCACGCCCGACACTCAGCCGGCCAATGTGGTGCTGGCGCTGGACCGCATGAACGCCGTGCGCGCTATCGACACGGTCGCCAACACCATGGTGGCCGAAGCCGGCTGCATCCTCGGCAACCTGCGCCGCGCCGCCGACGAGGCCGGACGCTTGCTGCCGCTCAGTCTGGCCGCCGAAGACTCGTGCCAGATCGGCGGTAACGTATCCACCAACGCAGGCGGCGTCAATGTGGTGCGCTACGGCATGACGCGCGAACTGGTGCTGGGCCTAGAGGCAGTGTTGCCCACCGGCGAAATCTTCAACGGGCTGCGCACACTGCGCAAAGACAATACCGGCTACGACCTGAAGCAGCTGCTGATCGGCGCCGAAGGCACGCTGGGCGTGATCACGGCGGTGGCGCTGCGCTTGTTTCCGCGCACCAGCGTGCGCTCGGTGGTGCTGGCGGCGGTTCAATCGCCCGCGCAAGCCTTGCAGCTGTTCGAGCTGGTCTACGAGCAATGCGGCTCGCGCCTGCAGGCCTACGAGTTCTTTACCGGGCAGTGCGTCGACCTGGTGCTGGCGCATGCGCAGGGCGTGCAGGAGCCTTTCGCCCAGCGCTACCCCGGCTATGTGCTGATGGAACTGGCCGACACGGCCGACGAAGCCGCCCTGAATACCCTGCTGGAAAATGTGATGGGCGCCGCGCTCGAGCGCGAATTGTGCCTGGATGCGGCCGTATCGGCGTCGCTGGCGCAGCTGCAGGCGCTGTGGAAGCTGCGCGAGGAAATCTCGGAAGCCCAGCGCGCCGACGGCCCGCACCTGAAGCACGATATTTCCCTGCCCATCGAGCGCATTCCCGATTTCATGCAGTCGGCCGAACAGCGGCTGCGCGAAGTGCACGCCGACATCCGGCCATTCATTTTCGGCCATTTCGGCGACGGCAACCTGCACTACAACCTGTCGCGCCCGGCGGGCGCGCCGCGCGAATGGGCGGCCCAGCATGGCGCAGACATTACCGACATCGTGCTGGACGAGGTCAATCGCTATGGCGGCAGCATCAGCGCCGAGCATGGCATTGGCCAGTTGAAGCGCGACCATTTCTTGCACAGCAAAGATCCGCTGGAGCTGCGGCTGATGCGCGACATCAAGCGCCTGCTCGATCCTGCCGGCATCTTGAACCCTGGCAAGCTGTTGTAGTTTTGCGCCGCCGCGCCGCACGCCGGCAGGCCGCCGTTTCCGGGCTGGCTTGCCGATGGCGCGGCGTCGCGGCATTTCATTCATCCACCCTACGGGAAGAGACACATGCATGCGAATTACATAAACGGAGCCTGGGTCGACGGCGTTGACACGCGCAACAATATCAATCCGTCGAACCTGGCCGACATCGTTGGCGAATATGCCCAGGCCGACGCCGCCCAGACCAGCCAGGCCATCGCGGCCGCGCGCGCCGCCGCGTACGACTGGGCCCGCACCACGGGCCAGCGCCGCGCCGACATCCTGGACGCCGTGGGCACCGAGATCCTGGCGCGCAAAGAAGAGCTGGGCCGCCTGCTGTCGCGCGAAGAAGGCAAGACCCTGCCCGAAGGCATTGGCGAGGCCAGCCGCGCCGGCTACATCTTCAAGTTCTTCGCGGGCGAGGCGCTGCGCATCCAGGGCGAGAAGCTGCCCATGACGCGTCCGGGCGTCGAAGCCGACGTCACCCGCGAGCCGGTCGGCGTGGTGGGCATCATCGCGCCCTGGAATTTCCCCATCGCGATCCCGGCCTGGAAAATCGCGCCGGCGCTGGCTTACGGCAATACGGTGGTGTTCAAACCGGCCGACCTGGTGCCGGGCAGCGCCTGGGCGCTGGCCGAGATCCTCAGCCGCGCCGGCCTGCCTGCGGGCGTGTTCAACCTGGTCATGGGCCGCGGCGGCATCGTGGGCCAGACCATCCTGGACGACAAGCGCGTCGACGCCATCAGCTTCACGGGCTCGGTCGCCACCGGCCGCCGCGTGGCGCAGGCCGCCATGACGCGCCTGGCCAAGGTGCAACTGGAAATGGGCGGCAAGAACCCCATGGTGGTGCTGGACGACGCCGACCTGAACGTGGCTGTGGAAAGCTGCATCAATGGCGCGTTCTTCTCCACCGGCCAGCGTTGCACCGCCTCGAGCCGCCTGATCGTGCAAAAGGGCATTTATCCGCGCTTTGTCGCCGCCATGCAAGAGCGCCTGAAGAGCCTGAAGGTCGACGACGCCCTGCTGGCCGGCACCGATATCGGCCCGGTGGTCGATGAAAGCCAGCTGGCGCAGAACGAGCAGTACGTCAGCATCGGCCGCGAAGAAGGCGCCAAGCTGGCCTACGGCGGCGAACGCGTCAAGCGCGCCACCGAGGGGTTCTACATGACGCCGGCGCTGTTCGTCGATTGCAGCAACGACCTGCGCATCAGCCGCGAGGAAATCTTCGGCCCGGTGGCCGCCGTGATCCCGGCCGATTCGTTCGAACATGCACTGGAGCTGGCCAACGATACGGAGTTCGGACTGTCGTCGGGTATCTGCACCACGTCGCTGAAGTACGCCACGCAGTTCAAGCGCGATTCGCAAGCCGGCATGGTGATGGTGAATTGCCCCACCGCGGGTGTTGATTACCATGTGCCGTTTGGCGGACGCAAGGGTTCGAGCTACGGGTCGCGTGAACAGGGCCGCTACGCGGCGGAGTTCTATACCAGCGTGAAGACGGCGTATACGGCGGCCTGATTGACGGGGGGCGCCCGGCGGTGTTCGTGGCGTTGTTGCTGGTGGGTTCGTTGCCGGCGGGGGCGTTGCTGGTGGCGTCGTTGCGGCGGGCGGGGAGTGGGTGGGGCTTCACGGGGTCGGTCTGGCGCCTTCGCGCCAGACACCGCTTCGTCAACCTCGTCGCTGCGCA